>Ga0210003_1000025_pt1 | contig 168002 bp, 165 predicted proteins | sample LantaG_FD_182804 | JGI IMG/M metagenome (GOLD analysis project Ga0210003, IMG submission 182804) | Deep subsurface microbial communities from Baltic Sea to uncover new lineages of life (NeLLi) - Landsort_02402 metaG (SPAdes) (version 2) | ecosystem: Environmental > Aquatic > Marine > Oceanic >... | reverse complement strand
GGGGGGGGGGGGTGAACATTTACCTAATGTGGGCTTATTTTGTTTTAATGAAATCAAAATATGCTTTAATGCTGGATTAGAAGATGCAAGTTTGCATGTCCAATCAAAAAATCTCATCGGATTAATACGATACGATATAATGAGATTGTCAACATAATTTATCCCATTTTCAATTTCACAAAGAGGGATATGTAAATATAGTGATAAATTCGGATCGTCTCTGGAGATAATATCAATCAATTTGTCAAGTCGAGAATTCCAAACTTTTTCATCGAATGGTATTATAAAATGATTCTCGAGTTCGAGCATTAACTTTTTCCAAAAACCCTCTTTGAAAACATCTTTCTGTTCTGAATCAAGATTTTTAGAAAGGAGGTGCAACTGAAGAACCTTTTTTTGTATATCTGGAGATATGTCCTTCATTTTTTTTAGAAGATTGGCCAATTCATCAATGTTCGTCCTTCGATCAAGGGTAATTCCTTCTAATACCTGAATTTGATCGACCGAAACCCCCTTTCTGAGAAGTTGCCCATGTATAGGATGCGAAATACATTGGACATATGCATCTATTTCACAATCTTCCTTATCCGCCTGTGGTATTCTTTCCCTAATAGTTGAGGGCACGGATACTGGGGCAGGACTTCTTGCAGAGCCCTTTTGAAAAAGACTCTTTAAACCTTTAAATGGATTAATTAATACAGTCATAAATCTTATTACTTTCTTTATTATCTCTTAACCTAATTATAATAAATATTACTTTAACTGTAAAGAACTATTTTTACTAATTAAAAGACTAATTCATAGTTACTTACATAGATTGATTTTAAAAGATTTAACCCGTTTATTTTTGGCGAATTAGTGATCGAAGGAGCAAATTATTGATAATTAATAGCTTGCCAATTAAGATTAATAAACTCTTAAGAATGAGTGACTTTTGTTTAAGAGGGGTATGTGGAATGCTTTATGGCGGAGATCTCTACCTCAAGAGCTAACTGAGAGATTCAACTGCTCTGTGGTCGTTGATGATCACACACCCAACGATGTCGGGTTGCAAAAAGCAAGATGAGATTTTTCTCTCGAATCAAATACATTTTTTTGGTAGATTGTCTCGGCAAAAAGGAGACGTCTTATGGCATCCGCAACTGGATCGGTGGCACCCTCAACTACTCATAAGAACTTTAAAGCAATCGATCGCGTTTTTTCAGCAACATCTGGGCTAAAAGGACTTAAGCTCCCTCCTCTTCAAAGAATGGTAAGCTTCGAGGCTTTGGGCTTCGGCGCGATGGGGCGAATAGCTGTGCCCAAAAGATCGCAGTCCATAACGTCTGTGATTTCTACTTCGTAGAGCTGGCCAAGTGCTTCAACCTGAGAGTGATCATTGATGATCACGCATCCGTCGATGTCGGGACATTGTCCGTAAAATCTACCTTGCAGAAGCAAGTCTGAATCAGGATGGACTCCTTCGATCATCACTTGCAGGGTCCTGCCGATATAGCGGGCATTGCGCTCTTGGACCATTTCCATCTGTTTTTGCATGAGAATGTCATAGCGCTCTTGCTTGACCTCCTCGGGAAGATGGCCAGGCAGTTTAGAGGCATGTGCCCCCTCTTCTTGAGAGAAGGTAAAGACTCCAATGTTATCAAGGGGATATTCCTGGATGAAGGAGACTAGTTCTTGGAACTGCTCATCTGTTTCGCCGGGGAAGCCGACCATGAGGCTGGTTCGAATGACACTATCTGGAATGCGTTCACGGAGCAGTTCATAGGTCTGGATGATGTGCTCTTTATTCGTTTTGCGACGCATCGCTTTGAGTATGCTTGAGTTGATGTGCTGAATGGGCATATCGAGGTAGGGTAGTATTCTGGGATCGCTATTGATCACATCAATGAGCTCTTCGGTCACTTCGTCGGGGTAGAGGTAAAGGAGGCGGATCCAAAAATTGCCTTCGATTTCGAGCATTTCACGAAGAAGAGCCTCTAAAACTCCTTTCTCTTTGCTCTCGCGTCCATAATCACCCAAATCTTGGGCGATGAGGATCACCTCTTGGACGCCTTGGGCAAGGAGGCTTTTAAATTCTTTGAGCACTTGCTCTTGAGGCTTACTTTTTAGAGGGCCTTTGATCGTGGGGATGATGCAAAAGCTGCATCTTTTAGCGCACCCTTCGGCAATTTTAAGATAGGCGTAATGTTTTGGCGTGGCGAGCATGCGGGGCACCTCACCCCATTGTAGGTAGCTGCGTGCTGAGGTGATCTCCTGACCTTCATCGTTTGAAGAAAGGGCTTCTAAAAATTTTTCCAAATCTCCAGGACCCAGCATATAATGGATTTTGGGAAAGGCGTTTTTGAGGACATCGCTGTGTTTTTGGACCATGCACCCTGCGACAATGAGCTTGGCCTCTTCTTTCTTCTCTTCAAAAAGATCTTCTATAGTATCGAGAGATTCTTGTCTGGCCGATTCTAAAAAGCCGCAAGTATTGATTACGAGAAAATCAGCTTCTTCGGGGGATCCTGTGGCTTCATAGCCAGCTTTGATGACAAGGCCCAGCATGATCTCGGTATCAACGAGGTTGCGGGCGCATCCAAGGCTTGTGAAGTGAATTTTATTTCCTTGTTCCAAATTCGGTCGCATAGGAAAATCTCTTACCAAAAGGACAGTTTCATGGCTAGTGCAGTAGAGCCACCTCATAAGCGGGCCAGAACAGAAGGGGAAATCACCCCATCGCCATGTGGCCTTCCAGAAGAAATATGGGGAAATATTTTAAGCCGATTGCTTCCAGGTCCTGATGTATTTAAAGTACGCCGTGTCTGCCATACTTTTCAACGGCTCACACTCCCCGCTATCTTGGAGTACTTATCTAGGCAAGAGACCATGAAAGCAGATGATTTTACCCAATTTCATCTCCCTCTTTTTTATCTCTTGATCTATCAAAATTCTGCTTTTAAAGTCGAAAAAAATAGTCATCCTGATGTTCCTCAAACAGAGTTACATGATCTCTGGAGAGATTTTTCTGTTCCTCATATTTTTTCTTATGCGCTGCAAGCTTGTAAGAGTGCTAAAGAACTTGATCTACGGGATTCTCGCTATTCGATTATGACCTTCATCGGCCAGTACATTGACTTTGAAAGAGAAGTTGCCACTTTGGATTTTGATTCTAGTCCCGTTTGCACAAGCCAACGACAAATCGAACCAGTTGTCTCAGGTATTACAGAAATTTTTCAACAAAATTTTTCCTATCCCCTTGTCTTGCCCAAAGTTGAAATATTAAAAATCAAAGCTCCAAATCTTTCTGAAGACGAAACCTTAGTATTATGGACCAATCTAACGGGGATTTTTCCCTCATTACAAATGCTCGAAATTATTGGAGGCATCTATACCCGTGAACAATTAGATGAAATAAAAGAGTATTTCCCAAAACTTAAGGAATGCAAAATTGAGGCTGTTCAATTTGGACCCTAGGGTTACGAAAAAGGGGGCAATCAATTATGCTGGCTGCTTGGAGGTTTTTTGTATGCGGTTTCTCTTTATCTTAGTCTTGGCTATCCTTTGTGTTGGATGTCAAAAAAAGATCCGTCCTATTGATGAAAATCGCCAAGCTCTCCGCCTAAATATCCATACCGAGCCCCCCACCTTAGATGCTAGAAAAGCGACCGACACCTCTTCCATGGGGGTGATTAGCATGTGCTTTGAGGGGCTGATGAAGCGGGGCAGAGACCGTAGCGTTCATCCAGCGATTGCCTATCACGTAGAAATTTCAGAAGACAGTACAGTATACACTTTTCACTTGCGCCCAGCAAAATGGTGGGATGGAAAACCTGTTACCGCTTTTGATTTTGAAAACACTTGGAAAACGATCCTCGATCCAAACTTCCCCTCTGGTTTTGCCTGCGATCTCTATGTCCTTAAAAATGCAAAAGCTGCAAAAAATGCAACCGTTTCTGTGGATGAAATAGGGGTTAAGGCAATTGATGCCAAAACTTTGCGCGTTGAGCTTGAATATGCGATCCCCTACTTTCTAGATCTGGCTGCTTCCCACTCCTTTTTGGCCGTCCCTTCTCATATCACCTCGCAGCATCCCAATTGGGCTGACAATAGTGGCCCGTATTTTGTTGGAAATGGGCCTTATGTTCTGAAAAAATGGAAACACCACAATTGTATTGAGCTCGTCAAAAATGAGCTCTACTGGGACCAGGATGTGGTAACTCTGGATGAGATCGACTTTTGTATCATTGAAGATCCCAATACTGAGCTCAACATGTTTGAATCGGGAGAGCTCGATTGGGCTGGATATCCCCTTTCTACTCTTCCTACGGATGCCCTGGAGCCTCTTTCAAAAAACGATCAACTCATCACCTACCCCCTGTCGGGAACTTATTATTATATTTTCAACGTCAACGAGCCCCCCTTCAACAATCTCAATATGCGAAAGGCCTTCTCCTACGCGATCAATCGCAAAGAGATCATTGATAACATTACTTTGGCCTATCAAACGCCTGCTACTAGCTTCATCCCCCCAACGATTTGGAAGCTCCAGTCCCATTTCGAAGACAATCATGTTGAAGAGGCCCGCAGACTCTTTGCTTTGGGAATGCAAGAGATGGGATGGACACTATCCACGCTGCCGAAGATTACCCTCATCTACAATAGCTCGGAGGGGCACCACAAAATCGCCCAGGCCATACAGGAACAATGGTTCCAAGCCTTCGGTCTTCGAGTGAAGCTTGCGAATGTCGATTGGAAGGTTTTTCTCAATGAGCTTTTGCACAAGCAATTTCAAATTGCTCGCATGGGCGGTATTGCAGGTTATAGCGATCCGACAACTTTTTTCGATCTCTATAAATACCCCGAAAGTTCAAACAATTATTCAGGTTGGGGCAATCCAGAATTTACTAGGCTTATCGAAACTGCAGAAAGGTGCCCAGATCTAAAAGAGCGCGAAGCGCTAATGCGAAAAGCTGAGGCCATATTCATTTCTGAGATGCCTGTCGCACCGATTTATTACTACCAGGGAACATACGTAAAAAAAGGATATCTTCGCGGAGTAGAACTAACAGAATTTAGTGAAGTAGATTTTAAATTCGCCTTCCTCGAGCAACAATGATTCGTTTTTTAATAAAAAAAATCCTTATTCTTATTCTCTCGCTTTTTGTCGTGGCTAGTATGACATTTGCTTTGATGCAAATCATACCAGGAGACCCCTTCACGCAAGAAAAAGCTGTGCCTGAAGAAATACTAAAAGCCATGTACCACCACTATGGTCTAGATCAGCCTTGGTATGTCCAGTATTTTCGCTATATGAAGGGACTTGTGACTTGGGATCTTGGTCCCTCGTTCAAATACCAGGGCAGAACGGTTACCGAAATCATTAGAGAAGGTTTTCCAGTATCTCTAACCCTTGGACTCGAAGCTCTCCTCCTCTCAATTTTCTTCGGAATTGGACTTGGATGCATTGCCGCACTAAAGCATCTCAAGTGGCAAGACCATTTGACAATGGTCGTTGCCGTACTCGGCATTTCGGTTCCTAGTTTCATTCTAGCGACCTTTTTGCAGTATCTCTTTGCAATGAAACTTGACCTGCTCCCGGTCGCAAGGTGGGGTACTTTTTCCCACTCAGTCCTGCCAGCGATTGCTTTAGCGGCCCTTCCCATGGCCTTTATTGCCAGATTGACACGCGCTAATATGGTTGAAATCATGCAACAGGACTACATCCAAACAGCTAGATCAAAGGGATTGAATTCAGTTCAAATTGTTTTGAAACATGCCCTGCGCAATACTCTTTTGCCCATTGTCACTTATTTAGGGCCCCTCACCACAGCCATCCTTACAGGAAGCTTTGCCGTGGAAAAAATTTTTGGCATACCAGGTCTTGGACAATGGTTTGTGATGAGCATCACAAACCGTGATTATACAGTAATCATGGGCACTACAGTTTTTTATAGCGCGATCTTGATGTTCTCCGTCTTTTTAGTCGATATCCTTTACTGCTTTATCGATCCCCGCATTCAACTCATGGAGAAGAAAGTTAAGTTATGAATGAGCACATTTCCCAATACAATTACTGGCAAGAAAGCTGGGGTCGGCTAAAGGGCAATAAAATGGCCTTTATGGGTCTTTTTGTCCTCTCATTTTTGATGCTCTTTGCCATTATTGGTCCCTTTCTTACCCCCTATACCTACTACGAAACACACCTCCACTTAAAAAATCATCCCCCCTCTATGCAGTTTTGGTTTGGCACAGATGAACTTGGGCGCGATCTTTTTACCAGGGTCTGGTGGGGCGCGCGCATATCTCTTCTTGTCGGCATTACTGCCTCATTGATTGATCTTGTAATCGGCGTGTTTTATGGCTCACTCGCAGCTTCTATTGGCGGTAAAATCGAAGAACTGATGATGCGCATCGCTGACATCCTTTATTCAATTCCCTATCTGCTTGTTGTAATCCTCTTGATGGTTGTGATTGGTTCTGGGATCACAACGATCATCATTGCCTTAACGATCACTGGATGGATCTCCATGGCTCGTATTGTCCGTGGACAAATTCTGCAACTCAATCAGCTCGATTTTGTAAAAGCTGCGCAAGTGATGGGGGCATCGCGCTTTCGAATCCTCACCAGACACCTTATCCCTAATGCCATTGGTCCTATCATCGTTACCGTTACCCTCACTATCCCGACCGCCATATTTGCCGAAGCATTCCTTAGTTTCTTGGGTCTTGGCGTTCAAGCCCCCATTGCAAGCTGGGGCACGATGGCAAATGATGGATTACCCGCCCTTCGTTATTATCCTTGGCGGCTTTTCTTTCCCGCAGGATTCATCAGCCTAACCATGCTCAGTTTTAACTTACTTGGCGACGGCCTGCGCGATGCATTTGATCCGAGGCTAAGAGTATGATGGAGCCCCTTCTTGAGGTGAAAGACCTCCACGTCTCATTCAAAATGCAACAAGAGCTTCTAAAAGCTGTGCAAGGCATCTCTTTTTCTATTCATTCGCATGAAATTTTAGGGATTGTTGGAGAATCTGGCTGCGGCAAAAGTGCTGCAGCAAAAGCGCTCATTCAGCTCTTGCCTACCCACTCGGCAGTTATTTCTGGAGAAGTTCTATTTCAAAACTCTAATCTCCTTGAGTACTCTGAATCGCAGATGCAAAAAATCAGGGGCAAAGAAATTGGGATGATTTTTCAGGATCCCATTACATCACTAAATCCCACAATGAAAATTGGACAGCAAATTGTTGAAGGCTACTTGCTTCACCATAAAGGAGCAAGATTCTCTGAAGCAAAAGACTATGCTCTTCACCTTTTAGATCTCGTCGGTATTCCCCATGCTATTTCTCGCATTAGTGAGTATCCACATACGCTCAGCGGCGGAATGCGACAAAGAGTGATGATCGCCTTGGCCTTAGCTGCAAAACCCAAACTCATCATCGCCGATGAGCCCACAACTGCTTTAGACGTAACCATCCAGGCGCAAATCCTCGATTTGATGCGCGATATCAAAGAAAAAACCGGAACCAGCTTCATCTTAATCACCCATGATATGAGCGTTGTAGCTGGGTACTGTGACCGTGTTTTAGTTATGTACTCTGGAAAAATGGTTGAAAAGGCATCTGTTAATGACATCTTTGCTTGCCCCGGACATCCCTATACACAAGGGTTGCTCCAATCAATACCGCGTCTCGACATGGAAAAAGATGCTCCCCTTGTTCCCATAGAGGGCTCTCCTCCAAATTTGATGGAAAATATATCAGGATGCGCTTTTTGCCCGCGCTGTAAATATGCGTTACCTATCTGCAAAGAAAAATCACCCCAATTAAATGCTTTAAAAAAAGGACACGAGATTGCCTGCTGGAAAGAATCCCCTGATCAAACTCAAGAATCTGAAGAAATACTACTCGAAAGAGAAGAAGATTGTTCGATCGATTGATGATATCTCCTTGGAAATATATCCAGGAGAAACACTTGGCCTTGTCGGTGAAAGCGGATGTGGAAAATCCACTGTTGCAAAATGCCTACTCGGACTGACACCACCAACTTCTGGAAATATCGAATATGAAGGACAATCTCTAACTAAGTTAAAAGGCCGCAGCCTTAAGAGCTTTCGGCATGAAACAGCCATGATTTTCCAAGATCCTTATGCCTCCTTAAATCCTCGGATGACAGCAGGAGATATCATTTCAGAGCCCTTGGAAATCCACAAACTTCTTAAAGGGGCTGAAAAAAAACAAAGACTAGATGAACTTCTCGATCTCGTAGGTCTGCCGAGAATGAGTAAAGCTAGATTTCCTCATGAATTTAGTGGCGGGCAAAAGCAGCGAATTGGGATTGCAAGGGCCTTAGCAACGAATCCAAGACTCATCGTCTGTGATGAACCTATTTCTGCTCTAGACGTCTCTGTGCAAGCACAAATCATCAATCTTCTCAAAAAGTTGCAAAGAGAAATGGGGCTCACCTATCTCTTTATTGCGCATGACTTGCGCATCGTCAAATACCTTTCTGATCGGGTAGCTGTGATGTATTTAGGACAAATCATGGAACTAGCTCCGGCTGAAAAACTCTATCGCAGCCCTATGCACCCATACACACAAGCACTGCTCTCATCCATCCCCATCCCTGACCCTATCATTGAACGGAATCGCACGCGCATCATCTTGCGTGGAGAAGTGCCAAGCCCCCTCGATCCTCCAAAAGGATGCCCCTTTGCCACACGTTGCCCTCATGCAACGCCCACATGCCACCATGTACGTCCGGAGCTTAAAGAAATCACTCCAGGTCACAAAGCCGCCTGCCATCTTCTTGGAGAGATTCAAAACACAAAAGAAGATCCTGCTGGAAAAGCTTCACTTAGCCTTGCGAAATAAGGGACAATCTTTGTTTAGACAGAATTTTTGAGAGGCTGGGTAAGCGAGCCCACAAGAAGAGCACCACCACATTTCTACAGAATGGGACATCGCTTCTAAAGAGCTTGCAAAAATGGGAGCCAAGACAATCGAAAGCAAAAGGAAGAAATTCCTCATCACAAAACCTCCTGAAAAGGTACTTTGAAGCTGATTCTATCGCCTACCTCTGATTACTGTCCAGCAACATCAGCACAACAACGGAAGCCATAAGTTCCATTCATGATCCCAGGATTATTGCGATGGCGATGCGAGCAGCGCATATCTTCTTTTAAGCTCTTCCAACAGCCCCCTCGAAGTACTCGGTAGACCCCTTGAGCTGGACCTGTTGGATTCTCAGGCTCTTGCATGGAAGTCTCGTAATAATGATACCCATACCAGTCGGTGCACCACTCATAAACATTGCCCGCCACATCATAAAGTCCGTAGCCGTTGGGAGGATAGCTCAAAACGGAAGTTGTATCCGAGTTAAAGAAATTCGCTCCAGATCGCTCCACATCATCTCCTGTAGGATACTGCGCACTCTCAGTGCCGCCATAGGCGGCTACTTCCCATTCCGCTTCCGTCGGAAGGCGTTTACCGACCCACTTAGCATACGCCATTGCCCCATACCAACTCACTCCTACTGCAGGGTGTTTACTGTAGCCTGACTCGATCGTGAGCTTTCCCCCATTTTTTCGAATTCGGGAATCGCGAAGGCGAATGATATCATTATTGTTTGCATCCTTTTCTCCCCCCATCGCTAGCAAAAATCGAACAAATTGTTCATTTGTCACTGGGTGACAATCAATGGCAAAAGAAGGCAAATGGACAGCATGACGGGGCATCTCATCCCTTGCGCCATTATTGCTTCCTCTTAGGAAAGTGCCCCCTTCAATCACGACCATTTCAGTTAAAATAGGTTTGATTTCTTTCGGCTCAGTTTTTGTAGGTGTATAAATAGCCACTGTTTTATCTACTTGGAAAACAGCAGCTGGATCAGGCTCATACTGTGGCCTTGCAATTTCTTGCGGCTGCAATTTAGGACGAAGTCCGCCCTCAAGGAGAGTGATCTCCTCCAAAAACGGCGTCAATAGAAGAGGTCTTTTCTCAGGAAAGACATTTAGACAACTCTTCACCAAATGATCCCAATCCCTTTTTAGCTCAAGATTGCATTCCGAGGGCATTGGGGAAAAACCTTCTGGCATCCGTCCCACAAGGAGTCGATAGAGCATAATACCAAAAGCATATATATCTGCCTTAGCATCAGCATCACGACTAGAACCAGCTCTCCCCTTTTGCTCAGGAGCTAGGAAAGCATAGTACTGGGAAAAAGAGTCATGAAGCTTTTCTAAATCTCCGTCCCCACTTCCAAATTGCTCTAAGGAAGTATCCCCTTCCTTAAAACCAGCCTCAAAGGCCATCATCTCCCATAGGATGCGATAACTCCTAGAAAGGACAGCACCAATCCCCACAATACGCGAAAGGCCGAAATCGGTGACTTGTACTTCATAATTCCCCTCTTCTTCTCTCACGACGATATTATTGAATTTCAAACTACGATGAGCGAGCGGTTCATCTCCAATATTCATCTGATGTGCATAGTCCAAAGCAGATGCTACCTGTTTGGCAATAGAAAAGATTTCTTCTTCGGAGAGCTGATTTTTTTCATCCAACAGCTCTAAAAGTGTCTTCGAATGCAAAAGACAATCTGAGACTAGAAAGTAAACATTCTCATCTGAGGAGACGTTTTGTAATTTTGTAATATTTGGATGATCTAGCGTTCCTAAAAGAGCAACCTCCTTCTCAAAGCGCTCGAGAAACTTTGTATTTTGTGATAATTCTTCAGGAAGAATTTTCAAAATAAAGGGTTTTTTCAAAAAACGATGCTGGGCAAGATAAACCTTTCCCATCATGCCCGCTCCGAGCTCTTTTACAAGCTCATAGTCCCCTAAAACTCTCTTCTGCAGTTCTTGTGTAGACATCCGCCATCTCCATTCTCAATTAAAGAAATCTGATGGTGAACTTTTCCCCAATTATTCTCAAGAGGGGTCCTTGAAAAAATAGGTGTCAATTTTATATGATCTTCCCAAATAGCGAGAAATTATGTCTTTGAATCGTGATATCCTAGCTACATATCCTAGCTACAATAGCAGGCGAATTAAATCTTGAGGTAATTCCAAAATTTTCCTCTATAAGTAATAGCACTCATTCAACTTTACTAAATGATCGAGTTTGGGAAGCCATCGCACGAGGATTAGGCATCTCCACAGAGAATCTTCCTGTAGGGGAAACCTTTCGGGATACCGTCGAGACAATTTTAACTTCTCGAAATGTAGAAATAATGATCGGACAATTGAAACAAGCAGAAGACCTTGCCCTTGATGGGGCTGAAAAAATATCATATACAGAACATGTACGAGCTGCAATTGCTCAACTTGAGAAAGCAAACACAGTAGAAGACGATGGAAGTGATACTGATTTTATGTAGGAGAAAAAATGGCTTGGAAAAAGTCCTCAGATGAATTGATCGAAAAGTTTTACGAAAATTTAGAAGAATACCCAAGCGGTGAGCTCCGCAAAATGTTTGGCTATCCTTGCTCGTTTGTGAACAACAATATGTTCACAGGATTGCATGAAGAAAACTGGATAGTGCGTTTAGACGAAGAAGATCAAGAAGAGCTAATGAAAAAGCATGGTGCTAAACCATTTGAACCCATGCAAGGCAGGATTATGCGCGAGTATCTCGCACTTCCCCAAGAGATCCAGAGTGACCAAGATCTTTTAAATACTTGGCTTGAAAAATCCTACAAGTTTGTCTCTTCTATGCCGCCAAAGGCCAAAAAGAAGAAAAAGTCAAAGCTCGTCAAAAGCTCCTAAGATCTGATCCATGTCTGTCATGGGGGGCTGGCAGTGGTCAGCTCTGCAGATGTGCACAGTCGTTTTACCATCAACACAATTTTGCTCTGAAAGAGCTGGGAGATTCAGTCCTTGGTCTCCTGGAGATTTCCAAACTATAAATCCATGAGGACAGAAAAGGCCGCCAAGAGCTTTTTTAAGTTCCTGCTCATGGGTATGATTCTCATCTAGTGCGATCACAACAAGAGGTGCTTTTTTATCATAGTAGCGCTGAAGGGCAATGAGATGATAACAAGCCCCGGGAGGAAAAGCCTCTATAAATGTTTTCGCAGCTTTTAAAATGTCTTCAGCTTGTGTGAGGTACTTTTGCTCCTGAGTCAGTTGATACAAGCGGAGGAGGTTTTCACAATGTACTGCATTTCCAGAGGGTTCAGCCCCATCGTAGAATTCACATTTGCGAATCAGTAAGTGCTGGTCCTCTTTTGTTTGATAAAAGGCGCCACCATCTGTTTTAAAATCTCTTTCCAAAATGTCTGTGAGCTCTAAGGCCCATTGCAGATACTCATGGCCAGCTTGTACCTCAAAGAGGGTGAGCAAAGCTCGAATCAAAAAAGCATGATCATCGAGACCTGCTGAAAATCTTGCGTCACCATCACGGTAGCGGCGGAGCAGCCCTCCTTCTTTCCAAAGATTTTGTTTGATCCAGTTTGCTGTGTTTGTGGCAGCTTCCAGGTAGGGGCCTTCTTGGAAGCAAAAGCCGGCTCGGGCCAGCACATCGATCATGAGGCCATTCCAAGAGGTGATGATTTTATCATCTTTGAAGGGCTTTTTACGCTCTCCTCTTTTTTCATGGAGCTTTACCTTCAGACTATGAAGAGTGGAGTGGAGCTTGTCTTCTTCTAATCCCACAATCGTCGCAAATTCTTTGGGGTCTAGAGGGACATGTAAAACATTCTTTCCTTCAAAGTTGCCCTCTTGCGATACTCCATAAAACCGACAGAATACCTCACCATCTCCAGGGCCTAATGCCTCGAGGATCTCTTGCTGGGTCCAAACGTAGTACTTTCCTTCTTGTCCTTCTGAGTCGGCGTCTTCCGCAGAATAAAAACCATCTCCCTTTAATTCACGAAGGGCATAATCAAGTGTTTGTCTACTGATTTGTCCAAAGAAAGGTTTTTTTGTGTACTTATACACTTCCAGGTAGGTTTTGGCCAAAATGGCATTGTCATAGAGCATTTTCTCAAAATGGGGAACGTGCCATTTTTCATCGACACAATATCTTGAGAATCCTCCTCCTAAATGATCAAATATCCCACCACGGGCCATCATTTGCAAGGTCAGCTCAATATAAAAAAGAGATCTGCTATCTTTATTCGCCTTGGAAAATTGCAAGAGAAAATCTGCTTGATAACCAAGGGGAAATTTTGGCTCGCCTTTAATGCCTCCATAAACGGGATCGGCAATATCAAAGAGCATTTGCACAGCATGTTGCAAATCATCTTCATTGGGCAGTTCAGAGCCAGATGTTTTTGAAGAAGTCTCGAAAAGTTCAACGATTTTATCTGCTTGCTGAATAAGCATGGCTCTTTCTTCACTATTCCAGAGCATTTGGATTTGAGTAACAAACTGATCCATCCCAATAAGCCCCTTACCTGCCTTGGTAGGGAGATAGGTCACTGCAAAAAAGGGTTTCAGATCGGGTGTTAGAACGACATTGAGAGGCCAGCCTCCAGCAGAGGACATCAGAGCTTGGGCAAACTCCATATAGATGCTATCTACTTCCGGGTGTTCTTCTCGATCGACTTTGATGTTGATAAATGTATCATTCATCATCTGCGCGATTTCATTATCTTCAAATGTTTCCTTCTCCATAACATGGCACCAATGACAAGTGGCATAGCCAATGGAGAGAAAAATGGGTTTGTCTTCAGCTTGAGCTTTTTCAAAAGCCTCATCGCACCAGGGGTACCAATCTACTGGATTGTTAGCATGTTGCAAAAGATAAGGCGATTTTTCGCTCGCAAGTCGATTGCTCATAGAAACCCTAAAACTTTAAAAGCGTAATAAACAATAACAGCAGCCGTTGCAATTCCTACCGCCCACAATACATTGGGAATCCATTTCATTCCCCCACTAAGACTTAAGCGCATCTCTAAGGTGCCAATGCCATAGTTAAAATCGTGCTCGAGCCCCTGCTTCCGAAAGGCCTTTGGATACTCTTTCATCATTTTTTCCATATCAAACTTTAGAAAATCACCATATTGCTTGATGAATCCAATGGCATAGACTCCTGCAAGAAAGTTATTGATTGTCCCCTCTTCAATAGCTTGCAAAAAGCTCACGCGAATAGAGGTAGAATTTTCCACCTCACGCAGTGTTAACTGCGATTCTTCTCGCTTCATTCGCAGCTGCTCTCCAAAAGCCTTTAATTCCTCGCTCATCCCCAAAATCCTCACCAATAAATGAACTTTAACCATAACCATTTATCAATACTTGTCAATTTTTTCTGATTCGTGGGAGAATGGTGACTTATGAGCTCATTTGTTACCAAAATTGATGTCGCCCTAGCTGATAAGATTAAGAACGATCTTCTCGATCAGGGTTTTGAATTGTCCACCCCTCAGTACACCATCTTTGCTGCTAAAAAAAAGGGTGTCTCTTGCACTCTATATTCCTCTGGGAAATTGATGGTTCAAGGCAAGGATAAAAAGGATTTCATTTCCTTTTATCTAGAGCCTGAAATCCTCAAAGATCTTTCGTTTTCCCATCCAGAAACGATGGTAGATGGCACGGCCCGCATTGGAATTGATGAGGCAGGAAAAGGTGATTTTTTTGGTCCTTTATGTATCGCGGGCGTTTACGCCGATGAGGAAGGGATCAAAAAACTGCTCGACTTAGGAGTGCGTGACAGCAAAAAGATGAATGACAAGGTCATCACAGCCTTAGCCTCTCAAATAAAGAGCTTATTTCCTCATAGCATAGTCCGTCTGTTTCCAGAAAAATATAATGAACTGTACGGGAAGTTCAAAAACCTCAACACGATGCTCGCTTGGGGTCATTCTACAGCCATCGAAGAGCTTGTGGAAAAAACAGGCTGTAGAAACGCTATTATTGACCAATTTGCCGGTGAACATGTGGTCGAAAATGCCCTGAAGAGAAAAAATTTAGACATCACACTAACCCAGCGCCACTATGGTGAAGAGGACCCGGTCGTTGCGGCCGCTTCCCTACTGGCAAGATCAGCTTTTGTTGAAGGGATCGATTCTGTTGGTAAAATGCTTGATATCCATCTTCCAAAAGGAGCGAGCGCCCAGGTCATCCAAGCAGGGAAGAAAGTGCTGCAAATGCACGGCCGCCCTGGACTAGAAAAGTCCGGCAAAATGCATTTCAAAACCTTAGAGGCAATCCTCCATGCTTAAGACCCTCATACTTCACAATCTCGTCCTTATAAAGAGAGCTGAAGTGGATTTTGAAAAAGGGTTTACTGCCATCACGGGCGAGACAGGAGCTGGAAAAACAGCCCTCATTGAAGCAATTCGGCTCATTCTAGGAGAGCGAGCAGATAGCAGCAAAGTCCGCAAAGGGGCTGAAAAAGCCTCGATTCAAGCTGCTTTTTCTGCAGAACCATCAAAGGCCCTCGCGCAGATATTCGAGGAAGGGGGAATCCAATTTCCCGAAGGAGAGGAGATCCTTCTCTCAAGAGAAATTAGTGCTTCTGGCAAAGGAAGAGCCTTTATCTGCGGGCAAATGGTCCCGGCCGCTTTTTTACAAAGAATCGCCCCACATCTTGTAGATTTCATTGGCCAACATGCGCAAATCGAGCTAAAAAATGAAAATACGCAAAGGAGACTGCTTGATCTCTACGCCGCTGTCGATTTAACGCCATTTAATAGGGCTTGGAGCATTGAAAAGAAGAACCGCATAGATCTAAGGACCCTACTCGATGAAAAGGCTAAGAGCGTCCAAAAAGCAGCCCTATTGACCGGGCAAATCGAGGAGCTAACTACAGCCGGCATTTCTGATGGAGAAGAAGAGGCTCTCTTTGAAGAATATACCCTTAAGTCCCATGCAAGAGAGCTTCAAATCCAGTCAGAACAAGCCTTAAACGACATCAGCGAATCTAGGCAGAGTACAGGAAAGGCATACTCTACTTTGCAAGAAATGGCAAAATTGGGCTCAAGTCTTAACGAATCTAGCAAAATGGCAAATGAATCGCAGCTTCTCTTAGAAGAGATCGAAATTGCCCTACAAAGTTTTCAGAGCAAATTAGAGAGCAATCCTACGCGCTTAGCCTTTCTTGAAGAAAGGCTAAAACTCATCGATTTATTAAAGAAGAAATATGGGAAAAACCCCTCTGCCAGGCTGGAAGAGATGCTAGAAGAGCTCAAGAGCATCGAAGACATTGGCGATCGAGAAGAGACCTTAAAAAAATCGCTAGTAGCAGCGGAAAAAGATACGAATGAAGCTGCCGCACAGATCCGCAGATTACGACAGAATGGAGCCAACGAGCTTGGAGATAAACTCTCAAAATCGTTGCAGAACCTCAATATCACAGCTGCCGAGCTCAAAATTGAAGTGAAACAAGCAGCGCGCTGCAAAGAGGGTGACGACGAAATTGTGTTTTACCTTTGCGCAAACAAAGGAGAACAGCTCGCTCCAGTCAAGGAGAGCTCGAGTGGCGGAGAGCTCTCACGCCTACTCTTTGCCCTAAAAGTACTACTGGCCGAAAAACTTCAGCCCCCAACGTTGATCTTCGATGAAATCGATGCCAACGTGGGAGGCCAAACAGCCACACTCATTGGTCAGCACTTAACTACACTTAGCGCAAGTAGACAAGTCCTGTGCATCACCCATTTTCCCCAAGTGGCACGCCAAGCTGACCATCACATTTGTGTCTCTAAACACGAAGACACAGAGCGGACGGAAGGAAAAATCACTCCCCTTTCAAAGAAGGAAAAGGAAGTAGAACTCCTCCGCATGCTCGGTGGCTTCGATAGTGCTAAAGTGGCTTTTGCAAAAAGCTAGCGGCAGGTTCTGCAGCCTTGCTTCCCGCATCTACGCCCGTTTTGCCCGTTATCGTCATCTTTGTCACAAGCGGTCATGAAGGCGAGCAGTCCAATAAATAAACCTAGAATAATTTTTTTCATCTTAGTTACACTCACTTCTGTAATAATACTGATCACCAGAGTCTTTCTGCTCTTCTTTTGGCATATCCTTTGGCATAGACTCTTTATCTTCTTCCATCCAAACCTTGGATTTGTCATCCATTTGCTGTTTACCATCACCATGACGACTTTTCATCATCCCGTTGTCATTCTGGCCGCACCCTGTCATCACAGCGAGTGATCCGACGATGGCAGCTAGAAAAAATCTTTGTACATCTTTTCTCATCTTTTTTTCCTCTACTAGTTAAACTTAAACGATTCGACGAAGTAGTTATAACCACCCTCGTCGTAACTTTGTACTTCACACTCCATAGCCATCAAAAAGAGCTGATTTTTCACCATGATGGCACGCCCTTTAAAATACACTCCGCCCGTACGAATAAAGAAATCAAGAGCGGGTTTGCCGTCGACAAGTAGCATGTCAGCAAAAAGGAGCTGGTTGCCTGGATTATTCGCTAGGATCCCATTTAAAAAACCCTCAAGAGATGCTTGAGCAAGCGATTGATCAACAAAATCTGGATACTCTGCAATTAAGAGCATGTAGACACTTTTCTTATCTTGGCTTGAGATATAAGCATCATATTTGAGATCGTAACCTTCTTCTGGAACACTCATTTTCTCTGAGATATGCTCTGGTGCTGAAGGGAATTTCAGTGTGCATTTTCCCACTACAGAGTGGAATTCCTTCCAACTCACACCATTAACCTTCGTAACTTCGATCTCTTTCTGCGGCGCATCTCCAGCTTGTGCGACAGCAAATGGAACTGATAACGACACTAGAGATACAGCTAATAATTCTTTAAATTTCATCTTCCTTTTTCTCCCTAAATATTAAACTTTATTAAACCCCTGTCATCCCATTGCCAACCCAAAAGAGCCAAGAAATGACCCAAATGAAAATACCAACTAGGAAGAATGGAATCAGAACATTGAGAACACCCTTCCAAGCAGAAAATCCTTGAACTTCCCCGATCCCTTTTACCAAAAGGATAAAAGACCAGATTGCAATCGCTGTTTGTACAATTAAAGCTCCCGTAAGAAGAGTCATCTGAGTGCCAGCGAAGTTCATTTCATCGAATTCTGCCAAGAAAATTTGATCCCGAAAATTGAAAATCAGTACAAACCAAACAATAACCGCGACGATGTTGGGAACATTAGACCAAGAAACAGCGGCTCTTACTGGAAAATAACTCGCCTGCCCTCCAATCCATTTCCCCGTCCAGTAGATCAATCCACTAGCGATAGTAAGACCGAGCCATCCCGCGAATACTGCGAGTACAAGTGCGGCAATCACAATCCCAACGGTGGTGAAGCCCGATCCCAGAGAGAGGTTTTGCGCCATATGCAGGAGCATAGGAAGCCCGTACAGAAAAGAGAGGATCCAAAATCGGTGTTTCGGGTTGAAGTCTACAATCGCTCGAACTGTTTCTCTTGGTTTTATCCAGATGCGGGTCCATGGATTCACTCCTAGTTTGTCTTTAGCCATTACAAGCCTCCAAAGCCTATCTCACTCTAAATTCATTCTATATCGAATAATTTAACCAAGCAAGCAAATTAAAACAAAAATTATTGAATGTTTTTAATTAACTAAAAACTAACGGGATTAGGAAAAAATAAAAGAAAGAAACATTAAGAATCTGTTAAAATTTCAGCTTTCCGATCGATCGCTGGAATGAAAGAGACATCCTCGTCTTCCTCTTCCTCCTCCTCGACGCTTTCAGATTCTCCCTGATCTGCAGTCGTAAGGAAGTTCAAAGGATGGGAAAGAAAAAAAAGAGACAAAAGCCAAATAAACATCATCTTGGGAAGAATACAGAGTTTTGACTTTTTTTCCAAAACACAAAATATATAATTGTAATTAATTACGATATTTCATAATTTAAAAATAAAAGACATTAATTTGAGGTTATTATGAGAATTAAGCCACGTCCAATGAAAAAATACACTCCCAGAAGACGCCGCTCATCCAAAATCCTCCAAAAGCAACAACTCAAAGACTTTGAGCATCTACTTGAAATGGATCTAAATACCTTCCTCATTTTGAATGATGAGGGCAGCCTTAAGCAGATCGAGCAGTCCCGCACGAAAATGCGCAGCGATCTTCGCAAGTATGGCTCAGATATGGAAGCGATTGGACGAGATCTTGGAGAAGGTTTTCCTGAGAGAATCCGTGAGTACCTAAAGTCGATGAACCAGATCGTGCAAAATTCTACTGCAAAAATTGACCCGGCTCTGATCAATCAACACGAAAAAAAGGCCCTCCTACTTAAAAAGAGCGCTGCTTAAAGGAAGGACTGATTAATTGCTTTCTCCGAGATTCGAGCCAAAAGGGCCAAAAAACTTAATTTGGAGATCGTAATTAACTCAGAAGAGTTAATGGAGATTGAAAATTAAATTTTTCGAGCGCTATTAGCCGAAGATCGGGGGAATTGAATTAATCAATCATTCCTAAAGAAGGGTAGACAAATTCGTACCCGGTGCTCAGAAGCTTTTCAGGATAGGCTCTAACGCTAGAGAGAAACATCTCGTCTGCCATTTCTCCAAGGAGAAATCGGAGGGGTTTTTCTCCAATGCGCAAAAAAAGAGGCTTATTGAGCGATTTAGCAATAATTTTACTAAACTCCTCATTTGTCACCGGATTTGGGGAAACAAAATTGACCGGTCCTTGCAACTCTTCTATCATCAGAGCGTGATAAATCCCATAGACGACATCGTCGAGCGCAATCCAAGAGACGTACTGCTTTCCTGTACCTAAAATAGCTCCTAGCCCCAGTCGAAAAATCGGAAGCAATTTTGCAAGAGTTCCACCCTTGGAAGAGAGAACGAGACCAAAGCGAGGATGGACGCCTCTGACTCCCCGGCTTTCGATGCTAGTTGTCGCTTCTTCCCATTTTTTACAAACCTCAGCTAAAAAACCGTTCCCTAAAGGGCTGCTTTCTGTTAGCTTCTCTTCTCCCCTATTTCCGAAAATGCCGATCGCAGAAGCACAAATCACCGTTTTAGGAGGCTTTTCTAGGCGGAGTAAAATCTGAGAGAGGAGCCAACTATCGCGGGCTCTGCTTAAAAAAATCTCGTTCTTGAATTTTTTCGTCCAAATCCCGCTGGCAATGTTCTTCCCTGCCAAGTGAATCACAGCATCAAATCCCTCAAAGCTACTTTTATCTACTTCAGCAGATTTAGGGTCCCAATAGATTGAGTTGTCTCGTTTTTCTTTGCTGCGAGTTAAGCAAACCACTTCGTGGCCGCCGCTTTCTAGAAACGAGACGAGTTTTGATCCGATAAAGCCGCTGCCGCCACTGACCAAAATGCGTAAGGGCTTTGACGGATATTTTGCGAGAACTCTCCGATCATTTTCATTTTCTTGATTCATAGAAGAAAAACACCCCGCTTTTTCAAAGGGGGTGTTTTTCCATTTAAAAGAAATGAATAGGAAAGCTGAGGCAATTTATTGCCCTTGTCCAGGTCCTTGTCCTTCGCCTTCTTTTTTGCTGCCACATGTAGGGCAAGAGTCTGACTTGCAACACATTGCTTTGCAGCATCTGCCAAAAGACCCTAGAGCCCAAAGACCAGAAAGACCGATCACCGCGTAGATAATGCGGCTGATCCAAGTCGTATTACCGCCAAAAAGCCAAGCAACGACATCAAATTGGAAAAATCCCCAAAGGCCCCAATTTAGAGCTCCGACAATCACTAAAATATAAGCGCACACACTGATGCATTTTTTCATAATTTTCTCCTTACGAGCAAGTTCTATAGGTAGACTAACGTGTAACAAATTTTTAGATCAAATGTCACGAAAAATTTGTTTTCTCTTGAGTATAGGACCCTTTTTGCAGTAGAATTGGGCCTTATGTCTCTAGAAGAAGAAAAGAATTCTAAATACTTGGGCTCCCTTGCAAGGATAGAACTTTCCGAAGAGGAAGAGAAAACCTTTAACCAAAATTTAGAAAAAATTTTGGGATATATGCACCTGCTCGACGAGGTCGACACCCAAGGTACTTTGCCCTGCACCCATGTTCTTGAAACCGCTACCAACGTAATGGGTGAAGATGAAGTAGGCGAGCATTTAGATCATGAGACGTTTCTTAAAAATGCCCCTGACTCTGTCGGTGGTATGATCAAAGTCCCCCCAGTGATGCAAGCCGAATGAAAACAGCCATTGAAATACGACAAAATTTTGTAGACGGCAAGATCTCTGCAGTTGAGATTGCCACTCAGTATTTAGAGCGCATCAAAAAATACGACTCTGAGCTGAATGCCTTTCTTACTGTTTTCAATGAGAGGGCCTTAGAGAAGGCAAAAGCACTCGATGCCAAAAGAGAAAAGGGCGAGCCTCTTGGAAAATTAGCGGGCGTTCCCATCGCGATCAAAGACAACATCTTGATTGAGGGGCAGCTCTGCACCTGCGCTTCAAAAATGCTCGAAAATTACAAAGCTCCCTATAGCGCGACAGTCGCTAGGTTACTCGAAGAAGAAGATGCCATTTTGATCGGCAAAACAAACATGGATGAATTCGCCATGGGCGGCTCGGGCACCCACTCCGCCTTCGGCCCTACGAAAAATCCCTACGATCTCACTTGTAGCCCAGGAGGCTCATCTAGTGGCTCTGCAGCAGCAGTGAGCGCAAATCTCTGCCCCATCGCACTGGGAAGTGACACAGGAGGCTCGATCCGACAGCCTGCAGCTTTGACTGGAATTGTGGGATTTAAGCCCACCTATGGGCGCGTTTCACGCTACGGCCTTGTCGCTTTTGGTTCCTCACTCGATCAAATTGGCCCTTTTACCCATAGCGTAAAAGATGTTGCTCTAATGATGGAAGTGCTAGGCAAGCACTGCGAGCATGATTCTACGAGTCTCAACACTATGCCCATCCGCTATTTAGAAGAGATTGAATCTTCCTTAGAAGGAAAGCGAATAGGCGTCCCTTGGCACTTTTTGGAAGATTTAAACGGCGAAGTGAAAGACAACTTCGAAAAATCGATCGAAAAGCTAAAATCTTTAGGTGCTGAAGTGATCGATGTCGACCTAGATATTTTAAAGTATGGCGTTTCCATTTACTACATCCTATCAACCGCTGAAGCCTCTACCAATTTAGCCAGGTTCGACGGGATTCGCTACGGATATCGGACCAAAAAAGCCGAAAATCTAGAGAGCACCTATAGACTTTCCAGGAGCAAAGGTTTTGGATGGGAAGTCAAAAACCGAATCCTACTTGGTACGTCCGTTCTTTCTTCAAGCTCTTATGAAGAACTCTTTGCAAAAGCTCAAAAAGTACGCACCCTCTTGATTCATAAAATGCGCGAGGCATTTGGCAAATGTGACTGTATCGCCATTCCGACCGCCCCCTCTACTGCATTTGCACTAGACGGCATGAAAGATCCCCTCGAAGAATATCTCCAGGATCTCTACACGATCGGCGCCAATATGGCTGGCCTACCAGCTATTTCTGTACCGAGCGGACTAAGTGCAAAAGGCAAACCTTTTGGGATCCAATTCATGGGACCGCAAACACATGACCTAGAGGTTATGCGTTTTGCCTATGCCTTTGAATCGAAGTGCCCTCCCCTCTCTCCTCCACAATTTGGAGCTGGCAATGACTGATATTCACTATGAAAACTGGGAGCCTGTCATCGGCCTAGAGGTCCACGTCCAGCTCAACACAAAATCCAAAATGTTTTCCCGTTCGCTAAACCAGTTTGGCGATGAGCCTAATACAAATATCGATATGGTCAACACTGGCCAACCTGGGACCCTCCCCATTCTAAACAAACAAGCGGTCAAATATGCCATCCAATTTGGACTCGCAGTCAATGCTGAAGTGGCTAGGACCTCCTCCTTCGACCGGAAATCCTACTTCTACCCCGACAACCCGCGCAACTTCCAAATCACTCAATTTTTTAACCCAATCATCCGCAATGGCACAGTAACCTGCGACGTCGATGGCCATACCAAGCATGTTAAAATCGTCGAGGCTCACCTTGAAGATGATACCGGGATGCTCAAGCATTTCAGCTCGTTTGCAGGGGTCGATTATAACCGCGCGGGCACTCCTCTGCTTGAAGTTGTCTCCGCTCCGAGTATGCACTCCCCCAAAGACGCCTCTGCCTTTGCGATGGCCCTCAAAGCCATCATGCAGTATTTAGGTGTCGCCGAATGCAATATGGACCAAGGCGGACTTCGTATGGACGCCAATATCTCGGTTCGCCCCAAAGGAGATAAAACCCTCCGCCCCAAGGTCGAGATCAAAAACATGAACTCGTTCCACAATATGGAAATGGCCATTGAGGCCGAGATCCGCCGCCAGATCCAAGCCTATACTCTAAATCCAAACGAAGACCATGCAAAAGCCATCCAGCCTGGCACCTACCGCTTTGATCTCTCCACTAGAAAAACCGTCATGATGCGCCTTAAGGAAGATGCGCTAGATTACCGCTACTTCCCCGAGCCCGACCTGGTCCCCATCGTCCTCCAAGAAGAAGAAATCGAAGCCTTAAAAGCAACCCTACCCGAGCTGCCCCACCAACGCTTTCTCCGCTACATCTCAGACCTCGAACTGCCAGCAGATAGCGCCAGCGTATTAATCAACGACAAGTACACCTCCGACTTCTTTGAAGAAGCTCTACCAATAGCCAAAAACGCCACTAGCCTCTGTAATTGGTTAATCAGTGAGTTCTTAGGACGGTTCAAAGAAAAGGGGATCACACTCAAAGCCTCCAACCTCAAAAGCGAGAACATTGGTAAGCTCGTCCGCATGATCGAAGAAAAAGTGATTACCGGACGGATTGCCAAGCAAGTAGCCGACGACATGCTCCAAAATCCCGAAAAAGATCCAGAAGAAATTGTCAAAGCAAACCCCAATTATCAACCCGTCAGCGATATTGGAGTGATTGAGCCGATCGTGGATCAAATCCTCAAAGACAACCCCCAGTCTATAGCCGATTACAAAGCAGGCCGCACCAAAGCCATGGCCTTCCTCGTCGGCCAAGTAATGAAAGAGACCAAAGGCAAAGCTTCCCCCTCTGTCGTCAACGATCTCATCCTGAAGAAAATCAGCGATTAACTACGCTTAGTAGAGCCTTTGGCCCGATCTCCTACCTGAGATGCATCATCCTTCAGCCTGAGTATATCAACTGCTTCATCCGCGCAAATTCCTTAAGAAAGCCCTGATTAATTGCTTTCTCCAGGATTCGAGACAAAAGGGTCGAAAAAATTAATTTGGAGATCGAAATTAACTCAGAGGAGTTAATGAAGGTTGAAAATTAAGGTTTTCGAGGGCTTTTGGCCGAAGGTTGAGGGAATTGAATTAATCAGTGCTCTCTTAACGCCTTAATACATTCTCAAGCCGTTGACAACCAAAGCAATAGACACTCTTTTCCACCGTCAAAAATCTAACATTCTATAAATTAATACCTTGCGGAAATTTTCGGCGCTAATTTAAAGACTGAATATTTTCAAATAGAATGATTCTAAAAAAAAATTATACATAAAACCACCCTTAAGCCACTAATTCCCAATGGTTTCGCATCATAAACAGCATGCCCTCGCTGGCTACAATTGCAACTTAACCTATTCAACTACAGACACATAATACATTTAAAAACAAACTTGACAAATTTAAAAATTCTTTATATAATATTAATAGAAGCTTTAACAAGGGAGTTAATAATGGCTGTTAGTTTTTTAAACAAACCTTACAACACACTGCCTTTTAATACAGGAAAACCCGATGCTCCAAAGGGACTACCTTCTATATTTAAAGAAGTAGAAGGAGAAACAAACTTCCCAGCTCATGGTGGCGTCTTTTTTACATCGAATGAATTTAATTTTGTGAACACATTATTAGATTTGCGAGAAACTCCGCCAATAGGAAACACTCTAATAGGTGTCTCAGGTCTTTTTAATTTTGAGCTTTTCCTTGCTCGAGAAGGCAAAGGCGTAAAGTATTTCATAAGCATTGATCCCGATCCATCTTATCGAGAATTTTGGAGTGAAGCAAAACAAGCATTTTCAGATGCAAAAACCTCAGATGAATTCATAAGAACCTTTACGCAAAGATTGCGGGCAAGATATGAAGAATTCACCCCTAAAATACGCCGTTCTATAAATACTCCTGATGTATATCAAGATTGGATGGATATTTTAGAAAACAACTATCTTCCCAAAGTATTTGACTCTGCAGAAAAATATGACTCAGTAAGGAGACTATTTACAGAGGATCGATTCGTGCATTTTCCCATCAACCTTGCTGGTGACAACGAACATGCAGCAACTTTGACTCGCCGCATGGAAGAGAATGATTTGATCCCAGATACAGTATACATTTCAAATGTTGAAAATGTTATTTCAGAATCGACAGAAGATGCATTTGAAAATAACGTTTCTGGATTATCACAAAGCGAAACTTCTAATCCTTCCATAGTCATCAACTCTGTTTGGACAGAACATCCAAGTGGCATAGATGTTCTGACACAAACCTCAACTATTGGATTTACTTCTCAATATATTGACTAAACAAATGTTTTTGAATATAGTTAGCCTCCAAAATCTTTCCGGAGGCATTTTTTATGGCAACACTCGCAATCAAACCCATTGGAGGAGATTCTTGGGAAATGGAGCTTTCTAAGAAGCAATCGAAGCAAGTAAAGGGTTTCTTAAAAACTTCTGGTGAAAGAAATTATCAAATCATTCATGCAGCTCTGATAACTGTTCGAACAAACTCCTCTGAGAATTTTACTAACGACTTTTTTCTCCCCACTCTAATCAACCACGCTAGTCATGTAGAGGGTACTGCTTTAAAAGCTATTTCCACAATCGCATCTCTTTTCTTTGATATTCTCACCCTTCCAATTCGGGTGATCACCTTAATTCCAAGGATACTAACCAATGCCAACCGACCAGAGAACAAGTTTCATACGTGGCTTAGAGAAAACAGGGCTCCAGATGCCGTTCTGCAAGCAGAGGCTGTGCGAGTAAAACATGTGAAGTCAACGGGAACAAGACTTAATGGATCTTCAAGCACGCAAGTACTTTCATACTATTTCATCGAAAGTCTATCGGGAATTACAGGCCATAGTTCTGATTTTCATCAACACAGATCTACTTCCTCGGGTGGAAGGCATTAAAAGCACTCGTGAGATGCTTTTGACTGATATGTGTGTAGCGGTCGGTGGTAGCCACGCTGCTATGCCCTAGCATTTCTTGGATAACTCTAAGATCAGCCCCGTTTTCAAGCAAATGCGTTGCAAAACAGTGGCGGAGCGTATGTGGAGAAATAGATTTCACTATTTTCGCCTCCTTAGCATAGAGTTTAACCCGATTCCAAATGGCCACTCTATCGAGCCTTTTTCCTTTTGAGGAGACGAAAAGAGCCTTATTCTTGCAATCGGCTCTAAAATGAAGCAGATAGTGATCTACTGCATCCACTGCTGATTTTGCAATCGGCACGATCCGCTCTTTGCCGCCTTTTCCCATGACACGAACAGTATCCTCGCCAAGATCAGTGATATTGAGTCCACAGACTTCAGAGACCCGAAGACCAGATGCGTAGAGGACTTGCAAAATCGCCCTGTCGCGTGCGCCAAGGGGTTCCTCTGAATTTGGAGCTGTAAGTAGAGCATGAACCTCCGACTCTGTGAGAACTTCAGGGACAAGCTGCCACACTTTGGGCGTATCGAGATAGAGAGTTTCCTCTGAGGGAACGATCTTTTCTTTGCGTAAAAAACGAAAAAAGACCTTTAAAGCGACCATCGCGCGGTAGATTGAGCTAGAGGCCATACCCTTCGCTCTAAGAAAATCTAGAAAACTGAGAATTTCAACCTTGGAAACAGTTGAAAAGTCTGTTAGTCCTCTTTTTTCGAGAATATCCAAAAAAGCGATCAGATCCCTGCGATAGGCAATTACAGTATTCTTTGAAAGGCCCTTTTCAGAGCCAAGATAAAAGAGGAAATCTTCAAGCGTTTCGTTCACATTCTGTAGTATACTTAAGCGGTTGCTACTTTAGCAATCCCTTCAGGAAACACTGCTCAATTCAATTCCACCGATCTTCGGCCAGAAGCCCTCGAAAAACTTAATTTTCAATCTCCATTAACCCCAAGGTTAATTACGATCTCCAAATAAATTTTTTCGGCTCTTTTGGCTCGAATCTCGCAGAAAGCAATTAAGCAGTGATTCCTTGACGCAGAACATCGAGATGAGCCTTTCTAGCCCCATCCACTTTTTCAATGACAGAACCAACAGCTTTTAGCATTTTGCCATTGTGTGCCTTCATTTCATTTGCAAGTAATTTTCGCTCGTCTTCAGAAAGATTTTCAAGCATGCGCTCAGCAAGATCTCCTTTTCCTCCTTCGAGGGCTTTTAGAAGAGCCTCAAACGTAGGATTCTTTACTAGAGCCCGCTGCTCGTTGCGATTCATCACCCAAAGTGATACTCCATTTTGACCAAGCCAGAGAGCTGTCAAAATAGCTGTGATTACAATGGGAACTACGCCAAAGCTCACAATACCTGCAAACCCAAGTGCAAGCATCGAAGCTAGCGAAGTAAAGGCCATGACCGAAGAAAGGGCTAGGAGCTTTTTGTCATGCTTTGCCGGGGTCTCATTGTTATAACTTTGCAATAGATAATACCCATCTGCGACCGTCATGAGGACACCAAAGCCAAGCATTAAAACCGAAGCTACGATAAAGCCCAATCCTCCACTTAGGACAATAGCAGCAGAAAGAGTGACCATCCCTAAAACGAGAATCGCAATATTGGCTGCGTACTCTTTAACTTTACCCTTATTCGATGCTGTAATCACATCGATGAGTTTTTGAGTTGCCTGTGAACCCTTTAAGCTTTTCACCGCCTCGATCCCAGTGGAAGAGAGGAGTCTTTCCATCTTTTCGTCTTTTCTCATTTGCGTTTTTTGTGTCTGTAGCTCCAAACCAAGCTCTTGTAGTTTGCCATCTAGGGTGCCAAAAAATCCAACCTGGGCCCCTACCGACCCGCGGACAATTTCATCACATTCTTCATCAGATATCTGGGCCATCCCAAGTTCCTTCATAAGAGCTTTTAAATGCGATTTTCCACTCGAGATCGCCTCTTCTCGTAGAACTTTTTCAGCCGACTCTTTTGAACCCGTTTTTTCGATTAGTTTTTCAAGCACCCTGCCAGGCTTTGCTCCAAATTTCTTCTCTAAAAGCGCAGCTTTAGCTGTAAAATCCATTGCCCCTTCGATTTTGTTTTTCAGCTTGAGCCCAGCATGTAAATTGATCCCACAAGCAACTGTTAAAAGAGCAAAAAAGATACTGGCGCAGACCATACCCGCTGATGCAAGACCATGAGTGATGCGGCCAAGAAGACTATTCGCTTTAACCCCATTAACAACATTGTAGATTGCCAACCCCCTAAACGCAGCAAAACAAGCTCCGCCTGTGGCAAGTGCGCCTCCTCCAGCTATAGCTACCCGACCTAAGAGCGCTCCTTGGCGATCTCCAATTGACTCAGCAGCTCTTTTAGCAGCAAAGCCATGGACAACTCTAACTATACCAATGATCATATTGATACCCGTTACCGTTCCAAAGGTCTGGTAAGCCACAAGCATATCCTGACTGGTAAAAACACTATCCATGCCAAGTACCACACCTAAATCTTGTAGGTCCCGAGTAATCGATGCATAGTCAGAGGCCATGGACACACTTCCCATGCCAATTCCAGAAAAAAGAGGGCTGTTTTTGGGTATAAAAGGTCCCTGCCCAAAGAGAGCTCTTGAGAGAACTTCTTTAGGAACAGGAGGGCCAAGGCCACACGCTCTTTTCAGAGCATGACCGGCACCAGCAAAACTTTGCTCTACCTTTTTAATCATCTTAGTGTTGGTTTTTTATTTATTATCTTACTCATTATTACATAAATAAGTATTAGTTAATACTAAAATAGAAATTAACGCTCTAAGATACAAACTCTTGATATTTAAGCCACATTTCTGCAACACTCTCCATTAAAAAGGAGATTTGATATGACTGTAGCCGAGCGAGCCAGGGGTTTAGATGAAACAGTGGGAGAGCATATTACTGACATTGGATCAGTGTTTACCCAATTCTTGGATGTCCCTGGAAAGATTATTGACAGATTCCAAGACCTCCCAACGGAAGATAATCGAACGTATCACAATGACCTTCCCCAGCTAGTTGAGATCGCACAACGAGTCTGGAGCGCCGTTCGCATTTATCACCAAAACATCCTCGCAAGTAGCTCAAAGTGGTCTGATGATATCAAATTCGCGACTGAAGCCTGTGTAAAAGTGATCCTCTACCCTTTATCTTGGACGGTTGCTGGAGACGCCATTCGAGAACTCATTGCCAAAGACGTTCTGGGCAATATCATGAAAGCTGTTTCGTTTATATTCTTTCAGGTTTTTCACTTAGTCCCCTATTTCATGATGGTGACAGGCTTCAAAATGATCAACATGGTCTATGTTCGCTACCCTGTAGCTCTGCTCACAAGCATTATGGGAAGCATGCTCTTCCTCCAACTCTACTTTTTGTATCGCCTAGGGAAAGAGGTGGAGGTTACAAATAAAAATATGGACAAATTCTACGCCCTTGCAGAAAAAAGAACCAGCCTTGAGGGGGCAAAACGGACAATCTATCGCTGGGGCCTCCCTGTTCTAGCAACCGGAACTATGGCCTATTATTTTAATAATAACGGCTTGCCTGATTTCGTAAGAGAAGCCATGCATAAGGCAGGAGAATATCTCATTAATCGATATTAGAAATATGGGTTAAAAGATATGAAAGCTTAACTAGAACGTCACGAAGCACGTCCAGTGGGGGCTGATCGGCATTAAATGTGGAGATCAGCTCTTGCGGATACTCCTTTAGAACTCTAAACGTCTCATCCTTATATACTTGCATCCGAGCGCGCAATACATTCTCATCAAAATCATCCATTCTCCGCTCGATCATGGCTCTGCGCTTGAGTCTTCCTACTAAAACTTCAATATTGGGCATCTCGAGGTGGATAATATGCATCAGATCGATGTGAGGGGCCATTAACTCCTTTTGCCTCACCGTCCTAGGAAGCCCATCTAGGAGAAGAAACTGCTCGTGAGGGAAGTAACAATTTGTAGCAATAAGCCCCCCTACAAAGTGCTTCCAGATCTCTATAGTCACCTCATCCGGGACTAATTTTCCCCTCCCAGCATACTCGTGGAAGATCTTTCCAGCTGGCGACTCAGGAGACAATCCCCTGAAAATATCCCCTGACGAGAGGTGGTAGTGATTTCCAGCACTGCTTAAAAAGCCGCCTAGAGTCCCCTTACCTGATCCAGGGGGGCCAAAAATCAAGATTGACCGGAGTGGTTTGGTCTGTTCTGAAATAATTTTTCCCATGTTTTTACATTGCCCAAATAACCAAATAATTACCAATAAAATTTTTAGTCATATTAATTCACATTACTTAAAATTTTAAGTTGACCGTAAGTTAAGAAAACTTAAAGATTTCGAAACAATACTCTTGATTATAATTACCCAATCTTTATATTATATTAATACTAACACAACAAACAAGCTGTTTAGATAAAACTAAGCAGGGAATTTAACAATAATAAACATTTTTTGGAGGATAAAAAATGACTACTACAATTAATCAAAAACTACATGCTGCTGCTGCTTCAGTAGGAGCTGGATTCAAAGCTGCTGGAAACGGCATCAAAAACGGTGCTTCTAACGTTGCACACGGTGTTGCAAGAGCTTCCGAAGTTCTTGGTGATGCTCAACAACAAAGACAAGTTGCTGCTAAAGTTGGAAAAGGTGTTGATACTGCATACACTGCTATCAGTACAAGTCTTGGCAAAGCAAACACTGCAATGGAGACAAAAGGCGAAGCTGCTCTTAAAGCTCCAATTACAGGACTGAGCAAGATGAACATCACTCACGTTCCTGTTACTGGAAGCTCAGCTCAAAAAGCAAAAGCTACGATCCGTAACGGCGCAGCTAGCTACCACACTTTTGTTGCAAAAGCTGGTGAAGGCTATTCTCGCTCAATGGGACATGCTGCTCACGCTTTGACATCTGCAATTCTTAGCCCAATTCGCTTCGTTGCGAAACTTCTTCAAGTTGAAGTTGCTGGTGCTATGATCCAAAACTCTATCGCTCTAGCGGTTGGTTTTGCAGTTCGTGGAATCGTTCTTGCAGCTACTCAGGTAGCACATGCAGTTCCTTACGCTATCGGCATTGTTGCTCTTGGTGCAGCAGCTGTTGGTATCGCTCTTGGTGGTAAAGCACTTGTTGCTACAATTGGAGTAACTGCTGCAATTCTTGGAGCTGTCTACCTCGTAGACAAGATCTTCACTGGTGGAGTGATCCTAGCTCTTAGAAAGAAAGTAAATGCTCTTGCTGGTCAGCAGCCGCAAACAGCTACTGCTACACCTACTTTAGCGTCAAAAGCTAAAGCTGCTGCAGCTAAGCTTGCTCACGTAGCTACAGCTCCTGTAAGAGTTGTATCAAGACATCCTAAAAAGGCTGCTCTTGCTGCTACTACTGCAGGTCTTGCTGCTGGTGCATACTTCTACGGTGTACCTTCAGTTGTAACTGAATCATTTAGCAATCTTGCTAGATATTTTGGGTTTGCTCCTTCATTAGAGCAAGTTGCAGCTACTGAAGCTACAACCATGGTGACTAGAATGGCAAAAGCTGGGCATGATGTTTCAAATGGAGTATTTGAACAAGTTAAAGCTGTTCTTATAAATCCAAAAGGAAACATTCCTGCTAGTATGCAAGTTGCTCATATTGTAGCGCCTGCTGCCTAATTATTAGGAATAGCACAACACAACAAAAAAGCATGAGGGGTAACCCTCATGCTTTTTTTTATTTGGAGTAAACTTCTTTTATCCAAAAGGATCAAAGGTTTGGGGAGGATAATCCTCGGAAGAATGAGGATTGGGGCGGTTAGCCTCTTCTAGAAGCTCTTCGATGGTTACCTTTAGCGTGTGCAATCCTTCAGGAAATCCACAATCGAGCAAAAGCTCATTGAGATGACCTAGTTCACTTTCTGTCTGATCTAGGCGGCTTTCAAGCCAGGCGACTCTCTTTTGTAGTTCTTCTTCTCGTTCTTTCATTATTACCCCCTAATTAAATCTTGATTATTCTTTAATAATACTAAATATTTACTTTAAATTCAAGAAATTTTTTAATGTTTCAAAATGTTTATTTGCAAGGACTTGTAACAACTTGTCTTTTTCACCCCTCTCATGTATTCTTGGTTTCTCTATGGGAAAGCTCATTTTTGAAGATACTGGTGAAGAACATACGCTAGAGGACAATAGCCCTATCGCAGAGATCTGCGAAGAGGCAGGGGTCCCCTTCGCCTGCACAGAGGGCATTTGTGGCACCTGTGTGATCGAAGTGGAGGAAGGGATGGAAAACCTCTCAGAATTCACTCAAGAAGAGGAAGATTTCCTAGGAGATATGGATATCGAGCGACTCGCTTGCCAATGCAAGCTCAAGAGTGGCTGTGTAAAAATCAAGTTTTGAGGTAAATGATTATGGCTGAAGAAGTTACACAAGTTTCAAGAGGAATGACCATTGAGGACATTTTTGGAAAGTTCCCCCAAAAGGCTCAAAAACTAGCTCAGGAGCTTACCAATACCGGTTTGCACTGCGTAGGGTGCCAGGCAGCCACTTGGGAGACTCTAGAGGCTGGAATGCTTGGTCACGGCTACTCCGAGGAAGCCATCGACAAGCTCGTAAACAGCCTTAATGCCATACTCGCAGAAAAGGTCGATCTCAAAACAATCAACCTCACCAAAAGGGCCGCTGAGAAGTTTCAGCAAATCCTCAAAGACGAGGGCAAAGAGGGCTGGGGTCTGCGCTTTGGCGATAAGGCAGCTGGCTGCAGCGGTTTTGAGTACACTCTCGATTTTGCAAAGGAAGCTTCCGCAGACGATGAGACTTTTGAATCGAGTGGAGTAAATGTCTTCATTAATAAAGGAGCAGTCTCTCGCCTCCTTGGCTGTGAAATCGACTACCTCGACGGCCTCAACAATGCCGGGTTTAAAATCACCAATCCCAACGCCAAAAGCTCCTGCGGCTGCGGCAAGTCCCAATCTTATTAAGTATTGAGAACAAACTCTAAGCTTGGGCCACAATAGGTTTTCTGCATGGCGATCCTCCGGTCGCCATGTCCAGTAGCTTCGCTTACTTGAGCTGATTCTGACTGCGCCAAATCTCGAAGTAGATTTATCTCTAAACAAAAAAAACATCCTCTGTTAACATCTGAGTTAATCGGTTCTCGAACGGGAGGAGAATAAGATGAATAAAAGCATATTTAGCCTACTATCAATCCTTTTTGCTTTTGCAGGAATAACAGTGCCTCTATTTAGCTCTAATCACCCAATAGAAAATTTAGACAGAACGGTGCAATGTCCAAAATGTGGCACATACCATCTTCAGGGTCAAGATTGTCCTGGATGCAAATAAAGAACCTTAGTATAAACAAGCTCTTTCTCTTCGCCTCTGCCTGCCTATTAATTGTTGGTACTTCTATTGGAGCTGGCATGCTTGGTATCCCCGTTGTTATGGGGCAGGGTGGCGCAATTCCTAATTCCTTTTTCTTATTTCTTACATGGATTGCTTCTTTAGTTACAGGTTTACTCTTTCTAGAAGTGATGAGCTATGTCCAAAGAGACATGAATTTCGCCTCGCTTGCTGAAAAATTCATCTCTCCAAAAGCCAAACCCATCATTGTGGCGGTTTATTTACTGCTCTTTTTGTCACTGCTCTTTGCGTATATAAAGGGAGGGGGTATGTTCATTTCGGATATTTCTCGCCGAATTCCCACATGGCTTGGAAGCTTTCTTTTTATTTCTATCTTTTTTCCATTCTTAATTAAAGGAACAAAGATAATTGGAAGAATCAATGGGCTTTTAATCTTTCCAATGATTATTTCTTTCATTCTCCTATTATCTATAGGAGCAAAAGAAATTAATTTAGAAAATCTCGCATATGAGAATTGGAACAAAAGCTACTTATCTTCTCCAATCCTCGTTACTTCCTACGGCTTTCATATTATTATTCCTTCCCTATATATCTTATTGAACAAGAATAAAAATTTGACACGCTGGGCCATTGTTATCGGGACAATAATTACATTCCTCGTATATCTCTTATGGAATGTGTACATTATGGGAGTAGTTCCTCTTTCAGGTGAAATCAGCCTAATGACCGCACTACAACTCGATCAAACTGCAATAACTCCTCTTAAAAAAATCCTGGGATCTACTACTGTTTCAAAGTTTGCTCAAATTTTTCATTTTTGCGCATTAACAACTTCTTTTCTTGGAGTAAGCTTAGCTACAATTGATTTCTCCATGGATGCATTACGAATAGAAAAATCGAAAAGAAATCGAACTTTAATTTCTTTTTTCATATTTGTTCCCGCTCTAATCCTTTCTGCAACGGAGCTGCGGATATTTTATCTTTCACTCAACTATGGAGCTGCACTCGCTTGCGTTTTGCTTTTAATTATTTTCCCCGCTTTCCTTATGAAAAAAATCATTCCAAAGCTTAGCCAAAAAAGGTCACCAGAACATCTTCGATTTTTAAAAAAATCTTACTATTTTGCTTTTCTTTTTGGTTGTAGTGTAATCTTAGCGCAAATTTTGAGTTTTACATAATTTTTATTTATGAATTACTCTCTTGTGAACATCTAAAGAAGCTTCTTTAACGGCTTCTGAGAGAGTTGGGTGCGCATGAGGGGTATTGGCTAGCTCAAGAGCGGTGACCTTGTTATGGATAGCTAAAACCGCCTCTGCAATGATCTCTGAGGCATGGGCCCCTACGATGTGGATGCCCAGGAGTATGTCTGTTTTGGCATCGGCAACGATCTTAACTAAGCCATCTAGCTCCCCAGTACATTTAGCTCTGGAATTGATCGAAAAAGGGAAGGAGCCTGTTTTGACTTCAAGACCTTTGTCTTTGGCCTCTTTTTCGGTAAGACCAACGGCGGCCACCTCGGGGTCAGTGTAGACCACGCTCGGGATGGCGATATAGTCGATAGTGGGGTTTTCGTTGGCTAGGATCTCTGCTACCACCACCCCTTCTTCAGATGCCTTGTGAGCTAGCATCGGACCGTCAACGATATCTCCGATTGCGTAGATGTTGGGAACACTTGTCTGGAAACGGCCATTGATGGGGATAAAGCCTTTGTTTGGGGTAATGCCTACATTTTCCAGACCAAGATCTTGGGTATAGGGACGTCTTCCAATGCTACAGAGGACAACGTCCCCTTCGAATGTTTCTTTGTCTGTTGTAAGGGTGATTTTGTCCTGAGCAATATCGGCAGCGGTCACTTTGGTATTGAGATGAAAGGTCATCCCCTGTTTTTCAAGGATCTTTTGGAAAGCCTTGGAGATGGTCTCATCTAGGGTAGGGCAGATTTTTGGTAGAAATTCGATAAAGGTCACTTCAGAGCCTAGACGCTTGTAGACAGAGCCGAGTTCTACGCCGATGACTCCTGCTCCGATTACAAGGAGCTTCTTTGGGACTTGCTCAAGAGAGAGGGCTCCTGTGGAGGTGACAACACGTTTTTCATCAATGGGAAGGAAGGGCAAGCTGATTGGCTCTGAGCCGGTGGCTAAGATGATGTGTGTAGTTTCGTAGTCGGTGCCATCCACTGAAACAGTTGTGGGCGATTTGAGCGAGCCAGTGCCTTGCAGGTGATCGATTTTGTTCTTCTTAAAGAGTGCTGCGATCCCCTGATTGAAGCTTGTGACGACATCCCGTTTGCGACCCATCATTTTATCAAAATCAAAAGAGGATTTTTCAATATTGATCCCATGCTCAGGGAGGTGATGATCGAGCTTGTATACAAGCTCTGAGGAGTGAAGGAGGGCTTTGGATGGGATGCAGCCTACATTGAGGCACGTGCCCCCAAGAGGACCTTTTTCCACACAGGCTGTTTTCATGCCGAGTTGGGCGCAGCGGATCGCTGCCACGTAACCACCAGGGCCACTTCCAATTACGATTACGTCGTATTTCATAAGTCGATGAGCATCCTTGTGGGTTCTTCGAGGTTGTTTTTCATGTGGACAAGGAATTGGATCGCTTCTCTTCCATCAACGATTCTGTGGTCGTAGCTAAGAGCCAGATACATGATGGGGCGTATTTCGATTTTGTCTCCGATCACTACGGGTCTTTTCACGATGGTGTGCATCCCTAAGATAGCACTTTGTGGCGGATTGAGAATGGGTGTTGAAAGCATTGAGCCAAACACGCCGCCGTTGGTGATGGTGAAGCTTCCTCCTCGCATATCATCAATCGAAATCTTTCCTTCGCGGGCTTTAGTAGCAAATCCCGCAATGTTTTGCTCGATTTGACCAAAGCTCATTTCATCACACCCGCGAATGACCGGAACCATCAACCCTTTTTCCGTCGAGACGGCGATACAGACGTCGTAGGTTTGGAAGGTAGCGATTTCATCCCCATCGATGAAAGAATTCACATCGGGAAACTCTTTTAAAGCGGCAACAACTGCTTTCACAAAGAAGGACATGAAGCCGAGTTTGACCCCATTGCGCTTGACAAAGCCCTCTTGTTCGCGCGAGCGGATTGCCATAATTTCAGACATATCCACTTCGTTAAATGTGGTGAGCATAGCCGTTTCATTTTTTGCTGCTACAAGTCTCTTGGCAATTGTTTTTCGCAGCCCGGTCATTCGGCGACGGGTTACAGTCCCCTCTTCGATTTTGGTTTTTGGAAGAACTGGAGCTGGAGTCAGAGTGGGTGGAGCAGCTGGGGCCGGGGTTTCTAATTTTTGCAGATGCTCATCGATAGAAACACGAGCAGAAGGGCCTTCGATAGCTGCTTTTTCTGGGGACGTGGTTGGAGCTTTCTCTTCTTCTTTGGGAGCAGCAGCAGAAGGAGCTTCCGGCGCCTGCTTAGCCGCCCCTTCTGTGTCGACATAGCCAATCACCTGGCCTACTTTGACTACATCATCGACTTTCACTGTAAGCTCAAGTGTTCCATCTGCGGGGGCGTAGATGGGTTGGTTCACCTTATCAGTCTCTAATTCAATGAGTTCATCATCGGTTTTAACAAAACTTCCCGTCTCCTTTAGAACCTGGCTCACGGTAGCTTCTGTAACGGATTCTCCCGCTTCAGGGACTTTGATTTCCATCTTCATGATTTCGCTTCCTCTTCGTAAAGCTGATTGATAATAGCCGCATGCTGGAGCTTGTGCAGGGCGTGTGATCCGGCAGCAGAAACGGCCGCTGGGGGGCGACCCACATAAGTGAGTGGCAGAAACGCTTCTAGCTTAGGCTTAAGAAAGGTCCAAGCTCCCATGTTTTGATGTTCTTCTTGCACCCAAACACACGACTTAGCACTACTATATTTCGCAAAAATTTGACTGAGCTTTTCCGTTTGAAGTGGGTAGAGCTGTTCGATCCGAATGAGGACATCGGCTGACCCCCTTTTTTCTCTTTCTTGCAAGAGCTCGAAGTAAAATTTCCCGCTACTTAGAAGTATTCGTTGAGGATTTTCTGGGGGGTTAGGGTCATCGAGCACCTCAGAGAAGCTCCCTTCAGACAGATCTTTAAGTGGGCTTTTACAGTAAGGCGAGCGGAGATAGGCTTTCGGTGTAAACACGATTAGAGGTTTTTTTCTGGAGCGAAGGGCCTGCCTTCGAAGAAGGTGGAAGAACTGCGCGGCTGTTGTCACATTGGCCACAATCATATTTTCATCCCCGCACATCTGCAAAAAGCGCTCTACTCTCGCTGAAGAATGCTCTGGCCCCATCCCTTCGTAACCATGAGGAAGGAGGAGAGTTAGGTTGGTAGCATGGCCCCATTTCATCTCGGATGTGGTCAAATACTGATCAATAATAATCTGGGCACCATTAGCAAAATCACCAAACTGCCCTTCCCAGAGGACAAGGGAGTTGGGATAGAGGAGGCTATAGCCAAAATCGAAGCCCATTACGGCAAATTCCGAAAGTGGGGAATTGAAGATATCGACAGGTGCTTGGGAATCACTCAAATGCGAAAGTGGATAATAGTGAGCTGCGTTTAGCTGGTCGACGTATAGGGCATGCCTGTGGGAAAAAGTTCCTCTTCTTACGTCTTGGCCAGAGAGGCGTACATGGACCCCTTGAGTGGCCAAAGAGCCATAGGCAAGGAGTTCCGCTGTTGCCCAATCAATCGAGGCTTGAGCTGTATCCGCTTGCAGAGCATTTTTCCGCTCCCCAAGAAGACGAGCCACTTTTGGGTGCACATTGACTCCATTTGGGACCTCGGAAATTTTTTGCCCAATCTTCTGTAAAGAGCTAAGATCTACTTTCGTATCAATAGGGGCCAAAAGCTCTTCTAGATGTTTGCCCGATTCTCTCGTTTTCAAGCCTTGGCTTGGCTCTTTTTCTGATTTGACTTTCTCTAACACGCTTGAGAGGTTATTGCGGAAGCTCTGTTCCATCTCCTCTGCTTTTTCCTGGCTCAACACTCCCGTTTCGATCAAGTGGTCACGATAGATTTGGCGCATTGTTTTTTTCGAGCGGATATATTCGTATTGCAAAGGCTGGGTGAAGGTTGGTTCATCGCTTTCATTATGGCCATACTTTCGATATCCCATCAGATCGATGAAAACATCGCAGCCAAATGTTTGGCGCAGCTGCATAGCAAGTTTTCCAGCTAAACAGCAACTTTCTGGGTCCTCACCATTCACATGCAGAACCGGAGCTCCAAAAGCTTTGGCAATATCTGTGCAATAGCGAGTCGAGCGGCTATCTTTTGGATAGGTAGTGAAACCGATCTGGTTGTTGATCACGATATGGATCGTCCCCTTGGTCCCATACCCATTGAGCTGAGAGAGGGTCATTGTCTCGTATACAACCCCCTGACCGGCTACAGCCGCATCCCCATGCACCAAGATGGGGACAACTTCACTAGCCTTATCGCGAGGCCGCTGCTCTTGCAGCGCGCGAGCGCCTCCCTCGACAACCGGATCGACCGATTCTAGGTGGCTGGGATTGGCAGAGAGGGTAATCTGAATCTCTTTATCTCCCTTCCCTTTGTACGTTCCTGCAAACCCCATGTGGTACTTTACATCGCCCGTCGACTCAGCTAAGTCGGGAGTAAAGTGATCCTCAAACTCTTCAAATATATATTTATAGGATTTGCCCATGATATTGGCTAAAACGTTGAGCCGACCTCGATGAGCCATACCCAAAACCACATCACTTACACCTAATTCCGCGCCTGTATCTAACACTGCATGAAGCAAAGGGATAAAGGTCTCCGCCCCTTCAAGCGAAAACCGTTTTTGACCTACATATTTAGTATGCAAAAACGTCTCAAACCCTTCAGCCTGATTCAACTCTTCTAAAATGGCAATTCGATCTTCATTAGTAAAGCCTGAGGGAAAAAAGGGCTCTACTCTGTCTTGCACCCATTTTTCGATTTGAGTCGATCCAAGTCCCATGTATTCGATTCCAATGGACACGCAGTAGGTCTTTTGCAAAACATCTAGAATTTCACTCAAAGGAGCAGACTCTTTTTCAAAGAGCCCTCCTGTGGGAAATGTCGAATCAAGATCCTTGTCTGAAAGGCCAAAATTCTCCAATTTTAGCTCGTCGCAAAGAGGAGGCCTTTCTTGAGAGAGAACATCACAATTTGCCATCAAATGCCCATACAGCCGATAGGCATGAATCAAGTAATAAACCCTTAAGTCTGCACTATCCTGTCTATGGGGAAGAGCTTGGGGAAGATGAGAGGCGAACTGCATCCCCTCAAAAAAACTCTTCCAAGAGGAATCTACGCTGCCCGGATCCTGAAGCCAATTCTCGTAAAGGCCTTCCAACATTTTTAAATTCGCTAAATTGGCATAGGTGGGTGCTGGATCTTTGCTCATAAAGGCAACGTATAGCAAAAAATAAAATTTTTCCCCTAGCTATTAATCCACTGGTTTTGTAAAGTACCGTGGTAATTCGAGGTATTTTTTTATGAATCTCAAGAGTGAAAGACTAAAAAAGCTAGAAAACGAGCTTGCCGATCTCCAGCACTGGCTTAAGCTCGGACTCGTCCCGAAAAAAGATATAGAAAAACACAAGGACGAGATCGAAACAATCCAACAAAAAGTGGATGAAGAAATCCAACGCCTTCGCTTTCTCAAAGAAAATGGTGACGTTGAAGAGTATACTCCCCCAAAACGAGGCGCTCGGCCTGCCTACCAAGAACCTCAGAGTATGCCTGAGATGAACGTGAATCAGGAGACAGAAGGGGGTAGCTTAGATACTGAGACCGAATCCTTTGATACAGAAACTTCCCCAAGTGAAGAGGCCACCACCACTACTACTACCACTACAACCGAGACTGCTGAAGAAGATACTTCATCGCAGGTTTACGACGAAGATGACGATCCATTCAGCGACAAAAATCGCTGGAAAAGAGGCATCCTCGAAGATCCCGACGCGGATGAATGGTAGATATACACATCGCGATTCAAGAATTTTAGAATTTCACAAGGAGGTTCTCAGATTTTTTAGCCACGACGAGTTGCTGTGTTCATAGACACGCAACAAGGATTGGATGAAAAACTTGAGAAAAAGACGACGTAGTGAAAAACCAATTCTTGAGTCGGGGCGTGTATAAGCCTCTTAGCCTTTACTTCCATATTCCCTTTTGCTCAAAGAAGTGTCCTTACTGCCACTTCTTTGTCGTACCCAATAAAAAAGAGCACCGAGATGCACTTCTAGAGGCCCTCCTGCTCGAATGGCAAAGACTCTCCCCTAAAATCGAAAACCACGAGATCACCTCCATCTATTTCGGTGGAGGAACCCCCACTCTTTTTGGTCCCGAGGCCATCCACACCCTCCTAAGGCAAATCCCTTATCCCCAAGACACCGAGATCACCATCGAAGCCAATCCCGAAGATGTGACAGAAAGGCTCATGCAAGAGTACGCTAGAGCCGGCATCAACCGCGTGAGCATCGGAGTGCAATCTCTAGAAGATGATTCCCTCATCACCTTAGGGCGAACCCACAGCGCCAATAAAGCCCTCGATGCCATCAAAAGCACCTATAGCGCCGGCATCGAAAACATCTCGATCGACCTCATGTATGAGCTACCCGATCAAACCTCCAAAAGCTTCGAAAATACTCTCCGCAAGCTGGGAGAGCTCCCCATCTCCCACCTCTCTCTCTACAATCTCACCATCGAGCCCAATACCGCCTTTTTCAAAAGAACCTTAAATCTCCCCTCTGAGGAAGAAAATCTCAAAATGCTCGAAAAAGCAACCAAGCATCTAGAGGCCATCGGCCTAAAGCGCTATGAGATTTCTGCTTTTGCAAAACCTGGCTACCAATCCAGACACAACACTGGCTACTGGGAAGCCCGCCCCTTCTTTGGCTTAGGGCCCTCAGCTTTTAGTTACTACAATGGGAAGCGCTTTCGAAATGTCGCCAACCTGCACCGCTATTTCAGAGCCCTCAAAGAAGGAAATACCCCCGTCGATTTCGTCGAGAACCTCCCCTATCCGCAAAATGTCCATGAACTCTTGGCTGTAAAACTCCGGCTACTCGAAGGCGTTGATCTCACCTCATTCAACCTGCCAGATGAAACAAAGAACAAACTTTTGAGACTTGCTTCAGAGGGATACCTCAAGCAGGAGAAAGACCACTGTAAACTCACAGAGAAAGGTCTTCTCTTCTACGACACCGTCGCCAGTGAGATCATTTAACCCCTGATTACTACTATGAACCTATCCTAATAAGATCATTGGAAGAAATAAAAATGAAAGATACCATTTATCAAAATTTTGTTCCCCTCGAAGAAGGATTTGAAGAATTCGAAGATCGAATGTTGGCCAGAGAAGCGCGTAGACGTCTAAAAGAGATCAACGAAGACAATAATGTTTCATTTGACGAAGCCAAAAAGCTGGCTGGTTGGAAGGATGACCCAGATGGGGCACGATAGCCAACTTCAACAAATCTAGCTTATTTTCTTTCTGAGTCCGCTCAGTGCACTGCATTGAAGAAAAAATCAATCGCTACCGACTGGACCGCGGAGCTTCTTTTGCTTGGAATGGACTTTCTTCGCTTGAAGCTCTCTCTCTCGGACCGATCTCGATTTTTTGGTCGGGACACGCTTTTTCCTCTTCTTTGAGCGAGCTAACAGCTTTTTCTGGAGTTTTTCTAGGCAGTTTTTCTTGTTCAGGTACTGAGAGCGCTCTTTTTGAGATGTGACTCGAAGGCCCGTAGGGACGTGGATGAGGCGCACGGCCGAATCAGTCTTTTGGACATGCTGACCCCCTTTTCCACTCGCCTTATAGGCTTGGACTTGGCACTGAGCTAGTAGCTTTTTCTCTTCGTCTTTCATCGCCCTGTCCCTGCCACCTGGTCACTGCCGCCTGGTTACTGCATTGTGGAACCTTGTCTGCACGACGTCCCATTTGATGTTTTTGAAGAAAGCTTCGATATACTCAGCCCGGTTGAGGCCATACTGGGGCATATAAGCGTGCTCCCAGACATCCATGACGAGGATGATGGCCCCGTCAGCTAGGTGGCCTAAATCATGCTCGTTGATCCAGGTGTTAAAAAGTCTATCGGCTTTGGGATCAAAATAGAGGATGGCCCACCCAATTCCGCGCATCATGCCTGTTGCTACAAAATCCTTCATCCAATTGTCGTAGGAGCCAAAATCCCGCTCGATCAATTTATAAAGCGAAGTAGAGCGATCTAAGGGTTTTTTGCCTCCCAGATTGCTAAAATACAGCTCATGAAGGCGCATTCCATCGAATTCCCAGCCGAATCTGCGTTTGAGCGCCTGGTACTGATAATCACTTGTTTTTCCTTCGACAGCATACTCTCGGATCAGTTGGATAAGGAGATTGGTATTTTTTACATAGCCGCTGTAGAGGGTGAAGTGCATTTTGAGCAGGTCTTCCCCAAAGCCAGGCATTCTCCCAATGAGATGGGAAAAATCTTGGGTGTGGTACTCCATTGCCTTGTGAGGCACGCCATCTTGTGCCGCAAAACAGGGAGAACAACTCAAGAAAATAGTTAACATAAAAGCGGCTAATCGCATCTTATAACCTCCTAGGGTACAAAATAGCGATATTGTTGTAGGTAAGAAATTTCTTCAACTAAAATATTGATTACCAGTTGTTAAGAATTAATAAAGCATGGTATAATAGTTAATTATGGGAATTAAAGAAGTGTCAAATCCTTACAAGTCTATTATTCATCCTTTGGGAGAGTATTTTACTCGTGACAATCCTGAAGAGGATGATCGCATTGTTGCATTTGCTGATCGCCTCGTTGAAAAAGGAGCAGATCTCTTTACGAATGAAGAAAGACGGATCGAATTCATCGGCATAGCTGCAAAAATTCTCGACTGGGGCGTTTTTGCAATTGTGGGAGGAATTGAAGGAACGGTACTCGCAGAGAAGATCATTAAGCCTCTAGAATTAAGCAGCTATCCTGTCCTTAAATCCTTCCCATCTCTTTTGCCCATTTTGATGACGCCTGCAGCCGGCTTCTTCCTCGGCATCGCAGCCGTTGAAAGTTTTATCGAGTTCTTACAGATGCGCAGAGGCATTTTGTTTTTACATAGCATTGAAAAAAGAAAAGAAGACCCCATAGAAGCCATGCAATGGCTAAAATCTCGCTATTTTACACTAAGTAAAGTCGAGGGAGAGAAAATTCAGGCCTTTATCGAAAAATCAGCACCCCAACTATCTCAAAGAGAGAAAGCAAAGCGTTTTGATGAGATTGCTGAAAAAGCTCTTCATGTAAAATATGATAGTTTAAAACGGCGAGTATCTCCAGGTCTTGCAAAAGAAGTGAGCTCTCAGCTCTCAAGGATTGACCGGGATCTGCGGAGCTTTTCCCCCGCGAGAAGAGGACAAGCTAAAGAGCGAGCGCAAATCCTTGTGGAGTCTCTCTCTAGCCAGGCCAAGATCAAAATCTTGGTCCATGGAATTGCAATGCTTGCCCTAGCGTGCACGATCATCAGTATGTCTGTCTTTTTATCCGGAATTGCTGCTGGTCCCCTTTTCGTGATTATGGGGGCAATTGCAGTATCCCTGCTGCTTACGTCAACGATTCTGGACAAAGGAGTTTTGGCAAAAGAAGGAGAAAAGCTCTATGACAGACTCATTGGATTCACTCAGCGAGTAGAGGCGCATTCAACTGCTCCTCCATTGTTGCAAGAAGCTCTTTAACTGTATCGAAACACTCTTCTTTGAGATCGACATCATCGTTGTAGAAAAGCCATTTTCCAGCTTTAAACACGAGAGTTTTTTCACAGATTTTATCTTCGAAATCTCGATAACTAAGAGTGATACAGCTAATGGGATCGGTCACTTCTTCATTGAAGCTATCTTCTAGATTCTTAGCAAATTCGTCTTTTCGAAATAGATACGTTCCTGGCTTCTCCCTTTTTAGGAGATGTTCTGCTTCCAGGCGATCTACGTTATGCCATGCTTCATGGACAAAATTTCTTCTCCCTTCCTCTTCCTCTGAGAAGACAAAATCTACATGAGCCACTTGCCGCAGAATAAAAAAGGGATTTTTTTTATGCTTGGGATCATAGGCAATCTGATTGAGAATGTGCATGGTCTTTGTAAAGAGCGCATAAGCCTCTTTTGAAAAGTCCTGACAGGGAAATTCCCCAAGTGTATCGGGGGCTTCTACCTCAAATGCCCCACCACCCTCGCTTGGTCGCAACTGAATTACAATAGGCTTCCATTCCTTAGACATGGAGCTCTTTTTTCCAGAATCCTCAAAGCGCATTTCTCCGGTTTTACAATTGACATACGCCAGGTAGGTCTTTTTAGCTCTTCGAAAGAATCGATTCATCTTTTCTGCATTCCGATGAATCAAATGGCGAAAAAGTAATAGATTGCGGTGCACCCTTTTATCTAAAATCACAACTTTCATGAAAGTTCTATGCTCCTGTTGTAGGCGGCTAAAAAAGTTTCGATTAGCCCTGATCGGACACTATTTTCTTCAAAAGCCTTCATTCCAGCAATGGTCGTCCCAGCAGGTGCCGATACTTGCCACCTCAATTCTCCTGGGTGACCTGTATGCCCCTCAATAAGAGCAATTGTCCCGCGCATCGTTTGAAGAGCGAGCTTTAAAGCGTCATCTGCTTTAAGCCCCATCAAAATGCCACTCTCAACCATTGCTTCTAAGATCGCAATGATAAATGCCGGCCCTGACCCTGCTAAGGCTGTAATTCCATCGATCTGTTTTTCTTCGGTCCAAAAGACAAGCCCCAAACCTTCTAAAAGCGCCTCAACTTGGCAAGTGGTTTCCGCATCAAGAGATTTATCTTCGACAAGGGCGATCACTGATTCGCTACAGGTGAGCGCCAAGTTGGGCATACTTCGGACAATCTGAGCACCTGGAAAGTACCCCATTAGAGTAGAAACAGAAACACCTGCGAGAATACTGAGTACAGTTTTCCCTTCCAGCCCCTGGATCTTCTCGGCTAATTTTTCTAAATCTTTGGGCTTAATGGCAATCAGGACAATATCAGCGCTAGCTACTGCAGATTTTGGATTTTCCTCAAATCGTGCGATCTTTGCTAAGGCCTTCCCCTTTTCTGGATTTCGATCACAAAGAACAACATCGTGTCCTGCTTTAGCAAATGCCTCAGCAAAAGCTTTGCCCATGACTCCAACACCGATAATCGCGATCTTCATATCTCCCCCTACTCTATTCTGTATCGGATGGATTTTCCCATCAAGTTCTATTGAGTTAAATAACTGTAAGCCTTTAGAATCAAACCCTATGGAAAGAAAACCCGATCACGACATTCAGCCCCTCTTCGTTAACCGCTGGTCTCCCCGCTCTATGTCGGGCGAGTCTATGACAGACGAAGAGCTTTTGCCTCTTTTTGAGGCAGCTAGATGGGCTCCCTCCAGCTTTAATGAACAACCTTGGACCATCCTCTATGCCAAAAGAGATACCCCCGAGTGGGAAATACTCTTTGATCTCCTCGTCGACGCTAATAAACTCTGGTGTAAAAATGCTTCTGCGCTAGTCCTCTTTGTTTCACGCCAGACGTTTTCCAGAAATGATAAGCCCTATCCTACCCATACCTATGATACCGGTGCGGCGTGGATGTCCATGGCCCTTGAAGGAAGCGAGCGTGGCTACGTAGTGCATGGAATGAGTGGATTTGACTATGAAAAGGCACGCTCAGCTCTCTCTATTCCTCAAGGACATTCCGTCGAGGCAATGGCAGCGATAGGAAAACGGGCCGCCAAGGAAGCCTTGCCAGAAAACCTCCAAAAAATGGAATCTCCGTCCACTCGTAAACCATTGAGTGAGATCGCCGTCCACGGCAAATTCCCCTCTTAGGCTTAGTCTTATGCCTCAAAGAAATTCCGTGATTAGAAATGTGAATATAAAAAAAACGAGCAAGTCCTGCACCTGCTCGCTATAGATTGCAGCCAACTCAAGCACTACTAGTGTAGTTACTTAAGCACTCATCAGGATTGAGCTTATGCTGCTGCCTTTCTTGCAACTTTTCTGCGAACAGCTTTTCTTGCAACTTTTCTGCGAACAGCTTTTCTTACAACTTTTTTTGCAACTTTTCTGCGAACAGCTTTTTTAGCAATTTTTCTGCGAACAACTTTTTTTGCAACTTTTCTGCGAACAGCTTTTTTTGCAACTTTTCTGCGAACAGCTTTTTTAGCAACTTTTCTGCGAACAGCTTTTTTAGCAACTTTTCTGCGAACAGTTTTTTTTGCAACTTTTCTGCGAACAGTTTTTCTTGCAGTAGCTTTCTTAGCCGCTTTTTTTCTTCGTATAGCCATGACAATTCCTCCTTGTTTGCATGCATAGGGCTGTGTCTCATTTTATAGAATTGACTATACTGTATAGCCTTATTCATCCGTGGTCCACATGGCTAGGACCGATCCACAACATTGTCTCCTACAATTCCCAATATAATAAATTTTTATTTAAAAAGAAAACAAATTTCTAAAAATTATTCATTAAATAAGAAAACAAAAGTGTTTTTCGCTTTTAGAATATGTTATGAGGGTACTTTCAAGTTGTAAAAAAAAATTACATAAACCTTGAAATAGATAGATTTTTATTGAATTTCGATCTCGATCTTCTCGATTTTATCACCGACTTTGATCTTTTTGATCACATCTAAACCTTCAAGAGTTTGACCAAAAACGGTGTATTCACCATCCAAATAGGGAACCTCTTCAAGGGTTATATAGAACTGCGAGCCACTGGATCGTTTTCCAGGATTGGCTTGATCTGGTAGGCGTGCCCAGGCAAGAGCACCTTGAGTATGGGGCAATCCAATCTCTGCAGGAACAGTAAATCCAGGGCCACCTTGCCCTGTTCCATCGGGATCTCCCCCTTGGACAACGAAACTTGGAACAACTCTATGGAAGGTCAAACCATCATAAAAGCCATTTCTTGCTAAGTTGATGAAGTTTGTCACGGAAAGGGGTGCTTTCATAGGGAAAAGTTCGCATACAACCTTACCACTAGCCGTGTGAATGATTGCTTTGTAGGTCTTCCCCTCTTCAAATTGCATAGCGGATTTGGGCTCTGATACTTTCATGGGGAGGGCTCCTTGGCAGAAAAGAATGGAAAGAAGAATTGCATACATAAGTTAGTGATTATGGAAAAAAGACAAAAAAAAGACAAGCTCCGAAGAGCTTGCCTCAAAGAAAGATCCTTTGGCTGCAAAAAATTATACTTTTTTTTCTTTGTGTTTTCGATGAGTTTTCGGTCGCTGTACTCTTCTTCTACTTTTTCGAGACATCGATTTTTACACTCCTTATTACTTCCTTATTAGTATGGTGCCCGAGGAGAAATGTACGAACCCCTCTAAAGCTCATTATAACCCGGGTGGAATTTACTAAACCGATTGATTTTGTCGTCCAGTCCCACGCAATTCATGTAAAAAGAGTTAGGAAAAATTTAAAATTCCCCTTTCTCATCCTACTGATTTCAAATGAATTACATTCAGATCCTAAGCCCATAGAAATGGAAAGAGTTCGTATGCAAGCAGATGAAAAAATTTCTCGCTAGGAATTCCCACTTTCTGTACAACGGGGTTTAAACTGCTTGTAAAGAGGTCCTTTTGGTTGGTTCTAGCAAAAATAACGGAAAACGGCGCGTTATCAGCGTGTTTGTACTCGCCATGCTCAACGTGGCCATCATGGCCAGTTTGCGCAATCTGCCCCTCGTAGCCTCATATGGTCTAGGAGCTGTAACCCTATTTGCTGTTGTTGCGATCACTTTTCTTATTCCTAGTGCTTTTGTATCAGCTGAACTTGCAACAGGATGGTCCAAGGGTGGGGGTGTCTATGTATGGGTCCGTGAGGCCCTTGGTGATCGCTGGGGATTTTTTGCGATTTGGATGCAGTGGGTGCATAATGTCTCCTGGTATCCTGTTATCCTCTCATTTGTTGCAACGACCATTGCGTATGTCGTTCACCCGCCCTTAGCTGAGAACAAATTCTTTGTAATCGCGATCATTCTCGTCTGCTTTTGGGGGATGACTCTCCTCAATTATTTGGGAATTGAAACCTCGAGCTGGTTCAGTACAATCGGTGTGATCTTAGGAACCATTTTGCCCGGCCTTCTAATTATTGCTCTTGGACTTTTTTGGATTTTTAATGGCAATCCAATTAATGTAGATTTATCTTTTTCTTCTCTCATTCCCGAGTTTAAAGATTTTGGAGACGTGGTCTTCTTAGCAGGGCTATTTCTCGCTTTTACAGGGCTTGAAGTCTCTTCTGCCTATGCAAATGAAGTAAAAAACCCCCAGAAAAATTACCCCAAATCGATTATCATCGCAGCTGTCATCACATTTTCTATCTTTATGCTCGGTTCCTTAGCTATTGCGTTTGTGATCCCGGAAGAAAACATTAGTTTAGCAGCTGGGCTCATGGAAGCCTTTAGTCAATTTTTTGCTTTTTACAACTTATCTTGGCTCTTACCTGTAGTGGGAATACTTCTCGTAATTGGAGCCATTGCTGAGGTTAATGCATGGATTGTGGGACCCGTTAAAGGACTCTATGCTTCCACTAATCACGGCAATCTGCCTCCTGTTTTCCACAAATTAAACAAGCACAATGTCCCCGTTAACCTCCTCTGGTTTCAGGGAATCATCGTCTCTGTTACGTCCCTTGTGATCTTGCAACTCCCTTCCATCAGCGCCTCGTTTTGGATACTCAGCGCTATGAGCGCCCAAATTTACCTCGTGATGTATATCCTGATGTTTGTGTCTGCTATTCGCCTCCGCTACAGCAAGCCCAATATTCCAAGAGCTTATCGAGTCCCCTACGGCCGCAAAGGAATCTGGGTTTTTTCTGTTATGGGTGTCATGTCCTCTGCATTTGTCATTCTGCTCGGCTTCTTCCCTCCTGCCCAGATCAATGTAGGAAGCCTCTTGTTTTACGAGCTTTTCCTCATCATTGGACTTGTCATTATGGCTGCCGTACCCCTAATCATCCATGCTTACAGGAAACCCCACTGGATGATCGAAATCAAAAAGCAGGACCAAAAAACTCCCCATTAGAGTATGATCTTGTGCTATGGTAGTCCCCCTAGCAGAACAACTTCGCCCGCAAACGATCGAAGAGATGGTTGGCCAAAGTCATCTCATCGGCGAAAATGGTTTTATTACTAAAAGCATTGCAACAGGCCGCCCCCTCTCAATCCTCCTCTGGGGCCCTCCAGGTTGTGGTAAGACCACTCTCGCTAGACTCTATGCCAAAGCCTTCGATGGGCAGTTCATCACCTTTAGCGCCGTTTTACATGGCGTAGCAGACCTAAAAAAAACGATTCAGAAAGCCAAAGATACTCCCCTTTTTAGCCGGCAGCTGATTATCTTCATCGATGAGATCCACAGATTTAATAAAGCCCAACAAGACGCCCTCCTCCCCTTTGTCGAAGATGGAACCATTACCCTCATCGGGGCCACCACCGAAAACCCCTCATTCTCCCTCAACAACGCTCTTCTCTCTCGCCTACGCCTACTCGTGCTCAATCCACTTACAAATGCAGATCTGCAAACTCTACTTGCCCGTTATGAAAAACCCCTTCCCCTCACAGAAGAGGCCAAATCCGCTCTCGTTCAAATGGCATCTGGCGACGGCCGGCACTTAATCAATATGCTCGAAAACCTCTCCTCAGCACCGCTAGAGCCCCTAATTGATCAAGAGCAATTAGCCGAGTGGGTACAAAAGCGTCCCGCTCTCTACGACAAAGGCGATGAAGGACACTACAACCTCATTTCTGCTCTGCACAAATCGATCCGCGGCTCAGATCCCGATGCAGCACTCTATTGGTTTGCCCGGATGATCGAAGGGGGCGAGGACCCAAAATTTCTTGCGCGCCGCCTCATTCGGATGGCATCAGAAGACATAGGCCTTGCCGATCCAGATGCCCTAGAAATCACTCTTAGCGCTTGGAGAGCATACGATCAACTCGGATCGCCAGAAGGAGAACTTGCACTCGCTCAAGCCGTCCTCTACCTCGCCCTGGCCCCAAAGAGTAATGCACTCTATGTCGCCTTTAAACAAGCCTCAGAGCATGCCAAAAGCACCAATCAACACAATCCCCCAAAGATCATCCTCAACGCCCCTACAAAGCTCATGAAAGGCCTAGATTACGGCAAAGGGTATAAGTATGACCACGACGAGCCTCATGGCTTCTCCGGCCAAAATTACTTCCCTGACGAGATCGATCGACCCAGCTTTTACCACCCTGTAGAGCGGGGTTTCGAGCGTGAAATGAAAAAAAGATTATACTATTTCAAAAAGCTCAGAGAGAATCATTGACTTCTATGTTAAAAACATGTTAAGATCTCAATCTATTAAGGAGGGATTTATGTCCGCTATTAGTCCGGTTGAAGAAAAAACAAACTTGATACAGCAACCTAGCTGCACGCAACAAATTTCTAGTGCAGCACTGCAGGCCCTTAAAAGCCCATTTACCCTTACCTACTATGCTTGTGAATGGCTCATAAACACAGCCTCCTACTACCTTTTCGGCTATGGCCCCTACGCAACACGCGCAACAGGAGCGTTCTATTCTGGAGAAGATCTAAAAGGCATTTGGCAACAAACAGAATCACTACTCAAAGCAGGTTCTTACAGCTATAACGGACAAGAAGTCTCCATACCAAAACCAGGTATAACATCCAGTCAATCTTTTTGGGGAATACTTGAGCCAAGATTTGTGAACCAAGAACTCAACGAAGCCCTAAATCAATCAAGCGGCGTAAGTTTAGCCTTCTTAGAAAGTTTTGAAACAAAATTCTCTGTCGTCAATCAAGATGCCGTTTATGCGGCTATAGACCTACATAACAAAGGCCATAAAGTCGCTCTCCTCAATCCAGCTAATGCCTTCACGCAAGGGGGAGGAGCACGCTGGGGAGCTGCAGCTATGGAAGAAGACCTTTGCCGAAGATCTGCTCTCCTACCAGAACTAGATAAGCAAAGCTATCCCTTAAAAGGGGATAAACTCCTATACACAGCCGATGTTCCATTCTTCCGCTATGGGCGAGACCGCCACTATGCAGCCATGGCAAAACCAGAAACGCTTTCAGTGATCACATCAGCTGCCATTGATCTCAATCCAAATCATGGAGGCAGCCAATACACTCAAGAAGCCTTCGAAAAAGAAACACGCCTTCGAGCCTACGCACAACTTTGGAAAGCAGCTGAAGAAGGCAATGATGCCGTTGTTCTCACAGCATTTGGATGCGGAGCCTTCCAGAACAATCCAGAAATTGTGGCGAGGATCTATCGCGATGTCTTAAATGAGAAGTTCGACTGTGTCTTCAAAAAGGTGACGTTTGCGGTGATCGATGATCACAATACGAAAAAGGCTCACAACCCCAGAGGGAATTACCTCCCCTTTCACGAGGTTTTCGTCCAAGGTAAGGCGTAAAAAAAATGCCTTCCCGTGGATCCGGGCCGGTACATCTACCGGGCAGGGAGCGGGAAGGCTAGAAATCACTCCTTTTCTTCAGACTTGTCCTTGACTGCAGGCTGTGAGCTACACAAGACCTACTATCTTCTACCTCTATGAGAGGCAATGATACTCCGAAGCATCTCGAGAGGGATAAACCCAAACACGAGACGAGTGACCCCGTATCTGTAGTTTATCAGATAATGATAAAATTGAATTAATTAATTTAAGATCGAACTATAAATAGATAATCTCATTAAGGATAGAATTGAATTCTTGGAGTGATAAAAAGGGGAGCCAGCTGCTTAGCAACAAATGCTGTGGAATAAAGAAGAGCAAAAGGCTTGGACATATCCATGTAATCCCAGTAATCCCCACCCACTATTTGCACCATAGTCTCGGAAGCTAGGCCTGCAGCACCCGTATAGCAAGCAAATACGTCCTGGATAGCATGCGGATTAAGAAAAGCTACTGTACGTTCTTGATAAAATCCAAAAGAAGCTCCCCATCCTAGCGCTTTAAGAAGAGGCTGGGCACTTGGGAGCATCTTTGTAAAAGCAGGAACAGAATCTAACTCGGGCCAAAGCTGAGAGACAACTCTTTTGCCAACGGAAAACGCAGCGGAGAGAGTAGCCCCGCCCATGGCCCATGAAGCAGGAGTTTCTAGTCTTGCAAGTAATGTCATAGTAAGCATTTTAGCAAAAAGTGAGTTTAATAATCAAACTCATTCCACTCGGATGCGCAGTAACGAAAATTTTGATTTAACGCGTCGAGCGCAGCCTCCTCAGAAGGGGTTAAGACAAAGTCTTGTATGGCAAAATTTTCTTCTAAATGTTTCTTTGAGCTCGCTTTTGGAATAACGGGAATGTTTTTTTGAATGGTCCACCGCAGGATCACCTGTGAAGGAGTTTTTTGATATTTCTTGCCGATTGTGGCAAATAGAGGTTCTTTATCGATGAGTTTGCCACCACCAAAAGAGCGATAGGCAATGAGCTGCGTCTCATGTGCCTTAGCAAAATCTAATAGATCTTTTTGATAGAGATACGGGTGGAACTCGACCTGGTTGTAGGGTATCGCGAGCCCCGCATCATACGCATCTTGCAGATGACGCTTTGTATAATTGGACACTCCTGGACTACGGATTTTTCCCTTTAAGGCGAGCCCGTGCATAGCATCTAGTATTTTTTCAATGGGACGTGCTCTATCAGGCCAGTGGATAAGTAAGAGATCAATGTAATCGGTGCCAAGTTCTTTTAAGGCGGTGTCTACAGCAACTTCTAAAGAGGCCTCGACGTTTTGATCATCAATTTGCGAAAGACCAATAGCAAGTTTTGTCGTTAGAAAAAGAGAGGATCGATCAAATCCTTTGATCCCCGCTGCAATTTCTTTGTGATTTTCATAGGCAAAAGCCGTGTCAAAATGGCGGTAACCAATTTCGAGCGCCGTTTTCACAGCATGTGTGCACTCTTTACCAATTAGCTTATATGTACCGAGTCCGATGAGAGGAATTTTCACTTGTGTTTATTGAGCCCCTGTTGAAAAATTGTATTCATGAAATATCTAACCCTTCTTATCTGCGTCTTTTCTACCCTTTGCGCTAGTTTAGACTATCATAGTTTAATCGAGCAATTTCCCGAAACACTTGGCAGACGTGGAAGCTGGGAAGAGGGAGAAATTGAGATAGCAACAAAACCTTCTGAAATCAAGAAGATCGAAAATGCTGCAACGCAGCGCTACATCCGAATGGGGTATTCCAAAGAAGATGCTAAGCGTTACAGCACTTGCGGCATTATCGCAGAAGATCACTACTGCATCTGGATCCGTGATGCAGTCACATTTCCAGGTGGCATCCCCGGAACCTATGACCGAATCACCTGGAAAAGCAGCCTCACAGGGCCCCCTGGATCAATTATTCTGCCTGTTTTGAAAAATAAAAAGATCCTCGTCAACGTCAATTTCAGGCATGCCACTAGATGTTGGGAGCTCGAATTGCCTCATGGTTTTCGCGAAGAAAAAGAAACTGCTGAGCAAGCAGCCAGACGCGAGCTTAAAGAAGAAACTGGATGTACTGCGCACAAGCTCATTTATCTAGGCGATATGGCCCCGCACATGGGCCTCATGACCACTGTGGTACCCGTTTACTACGCAGAGGTGGCCTCTATAGACGCGCGCCACCAAGATGAGGGAGAAGCGATTGCTCTGAACATCGAGATGAGCCAAAAAGAAATTCAGCAGGCCTTCGAAAAAGGCTACGTTATCATTCCGATCAAAGGACACGAAACCAAAGTCTATTGTAGAGATCCTTCGCTTACCTTTGCACTCTTGCAAGCCAAGTGGAAAAAGCTTATTTAGTGTGTGATATGTAGGTCACATCACACTTGGAAGCAAGTATAAAATCGCTCTCAGATAGCCCCTGGATCTTATGTGTCGACAAAGAGACCTTTACCTTTCCCCACGATAGCTCAATATCTGGGTGATGCCCCTCTTCTTCAGCAATTTTACCGATGTCATTAACAAAACCCAGCGCCTCTTTAAAATTTTTGAAGGGGTAAGTTTTTTCGAGCCCCTTTTCGTCTTTGCATTCCCACCCCTCTTCCAGATCGCGGAACAATATTAGTAGTTGCTCGCCATGGATCGGTTTTGCCCCTGTTGTGCAAGGAACGCATTTTTTCTTAGACAGTTCGCTCATTGATGTAAATCTCCGTTTTCCCCCAGGGGAATCGCCCCCGAAAAGTCTTGATCGTTTTAAAACCCTGACTATACACATCTAAGGGATAACTCACAGTGATGATTTTCACCCCCGCTGGAAATTTCATGGTCAATTCTAAAATCGATGGATCTTCTAGCATTGTACCGTACAAATAAATGGCCGTTGCTTCAGAAAAATTAGCTGAGAACATATCTGAGCTAAGCATTTTTAAATTAGCAGAAGAAATCATTTTTTCTACGAAGGCAGGGATCTGCTCATAGGCGATCACCTTGCACCCCACGTATTCAGCCAAAAACAGAGCGCCCCGCCCCCTTCCAGCGCCCATCTCAATGATAGTATCGTGAATCCCCAACTGACACTCTTTTGCAATGAGAGCCATCGTGGTCAGCGGTGTTTCGCCGTACGCGTGAACCTCTTTTGCCCCGCGCCCTATTAAATACTCTTTACTGATCCGATAGGGACTTTGCCCCTTGTAGGCAGAAAGAAGCGCCTCATCCTTTTTGCGATATTCCGCATCTAGATAAAAATAATTAGCAACGACCCTTTGCTCGCGCCACTCAAAAAATTTAGTCTTAAGAAAATAATAGAGCCACATGGCTGCTACTATACCTTACCAGTTGATTTTGTGCCCGGGCTCGGGCGCCAAGAAGGTATGGGGATCGAGCTTTTCGCGTTTCATCGAGCAAAAGAGATCGAAAGGAGGCTGATTAGCTGGCTCTTCCGACAAGCGGAACGTCTTCCAGTGCATCCCAAGACTTAAATTGGACCCCACTTCAGCGTGAATACGCACAGCGTCTTTAGGTTCCACATGAACAGGTGCCATAAAGACCCTCGGAGAATAAGCTCCAATCGGGATCAGACTTAAATCGATATCATTAAATTTTCTTCCTATTTCCTTAAAATCATGCTCATTGTACCCCGTGTCGCCCACAAAATAGAGCGTTTTTGAAGTAAGCAGATCCTCTAGCACATAACCTGCCCATAGCGTTTTATTCAGATCGGGGGCTTTGCGTCCAGAAAAGTGCTGAGCTGGAACGGCTGTCACCTTAAAAGCAGAGTCGATGTCTTGCTCGTCCCACCAGGAGAGCTCGATGACCCGCTTAACACCCATCCTCTCAAACCACTTCTTCACCCCTCTGGGTACAACCCAAAGGATACTGGGGAACTGGCTGTTGAGCTTTTCAACCGTGACTCGATCGAGATGGTCATAGTGATCATGGCTAATCAGCACATAATCGATTCGGGGAAGCTGATCGAGTGGCATTGGAGGCGAGTGCTTTCGCTTCGGTCCGAAAAACGGAACCGGCGAGCAACGATTGCTCCAAATAGGATCAGTGAGGATGTTTTTCCCCGCCACTGAAATGAGATAGGTACTGTGCCCGATCCACATCGCCCAAGGTCTTTTAGGATCAAAATCCTGATCGGGCATTGGATAGGAAAACCCTTCCGGTACTTTTTCAAAGGGCACATCACGAAAAAAGCCCAAAGACCACATAAGGAAATCTTTCGGATTGCGCCTGATATTTTCAATATGGGGGTTGAGATAACGCCCTTTTCGATTGGTCAGTGGGGATTGGTCCATATATTATTATTACCACTCTATGGGGTGAATTATCAAGAAATAATTTTAAATCTTTAATGCTCAAGCTGCATGGTCAGAGGCACACCGTCCACCATCTCCGATTCTCCAAAAAATTGCATAGGCCCTGGGAAGCGATAATGATCCTCTTCGGCCCATTTTTTCCGATTTTCAGCAAAAAATCCAAAGGCCTTCCCCTTCAAATCCACAAGCGCCTTCTGGATGACCGGCTTTTCCTTACCCTTGCGCACTTCCATGTTCATGAGCATCGTGATTGGAAGGCCGCCAGTTGTCCAGTTTTCTAGCGGCAGGTGCAAATCTCCCACACAGGTCATGTACCCCGTCAGCCCCTCATCCACAAGTAGAGCAGCCGTATATCCAAGCGCGTAGCAATAATGCGTGTCAAACTGCGAGGGGAAACCTGCCCGCCCCTCGTAACCAAAGAAATGACTCTGGGCAGCAAACTTACGCCCTAGCTTTTTCTTAACCGCGCTCAACAGCAACTTTTCTGTATCGATCATCGAGACCTGTACATTGCCATGGGGATCTCGATCGAGCAGAAGCTGCTTTTGGATCTCTTCAGGAAGAGCGTCATAGCAATGCTTTGCCTCCCCGCTCAAACCCTCTATGCCAGCCCCCTTTGCGACCAGTGCGTTGAGCTCCCCAATGAGCACCTTCATCTCCGGGATAAACTCAATCAAACCCTCGGGCACCAAAACCACCCCATACTGCATTCCCTTATCTGCCCGTTTCTTGATCACCTCGGCCACTTCTGTAGTGATCTGATCGAGCGTCATCCCCTTCTCCGCTATTTCCTCTCCAATCAGCGCCACATTCGGGTGAGTGGCTAAAGCACATTCCAAAGTAATGTGCGATGCTGACCGGCCCATCAGCTTCACAAAATGCCAGTACTTCTTTGCCGACAGAGCATCCCGCTCGATATTGCCAATCATCTCGGCATACGTTTTGCACGCCGTATCAAACCCAAAAGAGGTCGCAATCCAATCATTTTTCAAATCACCATCGATGGTTTTGGGCACCCCCACCACCGCCGTCTTACACCCCTTATTCAAAAAGTACTCGGCTAGGACCGCCGCATTCGTATTCGAATCATCTCCTCCGATAATGACGAGCCCATCCAAATCATGATCACTGACCGTCTTTAGGGACGCTGCCAGCTGCTCCTCCGTCTCAATTTTCGCCCGCCCTGAGCCAATCAGATCAAAGCCCCCCTGATTCCGATACGGGGCGATCCCCTCTCTTGTCAATTCCACAATCTTATTCTCTACAATGCCACTGGGCCCGCCCAAAAACCCAATTAGCCTACTCTGCGGATTCATCACCGCTAAGGCATCAAAAAGCCCCGTGATCACATTATGACCCCCAGCGGCCTGTCCTCCAGAAAAGACCACTCCAATTTTCAACGGCTCGCACTTCCTTGGATCTCCCCCTTTCCCCAACACCATCGGCCGGCCAAACGTCTTTGCAAACCGCTTTTCAATCTCCTCCCGATCAGCCACACTCCCGGTTGCCTCCCCCTTTTGAAACTGGATGTTGTGCAAATTTTGCAAGCAACTGGGAAGCTGAGGGCGAAATTCTGCTCTAAGCTTTTGCAACCTGGAAATAAGACGATTCATAAGGACCTCCAAAAGGTCCTAAGACTAGGGGAGAAAGGGGTTTTTGGCAATCAGAGAACTTAAAGCTTTTTTCGTGTTTTATCGATTTTTTTTAGAGAGAATTCTTTTACAACATCCTTGGCCAATTTTGAAACAGCATGCCATTTAGGATCTTTTATAATTTCTTCATCTATACCGATTTCAGGTAGAGTATTACAATATTCATCCACACTACTTTCAAGATGTTTTAAAAGCAGATACTCCTCCTTATTCAAACCACACTTAATATAGTCGGCATTAATTCTTTCCATGTAAAAACAAAATTCATTGATGGTTTCATCGAAGGAATCACATTCTTCCCCCAAGCCTTTTACCCAAACCCTTTCTTGATAGTTTCGGTCGGCAATAGCCTGAATAGCATCCTCAAAAAATTTTGATAAAAACGAATTCTTACTTTTCATTGAACGCATATACACATCAAGTGCAAGAACTTCCTAGTTTTTAAATCTCTAACACTCCGGTATGCCAACAGAGACGTGGATAGCAAGGCCCCCTTCGGAGGTCTCTTTGTAGTGGTGTTTCATATCTAGACCTGTTTGGTGCATGGTCTTGATCACTTGATCGAGGGTGACAAGCTGATTCCCATCGCCGTGCATGGCAAGGCGCGCTGAGTTGATCGCTTGTATCGAGCCCATCGTGTTGCGCTCGATGCAAGGCACTTGCACGAGCCCTGCGATCGGATCACAGGTAAGGCCTAAGTTGTGTTCCATACCGATTTCTGCGGCGCACTCGATCTGTTTGTTGGAAGCACCAAGAGCTGCGGCGAGGCCTCCAGCTGCCATTGAACAAGCAACGCCCACTTCCCCTTGACAACCCATTTCAGCAGCGGAGAATGAGGCCCCCTCTTTATATAGGATACCGATCGCTGCCGTGGTGAGGAAAAAGGTGATGATCCCTTCTTCTGAAGTGTTATCGCAGAATTTCATGTAGTAGTGGAGCACGGATGGGATAATGCCCGCTGCACCGTTAGTGGGAGCAGTGACGATCCGTCCACCAGCAGCATTTTCTTCGTTAACAGCGAGGGCAAATAGAGAAGCCCAGTCAAGGATCGCAGCATGGTCTACAGGAGTGCTTTCAAGCCGTTTAAGTAGGGCCGGCGCTCTGCGTTTTACTTCGAGACCTCCGGGCAGAACTCCTTCGGTTTGGCAGCCTCGTTGAACTGAGTCTTTCATCACGTTCCAGATTTTTAAAATGCCAGCGCGGATCTCTTCTTCAGAGCGCCAGGCCTTCTCGTTTTCTAGCATGATTTCAGCGATGGTCTTATTCTCTCGATCGCAATGGGCAAGAAGCTCATCACAGGTGAGGAAAGGATAGGGCAGTTGAGGGCCATCCTTACTGGAGGCGGGTGTGAAGATCTGCTCGTGGTCGATGGTAAAGCCGCCGCCAACAGAATAGAAGATCTGCTTGTAGAGCTCAGCGCCGAACTGATCAAAGGCTTTGAAGCGCATCGCATTGGAGTGGTAGGGGAGGCGTCTTCCCTTGTGGAAGATGAGGTCGGTTTCTTTGTGGAAGGAAATGGTTCTTTTGGAGAGTAGGTTAATAGTGCAGTTGCTTAATATAAAGGCGACTCTGGGATCGACCGTGGTAGGATCACAATCTTGTGGCGTTTCTCCTTCTAAGCCGAGAAGAACGGCGATGTCGGTCCCGTGACCGTGGCCTGTCATGGCAAGCGAGCCAAAGAGCTCGATTCGGATGTTGGCTACCTCTTCAAGTCTGCCATTGTTTTCGATATCAGAAATGAACTGATAAGCTGCGCGCATCGGCCCCACGGTGTGTGAGCTCGAAGGACCAATCCCAATAGAAAAGATTTGAAATAGTGAAACAGGCATAAGCTTTGCAATTATTTTCTCTTGAGCGTACACTGTAAATCTGAAATTATGCAACCAAAATACATCTTTATAACAGGAGGAGTTGTCTCCTCACTTGGTAAGGGTCTCACCTCGGGATCGATCGCGATGCTTCTAGAGTCTAGAGGGCTAAAAGTGGCGATGCTAAAGCTGGATCCTTACCTCAATGTCGACCCTGGAACGATGAATCCATTCCAGCATGGCGAGGTCTACGTGACCGACGACGGCGCAGAAACCGACCTTGATCTGGGCCACTACTACCGCTACTCTAACTCTCCCATCTGCAAGCTCTCCAATTCTACTTCTGGTCAAATTTACGAAGCGGTGATCAAGAAAGAACGCAAAGGCGACTATTTAGGCAAAACGGTCCAGGTTGTTCCACACATTACCGACGAGATCAAACAGCGGATCATCAACGCTTCGAATCAAGTGGTTGATACTGATGTTGTTTTAGTTGAAATAGGCGGTACTGCTGGCGATATCGAATCGCTCCCATTTTTAGAGGCGATTAGACAGTTTCGGCATGAGCGTCCTAAAGACTGCATCAACATTCACCTCACTTACGTTCCCTATCTAAAAGCAGCTGGCGAGCTAAAAACCAAGCCTACACAGCACTCTGTGATGGTTCTAAGAGAGATTGGAATTATCCCAGATATTCTTCTAGTTCGTTGCGAAGATCCTCTTCCGGAGGACCTCAAAGATAAAATCAGCCTCCACTGTAGTGTTGCTAGAGAAGCTGTGATCGATGAGCCCGATGTAGATTTTAGCATCTACGAAGTACCGTTAGAGCTCCACAAGCAAGAGCTCGATAGCAAGGTGTGCGACCTACTCGGATTAGAAAAAGGTAAAATTGATTTGACCGAGTGGGAGCAGATGCTCGATAGAATGCGCAACCCAAAGAAAACGGTCAAAATCGGGATTGTAGGCAAGTATCTCGAGCACAAAGATGCCTATAAATCGGTCTTTGAAGCCCTTCAGCATGCGGCAACAGCAAATCAAGTGAAGCTAGAGATCGAGACCTTCGAATCAGACAAAGTCATCCATAATGGTGATCTTGATGTGGGCAACTGCGATGGCTATTTGGTCCCTGGCGGCTTTGGCGAGCGGGGCTGGATGGGTAAAATCTTAACCGCTAAACACTGCCGAGAAAATAAAATTCCCTATTTTGGGCTATGTCTTGGGATGCAAGTATTGTGCGTAGAGTTTGCCCGGCACGTGATGGGCCTCTCTGATGCCAATAGCACCGAAATGGATGCTCAGACACCTCACCCCATCATCTCACTCCTAAGTGAGCAACGAGACGTGAAAAATTTGGGCGGAAGCATGCGTCTTGGCGCCTATAACTGCTCCCTTAAGAAAGAGAGTAAAGCCTTCAATGCCTACAAAAAAGAGGTCATTTCTGAAAGGCACCGCCACCGGTATGAGTTTAACAACACCTTCAAAGAGCCCTTCGAAGAAAAGGGGCTGATGCTCACTGGTGTTATGGAAAATGATCAGCTTTGTGAGATTGCTGAAATAAAAGATCATCCGTGGATGGTCGGTGTTCAGTACCACCCCGAGTTCAAATCCAGACCGACCTCCCCTCACCCCCTCTTTAAAGACTTTATTGCCGCTGCCGCAAATCGAGAGGATTCTTGAAACGGATCGCCGGCATCGATTATGGAAAAGTGCGCATCGGGTTTGCTTTATCAGACCCCATGCAAATTTTAGCCACACCCATCAAAGCCCTTGCAGCAAAAAAGACTCTCAAAGAAACTGCAGAGCTTATTTTAGCTGAGCTAAAACCACACGAGCCTGTAGAAAAAATTGTCCTTGGCCTCCCCCTTTTAATGAATGGAAAAGAAAGTCCGGGCTCGCTAGAGGTGCGCGAGCTAGCAAAGTTTCTTGGCGAGAGCACAGAAAAAGAAATTGTTTTGTGGGACGAAAGACTCACCACTGCGCAAGTAGAGCGCACCTTAAAAGAAGCTGAAATGAGTCGAAAAAAACGGACCAAATATATTGATGCAATGGCCGCTGGCGCGATCTTGCAAAACTATTTGGATCTCAACAGTTGCAACAAATAAGCATTCTTGATTTGATAGCTATATGAACGATCATCCTCTTGAAGAACCCGGCGTCTCATCCCGTTTCATTGATCCGTGTATTTTAGTGATCTTTGGCGCAACGGGAGACCTCACCGCCCGCAAACTCCTCCCTGCAATTTATAACCTAGCAAGAGAAGGGCAACTCCCCTCTCAATTTGCCGTTGTCGGTTTTGCAAGGAGAGATAAAACTCACGAGCAGTTTCGCGCCGAGATGAAAGAGGCGATCAACAAATTCTCCCGCGTAAAACCCGTCGACGAGGCGATCTGGAAGAATTTTGAGCAGCAAATTTTTTACCACCGCTCAGAATTTCCCGATAAAGAAGGCTACGCCTCACTTGATACGTTCCTCAAAGACCTCGATGGCCGCTTAGGAACCAAAGGCAATCGAGTCTTTTACCTCTCTACTCAACCTCGTTTCTTCACAACGATCTGCGAAAATCTACACGAGAAAGGACTCGTCTACGATGAGGACAAAGTCAAAGACAAGTGGTCGCGCATCATTATTGAAAAACCCTTCGGACACGACCTAGAATCAGCGCATGAACTGCAAAATGAGCTCCTGCAGTTCCTCTCAGAGGATCAAATCTACCGCATCGACCACTACCTGGGCAAAGAGACCGTACAAAACCTGATGGTTTTCCGATTTGCCAATTCCCTTTTCGAGTCCCTCTGGAACAACCGCTACATCGATCACGTGCAGATCACCGTGGCCGAAGAGATCGGGATCGGTTCGCGTGGAGCCTTCTTTGAAGAAGCCGGTCTATTGCGAGACATCTTGCAAAATCACATGATGCAGATCCTCTCGCTTGTTGCAATGGAGCCCCCTAGTTCACTATCTGCTGGCGCCATCCACGATGAAAAAGTCAAAGTACTCAAAGCCCTGCGCCCCTTTACAGAAGAGGATTTCAAAACCTCCATTGTACGCGGCCAGTACGGCAAAGGATACATCGGAGGAGAAGAAGCAAAAGGGTATCGAGAAGAAGATAAAGTCGATGCCAGCTCAAGCGTTGAAACCTACCTCGCCATGAAGCTATTCATCGACAACTGGCGCTGGCATGGCATCCCCTTCTACCTACGCGCTGGCAAACGCCTGCCCAAAAGAGCCACCGAGATCGCCATCCAATTCAAACATCCCCCTGGTGTCCTCTTCCAAGAACACGGCCGGCAACATGAACCCAACGTCCTAGCCATCCGCGTCCAACCAGATGAAGGGATCGCCCTGAAAATCAACTGCAAAGTTCCAGGGCCTGCAAGCCCCATCCAGCCTGTAAAGATGGATTTCCGCTACGGATCCTATTTTGGGATGTCGCCTCCTGAGGCCTATGAGAGACTCATTTTGGATTGCATGATCGGCGATAACACCCTCTTTGCCCGCCAAGACGAAGTGTTTAACTCTTGGGAGCAGCTCGCCCCTGTTTTAGAAGAATGGCAGAAAACAAAACCACAAGACTTCCCCAATTACGCTGCGGGAACCTGGGGCCCAGAACTTGCCGAGCAAATGATGGCTCAAGACGGTCGAAAATGGAGAATCTTATGACGACCGACATCATCCCTCCGTCTGAGATCCGCTCAGAGCTCATAAGACTTTGGGAGTCACTCGAATCCTCCAACAAAGTCAGAGCCTCCCTCTTCAACCTCATCTTCTACACCAAGAAAAAGTTAAGAGCTGAATACATCCGTGATATTTCTCAAAAAGTGCTCGAGAAGTTCCCCTCACGCGTGATTTTCATCACATCGGATACCGAGGGAGACTATCTCAACACCCGCGTCTCGGTTCTCCCCGTTAACGAAAAAGAATCCGATATCGCCTGTGATTTCATCCAAATCGATGTAGCGGGAAGCCAAGCCCAAAAAGTCCCGTTTGTCCTTCTTCCACATATCGTCCCCGATCTACCAGTCTACGTCATCTGGGCCGAAGACCCTAAGGAAGCATCGCCTCTATTCAATGAAGTAAAAAAATTAGCCAGCCGGATCATCTTCGACTCAGAAGCCATCTCAGACCTTTCTACCTTCTCTAAAAACCTCCTTGAAATCGCCAAAACCCCCAATCTCGACATTGCCGACCTCAACTGGGCCCGGATGGAGAGCTGGCGCGATCTGATGGCCTCCACATTTTATACCGATAAAAGACTCGACCAACTGCGAAAAACAACTAAAATCCAGATCCTCTATAACGCTAGGGAGTCTGACTATACCTGCCACACTCAAATCCAAGCCATTTACCTCCAAGGATGGCTCAGCGCCCAACTAGATTGGACCTTATCAAACGCTACCCAAGAAAAGGGTAAATACACCCTAACCTATGCCCGCGTCGGCGGAGAAGTAGAGATAGTCCTCTACCCAGAATGGCAGGAAAATATTAAAGCAGGTGACATCCTCTCTGTTGATCTCGAAACAGAAGATCAGCACCATTTTTCCTTTGGCCGCAATCTCGATATGCCTCACCACGTCAACATGCGCCTTTCCACCTTAGAAAAATGTGACATCCCTCTCAAATATATTTTTGCTAAAGACGAGTCGGGAGGAGCCCTTGTCAAAGAAATTTGCCACAAAGGCACCAGCAAACATTTTTTGAATCTTCTCAAGCAAATCCAAGACCGCAAGGAATTTTCTAACTGTGAACATTGAAAACCTCAAAATCGAACCCTTTGACGAACGAAGAGACCTCCTCATCCCTGGAGATGAAACAGCCACACTCGATCTTTGCGTCCGCCACTTTATCTCTACAGCACGCGAGGCTATCCAAAACCACGGTAGTTTTTTCGTAGCCCTTTCTGGAGGCAGCACTCCAAAAAAGATTTACCAAACCGTCACCTCTTCACCCCACAAAGAGCAAATTGATTGGAGTAAAGTTTACCTATTTTGGAGCGATGAGCGAAGTGTTCCCCCTGAAGACCCAGAGAGCAACTACAAAATGGCTTTGGATGCAGGCTTTTCCAACGTCCCCATCCCCAAAGATCAGATCCACCGGATGGTTGCTGAAGAAAACATCGAAGCAAATGCCCTAGCCTACGAAAAAACCATCCAAAACACCCTCCAAGACCGCCCCTTCGACCTCGTCATCCTTGGAATGGGAGAAGACGGACATACCGCCTCTCTCTTCCCACAAACAGAAGGCCTCAAAGCCGAAAACCGCCTTGCCATAGCCAACTATGTACCTCAAAAAAACACTTGGCGCATGACCCTCACATATGACGCGCTCAACAGCGCACTCAACACTGCCATCTACGTCATTGGTGAATCAAAAAAAGATACAATAGCACAAATTTTTGAATCAGAATTAAACCCTCAGCGCTACCCCATCCAACTCATCGGCACCAAAGATAGTAAAGCACTTTGGATCGTTGATGAAGCCGCAGCATCCTCTCTAATCAAGTAATTAATTTATTACGACTTATAAACAATTCTTAATATTGACTAATTATAAATAGGATTGCTATACTACTAAACATAGTTAAAACCTCTTAACCAAACAAGGAGTAAACAATATGAAAATCATACCAAATATGAGCATGCCAAACATGCAGCCAGTTACTAACGCAGCAAAATCTGCTGGTAACGCAGTTGTTGCTGGTGCAAAAGAAACTGGAAGAGTTGCTGTGCAAACAAGCCGTGCAACTACCGCTTTAGTTACCATGGTAGCACTTGCAGTTCTTACTGCCATTGCTTCACCTCTTTACTTCATTTCTAACAAGCGTTTTGAAGTACTCACAGGTGAAACTGTTAATGCTTTCCAAAACTTTAAAGCTCAAACAAGAGCTATCGTACACAACCCTGCAAACCAAGCTCCTGCAGCAGCTCCCCAGAGACGCACAGAAGCGATTGTTGCAAGACTTAGCGCTGCAGCATCTAGCGTAAAAGCTAACAAAGGCAAAGCAGCTGTTGCTGCATTTGTAGCAGTTGCTGGCGCAGCTCTTTACTACAATGGCGTTCCTGCTGTTGTATCACAGACTGTTAGCCGTGCTGCAAACTACTTCTTCCCAGCCATTGTTGGAAAAGAAGCAGAAGCTGAAGAAGTTTGCCAACTGCTTGCTCAAGCTGGAAAAGTTTGTACAGTTAAGCAATTTGGTCAAATCCAACAAGCATTTATGAATAACGAAGTTATCAGTGCTGCTGTTAGCAAAATCGTTGCTTAAAGTTTAAGCAACCAACTAACAAATTCTTTAGGCGTGAGGGAAAACCCCTCACGCCTTTTTTATTATTTAGTAAGTAAATATTTTCACACTAATTTACACAATTAATTCAATTTGATACAATATCTACACATTAATTCTAAAAAGGAGAATTCACATGAAAACAGCTTCTTATGCCCACAGCTTATACAACTCAACCGCATTTACTCAGGTGCAAAAAGGCGATGGCTACGGCTCATATGCCTGGAAAATTCCAACGGGCCGCGTTTTAAGTAGTGCCGTAACCCTAATCGCACTTGCAGAAGCCCTTTTCTTCTCCCTTGCAACAGTCGCCTTCTCTCCGCTCTACGTCCTAGATAACGAGCGCTTCCATGTTTTGGCAGATGACGCCAAGGATTCAGCAAATACTGCCGCAAAAGCTGCCGGTCGCATTTTTGGTTTTGGCCTCATCGAAACCGAAGAACTTTCCGCTCCCCCTGCGCCAGCTCCTAAGCCTCCTGCAAAGCCCACCACTTTGAAAGGAAGAACTCTTGCCTTCATTAAAGCTAGGGCAGCCGATGTTGGCTATACAGCTTTGAAGCACCCAAACGCAACACTTGTCGTAACAACCTTAGCCGTTACTGCAACTGCAGCCTATTATTTAGGTCTCTTTGACTACGCCGCCTCTCTTCTTAGCAGCCCTGACGCCCCTGATATGGCCCGCACCATCACAGGTACTGCCGACCAAACTGCACCCGTAGTGGATAGTGGACTCTTCAATGCTACACCTCCTTTACCTGCGCAAGCTACAGCACAAACTGTAAGAGCTGTTGTGGACAATGGATTTTGCCCAGCTTCTTTAGGCAATGCCACAAGCTTTGCTGCTACCCTACCCCCAGCTGCTAAGAGTCAAATGACTGTATGGGCTGCTGCTGAAAAAGTTGCTAGCGCTTGCAAAAACTTAACTGCCGGTTGCTAGGGAAGTACTGATTAAAGCCGGATTTTAAAATTCAGATGGACTTTGGAGAAAAAATTTTCATTGGAGTTATGAAATGTCAATTTTAGCCCGAAGAACGATGAATTTGGCAGTTCGGAATTGATCAGTCTCTCCCTAAGGTTCGAGAAAAAATCCTAAAACTCTTTTGAGTCGACAAAGCATTGTTAAAACTATCATTGGTAAGATTGTTACTTAAAAATTCTGTAACTATCTAACAACTTTTTTAGGCGTGAGGAATTCTTCCTCACGCCTTTTTACTTCCACACTAGTTTACTTTAATAACTCCAACTTATATAATATCTGTATGTTTTTTATAAAAGGGATACTTACATGAAAACAGCTTCTTATGCCCACAGCCTACATAATTCAACAGCATTTACTCAGATGAAGAAAGGTGATGGGATCGCCTCATACGCCTGGAAGCTGCCAACAGGCCGCGTTTTAAGCAGCGCCGTAACCCTAATCGCACTTGCAGAAGCCCTTTTATTCTCCCTTGCAACAGTCGCCTTCTCTCCGCTCTACGTCCTAGATAACGAGCGCTTCCATGTTTTGGCAGACGATGCTAAAGATTCAACAAAAACTGCCGCAAAAGCTGCCGGTCGCATTTTTGGATTTGGCCACATCGAAACTGAAAAACTTCCCACCCCTCCAGCTCCACTACCGCCAGCAAAGCCCACCTCTCTAAAAGAAAGAGCCCTCGACTTCATTAAAACTAAGGCCGCAGACGTCTACAATACAGATCTGAAGCACCCTAGTGCAACACTTGTCGTAACCGCCATTGCAGTTACTGCAGCAACAGCCTATTATTTGGGCCTTTTTGACTCCGCCGCCTCTCTTCTCAGCAGCCCCAAAGCCCCCACCCCCGACTTGAAGGACATGTGCAGATTCTCTGACTTCAATCCATTCCCTCATGAAGTCTGTAAACTCACAGATGCTCCCATCTCTAATACCAGCCAAGCTGTAACAGCTGTTGTGGATAACGGATTCTGCCAAGCTCCTTTAGACATCGCTACAAACAGCTCTCCACTTGCTTTCTATCCAGAAGCTTCAGCTGCTGAAAGCAGAGTAGCCCTATGGACTCCTGCTGTAAAAAAAGCCGCAAGCTCCCCAGCTCTACCAAGCATGAACTGGGAAAAACTTTACACTAGAGCAGCACCAGAGATTGCCTCTACAACTCCAGTTGCTCCATTGATGATCGCTCCGCCTGCCGCCTCTCCACAACCACTGTTTCCACTAAACACGAATTGGATTCATTGGGCAGCGCAAAAACTCAACGGAACTAAGTAAGCAAAAAAAACTTTATGTATTGAAAAAAAATAAGTAGACGAGCAAAATGTAGCCCTTCTATTTAATATTAACGAGGATAAATACTATGACAGCAACTCCAAATATCACATATGCTCAAAGCACATATGCTCAAGCAAGAGGCTTTTCTTATGCAGATGATGCTTCTTTTGCAAGAATCGCCGCAACTTTTACTTCTAGAACGGCCATAAAAACTGCAGCTGTAGCTATTGCTGTTATCCAAACAGCCTTCTTTGCTGTCTTATCAGCGGCGACTTACCCAGTAAGCTTCATCAGCCCTGAGGGACATGAAAGATTCACTGCTCGCATGAATGCTACTGCTGGAGTCATTGCAGATGTAGCGAAAAGCGCAGTTTGGGGAGATCCTAAAACGCAAACAAATCCAAATGCCCCAAAATCACTTGTAGCTACAAGAATAGAGCGATTGAAAACCGGAGCAGCAGCTCTCTTAACCGCAGCAAAACAAAAAGCTTCTAATACAGCTTCCGGCGCTTCAGCTTTGGCTTCACAAGCAAAGCAAAAAGCTTCTAATGCCGCATCACAAGCTAAACAAAAAGTATCTAGTGCTGCTACTGGAACCACAACTTTTGTAAGTGCTCACAAAAAAGAAATCCTCATCGCAAGTGTAGTTATTGTAGCAACTACTGCTGCTGTCGTTGCGGCCTATCACTTTGATGTCATTGGCCAGGTAAGACAAGCGGAATCTCCTGCAACATCTAGCAAAGTTACTGCATCTGCAACTGAAGTCCAATCGCCAGTGAAACTGATGGGTCCTGCAATTAGCCCGCTTGCAAACGCTACGATTATTGCACCACAACCAGCTGTAGCAGCACCACAACCAGCTGTAGCAGCACCACAATCAGCTGTAGCAGCACCACAATCAGCTGTAGCAGCTCCTGAGCAAGAAGGATACTCCACCGCCGCAATAGTGGCCGGGGGTACTTTAGCCGCAATCATGGGTACTGGAGCCGTTATTGGCTCGACTGGCGGGCCTGTCGGTGCAGCAGTTGGAGCTGTAACTGCTCCTGTGTTTGTAGCCATTAGTTATCTGTGGGACGCAAGCTAAACCAATCCCATCCCCAAAAAGCATGAGGCGCTATTGTCTCATGCTTTTTTTTCTCTAAAACGCCAACTAAACTTTTTATTATACGTCGCCTTTCTTTATATCGAAACACGCGTAAGAATCGGTTTCTGACTGCTAAGCAGCCTCCTTGTCATATTCCCGATTCTTACAGTTGTTTCGGTATACACTAAAAATATAAATGCATATTGTTTTAAATTAGCAATTTAGATATAATACTATTACTAATAATAAAGAAATTAAAACAAGGGGTATATCAATGTCACAATTATCAGAACTAAATTCTTACGCTGCTAGAGGGCTAAACATGGAACAGGCTCTCAGAGCCACCAAAGAAGACGGCCTGCCAATGCGTGCTGGAAAATTCGCAGCTGGCACCACTCTCACCGTAACAACAGTTGCCCTAGCTGCAGTTGAAACCATCCTTTCTGCGGCAGCTACTTTAGCGACCCTCACCGTTTCTTACTTTGTCCCTGGAAGATATGCTGCAATCAAAACCCATACTGCTGATTCAGCAAGAACTATGGCTTTGGCTGCTAAGCGTACCTTTGGAGCTGAAATCATTCCCGCAAACCAAAAAGTTGCTCCACAAGTAGCTTCTTCAAGAGTGCAAAAACTCCAAGAACTGGTTAAAGCAAAAGCGACAACTGCACTGCAGTTTAGCAAAGAGAATAAAACAGCCCTTATCGCCTCTGCGATTGCAGTTACTGTGGTGAGTGCTTACTACTTCGGTCTTTTTGACTATGCAGCTAGCCTTGTTCAATCTGCTCCTGCAGCCCCTCAGGCAAAAAAAGCTGTGCAAGTGATCGCGAAAAAAGCTGCTGCCCTTAGCCCAATGGGACCACATCTTCCCAGCTCGCTACAGCCTGTTGTCAGTCGCCCAGATCATACATTTATTGCAAGTAAAGCAGCCGCAAAACTCTTCACAGAAGGGCAATCTGGAATGGTGGTAAGTGATGCCTATAGCAAGCTCCTTACAGAGGGGAAATTTCCTAAGTTTGTTCCTTTACAGACCTTTACACCACCTGCTGTTGTACTAAGAACCGCCGATGCTCCTTTGAACGATAATAGTTCGGCTATTATAGATGGCTTATCAGCTGCGGTAGGGACTACCTTGGTGGTAGCCGGCGCCATTTTTAAAGGTGTTGCTGCGACAGGAGCTACAGCCGTAGGGTCAATCTTTGTTGCTGGAACACTTATGGAGTAAATACCATCTCTTCTCGATTCTGAAAGCCTGAGTAGCCTTGCTTCTCAGGCTTTTTTCTCTCCAAAATGTAAAGATAATATTTTAATAATCGCCCTATTACCTATCAAGCTTTTCTAAAAGCATATACATAATTAAAATATTTACTGTATTGAATAAATATAATTATTTATGTATAATTTATTATTATATATTAATAAAAAGGCTTAATTATGACAAATTCTCATCCCGTTGGCTGCCTCGCAGCATACACTCTAGCAAAGGAAGGGGCTTTTCGCTCCAATGCAACCGATTCATTCTTAAAGAGATCGGGAAAGTTCGCTGTAGGAACTGCTATCACCACTTCAGCCTTTGGTATAGCCCTTGTAGAAACGGCCCTCTCTGCCATAGCGGCTACATTAGCCAGCCCAGCATATATACTAGCTCCAGAGAAGTACGCCAAACTCACGAGCCATACTGCCGCATCAGCAGATACCATCGTCCAGGCCGCCAAACGCACTTTTAGGGTTAAGCCCAAACAGGCCGAGGAGGCCAAAGGCAAAGAAGAAACCCCTCCAGCTGAACCAGTTACAAACAAGCTTCAGCTCGCTCTTGCCTTTGCTAAAAAGCATGAGACAGCCCTGACCGCAGGAGCTATCGCGGCAACTGTTGTGGGCGCCTATTACTTTGGGCTTTTTGACCACACAGGTAACCTCTTTGCTCTTCATAGTACTCCTTTACCTCCAGAACCTGTGCAAGTGGCAGTTAAGGCCGCTGCAAAAGCAGTAGATACAACAAATTCTTTCGTCTTACCTACCTGTGCAATGCCAACATTCACTAATACTTCGACTGCTATTACAGGAGCTGCGAAGAAGGTTGCTGCTACGACGAGTTCTTTCGTCCTACCTACCTGTGCAATGTCAACATTCACTAATACTTCAGCTGCTATTACAGGAGCTGCCGAGCAAGCCCCTGCTCCTCTTGTCCTCTTCGCAGATAGAGTGAATCCACTTTTTGCAAACAACCCCGTTTGCTACCCTGCACCAATGACTCCCTGGGCAAATGCCACAGCCGCACTACCTACTACCCCGATTACCTATACTCCATCGGTTCCTAGCAGCTCTGCTCTTACTTTATTTAGCCAAAGCCCTCTTGCTGCAAGTAGCGCAGCTACCACAACTGCAGCGACAACTCTTCCACCTCTAAATTTTGCAAGTACAGGTTTAGCCTCCCGCTTCACTCCTCAAGCTCCAGCCCCTCTTGTCCCCTACACTGATAGAGTAAGTCAACTTTTTGCAAGCAATCCCGTTTGCAACCCAACGACTCCCTGGGCTAATGCTACATCAGCGCTATCTACTACCCCGCTTACTTACATTCCTCAAGCTCCTAAGAGCACCGCTCTTACTTTGTATGAACCTCCCCTTGTTTCAACAGCTCCTAGCACCGTCTCTTCCGTTTTACCCACCAATCCAGTTTCGATGATCGGAAACATAACCTCTGGGGCTATAGAAGCCGCGAGACGTTGCGCAGAAATAGCTTCTACCGGCTTCTCTACTCCCTCTGTTTGCAATGCCCTACTAAACAAATATTCAATCTCTGATGTCGGTTCAGGCTCATGTCCGATTCCAAGCCAGAACATTATTGATCGAATTATGGAGTTCCAGATTCCCTGCAAGGAGATCTTTGCTTTCAATAAAGGCTACAACCCTCGGCATGTTTTGCCTTTATTAGGACATTGCGGTTTAAGAGGACTTGATAATATTTTAGATCTAGCCTTTGAAATGAGTCTGATGTTCGAATAAGGGGATGAGAACAGACTGTTGCACAACTTCATTTTTGGAAGTAGCCTAACTTCTAAAGACTTCTATAAGCCGCCTTCTTAAAAAAGGACTGATTAATTCGGAATTTCCAGATCCAGAAGGATTTTGAAGAGAAAATCGACCTTTGAAATAACGAAGTAACTATTGACAGTCAGCGTGTTATGAAAATGACAGTTTTAGCCCAAAGGACGCTGAAAATGAAAGTTCGGAATTAATCAGTCCTTCCTTAAGGGGACACCTAGCCTTTCCTTTCACAGCCTTTTCTGGTATACTTTTTCCCATGATTACTCTTGGGATTGAATCAACTTGCGATGAGATGGCCGTAGCTGTTGTCGAGGATGGGATCGAGATCAGATCCAATGTGATCGCCTCTCAGAGCGATTTCCATAAAAGATTTGGGGGTGTTTACCCCGAAATGGCAGCTAGGCAGCATGTCGATTTGGTGATTCCAACAATTCGAGAAGCTCTGGAAGTGGCTGGGGTGGAGCCGGAAGGGATTGATCTCATAGCAGTCGCTAGGGGCCCGGGGCTGATTGGGCCACTTATGATTGGCCTAAATGCCGCGAAAACACTCTCATTAGCCTGGAATAAGCCCTTTTTAGGGGTGAATCATGTCGAGGCCCATCTATATGCAGCTATGATGTCTAATCGGGCCTTTGTGTTCCCTGCCCTTGGCGTGGTGGTCTCTGGGGGACACACTTTCTTGGTCAAAATTCTCAATGTGGGCCAGTATGAAATGATCGGCACGACGGTCGATGATGCCATTGGGGAGGCCTTTGACAAGGTGGCCGCTCTATTGGGCTTGCCCTATCCCGGAGGTCCAGAGGTGGAGGTCCTCGCTAGAAATGGTGATGCGAGCCGGTTTGGATATAAAGCGGGTGTTGTGAAGGGAAGCCCTTGGAATTTCTCGTTTAGTGGCCTGAAAACCAATGTGTTATACACGGTAAAGGGGCAAAACGGAAATAAAAGAGGCAAATCAGCTATTTTGGAGGCAGACAGACCCGATGTGGCTGCGAGTTTCCAAGAGGCGGCCTTGAGAGACGTCACGAACAAAGCGCTTAAGGCAGCTAAAGAATTTGAGTGTAGGGCTATTTATGTCGGGGGCGGCGTAAGTAACAACATGCGCCTTAGAGAAATGCTAAAGAGCGATATTCCTGTTTATTTTCCAGGCAAGGATCTGAGTTTGGATAATGCTGCGATGATCGCAGGCCTGGGAACAAAGCTCTTCTCTGGAGAGGGCGACTCGCTAGATTTAGAACCTTCTTCTAGAATCAGTTTTTGATGATTCTGTTTTCTTGCTTTTTGGAAGCCACTACGCGTGGTTTGGCAAAAAGACTTCTCTTCTCCTTAGAGATCTGCTCAAAGGTTGGCTGGGCTTCACCTTTAGGAGAGGGTAGATCGAAAGCAAATACATCGTCATATTCTTCAGAGATATCAGTTGCCCTTTGCTCTATGAAGGAAGAGATGTCATCTCCGGCTAAGTCATCTATTTCCCATGGGAGGAGGGACTCATCATGCTCGTCGATTTCAAGAAGTGATAGCTCTGACTCCTCTGATGAGAAATCGTCTTCCTCATCGAAGGCGATATGAAGCAGTGAATGCTTGGATGAATCCTCTATATTGAATAAATCGTCTGTTTTCTTTGCCCCGAACGCCACTATTGGCATGATTATCATTATGATCCATTGATAATTAGTATAATTCATCGAAACCGCCCTCTTATTTTGGTGTCACCCTTTGGAGACGCTGATCAATTCAATTCCCCCGAGCTTCGTCCAAAAGCGCCAGAAAAACCTAATTTTCGATCTGCATTAACTCTTCTGAGTTAATTGCGATCTCCAAATTAATTTTTTCGACTCGTTTGGCTCGAACCTCGGAGAAAGCAATTAATCAGTATCTCCCTATATTCTGCACTCTAGCGATCTGGGCTTTTTTGTTAAAATATTTTTTTAACATTTTGAAAAATTTTAAACTTGAATGTATTTTTTTCTAGTATTTTTTTAGCATTCTGCTATTGTAGGCCTTTATTTAGAGGGCTTATGTCTCAGAGCGCGATCTCTAATCAAACACTCACAAACTATCCTCCAGGAGGATTGCGAGAGCTCATTCATCTCTGCGTTCCTTTGATGATGGGGCTGTTTTCAGCCAGTCTTATGGGATTTTGCGATCGCATTTTTCTTGCCCATTATGGCTTGGAGGCAATGGAAGGCAGCGTAAGCGCCGGCTATCTTTGCATGCTTTTTCAACTGCCTTTGATTCGTCTTGTCTCTATGTCTCAGGTTTTTGTGGGACTTTTTTATGGATCAAAAAGGCCAGGGAAAATCGGGCCTGCCGTCTGGCAGATGATTTGGCTTTCTCTGTTTTCGATGCTGTTTACCCTCCCCTTAAGTCAGTTCGTTGCGCCCTTCTTCTTTGGAGGCACTGCTGTTCAGGAGCAAGCAACGATTTATTTTAACACTCTCATGATCGCCAATTTTCTCTTCCCTCTAGGGACGACTCTATCGTGCTACTTTATGGGGCGCGGGAAGATGCGGATCATATTTCTTACTACTTTGCTTTCCCATGGGCTCAATATTGGGCTCGATTATGTCTTCATATTCGGCATAGACGGGATCTTCCCTTCTCTTGGTGTCTTTGGAGCTGCTCTTGCTACCGGCATTTCTCAACTTCTTTTTTGTTTGATCCTCTTTCTAGCTTTCACTAGCAAGAAGGATCGCCCTTTATATAAAACAGACCAATACCATTTCCGAGGGGAAAATTTTTGGGGACAAATGCGTGTCGGTCTGCCAAGAGCTATCGCCCGCATTATCATTTTGACTGCTTGGGTGTCGATTTCACGACTCATGACCCTAAAAGGGGGCGATTATTTAATGGTTTTGTCCGTTGGGGGCTCTTTGATCCTCCTGTTTACTTTCATTAGCGATGGCATGCTGCAAGGAATGATCACGGTCGCATCCAATCTCATGGGCTCAAAAGACTACGACAAAATTTGGAAGCTCGTCCGCTCAGGGTTGCTTTTTCTCTTAATTCTCGGCACAGCCTTGTCTGTCCCTTACCTTTTATTTCCCAGTTTTACCCTCTCCTTTTTCTTTACTACCCCCCCAAGTGCTGAGACACTCGCTCTCTTGAAAAAATCTTGTATATGGTTGTGGGTCTTTTTCATCTGTAATGGGATCAATGCTATTGGCCAAAGCCTTGTCACCGCCTCAAGAGATCTAACTTTCCTTATGTGTAGTATTATTTTTGTTTGGTGCACTTCTTATCTCCCCGTCTACTTGGGGATGAATGTCTTCCATTTTTCTGCTGATAAGCTATGGCTCATCATGGCTTTTGACGCTTTTGTCTTCGGCATTCTTTTCCTCTACCGAGCCTCAAAAGAAAAGTGGCGAGAAAAGGAAAAAGATTTTGAACTTGATAGCTTGTCAAATTAAACTTTCAAGGACTTTTGACCGTAGACCGGAGAAATGAATTAATCAGTATCTCCTTAGGGATTGTGATTTATAATGATTTGAGCTACACTTACGGAACTTATAAGCAAAAGGAGTCTACCCATGGCAAAGAAAGGGGCCCGCGAAAAGGTCAAACTGAAAAGCACAGAGAGTCACGAAGTCTATTGGACGATGAAAAGCAAGCGCAACACTCCAGATCGTATGGAACTTAAAAAGTTCGATAAGACACTTAAGCGACACGTACCGTTCAAAGAATCAAAATAAGCTTCCCCCCAAAAGGGCTTTAGCCTTTTCCCCGGATAAATTTGTTTGAACTTTCGTTTATAAAAAAATATCTTACTCCCAAGAGAAAGCAGCTGTCAGTTTCATTGATAGCGCTTCTCTCTGTGGTTGTTATCACCCTCGTCGTTTGGCTCGTTGTCGTCTTTTTGTCTGTCACGGAAGGAATTGAGAGAAATTGGATCCAAAAGCTCACGGCTCTCAACGCGCCCTTGCGCCTTCAGCCGACGAGCGAATATTTCAATTCTTACTACTACAACGTCGATCGCTATAGCGCTTCCTCTCAGTATTTATCGAAAACAATTGGCGAAAAAGCAAGAGCTCTGATGTCAGATCCTTATGATTCTGACTTTGATGAGAGTATGCCTCCCTCCGTTTCATTTGCTGATCGAGATGCTAAGGGAATACTGCTCGACCCAGTGAAAGAGACCTATTCCATCTTGGCTGAGTTGGAAGGAAAATTTCCCGGCACCACCTATCAAGATGTGGAGATGAGTGGCGCCCTTCTTAGGCTCGACTTGATCCGAAGAGAAAATGGAGGGGTCAGCCCGCAAGAGATAAAGAGTCAACTGACAAGTGTTTCGTATTTGACCTCCTTTCCCGCAAAAAATCCCTCTCTAGAAAAGCTCCTTCTTCCGCCAACTGAGGATGACCTAGACCATCTCTTCTTTTTAGCCGCCAGATCGCAGGATGCAGAAACAAGTGATTCTCTTTCGGCAAACACGCAAATTGAAAAGCTCAAGACCCGCTCTGACCTTTGGAGAGTTCCTCTTGAAATTCTCCCTGAAAAGGTGCCCTTTACCGCTCGTGGTTATTCTCACAAAGGGCAAATCTCTCATCTTTTGATCCCCACGGATGGGGAAGACACGAAAGCCACAGTAGAAAGACGAGGAGCGCACCTCTTTTACAAGGCAAAAGGTGATCCAGAAGTTCCTCTAGATATTGAGATCCCTCTTTTTTCGTACGGAACAATGGAATTTTCTGTGCAGGGTAAAGATGGCGAGGGGTTTGTTGTCTCCTCCAAGTTGCAAAATCATGTATTGCAAGGCACCGTTCCCATGGAAGGGCTATCAGTTGCAAAGGCAAAATTCACATGTAAGTATGCAGCTGATCCGGTCAAAGTTCCTCTGTGGCCGTATTCTTCAAAAGACCACTCTTACGTCCTTCCCAAAACTAAGGAAGCTACGGGTATTTTGCTTGCGAAAAATTTTCGAGAAAATGGGGTGCGTATCGGCGATGGAGGCTTTTTGGCCTATTCATCGGCCTCCATCTCTGGGGCAAAAGAAATGCAAATCCCGATCTATGTCTCCGGCTTCTATGATCCTGGAATCATGGCAGTTGGCAATAAATGCATTCTCGTCCCCTCTGATGTGACACAAGAGGTTAATGCCTCAGAAAGCGCATTTACCCTTGAAAAATCCGAGTCCAACCAGATTTTTGTCTGGTTTCCACACTTTTCAGATGCGGACAAGGTCAAAGAGGCCCTTCTCGAAAAATTTGAAGCGATGGGAATCGACAAATACTGGAAAGTTGAGACCTATAAAGAATACGATTTTGCCAAAGATCTCATGCAGCAGTTTCAAAGCGATAAATACCTATTTACGATGATCGGGATCCTCATCATGCTAGTGGCTTGCACGAATATTATTTCTCTTCTGATCCTCTTAGTGTCCGACAAAAAGAAGGAAATTGGCATTTTGCGAGCGATGGGAGCAAAAAGGCGGAGCATCGCCTCGATTTTTGCTTTGAGTGGAGCGAGTCTTGGCCTATTTAGCTGCCTACTTGGGCTCTTTCTCGCTTTCATTACTTTAAAAAATATCGACCATTTGGTTGGTTTCTTGAGTCTGATCCAAGGCCATGAGGCTTTTAATTCACAATTTTTCGGAACTTCTCTTCCCAAAGAAATCAGTCCTAGAGCTCTTCTTTTTGCCGCTATTGCCACTCCTCTGCTCGCCCTTGTAGCAGGTCTGTTCCCCGCAATCAAAGCAGCGAGACTCAAACCCTGTGACAGCTTGAGGGCCGAATGACTTTAGAAGCAGAAAATTTATTCAAAGAATTCCCCGGCATCCAAATCCTTAAAGGGGTATCTCTCTCTGTGGCTAAGGGCGAAACTGTAGCCATTATGGGGAAATCTGGAGAGGGAAAGAGTACACTCCTCCACATTCTCGGCACCCTTGACACCCCAAGCAGCGGAAACGTGCGCATTTGTGGAAAAACACCCAAAAATTCCACCGTATCGGCTCTTCGAAATGAACATATCGGTTTTATATTCCAGGCGTATCATTTGCTCGAGGACTTCACCACTCTCGACAATGTTCTCATGCCATTAAAAATTGGACGAAAGCAAACGCGAGATGCCACCGCTCGAGGAAAGGCTCTTCTTAAGTCCGTAGGCCTTACTGGTAGAGAAAATGTCCTTGCGAAATACCTTTCTGGCGGAGAAAAGCAGAGGGTGGCAATCGCTAGAGCTCTGATCAATGACCCTGATTTGATTTTAGCCGATGAGCCCACGGGCAACTTGGATCAATTCCACTCTTCTGAAATCCAAAATCTTTTGCTTTCTATGACAAAAGAGACAAACACTTCTTTGATTGTTGTCACCCACGACGCAGATTTTGCAAGTCGTCTCGACCGGCTACTTTTTTTAAAAGAGGGACGGCTCTATACTCAGAATAAATGAAACAAGTCACAATTATTGGAACCGGATATGTTGGTCTTGTCACTGGTGCTTGCCTTGCCGAAATGGGCAATCAAGTCACTTGTCTCGACGTCGATGATGAAAAAATCACTCAGCTGAACTCTGGCAAAGTCCCTTTTTTTGAACCAGGTCTTGAAGAATTGGTCAAGCGGGGCCGTTTAGCTAAGAGGCTCTGCTTTACTACTTCTTATGAGGATGCACTTAAAGGCGCAGAGCTCTGTTTTCTAGCGCTTCCTACCCCATCAAACGAAGATGGTAGCTGTGACTACCGCTATGTCTTTGCAGCGGCCCAAAAGCTTGCAAAACATATCGATGATGGAGTTCTTATCATCAACAAGTCGACGATACCAGTTGGGACAACAGAAAAAGTCCGCAAAAAAATTAGGGAAGCGTTGGCAGACAGGGCAGTAGAATTCGATGTGGTCTCAAATCCCGAATTTCTCCAAGAAGGTTCCGCAATTTATAACTGCATGAACCCCGACCGCATAATCCTTGGCGTTGAAAACCCCCGCTCACAAAAACTTCTCGAGCAGCTCTATGCCCCATTTATAGAGAAAATCCAAGTGATGGATATTGCTTCTGCAGAACTGGCCAAATACGCAGCAAACGCTATGCTCGCAACGCGCCTTTCTTTTATGAACCACTTGTCTGGTTTATGTGAAAAAGTAGGAGCCGATATTGATCAGGTTCGCAGGGCTATTGGCTCTGATCCCCGCATCGGTGATAAGTATCTGCAGCCTGGAATCGGTTTTGGAGGCTCTTGCCTTCCCAAAGACGTCGATGCCCTTTGTGCGATCGCGCAAGAACACGGACATTCTTCTGATTTTTTCCGAATGATTTTAGAGGTAAATGAAGAACAAAAACGGGCCTTTTTCGAAAAAATCGAAGGGCATTTTGGCGATCTCTCGAACTTAACTTTTGCGATTTGGGGTTTGTCTTTTAAGCCCAATACTGATGATTTACGTCAGGCTCCTTCTTTAACTCTCATCTCCATGCTCAGAGAAAAGGGAGCAAATCTTCGACTGTTTGACCCAATAGCAATGGACCAGGCAAAAAAACAGATCGAAAATGCCTCCGAGCTCACCTTTTGCGTAGATGAGTATGACGCAGCTCAAGGTGCTGACGCGATCTTACTCATTACTGAGTGGCCCGAATTTCAATCTGTAGATTTTCAAAAAATTGGCAGCCTAGTGCGGAACAAAGTCGTGTTTGATGGGCGCAATCTCTATAGTTCAAGCGAACTGGAGCAACTAGGGTTTGAGTATTACTGTATCGGAAAACCTGCTAAACAGGTGCTAGAATGGAGTATTTAAAATCTGCTTTTGAGCAGACCCTTCAGCAGCTTTTTTCGCCAGTAGATGAGCAGCTTATGCAAGGAGCCCTCTATAGCTTAGAAGGGGGGAAAAGACTTCGCCCGCTCCTTTGTTTAGCTGTTTTAGATCTTTATGATGTAGAGCTTGAAAAGGGGCTTTATCCAGCTGCAGCCCTAGAGATGGTCCACACCTATTCGCTGATCCATGATGATCTCCCTTGCATGGATGACGACGACGAAAGACGAAACAAACCCACGCTGCATAAGGCCTTTTCAGAAAGCCTCGCTGTTTTAACAGGAGACTTTCTCCTCACCTATGCATTTGAAACCATCGCAAACACGCCAAACCTCCCTGATGCAAAAAAGACAGCTCTCGTAAAAATTCTGGCTACTCGATCTGGCGCAACGGGAATGATTGGTGGACAGATCCTCGATTTAGAAGGGAGTAACTTTGGCTGGGAGCAAATGGTACTAAAAAAGACCGGCGCCCTGTTTTCTTCAGCCTTAGAGTTTGGCTCCATCCTTGCAGGCGTGGACTCTAAAATTTTCAAAGACCTTGGCGAGTATTTAGGCCTAGCTTTTCAACTGCTCGATGACTTAGCAGATGGAGATGGAGCAACACTCATTTTTGGCAGCGAGATCTTGGTAGGAAAAGTTGAAGAGCTCTGCAAACAAGCCTCAGCAATTTTAGATCTCTTGCCCCAAAAGGGTGGCAAACTGCGAATTTTAGCCGATGAAATGACAAAACTACGGGTAACAAACTAACTGTGATGCAAACGGGAAAACGGATTTTTGATATTGCCTTCAGCGCTTTTTTCCTGATTGCCTTTTTCCCTCTCTATGTTTTTCTATTTTTTCTTGTAAAAATGACCTCCAAGGGGCCCGCTTTTTACAAGGGACTGCGCATGGGCCAAAATGGCCAGCTGATCTGGTGCTGGAAATTTCGAAGTATGATCCCCAGTGCGGACCACGAGCTTAAGAGTCTTTTAGAAAATGATCCCAGTCTCAAAACAGAGTGGGAGACCTACCACAAGCTAGAAAACGATCCCCGCCTGACAAAAATTGGCCGGTTTTTGCGAAAAACTTCCCTTGATGAATTGCCTCAATTTTGGAATGTTCTCAAAGGAGACTTAAGCGTCGTAGGGCCCAGGCCCATTGACATTCGCAAACCCGAGAAGGCAAGAGAAGAGATCCAATCAAAATATCAAAATCGAACTGATAAAATTCTCACTGTGAGACCTGGAATCACTTGCCTTTGGCAACTTAAGGGGCGCAATGACCTTTCTTTGGAAGAGCGAGCCGCTTTTGAGGAAGAGTACGTCAACACCCAAAGTTTTTGGCTCGATTTGAAAATCATATGCAAAACCGTTTATATTTTGCTTTTCCCCAAAGGAGCGTATTAATGCCTACAATTTTAGTTACTGGAGGAGCCGGATACATCGGAAGCCACGTCTGTAAAGCACTCAAACAAGCTGGCTTTACTCCTGTGACATTTGATAATTTAAGCCATGGACACGAGTGGGCTGTTCGCTGGGGGCCCTTTTTCTATGGAGATTTGCAAAATACTGAGGACCTCGATAAAGCCTTCTTAGAATACAAGCCAGAAGCGGTCATCCACCTCGCCGGCTCAATCCATTTGCGAGAGTCAATTGAAGACCCCTACAAACACTACTTCAACAACGTCATCGGCACCCTTACGCTCCTCAAGGCCATGGCAAGACACAAAGTCCACTCTCTAGTCTTTTCCAGTAGCGCTGCGGTGTATGCTCTTCCCCAATATCTTCCCATGGACGAGAAGCACCCCAAAAACCCGATCAATCCGTATGGAAAAACAAAATGGATGGCGGAACAAATCTTTGAAGATTTTCATCATGCACACGGTCTAAACGCCGTCTCCTTGCGCTATTTTAATGCAGCTGGTGCAGATCCAGACGGAGAAATTGGGGAAGCGCATAATCCAGAAACCCATCTTATCCCCAGACTCATCTTCACAGCTTTAGAACAACAAGAAGACTTCACCGTTTACAACGACACGTTAAATACTCCCGATGGGACCGCGATTCGCGATTACATCCATGTCACAGATCTTGCAAATGCCCACGTATCGGCTCTGCACTGGCTCAAAAAAAATCAGAAGCCTGAAGTATTTAATTTGGGTGCTGGCAAAGGATACTCTGTTTGGGAGATCATTGAAAAAACGAAAGAGATTACGGGCTGCTCTATCAATGTGAAGATAGACAACCAGAAGATTGCTGAGCTCCCCGCCTTAGTTGCTGACACAACAAAAGCAAAAGAACATCTCAACTGGACGCCAGAGTACAGCTTAGATGATATCATTAAAACGGCTTGGAAGTGGCACTCCAATAAAATACTTGCAAAAACATGATGAAAGCACCCTTGTGGATCTCTCTTGCGCTTGCATTTTCTGCCGTCTTGCTATTTCACTCCTTTCATTTATTTTACTTTGCCCCCGTTATTGCGATCACCATTCATCGCTACTCCCTATTGCAATCTCTTTGGATCGCAGCACTGATTGGCTTTGGCTCAGATCTTTTAAGCTTTGACACTTATTTTGGTCTCTATGCTTTACTATCAACGCTCTCTGCCCTTTTTGCCTATCGTTTTAGGAGATGGTTTTATGAAGAGAGACTCTTTTCTTTACCCTTATTCACCGGGCTGATCTCCTCCATTTTTTTCCTGCTCAAAAGCCTCTTTCTCATTAGAGCCCCTCTCTGGATGCCCTTAGCAGATACCGCGTACGCTTTTCTCTGGTTTACCTGTCCCCTTTTCTTGTATACACTCATCACAAGAAGGAGGCTTTCGTGAACTTACTTACCGTCGCAAAAGAAGTAGCCGTATCAGCTGGAGACATTTTAAAAAAGGGGTTTGGCACATCCTTTAAAATCGACTCTAAAGAGGGCAAGCAGAACCTTGTCACCGAATACGACAATGCAGCGCAAGATTGGATCATCCTCCAAATCAAAAAAGCCTTCCCCTCCCACACATTCCTCGCCGAAGAGGGAGACATCAAAGATACACCTACTGATGAAATCCACTGGATCATCGACCCCCTCGATGGGACAGTGAACTTTGCTCATGAGATCCCCTTCTTTGCCGTCAGCATTGCGGCAGCTAAGGGAAATGAAATCCTTTGCGGATGCGTCTACAACCCGATGCTAGATGAGCTCTTTTATGCAGAGAAAGGCCAGGGCGCTTATCTTGGATCGCGCAAACTTTCCGTAACTAAAAGAACGAACATCGAATCGGCACTCACTGCGACTGGATTTCCCTATAACGCACATGAAAATCCCCATCACTGTATTGAACGGTTTGGAAAAATGGTCCAAGCCGGCATTCCTATCCGCCGACTAGGAGTGGCCGCGCTTGATCTTTGCTACGTAGCTGCCGGGCGCTTCGATCTATTCTGGGAGGTTGCCCTCCAACCTTGGGATATGGCAGCGGGCAAGCTGATCGTCGAAGAGGCGGGCGGAACGGTCACCCACTACGACGGAACAAAGCGCCAAATTTACTCTTACTCCTCCATACTAGCCTCCAATGGACACCTACACCAAGAAATGGTATCTTTGCTCAAGGAGGACATTTCTTGATTATCGACGGAAAAAAAATTGCGGCAGAAGTTGAAAAGACTTTAAAAAGTGCTGTAGAAAAAATTGAAGGCCGCAAGCCTGCTCTTGCCTTCATCCTTGTAGGTATTGACCCAGCTTCTATCGCCTACATCAAAAGGAAAAAGAAGAAATGTGGGGAAATAGGGATCCTCTCTATCGACCATGAACTTGATGAAACAACTTCCGAAGAAGAGCTCCTTTCCCTCATCTTTAAGCTCAACCAAGACCCCGCCGTAGATGGCATCCTCGTACAGCTCCCCTTGCCTCCTCACATCCACACCGAAAAAATTTTAGAAGCCATCGATCCAAAAAAAGACGTAGATGGTTTTCATCCCCTAAATGTAGGAAGACTGCTACTAGGAGAAAAAATCGGCTTTTTCCCCTGCACCCCTTATGGGATCACCATCTTACTTAAACATGCTGGCATCGATACAAACGGCAAGCATGTTGTCATCGTCGGCCGCAGCAACATCGTCGGCAAACCCTTAGCGGCCCTACTCATGCAAAAAGCAGACGGGGCCAATGCCACGGTAACTGTGGCCCATAGCGCTACAAAGAATTTAGCAGATATTTGCAGATCAGCTGATATCCTCATTGCTGCGATTGGTAAAGCCCACTTCATCACACCAGATATGGTCCGTGAGGGGGCTGTTGTCATCGATGTGGGAATCAATCGACTCGACGATAAGCTCGTGGGCGATGTTGACTTTGAATCCGTAGCTCCCAAGTGCCATGCCATCAGCCCTGTTCCGGGCGGCGTGGGCCCCATGACCATCGCCATGCTCCTCTCCAACACCCTCCTATCCCACCAACGCTCAAAATGACATTGTTTTTTTCGCTCCTCTTACTATTCTTTCCTCCGATTGAAGAGGTAATTCCCGAAGGCCCCTTTTCCTACCCAGGAAAAAGTTCTCGTGAAGTGATCATCGTTGACCCCAATCATGCACCCCTTTTAGAAGAGGCTACTCAAACTCTATTTCAACAGGTCGAAAAAGATATTTTGAATAATGTCATTAGCCTCATTCAAGAAGAGCTCTTCGACTTAGAACTATCAAATGAGATAGAGCTTTGGGAGCTCCTAGGGAAGCAAGAAACCTTTCCCGAGGTTTCCTTGGAAGTATTTCTTGATGCCAAAATCGGCGTCTGCCGCCACTTCGCCCTAACAGCCTCCTACTTGATCGAGCAATTGATCCGAGAGGGAGTGCTAAAAGGAGAAGTTTTTCTCATTCGGGAAGACACCCCCTTCGGACGTCACGCTTGGACCCTTTTCCTTTCAGAGCACAGTGCTTGGCACCTCGATGCCTACTGGGGCGTGCTCGAAAATGGAAAAACTGATGCAGGATTTTCAAAATTATGTCACAAGTATGGAATGAGGGTCATGCAAAAGCAAAAACTCCGGTGGGAAAATGAGCATTAAAACCATTTTTTTTGATTTAGGCGGCGTTCTAATCAATTTTAGCCATGAAAAAATGTGCCAAAACATCGCGGAAATTTGCGATTTGGACCTGGATCTTGTCAAAGCCCATCTTTTTGAAAAAAAGCTTAGCGAAAAATATGAGAGGGGCGCAATTGATAGCGAAACTCTTCACAAACACTTTTGTCAGCTATCAAAAAAACCACTCGAATTTGAAGGGCTAATGCAAGCCACTTCCTCCATTTTCTCTTTGAAAGAAGAAATGCCTCCGATTTTAGAGGCGCTTAAAAAACAAAATATTGCCTTGATTCTGCTCTCCAACACATGCGAGGCCCACTTTTCGCAAGTAGATAAACAATTTCCCTTTCTTAAGCTCTTTGATGGCTTTATCCTCTCCTATGAAGTGAAGGCGCGCAAGCCAGAAAAAACGATCTACGAGGCAGCGCTAGAGATGTCCCAAATGGAAGCGGATCAATGCTTCTATGTAGATGATGTTTTAGAATATGTAGAAGCAGCAAGAGATTTTGGGATCGATAGCCACCATTTTGAGGGAGCTCCAAACCTCATATCTTCCCTGGAAAAGAGAGACATTAATCTCCAAGGGAGCGTATAGTAGAAACATGGCCAGGCGCCCCCCTAAAAAAAAATCCCCCAAAAAAGATTTACCCACTATCACTGGAACAGCCCGTATGCATCCCAGAGGATTTGGGTTTATCATCCCCGATGACCGGGAAAAGTGTAAAGAAGACGTCTTCATCCCCAAACATCTGACCAATCAAGCTGTCGATGGCGATGTCGTTGAGGTGGCCGTTAACTTCAAATCGAAAAAACCCGATAAAGGCCCCGAAGGAGAAATCATCTCCATCATTAAACGGGCCCGCACCCATATCGCAGGCACGATCGACCACATCGGGGAGTCAAAAACTTTAGCCTACGTCCCTATTTTGGGAGAGACCAAGCCAGTTGTTGTGATAGATGGGCAAAAAAACAAGCTCAAAGTTGGCGATCGTTGCACCCTAAAAGTGCTGGAATGGGGCGATCAAAAAAATCCCACTACTTGCGAAGTAGCCCGCAAAATTGGGCATATCAGCGACCCTTCCATTGATATTGAGTCTGCAGTAGAAGAATTCCAACTCCGAGAGAAGTTTTCCAAAGAGGTTGTTGAAGAGGCAAAAACATTTGGAACGCAAGTCGATAAAAAAGACCTAAAAGGTCGTCTTGACCTATCCAAATCCCCCTGCTTTACCATCGATCCCGATACAGCCAAAGACTTTGATGACGCCCTATCCATCGAAAAAAACAAAAAGGGCGAATATTTCTTAGGAGTTCACATCGCAGATGTGGCCCATTATGTAAAGCCAGATAGCGCCCTCGATGTCGAAGCCATAGAACGCAGCAACTCGACCTACTTCCCAGGAAAATGCGTGCCCATGCTCCCTGAAGAGCTATCGAATAACCTCTGCAGCTTAAAAGAAGGCGTCATCCGCCTCACCGTTTCTGTCCTAATGCACTTTGATAGCCAAGGGACCCTCCTCACTAGCGAAGTGAAGCGTAGCTATATCAACTCTCAAAAACGCTTCACCTACGGAGATGCAAAAGCTGTCTTGGAGGGGAAGAAAAAAAGTCCCTATGCCAAAGACATCAAACAGATGGAAGAGCTCTGCCTCCTCTTAAAGAAAAAACGCTCAGACCGTGGAAGTATTGATTTCTCTTTACCTGAGATGATCATCGTCGTGGATGAAAAAGGAGCGCCAACCGGCGTCAAGATCGAGCAGTACCACATCACCCACCAACTTGTGGAAGAATTCATGCTCAAGGCCAATGAAACGGTCGCTACGCATCTAGATAATCAAGGCAAGTCGCAACTATTTAGAGTCCATGAAGAACCAAACGCTCAGAATCTCGAAGACTTTTTTGCATTAGCCCGAACCCTTGGCTTTCCCCTTCCAGGAAAACCATCCCAGCAAGATCTGCAACAACTTTTTGTCACAGCAAAAGATTCCCTCTTCAGCCAACAACTAGCTGTCGCCTTCATTCGCAATCTCAAGCTCGCCATGTATTCCCCGCAAAACGTAGGGCATTATGGCCTTGCACTTGAGCACTACTGCCACTTTACAAGTCCCATTAGGCGTTATAGCGATCTGGTTACCCAGCGACTTCTCTTTGATGGAGAGCCCAAAGACCTCAACCTCGAAAAAATTGGAGAGAGCACATCTGAAAAAGAACGCACCTCCTTCAAAGCTGAGATGCAGGTAAAAAAGCTAAAAAAGCATCGCCTCCTTCAAAAGTGGATCGAAGAAGATCCTGATCACAATTACACCGCTCACGTCACCAAGATCAAACCCTTCGGCTTCTTTTTCGAAGTGAAAGACCTAGCTCTAGAGGGTTTTCTTCATGTCTCAGACTTGCAAAATGACTACTTCATCTACGATGAGAAAACGCCGATGCTCGAAGGAGAATCGACGAAAATGCGCTATACAGTCGGCAAAGAAATTCAAGTTCATCCAGAACTTGTCGACCTCATCCACTTAGAGAGCAAGTGGAAGCTTATCGACCAATCAAACAAAAAGCAATCCCGCCGCAAGAAATGACACTTGCCCTGTCGCCATTTTCCCTAATTTTTCATCTATTTCTTGTTTCGTATCTATAGACACAAAACGAGGAGCAGCCAACACTGTAAAAACAAAGCCTTGAATCGCGATGTGTCCAAGAAGATGCTTGCAAAGCAAAGCAGCACATTATAGAATCGACGGAACATGAAAAAACATTTTATTACTGGCCTTGTCCTCCTCCTACCTTTGACTGTTACCGTGCTGGTATTGGGCTTTTTGATCCGCTTGCTAACGCAGCCCTTTTTTGGCCTCGTCTCTAATTTTTTGGCCCAGCTCAACATCGTCAATAAGGGCTTTTTATTCCTCAGTCCTGAACAAGTAATCAAATATTTTAGCCAGTTTTTGATCCTCATTACCCTCTTTTTATTCACCATTTGCTTGGGGATGATCACCCGCTGGTTCTTTATCAATGCCCTCCTGCGTCTCGGCGATAAAATTTTGCACAGAATCCCCATTGTCAACACCGTCTATAAAACGACCCAGGAAATCATCAAAACTCTTTTTGTAAGTGATAAAAACACCTTCAAAAAAGTCGTGCTAGCGCCCTATCCTACAGCTACCTCTTACATGCTGGGACTCGTAGCTAGAGAGGCCCCTCCCCAATGCTCAAAAGCAGTCAATGACGAACTCATCTCCGTTCTCATTCCCACTACGCCAAATCCAACGACTGGCTTTTTGATCATGTACCGAAAAAAAGAATTGGTCTATCTCGACATGAAGCCCGAAGACGCAATCAAGTGCATCGTCTCCTGTGGAGTGATCCATCCGGGGGTAATTCCACCAAAGCCCGCAAACAAAGAAAATTTTTAAAGTTGATTTTCTCTTAAGCATTTCGTATACTTACGCTTTGTTTTCGAAGGAGTAATCTCATGACACGTATCAGTAAACAAGCCGAACGGCGAGCAAAATGCCCACGCAAATGCAAACCCCCACAACCTAAGACAGGGGCAAAAAAAGACAATCTCCCTAAAGGATTTAAAGAGCATCCCAATGCTCTAGAAGGTGATTTTGCAAAAACTTTTTTTGTTCCGAAAATATAGTAAATAGGACCATTGAATTATGTCTAGACATCAAAGCTACGGAAAATCAGGAAAAGGCGGCAAGAAGCGCAACGTACTTAAGCGCTTCGAACGCATCGACATCCTCAGAAAATTGGGCAAGTGGAAAGACGGAGAAAACAAAAAAGCTACCGGTCTTCCTAAAACTCCTACTGAGTAGACGTTGGTCACAAACTCTCAGCGCTCAATAGCCATTTTTATTCCTTCCACTCAGGAGATCGTCAAATTTCTCCTGACTCAAGTGAAAGAAAAAGAAATGGCTGTTCATTTTGTAGGTAAAGAAAAAATCTCTCGTCTGCATGCAACGCATTTCGATGACCCCTCCCCCACCGACTGCATTACCTTCCCCTACGACGACCCCCACTTTTTAGGAGAAATTTTTGTTTGCCCTAAGGTTGCTGAAGAATACGTAAAAAAACATGGTGGCAACATAGAAAACGAGATCACCCTCTATGTTGTTCATGGATTCCTCCACCTAATCGGCTATGAGGACACCACTCCAAAAAAGAGGATAATTATGCGCGAGCAAGAAAAAAAATGGATGAACCTTCTTGCGAAAAACAGCTTAAGGGTTAAGATACAAAGAAATGATTGAATCACCCCTTTTAGCACTTCTATTCCTCATTGGATCTGGTCTCATCACAGGCCTTTCCACCTCAATGCAAATGCTTGGCAAAGCAAAAACAGAATGCCTGGCCGCTAAGGGGCGAGGCCCTGCAAAATTTCTCTTCAAAAAAGCCAAGAGAGATTCACTCAACTACATACTCACTCTCTCAAAAAATATTTTCCTCATCTGCTATACTGCCATCGCATTCTTATTTGGCATTAGCTTTTTGGGAAAAAGTCCAACTGCATGGGCAGTTTGGGATGTCATCCTCACTGGCATCATTGTTCTTGGTATTTCGCTAGTAGTTGATTTTATCATGCGAGCAGCTTCCCTCCTAAGACCTGAGTCTTATTTCAAAATGCTCTCACAAATCACTTCCCTCTTCCTCCTTCCCCTCTACCCACTAGCTCTTCTATTCTATAAGATTTTGCAGCTACTCCCCTCAAAATCAACTTTTGCCGTCAAAGACAAAATTCTCGAAATTCTCCATGACTCAGAGTTCGCCCCGACCCTAGACCCCAACGACCAAAAACTCATCCTTTCTGTCGTCTCCTTCAAAGAGCGTATTGCTCGCGAGGTAATGGTTCCCAGAATCGATATGTTCACCCTCGATGCAGAGACCACCGTCAAAGAAGCCGCGCAGCATTTTATCAAAGAGGCCTATAGCCGTATCCCCATCTGGAAAGAAAGCGTCGATAACATCATTGGAACTCTCTATTACAAAGACCTACTCAACATCTACTTGAGCGATTCAAAAGATCTCGATCGCCCTATTGAAAAAATCTTGAAACCAATCGTCTATACACCTGAGACAAAAAAAATCTCGCAACTCTTACAAGAATTTCGAGTTAAGCAAATTCACTTGGCCATCGTAGTCGATGAATATGGTGGAACAGAAGGAATCGTCACCATTGAAGATATCTTAGAAGAACTCGTCGGAGAAATTGCAGATGAGACCGATCACGACGAAGAAGCCCTTTTCACCCCCCTTCCTTCCGGTGGATGGATCGTCGATGCAAAAATGACCATCATCGACATCGAAGAAGAATTATATGTCGCCATCCCTCAGAGTCCGGAATACGACACACTCGGCGGCTTTATTTTTCACAAAGCAGGAACCATACCCTCCAAGGGATGGAAACTTCATCAGGACACCTTTGACCTCGAAGTTCTCAGCTCTTCTGAACGGATGATCGAAAAAATCCGCATGACACCTCATTAAGACTTTTAAATATAAAGGGAAGAAGGCATAATGCGGCAATATGCGACGATCCATTTGCCTTACAGAGCCCAACTTCGCCCTCGCTGGAGAGGTGAAAACCTGGAAATTTTCTTATACACTTCCATCTAACTTGCCAAAAGGGACACGACTTAAGTTTGATCTCGTGATGCAAGGACGACCAGCCGACTGGGAAATACCTGGATGTGATCCCAAAGAAGACGAAGGTCTACTCTGGCTCGAGCTACCCGGGGAAAAACCCCTCTATCCGGAAGAAATTGAAATTCCACAGCACTACGCCCCCGCATTTGAATTCACGTTGCCCAGCGAGCTAAAGGCTGGAGAAGTTCTCGAATTCTTTTTGGGAACTCCTGGCAAAGACCTCTCTAAAGGTATTCGCGCGCAAACAGTAACACAAAGAAGACGCCCTTTTCACCTATACATCGATCCGAAAGGAAAGGGAGACTACAAAGATCCTGAAATCTTTACTATCGACGTACGAGGCAATGTCTTAGACAACATCCGTATTTTTGCCCCCTCGATGGTGTCAAAGAACCGTCGATTCGACATTGTCGTCCGCTTTGAAGATGCCTTCGGAAATTTAACGAGCAATGCTCCTGAAGGAACTCTAATTGAGCTGACTTATGATTTCCTAAGAGAAAGCCTCAACTGGAAACTCTTCGTCCCAGAGACAGGCTTCATCGTCCTACCCAACCTCTACTTCAATGAAGCTGGTATATACCGGATCCAGCTGAAGAGCACATCTAGTGACTCTATTTTCTATTCCGCTCCTATCAAATGCTTCAGTGACAGCGATTATAGTGTTTACTGGGGCGTACTTCATGGAGAATCAGAAAAAACTGATTCAGCCGAAAATATTGACACCTTTCTCCGTCAAAATCGCGATGAAGTAGGAAGACAATTTGTTGGAACCTCTCCCTTTGAAGGTCACGAAGAGACTTCTAATGACATTTGGAAGGCCATTAGTGCTCATGTCCAAGAATACAATGAAGAAAACCGTTTCACAACCATGCTAGGACTTCAATGGCTTGGGGACGAAGGGGAAGGCTTGCGCCAAATCATCTATTGGAAAGACAACAAGCCACTCATGCGCAAGAAAGACTCCAAATACACCAACCTAAAGAAAATCACTAAAATCCACAGCCAAAAAGAAGTACTGGTTATTCCAGAATTCACTATGGCAAAGGGCTATGAGACCGATTTCTCTGATTACAACCCCGACTTCGAACGCGTCGTAGAGATCTACAATGCTTGGGGATGCAGTGAATGCACCGAAAAAGAGGGTAACCTCAGACCCATTAAAAGTCCTTCCGGCAACAGCATCAATGAAGCGAAAGAAGGCTCGATCAGAGCAGCTCTAAATAAAAACATGCGCTTTGGATTTGTAGCAGGCGGCCTTGACGACAGAGGGATCTACGGCCCCCTTTTTGAAAGTGATCAGGTGCAATACTCCCCCGGACTTACTGGAATCGTCGCCATTGAACAAACGCGAGAAACTCTCATTCAGGCGCTTTACAATCGCTCCTGCTACGCCACAACTGGCGCCCGCATAGTCCTTGGACTCTATATGGCGGGAAGCCAGATGGGAACAGAGCTCTCCACAAACAACAAACCGGGCCTGGCCTTCAACCGCCACATGACTGGCTTTGTCTGCGGTACAGCTCCAATTAAAGAGATCCTCATCGTTTGTAATGGCAAAGAGCTGCACAAAATCCATCCCAACGAAGAAACCACAGAATTCGAATACGATGACTTTAGAAAACTCGAAGACATTGCCCTCGATTCGCCAGATGAGCAAACCCCGTTTGCCTATTACTACATGCGTGTTCTCCAAGAAGACGGACACATCGCATGGTCCTCCCCCATCTGGGTAGACTTTAGCGAGTCGGTTTCTGAAGAACCTCCAGCCAAAAAATCCAAGAAAAAGTTTCCATAAGAAAACACTTATTAATTCGAAATTTTCAGATCCAGAAGGATTTTGAAGAAAAAATCGATGCTGGAGCTAACCAAGCTGACTATCAATAGTCAGCGGTTTGCGAAAAATCGATTTTGGCCCGAATGTCAATGGGGATGGAACAAGCGAATTAATCAGTGTCTCCTCAAAGAGATGCTGATTAAATTACGAAGCTTTTTCTTCTAGAACTTTGATCTTTGCCTGAAAGATGTCGATCACATTCTGGATGTAACCAGGAACATACTCTAGAGGGTCATTACCCTCGATGGTTTCCAGCTCGCGAACAAATTGCTGAGCGAGGCTATGATATTTAGAGTAATTTTCTTCAGCAAATGTTGTTTTATTGGATGGATCGCTTGCATAGCTTTTTACATCTTCGAGTATCAACATTTTGCGGATATCTCTTGGATGGTTTTCAAACGTAGCGCGCCACCACTTGCGGAGCTCTTGGAGATCGGATCGTTTTGCTCGATCCTTAAAAGCTTGCAAAGTAGCCTCTAAATCCAAGTTCACTTTTTGGTATTTTTCTACTAAAGTCTCTGAGAGCTTGAGCGAATCAAAACAGAAGAACACCTTAGAAACCAGTAGCCTCATCTGAATGTACATCCAATGAAAGACTGTTTTTATTGAAGTCCCAATTTTTGACACAAAGGAAGTATCTTCTTTTGGCTGAATTGTATCACCTACTTGGCGAAGAGATGAAAATTCCGCTCTTGTTTCTAGATCTTTTGGTGCATCAAGCCTACCTGACCCTACGGGTGTGATCATAAAACCTCCAAAAAAAAGACCTCTCCGATGAGAGGTCTTTTTGTAGTGCGTGATTATTCCGCTGCTTGTTTCTCAATTTGTGCATTAAGATGCTTGATAATTTCAGCAAAGTATCTTGGAACAAATTTGTCATCTCTAGGATCAAATTCAGTCCCTTTATCTACTGCAACTTTCAAGTCTCTGACGAATGCAAGAGATTTTGCTCGATTTCCTTCATCTAGGCAAAGAGATTCAGCATGCTGGGTTACCATATCTGGGGTTACAGTGCTTTCATGATCTCTCAACTTCCCAATCGCCCATCCTTTCATGTCTTCAACCATGATAAGATGCTGAGCAGCTTCATCAAGAGCTTCAAACTCAGGCTTCCACCAAGCTTTGAAATTCTCTACGCTCATTTTGCCTTTATTGGCCTTGAATTCACTGAGTAGAGTAGTGAAAGTTGCACGCAACTCTGTCAACTGCTCAGAGCTTAATGCACCAACTTTTTCTGAATAGCTAAAGCAACAGAAAAGGCTAGAAAAAATGGTCTTAATACCTGACCAAACTGAGCTTAAAAGACCTCCACCTTCTCCGTTTGCAGACGCAATACTTGATAGAGAATGTGGATTAGGAGAAAGATGTTTTGCTGCAGCATGCTGAGCAGGTCGCATATTACTTGCAGCTCCAACTGTATTTACTTGAACCATGATTTACCTCCAAAAGTTCATCTTGAGTTGTAGATTCCCAGGAAGTTCTTCCTGTATAAACTTAGGTGGGGAGTATAGAGACTACGCGAAATCTTTTAAAGAAATTTATCTAAGAGAGTGTCTTCAAATTGCTTTGTGGCAGTGATTTTAGAATTTTTTGGCCAAATGAATTTGAAGACACTCTCTAAACACACATGAATTGAATTGATCAGCATCTACCATATAGGTTGTGCACAAAAAAAAAGGAGTGCAAAAGCACTCCTTTTTTATCGCTATGAACTCGAATAATTTATTCTACGTCATCTGCAGCATGTGCGATCATGCTATCGACCAGACTCACATCTCTATCGGCAATACGCTGCTCAGCACCATCTCGGACTTTCTGAGCATGCTCAGTATTCCAGTCAGCAACTTGATCTGAAGTAGCTTTTGTGCCTAACTGAGCAGCTCTTTTTACAGCAACATACTCATCGAGCATTTCTTCTCTAACACGAGGAGACATTGCAGTAAATGCAGCATCTTTTTCCTCAGGTTTTGCACTTTTGTCATTCCAGACAGCAAGAACGGCTTCCAAGCTCGCTCTTACATCTTTTTGACTTGGCTTATCTGAGCAGAGATAGCCTATAGTCAATATATTGACGATTTTTTTCACAACTGTCCAAACTAGGTTAGGACCGAAGCAAAGCCATCGAGTGGCGCAAGAACCCCAGCTTTCTTTCGAAGCCGCTGAAGAAAGTGAATCACTTGATGATCCAGCATTATTTGATGCAGGTGCAGCATCCGATGTAGAAGAACCCCCAAAAAGGGATGGTAGTCCAACTGGTCTGATTTCCATATGTTACTCCTTTAAATGTATCGCATTACCCCTTACAGGCAATGCTTTGTTGTGAAGACGGGAGGAAGTTTAGCAAAAAGAAAAATTATACACAAACCAATTCAAAAATTACTTTGTGCAAAAAGACTCCTCAAATTTTTCATCACTGAAAAGTGGTTGTGTTCATAGACATGATGAGATGAGTTGTTGAAAAAGTTGAGAAAAAGCCAACGCAGTGAATGACCTATTCTTGAGCCGAGACGTATATACACAAACTATCTTGTATTCTCATCAATTTCAGCTTGGAAGGCTTTCACGGCAGCTTTGAGAACTTCATTTTTCGTGATGTTATTAAAATAGTCATCGAAGTTGACTTCAGATCGATGCTCTTTTACCCATTGCGCTTGGTCAGCATCGGTTTTTTTGCCTGCTCTTTTAGCTAAGGCCAGACATATATGATCACAGAACCTTTCTTGCGCTGCCGTAGACAATTTATCGCGCTCTTTAGAGAATACTTTCTGCCGGTCAGTGGGATAGTTGCCATGCTCAGCAGGCAGCACTGCTGTATAGATGGTGTCGAAGATATCTCTTGTTTCATGCCAATCGATTGAACTGCTCTTAGAGCAACAACAAAAGACGTATTTACACACAAAACTCCAGGTAGATGAGACGATCCATTTCGCTAGATTCCAGGGAGCATAAATAATTTTGGTAACGACACCATTCTTCCTGCCATAGGTAATTGTGGTTACATATCTTAGATCACATGCGGCTTTGAGTTGAGGCGTCCCTTCTCTTAGCATGAATGATCTATCTCCAACTGGACTTATCTGAACCATGTGTTACTCCTTCGTATAGCCGGCTAATTTGTTGACAACTTGTAAAATTGCTTTCCCCATCACGTGAACTTTTTGCTGCTCTGGGGGCTTGGTCTTATCTGTTATTGTACTAAAAGGTCTGTCGATGATTCTCTTTACAAGAGCATTAAGGCGCTGAGTAGAAAGGCTTGGTTTTGCCTCTTTGAGTACTTCTGCGATTGCAGATTTGATTTCATCTTTGATTTCAGAGTCGAGTTTTTCATAAGCCTTCTTCAACTTAAGCGCTCTTGCTTTAGAAGGAACAGCGGCTCTATCAAAATAGACTCCTACATACTTTTCGAGCTGTTTTTTTAGATCCTCTTCTTTCTCCTCTTCAGCATCAAACACACAGAAAAAGAGGTTGTATTTGATCCAGTTCCAGATTTCACTCAAATGCCTTTTCACGAAGCCTAAGAAAGGAAACGAATTTTTTCTTCCATAGCGAATGGTGCTGCGAAAACCTGCAGCTTCAGATATCAAGCGCTCAGATGTAGGAACCGCTCTTGTCTTTCTGGGGGCTATACTTGAGCCTATCACTGGATTAATCATGGATGGGCAGGATAGCGCACAAATCAAATTTTGAAAAGAGGAAAATTTTAACTGGAGATCTAAAAATGAGACTGCTAAAAAGGGCAGCATGATGCTACGTATTTTCCTACTCACTCTATTGGCCTTATCTTCCTTAAGTGCAGAGCTCAATAAGAATCAGATCACTTACCTCATGCAGGCAGGAGAGGTAGAAAAATCCGTTGAACTATACTCGCGCTATAAAAAGGAGCTAGGCAAGGAGGATTTTGAAATCCTCCAGCAAATGGCTTTTATCCTTCTAGAGCAGGGAGCACGTAGCCAGGACCGAGAAACACAGCTTCTCTCCATTTACGGATCGGGGATTGCAAGCGCCGCCTCTTCTCTAGATATTTTAGAAGCTGGCGTCAAAAGCTCGCATGCAGAAACGCAAGTGGCCGCTATCCAATTTTTAGGTGGGATGCAAGATGATCGTAGTGATGAAATCTTAGTCAAGGCCATGTCTTCTGAATTCTTTTTTGCACGGATGGAGGCAGCTCTTCATCTAGCCAAAAGAAAGCACAAAACCTCCGTGGGACAAATCGAGTCCCTCATGTACCGCGTACCCCCACCGGCTAGGTTTTTCTTTCCCCAGTTTTTTGCCCTGATCGGCACCTCTGATGCAGTCTCGATTCTCCGCCACCTGATGGAAGACAAGGTCTCTTCTGTAAGAGTAGAAGCACTACTGAGTGCTGCTAGATTTGGAAGAGATGATCTCCTACCGGCCATCCGGATGAACATCACCCACCTCAATGTGGCAGAGCAAGAAGCCGCGGCTCACGCCGTAGGCATGCTAAGAGATTCTAAGTCCGTCAAGAAGCTAAAACGGCTTTTTGAAAATGCCCCTATCAATGTGCAGCTTTCAGCTGCTAGATCACTTTATTTGCTTGGAGATGGTACTGCAAAAGAATTTATCATTGAAAAAGCAAGCCAAGGCGACCTTTTTGCCATCGTAGCGCTTGCTGATGTTCCTGAAGGCAAAGATTGCCTAGCAAAACTCTGCCATCACCCCGACTTAAGTGTCCGCATCAATGCGGCCCTTTCTCTTCTCAAACATCGAGACCCTAGATGCAAGTTTGCTCTTTTAGAGATACTTGTTCGCGACTCAAGAGACATGGGATTTATGCCGCAAGTTTCCATTGGCAAGACTCTTTTAGCGTTTAAGCCAGTCTTTTCTACATCCCAGCAAGACAGTTCTTTTTTTGATGTCCAAGGCGCTACACATTCGATCCGTGAGCAAGTTCTTCTTGATACAATGCATCTTTCTGAAGAAACATTTTTGACCTTAGCTGAAATGATTTTTGAAAGTAGACAGACAGACCTTCTTTCTTCGCTTGTAATGCTACTTGAAAATTTACAAACACCTGGAGCTACCTCCCTTCTCATGCGAAAAAGCATGCAAGCGGGAATGCCTCTCATTCGCACCTACTGCAACCTTGCCCTCTACCGAATGGGAAAAGAGGGACCTTATGAAGAATATTTAAAAGAATGGATCCATCGCAATAAAAACAGCGAAATGATCCGATTCCGCCCCCTTGTCCCGATGGACAAACGCCTTAATGATTCTCCTCATGAACTCACGCCAGAAGACAGCTCTAGACTCTTGATCGAAGCCTATCAAACTTTGGCAGAAAAGCAGCAAGACACGAGCATCGAAATTCTTCTTGAGGCAATTGCAGACGGAAATCCTAAAAATCGGTACGTCTTAGCCGGACTTCTCTTAAGAACACTTCAATAATTATCTAGTTTCAGATATACTGTTCTCTCTATGAAGTTTCGATCGCTAGCTATTGCCGTATCTTTGGCTCTCACTGTAACTGCTTTTGCTAAAAATGCAGATGAGTTTGTTATTAATCTGAAAGACCCAGAGTATTCCGGTGGGGTTGTAAGAACAGAATGTGGAGGGGTCATTTCTGCCCCTTGCCTGCGTATTCAGGCCCTAAACATCACCTATACCAATACCAAAACCGAGCAAAAGATCTGCGCTGAAGGCGATTTAATGCTCGAGTACCAAGACCGGATTTTTGTTGGAGATAAACTCGAATATGATCTCACAAACAAAACAGGCTTCCTCATCAATGGGCGGACAAAGGATGGCAGCTGGTATCTCGGTGGAGATTGGGTCGAGTTAAAGGAAGATGGAAGCTTCTTTATATATGGAGCCTATCTCACAACAAACGTCAGTAGATCAAATCCCTGGGAGATTTCTGCAAAATCGGCCGAAGTAAGCGATGAAAGTCAGCTTTCGGCAAAAGACGTCCAGTTTAAAGTACTCAACTTCCCCCTCCTCTGGCTCCCCTCTTATAAAACAGACCTTAGTGGGATGAAAGACTCTGCCATCCGCTACCGCCTTCTCTGGGATAAGGGCTTAGGGCCAAGGCTGTCTACACGCTACCGTTTCTATTCTAACGAAAATTTTAGCGCCTTTGCTCGCTTTGACTTGCGCTACAATACCCAAAAGAAACAACTCGCTCCAGGGGGTGCTCTCGAAGCAGACTACCTCTCCCCATCTAAGCGAACCCTCTTCCAATCGAGAAACTACGGTGCGCTCGATAAAATTTTTCCCGATGAAAATGGAGAAGTGCGCTACCGTTTCCAGGGAATTTATAAAACCAAAAGTGCCGATGAGTACACCAAGTTCCACGTCCAATGGGATAAGCTTAGCGATAACCGGATGATCAGTGATTTCAAATCTCCCGACTTTGAAATCAATACCCAAAAGACTACTTACCTTGAATTTTCTCATTATCAAGATTGGGCATTCACCAATCTAACGATCCGCCCCCGTATCAACGACTTTCAAAGCTTAGCCCAAGAGCTCCCCCAAGGAGTTCTCGGTCTCCATCCCTTCCAAGTTTGGAGATCCGGTATCATCATGGAAAACTACGCGAGCGGCTCCTATCTCGATTACACCTTTGCCAACACACTCAGCGATGAGCTAAGCGACCCAAAATCGGGCCGCCTAGAAACACTTAACTCCCTCTATCGCCCTTTTTCTTTAGGCGGAGCTACCATCACCCCAAAAGCAGGACTCATCGGCATCTACTACAGTAATGGACCAGATCGCAATGCCGTTGGACAGTGGCTCTATACGTATGGTGGAGATGCCAACATCCGCTTCTCCAAAGTCTTTCCTAAATTCAAGCACACTGTTATCCCCTATGCTGAGTATCTTGGGTACACAAAGCCCATGGCCTCCGTTGGTGATTATTTCGTCTTCGACATCCACGATGGCTATGACAGACTCGACCAACTTCGCTTCGGAGTAAGACAGCTCCTCTTCACTAAAGAGAACTCTATCTTTCTGCCCGGAGTTAACCTCGATCTCTATGCTTACAGCTTTTGGGGGGCCAGTTCTTTTAGTCAAAACATACCCAAGTGCTTTGCCGATCTCGAACTCAACGGACAAAGCTACGCCCTCAAAACAGGCCTTGGCTGGAACCTCCAAGAATCGGTCCTCGACTATGGAAATGCAGAGTTCCTCTGGACCGTCAATGCCGACTTTGCCTTTGGCGTAGAATTTCGTCATCGGAGCGAGTTTTGGTGGCGCAAATCGATCCACGACAACTATATAGTCGACGTTGCCCGTTCCCTCGATGACCTCCTCGCCTCTCCCCTCTCTGACAAGCGCAACACCTTCCTCACCAAGGCCCACTGGCGCCTTACCCCCCGCTGGAATCTCCAGCTCCAGACCTTCCATGGCTGGGACCGCAAAAATGAGCCCTTCTATAACGGGGCCAAGCTCGATCTCTATACCATGCTGACAGGACAATGGCAGATGAAACTCACCTACGAGTACATGCCCAATGACCCCATCCGCTTCTCTTACAGCTTCAAACTCCTTAAATAACTAATGCTTAATTAACTGGACTAACAATCATTACCTGACAAAAAGAAGACATTACATCTAGGGCTCCACCTAGTCCAGGTCATTTAAAAGCGCTTGTATCAAATGATCCAGTTACGCAAGGAGACCCTCAAATTTTTTAGCAATAACGAATCGCAGTGTCTTAATAGACACGAAACGAGGAGTAAGTGGAAAAATTGAGAAAAGTAAGCGCTGTCAAAACCCAAGTTTTGAACTGGATTGGGTATAAACTAAAAGAATTACTCTGACATCTGAGCTTCGTAAAACAAACGCATAACACCGAAGAGAAAAACACCCGATTTAATTGTCTTATGTATTTCACCAAAATCAATAGTGGAGAAAAAAGAAGGGCTATCGGTACTAGTATTAGTAAAGTTTTCGTACCTCTGAGGTAGATGGCTTGTCGAAATATTCAAAAGTTCCGCTGGAGGTGCAGGGCAGGTCTCCATAGCCGTAGCATTCCTGGAAAAATTATCTAAGGCAATGTTGAGAGGAAGTTTTCCAAGTGAAGAATCAGAGCTACTAACCGGAGATATTGCTCGATTAAACAGGCTTGCATTTTGAGCAAACCCAATTGCTGGGCAGACCCCCATTCCTGAAGAATTTGGGGCTAAGGCATCGACAACACTCATGGGTGGTGATTTAACTCCCCTCTCTTCTGAGATTGCTACTAGCTTAGCTGCGTAACCAAAAAGATCAAAATAGTAGGCTCCACAAGCAAAAAGCCCAATAGCAAAAGCTAAGGGTGCTTTGTCAGAAAAAATTTTGATTGCACTTGCAGGGATCTCCTTTTTACCTGGGAGCAACGGAGGAGAAATGGGCTTAGAGTAGTATGAAACATCTAGCCAAAAAACGCGGAGCGTAGAAAGCTTTATAACCTTCAGCGAGTTTTCAGCACGCACTCTCAAAGACTCGGATCTCTCAGCGCTTACATAATAAAATGTAAGCATTCCAATTGAAGAAAAAATACTCTCCGCAATTGCTGAAATAAGTACGGGTACATTCAAAAGACTTGCAAGGGGATACTTCCAAACACGCGAAAGTATGGGATCGTCTTCTCTCACTTGAGTAAAAGTCATCTGATTGCTAAATTGCTCTGAGTACGATGGTGCTGAAACCAAACTAATTGCCAATGTACGCATCCTTTTTAATTGCTATATTTTTTCTTAAGCTCTTGGAGCACTGGCTCGGCCTGTTTCCGCTCGCGTGGAGGCATCCGATCGATTTGCAAGACGCCGTTTAGATGATCATTCTCATGGAAGGTGACCCGGGCGTTGATCCCCTCTCTTTCTTCGACAAAGCGCTTTCCATTTAGGTCTGTGGCTTCGATTTTGATTTTCACAGGACGCTCGATAGGACCAAAAGACTGCCCCGGCAAAGACATACACCCTTCCATGTCTTCTTCTACCTCTTCGCTTTTATCTAGGATTTTGGGATTGATGAAGACTTTTGGAACCTGCGAGATGTTCCATTTTCCATCTTCATCAATAAGATAGTCACGCAGAACGAATAGACGGATGGGAACGCCCATTTGAGGAGCAGCAAGGCCAATTCCATTGTGCGAGTCGATGTACTGGATCATGAACTGAGCTAGCTGCTTGATCTCATCTGTAATCTCTTCAATCTCTTTGCATTTTGACCGTAGGGCAGGGTCCCCATAATAGCGCAGGCGCCACTTAAAGGGTTTTTGTTTTACCCTCTTAGCCATTGGTTTCCTCTATCTGGACCGCTGGAGCATTGGAGGTTTTGCCAATGGAACCAGACCACACAGACAGAAGGACACAGGCAATCATAAATATCAGAGCAAGGTAAGCGGTGAATTTTTTGAGCACTTGGGCAGTAGAGGTTCCAAAAACGGAGTTCCCTGCATCTCCGCCAAAAGAGGCACCAAGGCCCATGCTTTTGCTTTCTTGGATAAGAATCACAAAAGAGAGCAAAACGCAGATGATAAGAAAGAGAACTATGCCAATATAAAATAAAACTGTCATCGCATAACCATTTGGGTAAAGGATTCTACATCGAGTGAGGCTCCTCCAATCAGGGCGCCGTCGATGTCTTGTTGCTGTAAAATTGTGGTGATATTCGCTGGTTTCACCGATCCGCCGTAGAGGATGGGAAGACGTTCTGCGAGGTTAGAAGAAAAGCGCTCGGCAATATGCGCGCGAATGCTTTGATGTGTTTCTTGCGCGATTTCTGGAGTGGCTGTTTTTCCTGTTCCAATGGCCCAAACGGGCTCGTAAGCAATGGTGAGTGTATGCAGGTCATTTTCTGATAAGCTATCTAGAGCTTTGTCGAGCTGTGCTTTGAGCACTTGGTCGGACAAACCCTCTTCTCGATCTTGCTTACTCTCTCCAATACAAAGAATGGCGGGGATGTTTTCGCTAATTGCTCGTTTGAGCTTTCGATTGATGTGCTCATCAGTCTCGGAAAAGTGCATCCGCCGCTCAGAGTGGCCCAAGAGAACAAACTCTGCGCCAGCATCTTTGAGCATGCGAGCAGACACCTCGCCGGTAAACGCCCCTTCATCGACATCACTCATATTTTGCGCGCCAATGGATACGTTACTCCCCACGGCAACCGCTGCTGCGACTGCAATCGCTGTGAACGAGGGCGCGATGAGCACTTTGCAACTAGCATTCTCTACTTGGGGAAGGAGGGCCTCAACAAATTGGACGGTCTCGCCAATTGTCTTGTGCATTTTCCAATTGCCGGCGATGATAATGGGTCTTGTCATATTACTTTTGAGTTTAAAGAAAGAGCTAATCATAATGGCTTTTTTCAACAAAAGCAAGGACTTTTCGAGTGCTCACTCAAGAGATTTTTACAGTTTCTGGGCTTACTGCTGCAATAAAGAAAAAACTCGAGACTTCGTTCACGGTTGTTTCAGTTCGCGGCGAGGTCTCCAACTTGCGTAAACAGGCTTCGGGTCACATTTATTTTACTCTCAAAGATAGGGATGCCCAAATCTCAAGCGTCCTCTTTCGAGGGAATGCAGCGCACCTAAAAAAAGAGTTAAAAGAGGGCGATCAGGTTGTGGCTCTTGGCGAGTTGAGTGTCTATCCCCCAAGAGGAAACTATCAGATCATCGTCCGCGAAGTAGAATTTTCTGGAGAGGGAGAATTATTAAGACGCCTGCAATTTTTGAAAGAATCCCTTAACAAGAGGGGGTGGTTTGATCCAAGCACAAAGAAACCTCTCCCGAAAATCCCTAAAACTATCGGGGTGATCACGAGCCCGACGGGCTCTGTGATTCAAGATATTATTCATGTCCTTGCGAGGCGCTTTTCCGGTTTTCACCTCATTTTAAATCCTGTCCGCGTGCAGGGAATGGGCGCTGCCAACGAAATTGCGAAGGCGATCAACGAATGCAACCGCCTTAAGCTCGCCGATGTGCTCATTATCGGGCGCGGCGGAGGCAGTTTAGAGGATCTTTGGCCCTTTAATGAGGAGATCGTTGCCAAAGCCATTTTTGACTCAGAAATTCCTATCGTTTCAGCTGTTGGTCATGAGACTGATTTTACTATCAGCGATTTTGTAGCAGATGTTCGGGCCCCAACGCCATCGGCAGCGGCTGAAATCGTTTCCTCGGAAAAAAGGCAGATGCTTGCTGATCTTTCAAAGGCCCAACTGAGACTTTTACAAACTGTGGCCACGCAGGTTCGAAATAGCCGTCGCCTTCTTGAATCTTTGATAAGGCGACCCCCAATATCGTCTCCATACACCCTTCTTGGCCCTTTTTTACAAAAGGTAGATGAAATGAAGGAGGACTTGCATTTCGCTGCCAAACAAAAATTAAGCACCGGGAGAATACGGCTGGAAGGACTCAAAAAGCAAAAAGAGATGCTCCGCCCTCAAAATCAAATCCTGCAGCTTAAAGAAAAATTTTCCAAAAAATCCAGAGGGCTTTTTTGGGCTATGCAACAGCAAATCATGCGAAAAAAAACTCGCCTAGAGCAATTATCGGCCCACCTCAATGCGATCGATCCCCGCAACCTCCTAGCCAAGGGATATAGTGTTGTCTTTCGAGAAAACTCCGATTCGGTTATCCTAAGGGCGCAAGATGTGGTGGAAAATGAAATGCTGCGCATTCAACTTATTGATGGGCAGATCACAGTAAAGGTAGAGAATGAAAGACGAAAAAACATTTGAAGTGGCCTATGAAAGGCTAGAAGAAATTTTAGAGAAGATGAATTCTGAGCAGGTCTCCCTCGATGTTTCTCTCGCTCTATATGAAGAAGCCGATAAGTTGATTGGCACCTGCCAGAAAAAACTGCAGGACGCTGAACAAAAAATAGAAATTCTTTTGAAAGATCGAGAAGGTTCGATCAAGCTAAGCGAAAGCAATCAGCCAGAAACAGAAGATTTTTCCACCTCAAATAATTCCATACTGAGCGAATGATAAAAAAACTGATCCTTTCTGTGAAAAGAGGCGAATGGTGGCTGTTTGGTTTGATGTTTGCCATCGTTTCTTTGATCAACATCAACTTCAATATTTTGCGTAGCGCGCGCAATGCCCTTGTCGTGGCAAGTGAAGGGGGCTCTGCCGCTCTCATCCCCTACTATGAACTCTTCGGTACTTTCCCCGCTTCGATCCTCATGACATGGGGTATATCTAGGTTAATGCGCAAGTATTCCTTCCGCTCGATCTTCTCAATGAGCATGGGCTTTTTTCTCACGTTCTTTATCTTTTTTGCTTTTTGGATCCACCCTCATCGCGAACTGGTTCAATCTCTGTTTGGTCATCACAGCCCAGATCTGATTTTCTACATTTTATCTGAGCTTTGGAAGGTGGCCTTGCTTTCGGTTATTTTTTGGGGCTTTATCAATCAGCACCTTTCCATGGATGTAGCTAAGCGATTTTATCCTCCCCTGATGCTAGGTAGTAGTGTGGGAGCCATTTTAGCCGGCCCTATCACAGTTTTCTGCACTTCTGAGTATACTTTTGAGTGGTTGCATTTGAGCCACGAGCGGTGGCAACACTCTCTATACTTGCTCACCACCTCTATGGTCTTGTGCGGACTTTTCACATTCCTCGCCTTCAATCTCCTCCACAAACATCTCGGAAAAAATCCAGCGCAAACCGAAGAAGAAGAAAAGGTTCCTTTCAAGCGCAAGCTCCTCTCTTTATCCTCAAGCTTGCAGTACCTTTTTCGCTCTCGTTATTTGCTTGCCCTACTCTTCATTGTCCTAGCAGAATATGTCTCCTATGCTCTTGGGGAGCTGATTTTTTTGGAAACTCTGAAAGAAATGTTTCCCACCCGCGTTGATTATTGTCAGTATTTAGGCAACCTCACCTTCTGGACAGGTATTCTTACTGCCTTTTGCGCGATCATATTAACACCTTACCTCCTCCATAAATTTCGGTGGAGTTATTCGGCTCTTCTTACCCCCGTCTTGATGGTGCTGTTGACGTTTGCTTTCTTTGCCGCTATCTACATGGGGAAAATGGGGCTCTTACCACCCGGCGTCTCTCCCCTCCCCTTTATCGTCTTTTTAGGAAGTCTGCATTTCTGTATCGGTAGATCGATCAAATATACGGTCTTTGATACAACCAAAGAGCTAGCCTTTATTCCCCTTAGCCAAGAAGGCCAGATGAAAGGGAAGCTCGTCATCGATGGGATCGGCTCACGCCTCGGGCGAGGCACCTCATCACTCATCAGTATCGGCCTCTTTGCAATGGTTGGAGCACCAGGCGAGAGTGCCATTTTTGCTGGGGTCATTGCAACCTGCTTTGCCCTTCTATCTATCCCAGCCGCTCGCGTCATAAGCGGTCAACTCGAAGGAGTCCAATCTAAATGATTATTGCTATTTTTCCTCATACTCAAAAAAAGGAATCGAAAAACCTCGCGATCGGCATCTCCGAGTATCTTACTTCGCGCGGAGCTACTGTGGTTGCAGAAGATGATGTTGCCAAAGAGCTTGGAGCCACCCCCTTTTCGAAGGTAGACGAAGACCAAATTGAATTTCTCCTTTCCATGGGTGGGGACGGAACTATCTTGCGACTTGTCCACAAATACAACCACCTTCAAGCTGCTATCGTAGGGATCAACTTAGGGCATCTGGGCTTCATGGCCGATATCCCAGTCTCTGAAATCTATCCCAGCCTTCAAGATCTGATCCAGGGAGATTATACGATCAATGAGCGGATTACCCTCGAAGGAGAGCTCGCAGACGGATCGGAAAACTTTGCTGTAAATGATATTGTGGTCCATAGGGGAAAAAACCCCAGCCTCGTTGAGATGGCCATCCACGTCGATGGGACCTATCTCAATACCTTTTTAGCCGATGGGCTCATCCTCTCAACTCCCAATGGCTCTACGGCCTATTCCTTAGCCGCTGGAGGCCCTATCGTGACCCCAGACCAAGAAGCCTTCATCATCACCCCGATCAGCCCGCATACGATCTCCAATCGTCCGATTGTCTTAAGCGCAAGCCAAGAGATCCAGATCCAATATCTCTCCAATTATGAGCCGCTAGAAGTAAGCGCTGATGGAATCACGAGCCATGAGCTGGCAAGCGGAGATGTTCTCAAAATAAGACAAAGCGAAAAAACCTTTCGCCTTGTCAATCTAACCAGACATGATTATTTCTCAACCCTGCGCACTAAACTCGGCTGGTCAGGCAAGATCCGCTGAAGCAGCGGCAGGAAGCGGGAGCAAAAGACGCGCAGCATCATAAACGAGTTGGTATTGTTTTGCGTTTTGGATCATGCCAGGCCTTCCTGTTCTTGGACTTCGAAGAGCCCTCGCAATATTGGTTAGATCGGGATTCTCATCTAAAAAGGCCTCATAGGCAGCCAAAAAAGTTCCAGTTCGTCCAATACCTGCAGAGCAATGCACTAAGAGAGGACCTTCAACTTCTTTACCTACTGTTTTTGCCAGCTCTGCAAGAGTATGGGCATCTACAACATCACAGTCTGTCCAATTTTCTAAATGGTAGTGTGTGATAGGCCTGCTGACACTTGAAAAATTAAGTGTGCGACGAACAACTCTATGGGTTTTATTTTCATGCAATACTTCCGAACTATCATCTTCACTTGAAGCGCTAGCAGAAGAAGGATTGGACCAATAATCATAGCATTTTGCTTTTCCTCTTTCCTCAGAATTTGTGAGAGTTACAACAGTTGTCACACCTGTTTGGTCGATCATTCCATAAAAGAGATCTAAAATAGATTCCATTGGACCTTCAGAAGCAATCGCTCGATCGTTGAGCATCTTACTGGCGTTATAATAATCCACATCTTGTGGAGTGGTAAAGCCAGCTTCCACAGGGATTTTTTTTACTGTAAATCTGGGTATGCTCCCATTAAAAGGGCGAATATTGCTGTACCTATTCCATCCACAATTATCAAAAAATCTAGCCTTTTTAAAAAGATCTGAATCAGTACATTTTCCATAATCTGACAATTGCGTGAATTCACTAGCAATTTCAGCGCTGGAAGCTGCGTGCAACCGTTCAAGAGATGAAAATGATCCATTTGTTATAGCCATAAAAAACTCCTCAGAGAGTTAATAATGACTATATTATATGCTATTTAAATATTTAATACAATCTTATTGATTATTACAGTACTACAACTAAACTCCACTGACTTTCAATAGGTTATGAATTTATTCCCGAGGAAGCAAATGTCGCACAGCCTTATAGACGAGCTCATATTGTCCTAGGGTTTGGATCATGAATGGTCTTCCTGTATCATGAGCCCTAAGAGCTCTTGTAATACTGGGAAGATCGGGATTTTGGTCCAAATGCGCTTCATAGGCTGCTAAGAAAGTGCCTGTTCGTCCAATCCCTGCTGAGCAATGGACCAAAAGAGGGCCCGTTACCCTACCTACTTTCTGAACTGTCTCAGAAAGTATTTCTGGAGGCAAAACGTCTCGATCAATCCAATTTTCTAAATGGAAATGGGTAATAGAGCTTCCTACATCTGGGAGATTTATTGTCCGCTTGACCAATTTGTGCCCGCCTTTTTCAAAAAGCACTTCTGCTTCTGCTGTTTCGGTGGCCCCAGACCACCTCTCATGCCCTTCATCGTTGAGTGTGACGATGGTGCTTACTCCCACTTGGTCAATCATCGCATAGAAGGCTCCTAACATGTCCAACTCGGGGCCTTGCGCAGCGATTGCTCTCCCACTAAGTACGCTACTGGCATTGTAATAGGTCACAGTGCTTTCATGCTTGGTTCTATTGTCCCCTTCATCATCAGATCCTCCCGTAGAAGTGTATATTTCGGTAAAGACGAACTTTGGAATGTTTGCATCAAATGGCAAAACATCTTCATATCGATTTAAAGCACGAAGATTCGGGTCGCTAGCAATTTTGAAGGTTCCGCTTCTTACTTGCTCCTCTCCATAGGCACCAAGGGCTGCAAATTCTTCACGGATTTCTATGCCCGTTTTTTCATGTAATCTATGGGTGTCTTGGCCTATTGTTGTCGCGCTCATATATACTCCTTAATAAAATGTTGAGATAGATATTTCGAGGTTTGAGGTTGTGGTCGAGAGCTATTTGTGCTTCTTGGATTGCATTTTTGCATCGCTCAAAAAGATATGGATCTTTGCTTGATGCAAGAATGCCATGGAATATGGCTTTGGGGTCTTCTTCTTCAAGGTTTGCTAGAGCATCGAGCAGGGTATCCCACTCCCCTTTTTGAGAGAGAGCGAGATAGGGAGCCATATCGATGGGCTCAATTTCTGTGCGAGGGAAGGAGAGAGGCTGAAGTCTTGAAAGGATGGTGGGGAGGAGTAGGTCCGGGTGGTCTGAGAGAAGGAAGAAATGGGTATCGGGATTGGGCTCTTCTAAGGTTTTGAGAAGGGCATTGCTGCTGGAGGGAAGCATTTTTTCTGCCTGCTCGATGATGAAGATTTTGCGGGCAGACTCGAAAGGTGGCAAGGCCATTTCTCTAACGAGTTTCTGGATGCTTGCCATTGGATGAAGGTTGGCTTTTCCCTCGGGGGCAAGAAAATGGAGGTCGGGGTGGTTGCCTGAGTCTATTTTGGGATGATGGGCTGAACTTAAGAGCTGCTTACAAAGGTCGAGAGCATGGTCTTTGGTTGCCCCGATAAGGAGGAGGGATTGAGAAAGCTTACTGGCTGGGGGCAAGGCAGTGTTCATCAATTAATCTCAAGGCCTCTTGGAATACTTCTTCCTTAGATTTTGCCCCATCGATGATTTGAAAGCGAGTTGGATTTTTTCGCCCAATGTCTAAAAAGGAATCGCGGATTTTTTGGTGTATAGCTACATCTGCCGCTTCGATCTGATCTTTGCGACCCGTCGCTTGCTTGACTCTTTGCAGTCCTATTTCAGGATCGATATCGAGGTAGATGGTGAGGTTGGGGCTTAGATCATCGGTTGCAAATGCACAAAGCTCTTCCACACGCTGGATGCCAAAGCCGCGAGCGCCTCCTTGATAAGCGATGGTCGAATCGTTGTAACGATCGCAAAGGACTACTTTTCCTTCTACTAAGGCGGGACGGATCACTTTTTGGACGTGATGAGCACGATCAGCAAGAAAGAGGAAGAGTTCAGCTTTTTCAACGACGGGCTCACTGGGATGAAGCAGAAGCTCGCGCATGACTTTTCCAGGCTCTGTACCGCCGGGCGCACGCGTTTGCATTACTTCGTAGCCTTTCTCAATAAGAGCAGCATGCAAGCCTATAATGAGGGAAGATTTTCCAGCGCCATCTCCCCCTTCAAATGTGATGAAGTGTCCTGTCACTTTTCCTCAATGTGTTGAAGTTTTTGGATACCTACTAGGTAATCTTCTTTCTTGAGTTGAACCAAGCGCACACCTTGGGTGGATCTTCCCATTACTCGGACGTCTTGCATCGTAATGCGGCAGGTCTGTCCACCTTTAGACATCATGAGAACGCCATCGAGGTCTGTTACGGAAATCGCTCCAACAACCTTTCCGTTGCGATCACTTGTGATGATTGAGCGAACGCCGACACCGCCTCGCTTGGTCTTTCTAAAGTCGTCTACTTTTGAGCGCTTGCCATAGCCTCTTTCACAGACGATCAGCAAGTTTTCATCTCCTTTGACCACTTCGCAAGAGACCACACAGTCATTTTGCCCCTTTTTGAGCATCGCACCACGCACCCCTCTGGCCACACGACCGATTGAGCGGATTTCTGATTCATCGAAGCGTACAGCCATTCCAGCTCTTGTAAAGAGCATAATCTCCTCCCCTTCATGGGTAAGGCGTGCAGAAATTACTTCGTCATCTTCATCGATATTGATCGCATAGACACCTTTGCGCCTAGGGGAGCTAAAGGCTGCAAGATCGGTTTTCTTAACCACTCCGTTGCGGGTTGCAAGAAGAATTGCTGCGGGATCTTCGAAATTTCTCACACAGAGGATAGCAGCAATTTTTTCTCCACTGCGCAGATCTTCAAGCATGTTGATTAAGGGTTTTCCCTTAGAGCGTCTTCCCGTTTCAGGGATTTGCCAAGCCTTGAGCCAGTAACACCTGCCTAAGCTAGTGAAAAACATGAGGTAATCGTGCGTCGAAGCCACGTAAACATCTTTGAGGATATCTCCCTCTTTTTTCATGTCCATACCCAAAACGCCTTGTCCACCACGTCTTTGCTCGCGGAAGGTAGATGTTGGCATCCGTTTGATGTAATCATCTTCTGAAATGGTAATGATGACTTGCTCATCAGCGATGAGATCTTCAATGTTGAACTCGCCATCTGCTGCAGAGATCTGCGTTCTTCTCTCTTGCGTATGTCTTTTTGCTACTTCGCCAAGCTCTTCTTTGAGGATGTCGCGAACCATTAGTTCTGAAGCCAAAATAGAGCGAAGGTGAGTAATTTTTTCAAGGAGGTCTTTGTACTCGTTTTCAATTTTTTCTTTTTCGAGACCAGTTAATTGATAAAGTTTCAACTCTAGAACGGCAATGGCTTGCTTTTCAGTCAGTTGGTATTTTGCAATCAGCTCATTGCGCGCCTCATCTTTGCTTGAGCTTTTGCGGATGAGTTTTACAACTTCATCAAGGTGATCGAGAGCTTTGAGGTACCCTTCTAGGATATGAGCTCTTGCTTCTGCTTTTGCCAGCTCAAAGCGGGTGCGTCTACGCACAACATCAATCCTGTGATCAATCCATGCCGCAATCATCTGCTTGACGTTCATGACGCGCGGCAACCCTTTATCAAGGGCTAGCATGTTGCAACCGAAGGTGACTTGCATCTCGGTGTATTTGTAGAGCTGGTTGATGATCACATCGGGAATTTCTCCCCGTTTGAGATCGAGAGAGATCCGCATTCCATCTTTATCAGATTCATCGCGAATATCTGAGATTCCTGTGATATTTTTGTCGGTAACAAGGGTCGCTATTTTTTGGATGAGTGTAGACTTGTTGACGTTGTAAGGGATCTCGTCGACGATAATACGCTGGCGGTCGCCTCCCTTCTCTTGATCTTCGACATGCACAATTGCGCGGAGAATCACTTTGCCTCTTCCTGTGTGATAGGCTTCTTTGATTCCGCGATAACCGCAAATCATTCCCCCTGTTGGGAAATCGGGACCTGGCATCACTTCTTGGATCTCTTCAATCGATACTTTTGGATCATCGATCACAAGCTCGGTCGCTTTGATGAGCTCTCCAAGATTATGGGGTGGAATATTGGTCGCCATCCCGACAGCAATTCCAGAGGAACCGTTACAGAGAAGGTTCGGGAATTTCGAAGGAAATACTGTGGGCTCTGTTTTAGTCTCATCATAGTTGGGAACGAGCTCAACAGTATCTTTTTCCAAGTCCTCCATCAGTGCGATAGAGGCATGGGTTAGTCTAGCTTCTGTGTAACGCATCGCAGCAGGAGGGTCTCCATCAACAGACCCAAAGTTTCCTTGGCCATTGATGAGAGGGTATCCCATAGCCCAACTTTGTGCCATACGGACGAGCGTCGGATAAATGACTGTCTCTCCGTGCGGGTGGAAATCCCCTGAGGTATCCCCTGAGATTTTTGCACACTTACGGTGTTTGCCCCCAGGTGATAAATTGAGCAGGCGCATCGCATAAAGGATGCGTCTTTGTGAAGGTTTTAACCCATCACGAGCATCGGGCAAAGCCCTAGAAATAATAACCGACATGGAGTAGCGGAGGTAGCTTTCCTTGACCTCGTCTTCTACATTGCGGGGGAGGATGATTTCGTCCTTGGTGTAACTCATAAATGATCCCTTAGATATCTAAATTTTTAACGGAGAGAGCGTGTTGTTCAATAAAGGCCCTTCGGGGAGGCACTTCTTCTCCCATTAACATAGTAAACATGTGGTCAGCAGCAATATTATCTGGAATTTTCACTTTAATGAGTGTCCGCTTCGTAGGATCCATAGTCGTTTCCCAAAGCTGATCTGCGTTCATTTCACCAAGACCTTTGTAGCGTTGGATCTCTATTCCTTTTCTGCCATTGGCGCGTAAAAGCTCAATTCCCTCTTTCAAGGTATAAACAGCTGTCGCCACTTCTTCATCAATGATGTCGAAAAGTTTCCCATCGGCAACAAGATAGCTATCAAGTGAGAAGTCGAAGGAGGAAAGCTTCTCTTTTAAATTATGGAGAATATCTGCTTCATATAGCTCCATGAAGGAAAGTCCTTTAGGAGTGAATTTAAGCATCTCTTCTGTTCGCTCTTCTTCGGGGATGGCTTCTAGTGTTTGGTTATGCTGCTCGAGCTGAAGCTCTTCGTTTTCTTTCTTGAGCTCGACAAACTCTTCTTCAGAATAGACTAGTTTTTCATCATCACCTAAATGTACTTGAAACTGAGGGAGCCTTCCCTCATCGTCCTTGAAATCGAGGAATTCGCGGAAAGGTATGCCTTTTCGCTCAAGAGATGAAATGAAAACTTCAACTTCGCGAATCACTTTCATTAACACATCAACTTCATCAGTTTTTAAATTCTCAGTATGGCCTGCTAAGCGCATCTGGATATCACTAGTTCCAAGCTTTAGTAAATAATCATCCATTTCATTTTCACTATGAATGTAGCGCTTCACCTTTTTACGAGCCACTCGATAAAGAGGTGGGCGTGCAATGTAGATATACCCGTTTTCAATGAGCGACGGCATATGGCGATAGAGGAAGGTAAGAAGTAGTGTACGGATATGCGAGCCATCAACGTCGGCATCCGTCATGATGATAATTTTGTGATAGCGGAGTTTGGAGATATCAAAGTTGTCTTTTCCAATACCGCAACCAAAGGCTGAGATCATGGCACCAACTTCGGTGTTCTGTAAAATCTTTTGGAGGCGCGCTTTTTCAACGTTTAGAATTTTACCTCGTATGGGCAGAATCGCTTGAAATCTTCGGTCTCGACCAGATTTCGCTGATCCTCCCGCAGAATCTCCCTCAACAATGTAGATTTCACAAAGCTCGGGGTTACGCTCTTGGCAATCGGTGAGCTTTCCAGGAAGACGGGCGCTATCAAGGGCTGTTTTTCTTAAAGTTAGCTCGCGCGCCTTTCGAGCCGCTTCTCGAGCTTGCGATGCAATGAATGCCTTTTCCACAATCTTTTTTGCAATGCTCGGGTTTTCGCCAAGATACGTTGCAAACTCTTCCCCAAAAACCTGTTGCGAAACGGTCCCAACATCTCTATTTCCAAGTTTTTGTTTTGTTTGCCCTTCAAATTGCGGATTGGGAACTTTCACAGAAATAACAGCAGTGAGTCCTTCGCGCAAATCATCCCCTGTAATGGAAACTTTTTCGACTTTAGGAAATTGACCACTTTTAATGTATTGGTTGAGCACGCGAGTAAGGGCTGTCGAAAAACCGCTGACGTGGGTTCCTCCTTGCCTAGTAGAAATGTTATTCACATAGGAATGCACACCTTCGACATAGGTATCGTTCCACTGCATGGCCACTTCGAACTCAATAGGACCATCATCTCCTTCTTTCACACTGTGGATATAAACGGGAGGAGTAAAGAGAGGGGCTTTATTTTCGTTGAGATACTCAACGAAAGATACAAGGCCACCTTCATAAGAAAACTCGATTTCGGGATTGTCTGTTGTTCGCTCATCTACAAAGCGGATTTTGATGCCTTTATTAAGGAAGGCAAGCTCACGCAAGCGCTTGATCAGGATTTCATATTCGAACTCGAGTGCAGAGAAAATCGTATCATCTGGCCAAAACGTGACCTTAGTCCCTTTTTTATCAGTTTCTCCAACCTCTTTTAGCTGATGCTTCACTTTTCCTTTAGCGAATTGCATCTCATGGATTTTGCCATCTTGGAAGACTTGAACAACGAGCAATTTCGAGACCGCATTCACACAAGAAACACCTACACCGTGCAGTCCACCAGAGACTTTGTACTGATTCTTATCGAACTTTCCACCAGCATGTAGGATCGTCATCACGACCTCTAGAGCCGTGACGTCCCGTTTTTGCTTTTTTGATTCTGCAGCATGAAGTCCAATAGGGATTCCACGGCCATCATCGATTACTGAGCAACTTCCATCTTTGTGCAATATGACTTGGATCTCTGAACAATATCCCGCCATGGCTTCATCAATACTGTTATCGACAACCTCATAGACGAGCTGATGCAATCCATTAGTATGCGTGTCCCCGATGTACATTCCAGGGCGCTCGCGAACAGCTTGCAATCCCTCCAAGACTGTAATCGCACTTGCATCGTATTCTTTTTCCTTAGCCATTGTACTCATACCTTAAAAACCTTGTGTCTTAACCGATACAAAATCGGATATTGCGAATTTTCGCATTGGAAAACTGTGCCCTTAACTCTCGTAAAAGGCGGGAGCGCTCATGTTGCGCTAATAAACTTAACAGGGAAGAGTTTTTGACTTTAATTGTCAAGATCCCATCGATAAAAGAGATCGCATCTGTCATTGGAGCTATTCTCTCACCAACAAGAAGAGGCCAAGCAGCGAGGATTAAATCGGGACGCTCTTCGTACGTCTTTCCAATTTTCTTCAACACACCAGGAAGTATGCTGCGAAGACTTTTGGTAGTGGATGCCGTTGAAACTCGATTACCCATGTCCGCAATTATAGCGCATCTAGAGCCTTATACACAAGTGGGTTTAAAAATTGAAACTTGGACAAATTTTGCATGCTATATTTTTGCTTTCAAAAGCAGCCCTCAAGCATACATCCCTGTATTTGAATCGCAACTTGTACAAATCAATCAGTTTTTTCCTGCGGCGAAACGTAGAGCTTGTCATAGAAATAGCCGGTTAATGAGCTAATCAACATAAGTGTTGAAACGAGCAAGAGTATGAAAGCAGGAATAATTGCCCCTACCATAAAAGTAACCATTCCAAAAACTCCCACGGCAACAAGACAGCACTTTCCAGCCATTTTGATCAAAGAAAGATTAAACTTAGGACTTCCTATTTCGGAATTAATGAAGGTGTCAAACTGCGTAAGAACACCAGAAATCGCAGACATTGTGAGGGCTGTACTTCCCAAGAAGCCCACTGTAGTCAAAATCGCAAGCTGAGAAGCTGAGAACTGGATAATATTTTTCGCATCAGCAAGCTGCATGCCTTCGGCAACTAGATCTGAAGCTAATGCAGAGCGAATAAACACATCCTTTGAACATACAGTCACATCCCAGAAAGAGCCTGTAAACACTTTTTCTTTCAACAAATTAACAGACTCTAAAAGTTTCTTTAACTCTTCTGGAAAATCAAGCCAGGAGATGGCATGACTAAATGTACCCAAAATCGATTTACACTCTCTTCCAACTCCAGAGAGAACCCCCATAAAATCAGCCCATTTTAGAGCTCTGCTGACAGGAGAAATCACCAGATTCTTAAATCCGCTTCGATTTTGAATATATTCGCCAGCAACCGACAGCACCGTGGGCGGCGGCTCTATTACTACTGGGGGTTGAATGTACCTAGATAAAGAAAGCATAATACTATTATAACATAATAGTATTATTACGACTCTTGTTTTCTGAATAAAGTGATGTTAAATAGTATTTTGATATAGAAATTGTTAGAGAAATAGTTGAAACACCCAGCAAGACCCACTTCGCCTGAAGACCGCCATTTAAAGCGAAGGTAACCATGCCAAATATCCCTGTCACAAGCCCGCAAATGCGACCAACAAACTTAAGCAGAGAGAGATTGCACTCATAAGAGCCCACTTTGGTGGACAAAAGTACATTAAAATTTTTCTTTATTGCAGTGGTGCTTTTTAGAAAAAGAGCCAAGCTACTTGCAAATCCGACCCCATCTAAAATTGAAAATTGATACTCTGAAAGAGCTAGCAACCCCTCCTCGTGGGCAATTTGCACGCTACTGACAGCCACACTAATGAGTGAAGTAAATTTTTTAAATACATTGATCACCCGCTCTAAATAGCCTCCAAAGCTTCCATAATTACTCAAAGAGCTCACTGACCTGCCAAGCTTGGACACTTTATTCGGCACATCCATCACGTTGAGAATGGAGTTTGAACGGCAGCAAACTTCACGTGCTAGCAGCGCATCCTCTGACCCCTTATTCACCCAATCCAATGCCTTTAGAGAGGGCTTAAAAGCAAGATTCTGACAAACAGCTGGATCGAAATAAAGACCATTCATAAGATCACCGCGCTCATGCCTAGTGCAATTAAGAAATAGATGGCCATCGAAAGAAAGTCGTTAAACGCTGTGATAATCGGTCCAGAGGCTACTGCTGGGTCCACTCCGACGCGCGAGAAGAAAAAAGGAGAAAGCACTCCCAGAAGAGTCCCTGCTAAACAAGCGCCCATAAGCCCTACGCTCACTATCAGAGCAATCGATAGTGGGTGCATCGCAGATTGAGTGATTCCACCAAAATTCATCGAGTAAACGAGAAAACCACAGAGCAGTCCAAAGAAAACAGCAGCCATCAACCCCAGTAGAATTTCCTTATAAATGGATTTCTTCCGATTGCCTGGAGTCACAATCCCTAAAGCCATACTACGCACAAGAACTGTGGAACACTGAATACCAATATTACCCGACAACCCCGTAATCAGCGGGACAAAAAACAGAGCAAATGTGAGCATCCCCTTATCGAGTTTTTCAAAAGAGGACATGAGTCCTACGTTAAGAAGGCCAGCACAGAGCGTTACAAAAAGCCAGGGGCTACGCGATAAAAAACGCTTTAAAATGCTTTCATGTTCTCCTACTTTTTCACTTGTCCCTGCAACACTTCCAATGGTCTCATCAAGGATATCTTCTAGAGCATCTACGACATCTTCGTAAGTAATCACGCCGATTAGCTTATTCTTATCGTCAACAACAGGAACTGCGCTAATTTTATATCGTTCAACAATTTCAACCACCTCTTCCCTAGAGATATCGGCCGTTACTTTGTGCTCAATAGGGAGAACCACTTGCTCAAGTGGGAGCTCTCTATCATTCACAATAAGAGATCGCGCGGTGACGTAGCCTTGTAGGCGTCCTTCTTGGCTTAAGACAAAAATCCGTCTCGTGAGGTCGATTCCAGGTTTATTCCGAATTGTATCAGCAACCAGGCCAATTGTAGCCTCCGAAGAGAATGCGAAAAACTCATTCGTCATAAGACGCCCAGCGGTATTTCGAGCATTTTTCTCGATCTCAAGAATCCGCATCGCTTTAGTGGGCTCTAAGCCCTCAATGACCTTTTTATAGCGCCGCTCAGAAAGGTCTTCTAAAACTTCGACAGCCTCATCTGGTGGCATCTGGCTAATAACGGGTATGATCTCTTCATCTGAAATTTCACGAAATACCACAATTCTAGTAGTGCTATCGGTGCCAATCAAAAATTTAATTTGCTCTTCGACTGTTGTAAGATTTTGAAATAGGACAGCTCTTGCCTGGGGAGGAAGCCGAGAAGCAGCGATGGCAAGGTCTACAGCGGAGTGCTCTGCAGCAATTTTTGCAATATCGTGAATGACAACAGCTTGCGTTGGCTTGTGCAAAGCTTGTTCAAATTTTTCTATGAGGATGTCGTCAAGCACAGCTGTCTTGGAATCAAAGTCGTGTAAAATCTCTTTTTCTTGGCTCTCAACCATAGACGCCTCATGTGTTACCTAGTAGTATAAAAAAATGAAGGCTTTTTTTCAATACCGGAATCCCCTATACTCCCCCATATGACAACTTCAAAAAAAACTATGTACTCTCCAAAGAAGATTCGCAATATTGCAATCATTGCCCATATTGACCATGGAAAAACGACGCTCCTAGACAGCATGTTAAAGCAGTCTAATATTTTCCGAGACAACGAGCTTGTCGACGAGAGAATGATGGATAGCTACGACCAAGAAAAAGAACGTGGCATCACCATTTTCGCCAAACACACCAGTATTTTCTTTGAAGATTACAAAATTAATTTGATTGATACACCGGGACACTCCGACTTCTCCGGAGAAGTCGAAAGAGTCCTAGGCCTCGTTAACTGCGTCATTCTCCTTGTGGACGCTAACGAGGGCCCTATGCCTCAAACTCGATTTGTCCTTTCGGAAGCCTTGAAAATGGGGCTCAACCCCATTGTTGTACTCAATAAAATTGATCGCCCTGGAGCTGATTCTGATCGCGCTCTTGATCTTACTTTTGATCTCTTTGTTGAGCTGGGAGCCACTGACGAGCAACTAGACTTCAAAGTTGCTTATGCTTCTGGACTTTCAGGTTTTGCTATGAAAGAGCTCGACGATCCCCGCGAAAATATGCGCCCCCTCTTTGAACTCATCATCGAGGCTGTCCCTCCTCCTCCAGGCAACCTCGACCTCCCCTTCCTCATGCAAGCAACCACCCTCTCCTATGACGACTTTGTGGGCCGCCAGGCATGCGGACGCATCTTAGAAGGGAAAATTAAAAAAGGCGACGTCATCACGCGCATCAATACAGAAGGGCACCCTTCTGAGCACAAAATCACCCGTATCCAAGGATACTACGGACTTAAAACTGTAGAAATGGAAGAAGCAGGCGTTGGTGATATTGTGAGCCTCGCAGGCATCCCAGAAGTGATGATCGGAGAAACTCTTTGCGATTCTTCCCACGTGGTCCAACTTCCTCCCATCACTCTAGCCGAGCCTACACTCTCGATTGAAATCATGGTTAACAACGGTCCCTTTGCCGGCAAAGACGGCAAACACATCACGATGAATAAAATTCGTGACCGATTAGTGCAAGAGCAAAAAGCCAATATTTCACTGAAAATTGAAGAAGTTGAAGGCAGGGAAGATGCCATGCGCATATCAGGTCGTGGTGAATTGCACTTAGCAGTTCTTATCGAAGCTATGCGAAGAGAAAACTACGAATTCACTATCTCTAAACCTCAGGTCATCACTAAAGAAGAAGAAGGGCAAAAACTAGAACCTTTTGAAGTAGCACATATCGAAGTACCTGATGAATTCTCTGGAAAAGTGATCGAAGAGCTCTCTCGCCGCAAAGGAGAAATGCGCGCTTTAAGCACCAACGAACACAATATCTCTACTATCGAGTTCCTCATTCCCACCCGCGGACTTATGGGCTACCGCAACCTCTTCCTCACCGTTACAAGAGGCCTTGGAATCATAACCTCCCTCTTTGAAAGTTTCAGTCCCTGGAAGGGTGTAATTGCAGGACGCCAGCAAGGCGCCCTTATCTCGATCAGTGGCGGAAAAACCACTCCATACGCCGCTTTCAACCTTCAAGGCCGCGGCACTCTCTTTGTAAAACCAGGTGATGCCGTCTACGAAGGAATGGTCGTCGGGGAAAACAGCCGCGACAACGACCTAGTCATCAACGTAACAAAAGAAAAACAGCTCACTAACGTGCGAGCCTCAGGAACAGATGAAAATGTCGTCCTCACCCCGCCCCGCATTTTCACTCTCGAGCAAGCGATTGACTTCATTGAAGATGACGAGCTCATCGAGGTCACACCGAATTTCATTCGCCTGCGCAAACGTTTCTTAAAAGAAAACGAGCGCAAACGCTCAAAATCTGCTTCTTCAAAATGACCCTCAAAATTTTTGAGGTAAAGCCAGGCAACTTCGACACCTCCGTAGAGGTGTCGGCTTGCTATGTACAGGTTGACCAAAAATTTCTCCTCTTACAAAAGCCGGATTCTAATGAAAACACCTGGAGCGTTCCTGGAGGAAAAATTGAGAGAGGAGAAACTCCCCTTCAAGCAGCAAAACGTGAGCTTTTTGAAGAAACAGGAATTGAAACTGATCAAATTCGTTCTCTGACAAAACTATATGTCCGCAAGCCCGGTGTGGATTTTGTCTATCACATGTTCCAAGTAAACCTGGGTGTTATGCCCCTCGTAGCCATCTCCAAGGAGCATCAAAGCTACACTTGGAAGGAGCAGTCTCAGCTCGATCAGCTACCACTTATAGCTGGATTTCACGAAGCACTAGAATATTATACCCTTTATCAGAAATGATCACTCATCGGAAGAAGCGTTTTCAGATGAGATGTGGGCAAAGTTGCGGACGAGTCGCTCAGCTCTAACCACTTCTCCGTTCTGCAAATCGAGTCCGATCTTGGCAAAGATCTTGCGGACAAATCCTGTTAGCGACTTTTTCTCATATTGCATCTTCACAACAATGCATTCGGATAAGTTTTTTAGGATAGTCTGCCGGATGATTGGATCGTCGTATTCTTGGAGAAGCGCGCTTGCGTAACGAGTGATAGGATCTAGAGATGATTGGGAGGCAAAATACTCGTCAATGAGGTCAATCCCTGTCTCTCTTTCGATATGAGCATTTAGAAGTAGTTCCTCAATGAGGTGTGTGAGAATTGAATGATCCATAGTTTTTATTTTACACAAAACTTTTATAAATTAAATCGGTTTTTCCTATATGCTAGCTGGCATGCCAGAAAGTGATACGCAAGCCCAGGTCTCTCATATGTTTAACGCGATTGCAAAACAATACGATCGTGTGAATCGGATCCTCTCCTTCGGCATCGATCAAAAATGGCGCAAGTTACTCGCTTCGAATCTCCCCGAAAAGGAAAATCTTCGCCTTTTAGACTTAGCAACAGGCACATGTGATCAATTGCTTACTCTCATGGAGACCAATAAGGTAGCCAAAGCCTTAGGAATTGACCTGGCAGAAGATATACTCTCTCTCGGAGGGAAAAAGGTTGCCGCTACCCCCTTTGCTGAAAAAGTAGAGCTCCAAGTGGCTAGTGCCTTGAGTATCCCTGCAAAAGATAGCTCTTTTGATGTAGTGACGATTTCATTTGGGATCCGCAACGTTCAGGGCAACTGCCTTAGCGAAATTTTTCGCGTCCTTGCTCCAGGTGGAAGGGCTCTAATTCTCGAGTTTTCTCTCCCTGAAAACAAAATTATCCGCTCGGCGCACCTCTTCTATCTTCGGAAAATTCTGCCCACGATCGGAGGCTTTGTTTCCAAAGAAAAGAGCGCCTATAGCTACCTCAACAAAACGATCGAATCTTACCCTTATGGGGAGAAATTCCTGCAGATGATGGAGAGGGAAGGATTTGTCGATTTTAAAGCGATCCCTCTCACATTGGGGGTGGCGACTCTCTACATTGGGGAAAAGCCGTGACGCATTCCCACATGCTTTGTGTGAATGGGGCGCGTTATTTCCATCGATTTTCCACGAGAAAGCTCGATGGTCCTATCGATCTTTTGAGCTGGCTACAGGCGGAAAATGCTCAAGTAAAGGTCTTCTGGCAGGATCGCGAGGGCAATGAGGTAGCAGCGGTAGGGAGTGTACTCACCCTTTCTGCGCCTCCCCATTTTGATAGCGAAAATGAATCTGAAGCTAGATTTTGGGGTGGGCATGCATTTTTCCCAGAATCTCAACCCAAAGATGCAGTGTGGAGCGCTTTTCCAAAGGTTTGTTTCTTTCTTCCAGAGAGGGAGATTCGAAAAGAGCGGGGCGAAATCTCACTCATCACAAATAGTATCAACGCACCTCTCAATGAAAAACCTATACATTACGTATATATATCCCCTAGCCAAATGAGCTTGAAGGCTCCCGGTCACGTTCCAACGGAAAAAGTTTGGAATGATTTGATCACAAGCTCTTTAGAAGAGATCGAGGCGAAATCTTTTAAAAAAGTAGTGATGGCTAGGCGCTCGAGCCACGAGACCAACGAAAAAAACGACCCTTTTGCTCTGCTTTCTCAAATGCCGAGAAAGAATGGAATCTCTTTTGCTCTGCAGTTTAAGAAGGGATTTACCTTCATCGGCGTGACCCCAGAGCGCCTCTACAAACGACTGGGAAGCATACTCCACACCGAGGCGATCGCAGGAACGAGAAAGAGTGGCACAGACCCCAAAGAGCTTTTGGAAAATCCAAAAGAGATGAGCGAATTTACTTTCGTCAAAGACTCAATAAAAGAAGCCCTTACTCCTCTTTGCGAATCGATCGAATTCCAAGAAAAGGATGGAGTGATACAGACGCCCAATGTCATCCATTTACATAATAAGGCACGAGGTAAGCTTTTAGAAGGGGTGGATGATGCCGCTCTTCTTAGAGCAATGCACCCGACAGCCGCTATGGGAGGACTGCCGAAGCCTGCTGCTCTCGAGTATTTAGCCAAGCGCGAGCCGTTTGAGCGGGGCTGGTATGCTTCTCCTTTAGGCTATACAAGCAAAACGGCTGCGGAATTTGCCGTCGGCATCCGCTCGGCTCTTGTCGAGGACAAGAAAATCCACTTTTTTGCTGGAGCCGGTATTGTCGCAGGATCAAAAGCTGAAAACGAATGGAAAGAATTAGAAAACAAGGTATCTCTATGGAAAGTTTTGGCAAAACAATCATCGCCCAGCTCGTAGAGCAGGGGGTTACTTATTTTTGTATGGCGCCGGGCTTTCGTTCTACGCCGCTGACCATCGCCGCTGCAGAGAATTCGATGGCAAAAACGTTTGTCCATTTTGATGAAAGGGGCTTAGCATTCCATGCTCTAGGAGTAGCCAAGGCCACAAAGAAGCCGGTGGCCATTATTGTCACTTCAGGCACGGCCGTAGGCAACCTAATGCCCGCTGTCATGGAAGCAGAGGCAAGTGGCGTCCCCCTGATCCTCCTCACCTCTGATAGACCCCACGAACTACGCGACACAATGGCCAATCAGACTTGCGATCAAATCAAGATTTTCGGCGATTTTGCCCGGTATTTTTTTGATCTCCCTACACCGAGTAATGAACTCCCGCAAAACTTCCTCGCTACCACTATCGCCCAAGCTGTGACAAGAGCCTCTTTTCCAATACCTGGCCCCGTCCAGATCAATTGCCCTTTCAGAGAGCCCTTTTTCTCTGACAAGCCTAGCTCAGCATCAAACTGCGATAAGATACGTTACACCACACCAAGGCTAAAACTGGACAACCCCAAACTATGGGCAGGTGATCTGCAAAGCATCAAGAAAGGGGTGATTATCCTGGGAAAAGGAGCGCCAGATGCTACTGAGCTCTCCCAAAACTTAGGCTGGCCCATTTTGCCAGACATCACTTCAGGCTATCGAGAAACCGCTGGTAATAGAGCTATCACCCATTACCATCATATCCTGAAATCCCTCCCCGAACTAGAGACAGAATGCATTTTGCATCTTGGGGATGCTGTGGTCTCAAAACCCCTTATGCAATGGATGGCAAAAGCCCCGCGCCAGATTCATGTGGCAGAGCACCCAAAACGCTTAGATCCAAACCACCGCGTCACTGATCGGATCATCTGCGACCCAGACCTTTTTTGCATAGAAGTAGCAGAGCTCTTAGAGCCGGCAGATCCAGACTGGTTTGAAATGTGGAAAAACCTCTCAACGCTTGCCAAAAGTGCTATTGTCTTGCCAAAAGACTCAGAGCCTAGCGTCATGGAGTGGATCAAAGAGAAAAAGACCGCCCTCTTCTTTGCAAACAGCATGCCCATCCGGGATGCAGACATGTTTTTCTTCCCCCAAAACCCCTGCGGACCGATTTTTGCCAATCGAGGCCTCTCAGGGATCGATGGCAATATTGCCACCATCGCTGGCATCGCACAAAAACACCCTGTTACAGCCGTGATTGGCGATCAGACAGCTTTGCACGATCTCAACTCCCTTGCTCAGCTCAAAAAAGTAAAACATCGAGCCCAAATTGTTCTGATTAACAACGGCGGCGGAGGGATCTTCTCCTTTGTTGCCATTGGGGAAAGAAAAGATCTTCTCGATCCCTATTTTGCAGCAGCTCACGATAAGACGTTTGCCAATGCGGCCAAAATGTTTGGCCTCTCGTATGCTAACTCCCTCGAAGAGGATGCGGATATTATTGAACTTTTCACCAATCGGGAAGAAAACCTCCAAATCCATAAGCAAATCGATCAGCAAATCAGAGATACACTATGCTCCTCTTTCTCCACGGTTTCTTAGGACAAAAAGAAGATTGGGATCCGCTCCTTTCGCACTTGCCAGCTCGAGCAAAGGCCATTGACCTCCCAGGACACGGCTCTTGCCCAATGGCAGATGATATCGCTTTAGCCGTGAAGACCCAAGTTCCCAAAGCTACTTGTGTTGTGGGCTATTCTGCTGGTGGTCGAATCGCGCTCGAACTAAAGCAGCGCTTCCCCGATGACTTCCAATCAATCATTCTCCTATCTGCCCACCCTGGTCTATCCAGTGAAGAAGATCGGAAATTACGCAGAGCTAAAGATGCTATTTGGATCGAAAATCTGCTCTCTTTACCCTTCGAAGAATTTTTAGAAAAATGGTACAACCAAGAACTGTTTACTGCTTTCAAGAACAGTCCCCATTTTCAAGCAACTTTGCAAAGACGCAAGACACAAAACCCAACACTACTTGCTCAATTTCTAAAACAATATAGCATCGCTGACAAAACCCCTTCACAGGTGCCTGAAAGCACTATTTTAGTTTACGGCATGCAGGACTTGAAATATGAAAGGCTATACCGTAAACTTGGTCGAATCGAAACTACCCATGCAATTAAAAATGCAGGGCATGCCGTCCATTTAGAAAACCCGGCCCCTTGCGCAAAGGTCATTTATGAGCACTACAAAAACTGCAAAAGCCCCCTCTTGGCATGAAGTGAAAAAGTTCCAAGACATCTTGTACCACAAGATGGATGGAATCGCCAAGATCACGATCAACCGCCCCGAAGTGCGCAATGCCTTTCGTCCTCTCACAGTAGATGAAATGTCTGAAGCTGTAAACGATGCCCGCCTAGATGATAAAATTGGCGTCATCATCCTAACTGGCCAAGGTGAAAAAGCCTTCTGTTCAGGTGGAGATCAAAGGATCCGCGGCGATGCTGGCTATACTGACGACTTTGGGATGGACAGACTCAATGTCCTCGACTTTCAAAGACAAATCCGCTCTCTTCCCAAGCCCATTGTGGCAATGGTTGCAGGATATGCAATCGGCGGCGGTCACGTACTGCATGTCATGTGCGATTTAACCATCTGCGCTGACAATGCGATTTTTGGCCAAGTAGGTCCTAAAGTAGGCTCTTTCGATGGAGGGTTCGGAGCTGGCTACTTAGCCCGCATCGTCGGCCAGAAAAAAGCGAGAGAGATCTGGTACATGTGTGGAAAGTATTCAGCTGAAGAAGCCCTCGAAATGGGCCTTGTGAACTGCGTTGTTCCTTATGAAGACCTCGAACAAACGACCATCGACTGGTGCAACCAAATGCTTGAGCACTCACCCTTAGCTCTTCGCTGTTTAAAGTCCGCTTTCAATGCCGACTGCGATGGCCAAGCAGGGATACAAGAGCTCGCAGGCAACGCTACCCTCTTGTACTACATGACAGAAGAAGCTAAAGAAGGACACCGCTCCTATTTGAAAAAACAGACCCCAAACTTTTCTAAATACCCAAAACGACCATGAATCCATTTATTCTTGCCAGCCGGCCAAAAACCTTGATCGCTTCCATCAGCCCTATCTGTATCGGAAGCGCCTTAGCATGCGCCCACCACTCTTTCCACTTGTGGATCTTTCTTCTGACCCTACTGACTGGACTTGGCATCCAAATTTCGACCAACCTTGTCAATGATCTGTTCGACTTTCTAAAAGGGGCTGACAACGAAAATCGCAAAGGGCCCGTCCGCGTCACGGCAAGTGGTCTAATGAGCATTTCTCAAGTAAAAATGACAACAGCTCTTGTAATGTCTGCAACGGCAGTCTTCGGGTCAGCATTGGCTCTACAGGGCGGACCGCTTGTGGCCATACTTCTCCCTTGCGCCCTCCTTTTAGCTGTCTCCTATACCGCAGGCCCATTCCCCCTTTCCTATTTGGGGATCGCGGAATTTTTTATCCTCGTCTTCTTCGGGCCAGTGGCTACCGGCATGACCTACTTTCTCCAAACCCAGACCCTCTCCCTCCACGCTTTTGTAATTGGCCTCGCCCCAGGTCTTCTCTCTTGTAGCATTCTCATCATCAATAACCTTCGTGACGTTGATGAAGATAGAATTGCAAATAAAAAAACGCTGATTGTCCGAATGGGCACCCGTTTTGGCAAATGGGAATTTGCCCTATCGATCCTAACGGCAACACTTCTTCCTCTCTTCACCTTTGGGAAACACCCTCTTGTACTAGCAGCTGCACTGACTGCTATTCCCGGCATATTTCTCATTAGATCTCTGCTATTAAACACTGACTCTTATGCCTACAACCCCCTCTTTGGGAAAACAGGAAAACTGTTGACCGTCTACACTATTATGTACTCCTTAGGCCTACTGGTATGATCATTAAAAGCTGCAAACTAGAAACCATCTTGATCGATAGTAGATGCCTTCGTAAAGGCATTCTCCTTCATCTGACAGATGATCAAGGCAACACGGCAACAACAGAAATCTCTCCCCTTCCAAGCTATAGTGTAGAAACCCTCGAGCAGGCAAGCCTGCAACTTAAACAACTCGAAAGAAAACTCCTCACCACTTGGTGGACCAAGGGAGCTCTTCACTACTTATCAACACTCGGGCTCTACCCTTCTGTTTACTCAGCCGTCGAAACAGCCCTTTTAGATCTCCTCGATCCAATCAATCAACCCTCTCCTTGCAAGCGATATGCCTTGCTATTTGGATCGCCTGCAGAAATTTTGGATCGTGCAGATGAGGTTGCAAAAGAAGGATTTTTGGATGTAAAAGTCAAACTCGGCCATTTTTCCATAGAAACAGCACATAGCATCATCTCAAAGTTGACAGGCCGCTTTCACTTAAGACTCGATCTCAATCGAAAGTGGGATCTCGAAGACACAATGAGATTTTGCTCAAACTATCCACCTGATTTTTTTGAGTACATTGAAGAACCGACCGCAATTGCTGCAGACCTTCTCCATTTCACCTACCCATTTGCAATGGATGAAAGCCTGCGCGAATTAACAGACCTCACTCCCTATCTTCAATCTAAGCACTTAAAAGCATTCATCCTTAAGCCTACCATGACCTATCCCATCACCTCCTATCTCAACTTAGGGGTAGATGTTGTCCTCACAAGCAGTTTTGAAAGCCCCATTGGGATCGGGCAAATTGAACGTATGATCCACCGCTACGGCCTTAGCAAATCAATGCATGGCCTCGATTCCCTAAGATACTTTGATAATTCTCATGAACCTTTGCCCGATTGCCAAATGGAAAAAGCATCGACCTGATGCTCCCGCTTTAGCCTCGCTCACCTATAGAGAATTGGATGCCCTTGTCCAAAAACTCTGCTATCGACTCTCCACTACTACCCAAACCCTTTTAAGTTTCACGCCAGAAAATACCCCCATCCATATCGCCCTTTTCTTTGCCGCTTGGCGCCTTGGAAAAGCTGTATACCCTCTCAACCCCCGTCTTCCAGAACAAGCCATTTTAGCAAAGATCCAAAAAACTGAATCTACTTGGATAGAGCCCTCGAGGTTGCTCTTAAGCAAAAAACTCGATATTTCTGAAGTAAATATTTCAAGCCTTGCCACTCTCATTGAAACTTCGTCTGCAAGCAAAATTGCTTGCCATACATTAAAGAGCCACATCATAAGCGCTCAAAATGCGATTTCAGCCCTTAACATCACACCAGATTCTACTATCTGTTTAAATCTTCCGCTCTTCCATGTGTCTGGCATAGCTTCAATGATCCGCGCGTTTACAGCCGGGGCGCAAATTGTATTCTCTGAAGAATTAGAAAACGCCACGCACATCTCTATGGTGCCCACCCAGCTCTATCGACTGCTCAAAGAAGACAAGTCACTTCCCCATTGCAAATGCCTACTACTTGGAGGCGCTCCTCTTGCTGAAAAACTCTATCGCAGTGCTACGGAAAAAAAACTCCCCGTCGTCCGCTCCTACGGTATGACTGAGACAGCATCCATGATCATCTGCGAAGACACAGTACTTCCTAACGTCGAGATCAAATTTACGCCTAGTAAAGAAATATTGCTCCGTAGCCCTACTTTATTTTCCCACTATTTTGGGAGGGCAGAAAGAGAAGATTGGTTTGCCACGCGCGATCTTGGAAAAATAAACTCTAAAGGACAGATTGAAATTTTGGGGAGAAAAGACAGGCAATTCATTTCTGGTGGAGAAAATATCCTGCCTGAAGAAATCGAAAAAGCACTTCTAACACTTGATTCTGTCATTGGAGCGCGTATCACCCCTAAGCCAGATCTAGAACTTGGAATGAAATGCCATGCAAAAATCTATACAGAACACCCCATCCACGAAGAAACCCTTAAAGCAAAGCTGAAGGAGCTTCTAGCCCCACACAAAATCCCTAAGAGGATGGAGATTATAACTGGCGAAGCACCGTCAAAATTTTCTCTGGAACCGGCATAGACTTATTGAGCTTTGGATCCAAAGCTACATGAATTAATTTCACACCACCCGCCTCGACGCCGTCTTTTAGGATTCGAGCAAGAAGAGTAAAGGAAGATGTACCAATCGCACTTAGGGAAAGTTCAATGACTACTTCATCTCCCACGGATAGAGGAAGGTGATAGTCTCCCTCCGCATGGACCACAGGAAGCAAATAGTCTTCTTTGGCAATGCGATCTTTTAAAATTATTTTTTGCTGAAGAAGAAAAGCTTCGAAAGCCTCACCCACAATTTTAAATTGCTCAGGAAAATACAAAACACCCGTCGCATCGGTGTCACCTAAAAAAATCAATCTTCGATACTGGAACATATCAAGAAAAGATAACCCATCTAACTAAAGAAATTCAATCTTTAAAAAAAATTTTTATTACTCGTCAAGCACTTCTCAAGCCTCTCATTTTCAATTATTAATCAATTTGCAAAAACAGTTCTACCGCCTTAAAGAATCGGGTATAGATTGCCGAAAAAATCCGGCTTTTTTATACTTTTGTGTTTTGATCAGGATAAAAAATATGCAATCTAAAGCCCTTTCCACAGCTACTCTACAGCCAGGTTTCGTAGAGAAGAAATGCCCTGATGATCTTATTTTGAATGGGGAGTATAGCCTCCTTCAAGGGCAGCTGATGGAATCTATTGAAACGTTTAGGGAAATAGAAAACATTGTCCTCGATTCCCGCCCCGATCTCTATTACCGCATGGCAATCGCCCTCTTTGAATACGGATCAGAAGAGGGACGAGAAAAGACCTTATCTTTGGCCAATAAAAAGTTCAAAAAAGCTCACCTACTCGATCCTACAGACTCTGACACACTACATGCGTGGGGCAACCTCCTCTCCCATCTTGGGGAAATCCAAGAAGAACCTCACTTTTTCGACTTGGCAAAAGACAAATACGAAAAAGTTCTGGGACTGAATGTTGAATCATTTGAGCTCTTTTGGGACTACGCCGCTGTTTGGTATCACATCGGCTGCTACTCCGAAGAAGCTGTAGATTTGCAAAAAGCGCAAAACAACTTTGAAAGAGCCTTAGAAGAAAAAGAAGAAAATCTCCCTGCAGAATTTTGGGTTGACTATGGCGCCACTGCGCTTCTTCTCTCGACAAAGATCAGAGACCTTCGCCTCATTGCAAAAGCGGTCAATTACTTCAAGCGCGCCACGCATCAAGACAAAGCTTGTTTTGATAGCTGGAGCAGCTTAAGCGAAAGTCTACAGATGCTCTATGAGCACACCCACGATGAAGATCATTTTTCCCAGGCCAATGAGTGCTTTGCTACCGCCTCGAAACTCTGTCCTCAAGAGAGTGAGCACTGGCTCGAGTGGGCCCAGTTTCTTTTAAGCAGCGCAAGAAAAAATCCCGACCTCAAAAAACTACGCGATTGCTTAGAAAAGTGCCATCACGCCTACGCCTACGACTGCGAAAATGGCCACATTCTCGCTGTTTGGGCTGAAGCCCTCGCACTACTTGGGCAAATGACCGAACGACTCGACCTCATTTACGAGGCAGAAAATAAAATCATTGATGCCTTGGAGATCGATGACTGCGACCCAGAGATTTGGTATTCCCTTGGCATGTGCTTTTGCTCTTTTGGAGAGTATTTCAACGACTATGATTATTACTATCAATCCATTGAAAAATTTCAAGAGGGACTTTCTCTCGACAGATCCCATGCGCCTCTCTGGCTTGGGATAGCAACTGCCTACGCAAAAGTAGGTGCCCTAGAAGAGAATATCGATACCCTCATACAGTCTTTTAAATTCTACGAAAAAGCGCTCGCCATATCTGATACCAGTACCCACCACATTGCCTATGCAACCGCCCTCTCAAAACTCGGAGAGTTCACACGCAATGAAGGGTGGCTGAATCAAGCCCTATGGCACTTTGAGACAGCCCTCGCCATGCAAAAAAATGCCATCTACCTCCACCCAGAATGGCTCTTTGCTTACGCCTCAACCCTAGACATGCTAGGCGACTTCCACGAAGACGAAAAATACTACACCAAGGCCATCGAAATCTTCTCACACGTCCTCATGGTTGATCCCGATTTCCCACACCTACACCACCGGATCGCTCACGCCTTTTGCCACCTAGGAGAAATGCTTGGAGAAATCGATTATTTTTATCGCGCCGTCCACCATTTGCGCCTATCTCTCAAACAAGAAGACGATAACGACTCGATGATCCTCGATTGGGGTATTGCTCTCATCCACATCGCCCAGCACACACCCGTATTCACCGACGTCGCTCAGCTCATGCAAGATGCCGAACAAAAACTCACCCGCGCGGCAAAACTCGGAAATATCCATGGCTATTACCACCTCAGCTGCCTCTACTCCCTTCAAGGCCAGCAAGAAAAAGCGATGTACTTTCTACAGAAGGCCGATTACTTCAAAGCCCTCCCGCCATTAGAAGAACTCCTCTCTGACGAGTGGCTCGATCAATTGCGCAGCACCTCCACCTTCCAAGAGTTCTTAGCCTCCCACCCCCACCTCCACAAAGAAGGTTGATCCCCCTTCCTATTACTGCTATTCTCCAGGCATGAGTTTCACCCACTACGTAAATGGAACCTTCGCATTAGATGCTAAAATTGATGCCACTGATCTAGGGCTCATGCGAGGCTACGGCGTCTTTGACTATGCTCGGCTCTTTAGAGGAAAACCCTTTCACCTAATCGATCATTTAAAACGACTGCTTTGGTCTGCAGAGCAAGTACACCTTCGTCCTCTACAAACCCTTGAAGACCTTTACGAGCTTACCCTTTCCCTCATCGAAAAAAATCCCCCCATCGATGCAGGCATTCGATTCATTATCACTGGAGGAGAAGCAAAAGAAAATCATCTCCTCCCCACAACCTCCCCGAGCCTAGCGATGCTCTTTCAACCCCATGTTCCACCTCTTAAGCGCTATTACGAGGAAGGAATGCGCGTGTGCAGAGCAGACATGCTCCGAATACTCCCAGCCATCAAGACAACAAATTACATGCCAGCAATTTTTGGTTTGAAAAAAGCAAGAGATAGCGGTTTTGACGATGCATTATACATCAACGACAAGGGAGAAATTCTAGAAGGGACAACAAGCAACGTATTCTTTTTTAAAAATGATACCCTCATCACACCTGACATTGACATCGTCAAAGGGGTAACAAGAGCCATTTTTCTAGAACTTGCTGAAGAAGAATTTTCCATTGAATATCGCCCCATTCACATTGATGAAATAAAAGACTGCACCGAAGCGTTTCTCACCTCAAGCATTAAGGGAGGAGCCCCTCTTGTTCAAATTGAGAATCAATTAATCGGAGATGGACTTCCAGGACCTCGCACTTCATGTCTTTGCAAACAATACAACAATTACACCTCCAGCTACATAAATAACAATACATTAAAATTGACAAATAGTTAATTATTTGCTATTATAATCATCCGGAATGGAGAAATTATGAGCGCATTATCAATTAATTATTTAACTAGCCCCCTTTCAGGGATTTTGGGATGGGTAAGAGACTCTGTGTCCACTCAGGATCAGAGACTTAAAAGGCATGCGCTCGAAATTATCTCCAAAAAGGAAGTACTACTAGAAAATTGCCTTTCTGATACCCGCTCTCGCTACCATCCCATTACTGGCACCGATACGATCCTCATTGGGGGTGATGTCTTCAGCACTGGATTCTTGCTTTTTGAAGGGATACAAGCCGCTATTCCCGCTACAGCAGCTATTCCTGCCGTTATTGCCGCCTCAGCTGTTTTTGGGGTAGTCGGAGGAGTCATCAACATTGCCGTTGGTGGGATTTGCTTAAAAGAGGGGTTACAAGCACTTCAAAATAAAGATTATTTGAAAGCCGGTCGACTCATTCTAGATGCTGTCTTGATAACCGCCATTGGCGCGGTGATGATTCTCGCCACGATTTCCGCCTATGTTGGTTTTTTAGGGGGCGTCGGAGCCTTTTTAGCAGCTAACCCCTGGGTCTTGCCCGTATTGTTTCTTGTGATCACTCTCCCACTGCTTGTAGAAATTCTCAAGGATACGCAAAAAATCTGGCGTTCTACTGACACCGCTTCCTCACTGCAGCTACATGATATCGAGCAGATCTTGGAAAGTAAAACAGTAGACTGGAATGCTATATTAGAAAAATGGAAGGGAACTGTTTTAGATGTGGATAGCATCCGTGAAAAGTACAAAGAAAAGGGCATTGCCTCTTTGAGTGATCGAATGGAAATGCTCCAAATGGGTATGGGTCCTCGCGCTGCGATTGAAGCGTTTAAACTTTTCGAAGCTGTGCTAGAAAAAAATGAGACCAAGGCCAAAGCTTCCCTCAAAGAATTAAAAGGCCATGTGGCCTTTTTGAACAAATCTCTACATGTTCGCCTCTTTCAGCAAGTTCTTCTCATCGCCTCGTTTGTAGTGAGCATGCTTGCCCTTAAGCCCAAGATCAACCCAGGGCCTATTGTTGCTACGCAAAACTTCACGATGGCAGTGGCCATGGGCATACCAGTTTGGATGGATGCTAAATGGCCGTTTGCCCGCAACACGCCTATTATTGTTCCTAAGGTAGATGTAGCTTGATCTATATACAGAACGACTGCTAATATTGGATCCTTATGGATCGACGTACTCTCGCATTTGTTTTTGGAATGACAGCTATTTTTTTCTTGATGAACCAATGGTTTTATCAAGATCGAACAGCTTCTGACCCTTCTGGAATCAACCAACCAAAAACCGAAATTCAAATAAGAGCAGGCGAGCCTGAAAAGCTAAGCCAGCAAGAACTTGAATCTCATCATATTTACAAACTCTTTAGAAATATTGATCTTCAGGGCTCTTTTCTCTGGGCTATAGAAAGAGACAACACTTTTCTAGGGCTGCGCGGCGATGAAACCCTCGCTGAAGAGGTCTATTTCACCCCGACCGAGCAAGAGAGAAAGGCTCTTGGTGTTCAACGAGTGATCCGTCGTGTAAATGCACAAGAAGAAGGGAATGCGTTTCTCTACACAAAATATCCATTGCAAAAACTACGCGTCCCTTGGATCCCAAGTGAGGCGAGTTTTCCAGCATCTTTAGTCTATTTTGAAGGCGATGCTGTTTATAAGATCAAAGGCTATGGAAGAGGTTTTACGAACCTATCTCTCGACGCAAAGCCTCCTACAAACGCCATTGTTTTCTACGAAGGAGAAGGGGTATCAGAGCCCTATGGGGTCTATATAGCAGATGAAAATAAAGTTCGTTATATCGACCACCTGCCCCAATTTGAAGACTTCTCCGTTGTTAGTTATCCAACTGATCCCGAAGTCGAAAAATCCCTAGATAAAGAAGAATTCTACGTCCTTGAAAATGAATATATCCAGCTCGTTGTCAGTAATCTCAACGGAGCTTTGGCAGAAATCAACCTTCCTTTCCATTCTGATACCCACGCAAACAGCGTAGTCAACGAAGTTGAATTTGATCGAATCATCGCAAAAGATTACCCGTTTAATGATACATTCCCCCAGCGAAAGTATTCGACAATTGTAGGCGGAAAGAAAGAACTTCTTCAACCGAAGAAAGGTGGCTATTATCCCCTTATTCGCAGAGACATCTTAGGTTTTGGAGATGAAGTACAAACGAGCGTCAGCCCGCACTACTACGCGATGAACGTCTTCGAGACTGAAGAAGAAATTCAACCTAGAATCTATACCGTCACACGTCTTGAGAAAAATCTCATCCAATTAGAGCACAAAGAAGACAGACGCAAGATCACAAAAACGATCCGCCTCCCTGAGAATCCAGAAGACCGCCCTTACACATTTGACATGGACCTCAAAATTGATGGTGATGCAAGACATCTCTATTTATCAATGGGAATCCCTGAGGTTGAGCTCGTCTCTGGCAGCTTCATTCCTACTCTAAAATACCGGATGCTTCGCAACGGAAAAGGAAAAATCGAGGAGATCAAGCCTCCCAAAACTTTAATGAGTTTTTCTCATCTAATGGCCGATTGGTATTGTGATGGCAATGGTTTCTTCGGAGTTATCCTTGACCCTTTGAACAAGACAATTCCAGGACTCACCACCCACCCTGTTTCTGGCGAACTCGTTCCTTCGCGCATTACCGTAATCGATGCGCAGTTTGATCGATTTCCTGCTGAAAAGTATCCTGGATATGCTATGCACACACCTGTTCTTTCAAAACCAGGTGTGACCAATTACCGTATTTTTGCAGGCCCCTTTGATAAACAGATTTTGCAGACTGTGGACAACTCTTTTATCGATCCATTAACGGGCGGCAATCCCGACTTTCTTGAAGCAAAAAGCTCTCACGGTTGGTTTTCCTTTGTCTCCCAACCTTTTGCTAAGTTTTTGTTCATCATCATGAACTTCTTCCATAGTGTTACAGGATCATGGGGCATCTCGATTATCCTGCTTACCATAGTCCTTCGTATTCTCCTCTACCCTCTTACGAATTGGTCAATGAAGTCGATGGCGAGGATGCAGCGGGTCACGCCAAAACTCAAAGAGATCCAGGAAAAATATAAAAAGGATCCTAAGCGCGTTCAACTAGAGACAATGAATCTCTATCGCAAAGAGAAAGTGAATCCATTTGGAGGCTGTTTCCCTCTCCTCATTCAATTTCCTTTTCTCTTAGGGATGCTCGATGTGATGAAATCCTCCTTCCCCCTTCGTGGAGCATCTTTCATTCCTGGATGGATCAACGATCTATCTGCACCAGATGTGCTATTTAGTTGGAACTACCCTATTCCCTTCATCGGAACTTCGTTCCATCTTTTGCCTGTCTTACTTGGCGTTATCATGTTCTTCCAACAAAGATTCATGTCGACAGCAAGTATAAAAACATCCACCACAGACCAACAAAGGCAGCAGAGGTTTATGGGGAATATGATGACGATCGTATTCACATTCCTCTTCTATAAATTTCCCTCCGGCCTCAATATCTACTGGATTACCACTATGCTTCTTGGCATACTGCAGCAATGGATGGTAAATAAAAAAATGGCTGCAGCTAATAAATGAAGCTCTGGGATGATTTCCTAAGTGATATCGAAAAGAAGTTAAGCAAATCAGCAGTAGACAAATGGCTTCGTCCCATAAAAGTCACGCGCTTTGATGCCTGCAATCTCTATCTCGATGCTGAGAGTTCCTTTCAGATTGCCTGGTTTGAAGAACATGTCCGGGACTACGCAAAGAAAAACTTTTGCAACAACAACGCCCATCCCATCAAAATCCACTTTTCAAAACAGGCAAAACAAAAGACCAAGAAAAAGGTGGAAGACCCTCCCTTACCCCCCCTTGAAATTGAATCCACCCCCATAAATTCTAGCCAAACGTTTTCCAACTTTCTCTTTGATCAAAAAAATTCACTTACTGTTGAATTCTGTAAAACGCTATCACCTGGCGCTTTCAATCCTCTTTTCCTTTATGGAGCTCCAGGAGCTGGAAAAACACACCTTCTAAATGCTTGCGCGAATAAATGGAAAAATGCCGGACTCAATGTTTTTTATGTCCATGCTGAGACTTTTACTGAGCATGTTGTAAAAGCGATTCGCAGCTCCCAAATGCAAAAGTTTCGAGGCATTTATCGAACCCAAGATGTTCTCATTATTGATGACATCCATTGCTTAGCCCGGCGCAGCGCCACACAAGAGGAACTTTTTCATACATTCAATACACTGCACACAAGTAACCGTCAGATTGTTCTCACAAGCCACTTACTCCCCTCCCAAATGGAAGAGATCGAACCCAGGCTCATCAGCCGCTTTGAATGGGGTATTGTCTTGGAAATAGCTTCCCTTTCACCTGAAAAAATGAAACAAGCCTTGAAAAACAAGGCTAATCTCCACCACTTCTCACTTTCAGATCCAGTAGCCCAGCTTTTGCAATCACGGTTTTCTCAAAAGACAAATACTCTCATGCGAGCCTTAGATGCACTATTTTTAAGACACAAAGGCACAAACCCAATCACTCTTAATGAGGCTGAAATACTCCTAGCTGATCTGCTTAGGGCCGAAGAGGAGCAAAAGCTTTCCCCTGAGAAAATACTGAGTGCTACGTCGGCTTATTTTGGGATTCGCAAGAGTGATATCCTCGGGAAATCAAGGGCACGCGAGTGCACAGTCCCCAGAAAGATTGCGATGTTTCTCTGCCGGAAAAATCTGAAACTTCCCTACCTCACAATTGGAAAATTCTTTGGAAGGGATCACTCGACGGTGATGACCAGCATCAATCAGATCGAAAAAAAGAGCGGCGCTAATGAAATCAGCGCCGCTCTTGAAGAAATCAAAAAAGCTTTCGTTAAATTTTAATGAAACGTTCTGCTCCAGGAGGTTGTCCAGGACCCTGTGGAGGGGAAGTAGGCATCGTAGGAGCCGCTTCTTTTGGAACGTCTTGTCCTTCGCTAATCTTTTTCGCTTTTTCACGCCATTTCTCAACAGCATCAACAAACACGGGAGCAAAGCGGCACAAAGCTTTTGCGTCGGTTCCAGGCCCCATCTCGATCACAGCATGCATCAAGATAAGTTCTTCAGGTGTTGCTACACCAATTCCACCGCCAGCCATTTGACCGCCAAGCATCGATCCTTCGAGGAGATATTCGTAGAGTTTTAAGCGAATTTTATCATCTTTAGGCAATCCATCCAAAATAGGTGAATAGAGATAAAGGCGATCTGAATTCGGCTCGTATGTAAGGTGCAATGAGAAGGTATTGTCGATACCCAAAATACAGGTATGGTTTTCATCAAAACCCAACCCTTCAAGATTTAGCTCCTTTCCGAATTCAATCAAATTCTGCTTGGCATTTTCTAGTGACATCTAAATGTACTCCTTTTGGGAAATATTTTAAGTTCACTACTGAGTTTCCCAGGGAAGAGCAAAAAGTGCAACAAAAAATTCGGGTAAAATGAATTTTTCTATACAGATCGCGATTCAAAAGTCGGCAATTTTTCAAGGAAGCCCACAAATTTTGGGACTGTTGCAAGCTGCGCTTTCGCAAGAAAAATTCTTAATTTTTTTCGAAATTCGGTTTGCATTTAAACCGACATACTCCTGAGAGTAGGCAGTTTAAATAAAAATTAAATTTCGGCAAAAGGAAGGGTTTAGCTCGCCAAATGGCAGCTTGCAACAGTCCCATTTTGTAGCGAGGACGAGCTGCAGTGTTCATAGACACGAAGCGAGGACAAGATACAAAATTTGTGGAGAAACCGACGTCGAAAAAGGTCGAATTTTGAGTCATGATCTGTATAATATGCAAAACAATGAATTCAAAAAAAAATTCCCCATTGGGGGCCACTTCCCTTGAAAATGGGGTACAATTCGCCTTCTATGCCCCCAAGGCAACACAGGTGACCCTCGGCATATTCACAGGCGAAAATATAAAGGAATTTTCCCTTTCCCGCTCTGGAGACATTTGGCAAATTTTGCTTCCCGATTTGCCAAAAAATTCTCTTTACGCATTTCGCATAGAGAAAGACTGGATTCTCGACCCCTTTGCCAAAGAGCTAAATAGAACAGCTATTTGGGGAGAAAAACGAACTACTACGCTTGGAAAGGTTTTTCCTAGCGTTGCATTTGACTGGGGCAAGGACCGCCCCCTTAACCTACCTTTCGAGTCATTGGTTCTATATGAAATGCACATCCGAGGCTTCACCAAGGACCCGAGCAGCAAAGTAAAGCATCCTGGCACTTTCTTAGGAGCCATAGAAAAAATCCCCTACTTAAAAGAATTGGGAATCAATGCTGTCGAGCTCCTTCCAATTTTCTCTTTCGATGAAACAAGCTCAAATTACTGGGGATATTCTACTGAGAGTTTCTTTGCGCCAATGGCTCCATATGGCACTATTTCCGAATGCAAACAGATGATCAAAGCGTTCCACGAAGCTGGCATTGAGGTCATACTTGATGTTGTATATAACCACGTGGGAATAAATAGTTTTAGTCTGATCGAAAAGGAAGTCTACTTCATCCTAGATCAAAACAAGGAGCACACAAATTACACGGGATGCGGCAATACGGTTAGTTGCAATCATCCCCACGTCATTGAGTTCATCCTCGCCTCATTATGCTATTTCGTTTCAGAGATGCATGTTGACGGTTTTCGCTTTGATCTCGCCTCTATCTTTACCAGGGGCCCTAATGGAGAAATTCTGCAGCATCCTCCTCTTATTGCTGCAATAGAAAGCTGCTCCGAGCTAAAAAATACCAAGCTCATCAGTGAGCCCTGGGACTGCGCTGGCCTCTATCAAGTAGGCTCGTTTCCCTCACCTAAATTTGCAGAGTGGAATGGGCAGTTTCGCGATCATGTCCGCCGCTTTCTTAAAGGACGTGACAAAGCAGCAGGCCCTTTCGCGAGCGTTATGTGTGGCTCGGCAAATCTTTACGAGGGGGAAAAAGCCCCCTATCAAAGCATCAACTTCATCACCTCCCACGATGGCTTTACTCTTTTTGATCTGGTTTCTTATAACGAAAAACACAATGAAGCTAATGGAGAAGAAAACAAAGATGGAAACAGCTTTAACGACAGCTGGAATTGTGGCGTTGAAGGAGAAACAAACGATCCAGAAATTTTGCAACTTCGCGAGCGGCAGATGCGCAATTTCTTTCTAGCCCTCACCATGGCAGTCGGCACTCCTATGCTCTTGATGGGAGACGAATATGGACATACTCGCCATGGCAACAACAATGCTTATTGCCAAGACAATCAAACAAACTACTTTTTGTGGAACCAGAACCCTGACCTGCTTGCATTCGTGCAAAAACTCTTTCAGCTACGTAAAGATACCCCCCTTTTACAACGAAGAACTTTTCTTACAGATAAAGAAATCACTTGGCACACTCCTCATTGGGATGAAAGACTTGTAGCTTACTTGCTACACGAGGGAGAGACAAATATCTTCATAGCTTTCAATGCAAATTTTGAAGGAGTCTCGATTGCACTTCCTAAAACTCAAAAAAAGTGGAAGAGGCATATTGATACAGCACTTAAAGAGCAGGTGGAGGAAGAGATAGACAGCGAATACTATCTTTTGCCCTACTCAAGCCTGCTGTTGATCACATAGCTCGAGTTTGCTATTCTAAGTGAGATGCGTATACTGATCTGCTTTCTTCTTCTCTCAGCCTGTAGCAGGTCCAGTACGGACTCCGCCGCTCTCTATGCACAAACGAGTTCACAACCCTCTATCGCAATACTCGCTATAGAAGATGAAGCCTGCACTTTTTCCTCATTGAAAATTGCCGACCTTCTCACTTCCTCAGTTATCCGCTGTGTAGAGCAAAATAAACCATTCGAAATAGTGCAGGAAAAAAGAGCTGCACGCTATCACATAAAAATGCAACTGGTCGAGTTGCAAGAGTCTGATACGACTCCCCACGATCTGACGATGAGTATTCTTTTAAAGATCCTCGACACTCGCAACGGCAAAGTGCTTCTACAAGAAGTTCTGAGCGTGAACACACTATTGGACGAGCCGCTAGGACCTAGCACCGCTCTATCCCAAAACAATGCTGAATTTCGAATTAGCCCGCTAGGTCTTGGCTCTGCAAAACTTTCTCGTAAAATTGCCACACGCATTGAAGAATCTATTCTCTCTCAAGTGAGGACAAGCTAAAGATGCTCGCTTTTATCATTCTATGGGCAATACTCATTAACTGGATTGCCTACAAAAAGGGCTTTTATAAACTACCAAGTAGCCTAAAAAAGGATGGGCTGAATGTCACCACATTCCAGCTCCTCATTTCCTTTGGCATCTACCTCGTCATCGCCCTTTTTATTATTCCTATTTTTGCCCGTTTTCTTTTGGGACTCATGCAAAAAATGAATCCTGAACTTTCTCGAATGCCGATTGTCCTCCTCACAGGAATACAAGTCTTTGGGATGGCGATCAATTTCATTCTTCTTCAACTTTTTCTCTACAAACGAGATAGAGGGCTTTACCAAAAAATCTGGAAAAATAGAGAACGACCCCCTGCTCATCCCATTGAAGGGGATCTTGGGTTTGGGCTCATTGCATGGTTTTTAAGCTTTCCCCTCGTGTCTATTCTAGGAGAGATCGTTGATAAAATTCTGAAAGGTTATGGCCTCGATGGGTACGAGCAAACAGCCGTGAAATTTGTCAAAGCTGCAATGGAATCTCCCATTTCGATTTTCTTTGTCCTCGCCTCTGTTCTAATCTTAGCGCCTTTAATTGAAGAATACCTCTTCAGGGGCGTTCTGCAAACATACTGCAGAAGAAGGCTTGGATCACGTTCTGCCATTCTCATTTCTGCCTTTTCCTTTGCGCTCTTTCACTACGCACCGACGCAGGGCCTTGGCAATATTCCACTCCTTCTCTCCCTTTTCCTTCTCGGTGGCTACTTAGGGTTTCTCTATGAGAGGCAAGGTTCTCTCTGGGCTCCTATTGGGCTGCATATGGCTTTTAATACCGTCAGCGCCCTGCGCATCTTTTTCTTCCCGGAGGCTATTTAGTGAAAGGCCTTATTCTTATACTCCTCGTGCCACTCGTACTGTGTGCAAACACTGTCGGAGAAGATAGCAACGCCTTTTCACTAGCCCTCTATTCGAAGCTACCAAAAGAAGGTAACCTCGCCTTTTCGCCTTATGGAGTGTTTTCCCACCTAGCCCTTCTCTACTACGGCAGCCAAGGACAGACCGCGCAGCAAATCAAAAGTGCTTTGCATCTTTCTGCCACAGGAGATCGCTTTCTGAAATCTTTCTCTAAACACCTTACCGGTCTAACTAGAAAGTCAGAAAAAGGATACCACTTCTACTTATCAAACGCTCTCTTCCCCCACCAAGGGACACATTTTCTCACTCGCTACAAAGAAATTGCTACGCAATACTTCGACGCCCATCTACAAGGGGTTGATTACACGATTAAAGATAGCACACTCGAAACAATCAACACTTGGTCAGAAAAGCACACAGATGACAATATCCGAGAAATTGTAACCCCAAAAGATTTTGACGATTCCACGCGAATGATCACCGCAAATGCCACCTATTTTCAAGGCGCTTGGGTCCACCCGTTTCGGCTTGAAAAAGGGACATTCCAATCTAAGCCCGTTACCATGCTCCACAAAGTTCATGCATTCCCCTACTACGAAAATAACGAGCTAGAAGCCCTCTCACTCTCTATTGTCCGCGACGGACTTAACCAACCCTTTCTTGAATTCTTGATCGTTCTGCCAAAAACCACCTCGCAAGAAATAACTCTCACAGCCAAAGAGCTGGATAACATCCTCTACAATCTCAAACCTACGGGGATCAGCGCCCACATCCCTAAATTCTGTTTTTCTCAAACCTTAACTTTAAATGACTCGCTAGAAAAACTCGGAATCAAAGACGCCTTTACCTACCAAGCCAACTTCTCCAAAATCGATAAGATGCATGACCTGCTGCTCAATAAAGTGGTGCATGAGAGCTACCTTTCCTTCCATGAAAACGGAATCACTGCATCCTCTGCATGTTTAAATAACCTAGAGTTCACTGCCCCGCCCCCTATTGCGTCTAACGGCAAGGAATTTGTAGCAGACCACCCTTTTCTTTTTTTCCTCGTTGACTTCCATTCTAGAGCGATCCTCTTTATGGGCAGAGTTGATGACCCAGCAAGTGAGCACTGCGATGAAAATTGAAGCTTTTGGAGCATCTGATATTGGCCTTGCTCGCATCAATAACGAAGATGCCTTCGCCATTCTTCCCAGTCAACAATGCTTTCTTCTAGCTGACGGCATGGGCGGGCATAAAGCCGGAGAGGTCGCTGCCAATGAAACCATCGTCCAACTAGTAAACACCATTAAAAAACAGCACCCAAACAAACCATCTCCCAAGCAATGGGAAGAAATCCTTGTAAAAGCTGTCGCAAACACCAACTCCCATATAAAGACCCTCTCTCGAGAGAGAGAAGAACTCCGAGGAATGGGCACAACACTCTGCATGCTCCTGATCGCTGAGTCTACCCTCATCTGCATGCACGTTGGAGATTCACGCATCTATAGAGTCCGCAAAGGTAGACTCACCCAACTCACTCGAGATCATTCCCTAAAAGCCGATCTAATCGCCAGTGGAGAACTAGACGAGTCTTTAGCCCCGTCTTTCCCCCACAAAAATGTGATTACACGAGCTATCGGCACTCATAAATTTGTTGAGCCCGATATCACCATGACAGCTATTGAACCCAATGATATCTACTTCCTCTGCTCCGACGGCCTCACAGACCCCCTATCTGACACCCAGATCCAAGATATCATCGACGAGACAGATTCTCCCAAAGCCGCCACCGAAAAACTCATCCTAGAGGCTAAAAAAGCCGGTGGTGGTGATAATATCACCGTAATCACCCTTTTAGTTACCGATTGAATTTCCTCGCATTTTGTGCTATCCTATCTTGGGTATGCAAAGAATATTTTTAGACAATAATGGGACTACCCCCCTCGATCCCCTCGTGGCTGAGGCAATGGTTGCCGAGCTCCAAGCCGGCCCCTCCAACCCCTCGAGCATCCACAGCTTTGGGCGGGCAGCAAACCTGCGACTTTCACTTGCTCGCGAGAAAATTGCAAGCTACCTTGGAGTAGACCCTCAAGAGCTGATTTTCACCTCAAGTGGGACCGAATCACTAAACTTAGCTATCCTTGGTCTCAAACCCTTTGGCCACATCATCACAAGCAGAATTGAGCACGCCGCTGTCTTTGAAACCATTGCCCAGCTAGGTCTCCCCACCACCTATTTGCCAGTAGGCTCCAAAGGCCATATCGAAATCGACGATCTCAAAGAGGCAATCAGCCCCGATACTAGCCTCATTGCATTGAGTGCGGCCAATAGCGAAACCGGTGTGAAAAATCCCTTAAACGAAATCGCTGCCATCGCAGAAAAAAATGGCGTACCCCTAGTCGTTGATGGAGTAGCCCTACTGGGCAAAGAGAATTTCACCATCCCTTCAGGAGTGAGCGCCATGGCTTTTTCCGCTCATAAAATCCACGGGCCAAAAGGAGTAGGCCTCCTCTATGTAAAAAAAGGGACTAAACTCTCCCCACTCCTCTACGGTGGTGGACAAGAAAGATCTAAACGACCTGGCACCGAAAACCTCCCTGGCATCATCGGCTTTGCCAAAGCCATCGAGCTCCTTTCCACCTCCTCAATGGAGCACATGAAAGAGATGCGCGACCTATTAGAAAGCAGCCTCCCCGGCGTGCAAATCAATGGAACAGGTCCTAGAGTTTGCAACACCTCAAGCATCACCTTCCCCAACATGGACGGCGAAGCACTCCTGATCCAACTCGATCAACTAGGGATTGCGGCGAGCATGGGCTCTGCCTGCTCCTCCGGATCTCTCGAGCCCTCAAAAGTTCTCCTCGAAATGGGGCTTACGCGCAATGAAGCCCTATCGACTTTACGCTTTTCGGTCTCTAGATTTACAACTAGAAGCGAAATTGAAAAAGTGATCAAGCATTTTTCCTGTCAACGCAAAGTTAAAATGTCCTCCCCCTTTTGCAAAGTTAAAATGTCCTCTTTTAGGTAAAGAGCCATAGGTCTTGAGTCTGAGTACCTGGGCAGTGGATACCCTACAAAAAAGAAGAGAGGGCCTCTCCCCCTGCAGGGGGAGAGGTGTAAAATATTTTTTATATCTACCTCCATGGATGATGTTTCCTCGGTTTTGTTTGCGGCCTTTTTTCCCAACTGAGTTCTAGCTCCTTGGCATCAATGATTTTTGGTCTTGTATCAGCCACATCTTTCCATTTTTTGTAGTCGTAGGCTTTTCCCTCTATTTCTACGAGGATGGGACTTCCTCTTTTCTCGATGATCTGGGCATGCATTTTTCTGATCCGATTCGGACTCTTTGTTTGGATCTGATAGAGCGTTTTTTTGTATTGGAAGCTCAGGTCTTTTGACAGTTTTCTGCTCTCTTTTCGAGCAAAAATTCTCTCTAGCTTATCTTGGGATCGCAAGGGGCGATGGGCATCTTCTTGCTCAGCAGCTATTTTTCCAAACTGTTTATTGTACCCCTCTATGAACTCTGGAAGATAGCTATTGCCCTCTTCAATATTACTCATCCCACGGAGTCGCATCTCTTTCACCAGGCGATCTTGCAAGGTTCCATTTGCCCTTTCTACTCTTCCTTTAGCCTGAGGGCTGTGAGCACAGATGAGCTTGATATCTAGCTCTTTGAGAACTTTGGCAAAATGTGTTTCTCCTTCTCCTTTCTTTATCTCTTGGTAATTCACTCGAAAAACGCTGTGTTTATCCACGTAAAGGGTGCAGGGCCTCCCATAGGACTTGAGGTGGTTTTCCAGCACTTCTAGATACCCATCGGTCGTTTCCGTAGGGAAAAAGCGAGCAGAGGTGATCTTGCTTGTCGCATCGTCAACAAATAAGAGGAGAGCACATTTTTCACTTTTTCCTTCGAACCAGTCGTGGTGGGAGCCATCTCCTTGGATCATCTCTCCAAATCGACTTCTTCTCGTTCGCCTTTGGTGGATTTTTCTCTCTTTTTTTCTTTTGCTTTTCCAAAGGCCTTCTTCTATCATCCATGATCGCGTTGTCTCTCTTGAGACGTGGAGGCCGTGCAGGGTCTCTAATTTCTCCTTAGCAAAGGTTGGTCCCCACCCTTTGCTAAGGGGTTCTTTTAAAAGCTTTATTACTTGATTGCGCACATCTTTTGAAATGCGATTTGGACTAAGGCGGCCTCTTCTTATTGAAATGAGTCCATTTTTTCCCTTTGCTTCATATCTCTTACGTAAACGCCTCGTATGTCTATAGCTCAGGCCTAGTTCCTCACTGGCCTTCCGTATACTAAGCATTTTTTTATCAATCTGGTGCATCACACTCAGTCGATTGGCTTCTTTTATTGTCATCATCTTCTCCAAAGTTTTACCCCCCTGATTTGGTCCAAAGGGGACATTTTAACTTTGCGGAAAAGAGGACATTACAACTTTGCGCCTACAATCAAGCATTTTTCCTTGCAGAAATCTCGTTAAAGAGAAGATACTTTTCAGCATGAAATTATACATACTTCTACTCTCCCTGCTTCTATCAATACAGCCACTTAGCGCCATCCACGAGGACGTGGAGAAAGCTCAACCCTCAGTAGTTTTCATCGTAAACGAATACAATTCTTTCGATGCTTCTTATCCAGACCCGGGGTTTTATAATGAAACTCTCCGTCCCTTTTACGAATGGTATTGGCCCACACAGTATAACCATGGAACGGGCTTTATCATTAGTTCGGATGGCTACATCGTTACCAACGAGCATGTGGTCAATGGAGTAACAGACTTTCTTGTCGTCATGCAAACGGGAGATAAACGGATCCGCAAGGCAACAGTTGTCGGTAAAGACCGCCGCTCTGACATTGCAGTAATAAAAATCGAAAACCCCGAAAAAGAAGTATTTCCCTCTTTATCTTTTGGCGATTCTCGAAAAATCAACGCAGGAGATCCCGTATTCGCGATTGGAAATCCATTCTATACAGTATTAGAATCTACTGTAACAAGTGGCGTGATCAGTGCAAAAGATCGAAATGGCTTCGGAGGAACACAAATCGAGGGATATATCCAAACGGATGCCGCTCTCAATGGTGGGAATTCTGGCGGCCCTCTTCTCAATTCAAAAGGCGAGGTGGTCGGTGTAAATCGTGGTGGTTATTCCAGTACTGGATATATAGAAGGGATTGGATTCGCTGTTCCCAGCCATATAGCTGAGCGGATTGCTAACCAAATCATTTGCTCAGAAAAAGTCACGCAAGGCTACTTTGGAGCTCTACTAGATTGCTCTAAAGCATCCGCTTTTGATATCTATCATTTTGATCCACAAGATGGAGCCTTCATTTCCGAAATTGAACAATCTTCTCCTGCTGATGAAGCGGGGCTGCAGACAGGTGATCAAATCGTTGCCATCAATGATATCCCGATCAACTCTCATCTCTTGTTTCAAAACGAGATCCTCTGCTGCCCTGAGCATGCTACAATAGACCTCACAATCGATCGAGATGGCGAAACTCTGGAGATCTCCGTCACCCTTGGGGATGACATTCTAAGTTAAAAAACAGTTCGGATAGCGATTTTTTTAGGGCCAAGTAGCGGCGCATCTTCGACGGTGAGCTCAAACTGATCGATGTGGACCGACTCCCCTTTTTCAGGGGGATGTCCTAAGGCTTTTTCAATGAGTTCTTCTAGTGTTTTTGCCTCGCCAGGCTCGAGGTGGACATGGTGTTTTCTATTGAAGTCTTTGATGTGCATATCACCGGGGAAGGTCTTGTCGACAATGACGTGATGCATCCTCGGCGCCATATCTTCAAAAGACTCCCAATCATCTGATTTTCCAAAAATAGTATCGATGATCTCATCGAGCGTGAGAAAACCGATGGCAAACCCGGCATCATTTAGGACAACGGCTAAGCTCTGATTGTTACGTCGAAATTGCTTTAAAATCTGCAGGATAGAGCTATTTTCTGTGATAAACCAAGCAGGCCTTGCATAATCACGCACCTTTGCCGTTTCTGCAGCACGCAAGAAATCCCTTGGATAAACAATCCCTAAGATTTGGCGTGGATCTCGCTCATAGATCGGTAAGAAGGGGGTGTAGCTGTAATTTAAGAGCGTACGCATCTCTTCGACAGTGCAGAAAGATGGAATCATGAGCACCTCGCTTAAAGGCTCCATGAGCTCTTTTGCCACTTTCCCTTTTAGAGAAAAAATATTGCCCACAACCGTGTTGACCTCTTTGGCAGGGCTTTGTTCTTCTTCGCGCTGCTCAAACATGTGTTGCAAGTCCTCTCGGGAGAGGTAGAGCCCTTCTCTCATAGGACACCTGAGTAGAATATTGATCCCTCGGCAGATGAGATCAAAAAACCAAATAAGCGGGCGAAGAAGAAAAGAGAAGAAGTAAAGGATCGGCACGCCCAGCATCGCTGCGTGCTCGGCAAACTTTCGCCCAGCAAACATGGGAGCGAGCTCTGCAAAAATAATGACGAGTAGAATTTGAGAGAGCGGAGCCCAGTCTGGATTGAGGCCAACGGCCTCATAAAAGCGTCTCGAACACTCTGATCCAATCTGCAGAGAGGCGTTCACCCCAATTAAAGTCGCTCCAAAAAGAAGCGTCGGACGGTCGAGCAGATAATGGAGCCATTTGGCTCTTAACTTGTTTTGTCCCACAAAGTACTGCAGGCGGACTTTGTTGAAAGAGACACAAGCCATCTCAAGCATGGCGAATATCCCCTGCGTAAACAAAAACACCACCATGAGAAGGAGATAGAATTTAGGGTCTGTCATTTGGGCAACCTCCGAACATAGACCCTTCTGACCCGCTTTTCATCTGATGAGAGGACATGAAAGAGAAGGTTTTTGTATCGATGTTTATAGCCACTTTTGGGTATGTCGCCAAGAACCTCTGTTAACCATCCCCCGATGGTCACCATGTGATTCTCCGATTTGAAAGAAACATCAAACAGGTATTCCAATTCCTTAGTTTCCAATTTTCCACTCGCAATGATCACGTCTTGACCGGACCTGGTATACCTTGCCTTTTCATCGCGCCGATCCCTAATCTCTCCAACAACGGCTTCAACGAGATCTTCTAGTGTGATCAGACCAGAAAAAGCTCCATACTCATCGACAACAATTGCCAGTGATTCTCTCTTTTCGTACATCTGATCAAGGAGCGCTTTGGCTGATGTGGTTTCTGGCACAAAGAAGGGCTTCTGTAATAAAGGCCGCAGATCTGCATTTTCTTTTAAAGACTCGCGATGCAAAAAAAATTGCCCACTTGCAATTATCCCAACAATATTATCGACGTCTCCCTCGCAAACGGGAATACGCGTGCACTCTTGATCGACAAAAAGATGGATGAGTTTGGAAATAGGATCGTTCATCTCAAAAAAGAGGACCTCTTCTCTTGGCCTTAAAAATTCTTTAGCGCTCGATTCTTGCAAGTGCAGGTACCCGCGCATCAGCTCCGCTTCGTCCTCTGCTAAAACCCCGCGTGCCTTAGAAGCGCGCAGCGCGTGCTGCAGCTCATCAGTTGAGATCTCCTTTTCCTCTTGCAGGAAAAAAAACATGATCCGAGAAACAACGGAAGTAATCCGGATCAAGATTACGCGAAAAGGGAGAATCCCTTTATTTACTCCCCATAAGAATTTGGAGACTTTCGGGCTGTAGCGGGTATTATTGGCAATCCCAATCGACTTGGGGATGAACTCACCAAAAGTTAGTGTCAACGCTAAGGGAACGCCCACATTGAGCCACCATCCCGACATCGTCCCAAAAATATTGGACACCACATTTTGAACCAAGATGTTAAGAACCACATTGACCATGATGAGTGTGATGAGCAGATCTCTTGGAGAATCGAGTAGTTTCGCTACTAGCTGCCTAGACTTGTTCTTACTTTTGCGAAAAGCCTGGACCTGCATCGAGCTAAGAGAGAAAAGAGCCGTTTCAGAAGAAGAAAAAAGGGCCGATCCCAAAATCAAGAGGATTAGGATGATGGTCAATGAGATCATTCTTTATCGAAGTACACTTTCGTTTGACCAAAGCCGGCCATGCCCAGGTGTTTTTTTAGGAGTAATTCCACCCATGCGGGATCCGATTGGCTCTGAATTTGCAATAAGAGGTCCTCTCTTGCATCAGCTGCCAATACGAGCTGTTTTTCTAGAAGATCCACTTTTCCTTTCAAATCCACATAGAGCTCTTTTTTTGTATGCATCGCATGCAAATACAGCCCATAGCAGAATATAAGGAGAAGGATCGTCCACCAACAGCGAAAGAAAAAAGCGTATAGCACAGGTCCTTTCGATTTCATTCCACAAGTATCTCCTAAACCCTATTTTCAAGAAAAGAGGATATTAGGCAATAGGTAAAGTGATCTCCACTTGTCCCATGTACTTTCCCCCACGATCTGCATAGGAAGTCTCGCAAACTTCAGCTGCTTGATAGAAAAGGACTTGGGCCAGACCTTCATTGGCATAAATTTTTGCTGGAAGGGGTGTTGTATTGGAAATTTCTAAGGTCACGTACCCTTCCCACTCAGGCTCGAAAGGGGTCACATTGACAATGATTCCACATCTTGCATAGGTCGATTTCCCAATGCAGAGGGTGAGGACATCTCTTGGAATGCGGAAAAACTCGACACTCTTTGCTAAGGCAAATGAATTGGGAGGAATGATGCATTCATCAGCAATTACATCGACAAATGCACTTTGATCGAAACATTTTGGGTCTACTATTGAATTGTTCATATTCGTAAACACCTTGAAGTGATCCGATACACGAAGATCATACCCGTAGCTGGAAAGACCATAACTGACAATTTTCTCCCCTTCCTTTTCTCGAACAAGTCCATCGACAAAGGGCTGAATCATCCCTGTTTCCTTCGCCATTTTTCGAATCCAACGATCTGATTGTAAACCCATAGCAATTCCTTGTGTTTTTATCCTGAAAGATATTATATACTTGGAGTAGGAGTTTTCAATCTACCCTTAAATTTGGTTTATGTCTGAGTCGTATATACAGTCCTCCCAGTCCTCCTGGGCAGAAAAAGATCCCCCCTTCGATGTTCCCTTGCGCCCCAAAAGATTGTCCGACTTTTTGGGACAAGAGCCTTTGAAAGCACGCCTCGACGTATTTATTCAAGCAGCCAAACAAAGAGAAGAGCCACTGGGGCATACTCTTTTTCATGGTCCCCCTGGGCTTGGCAAAACCACATTAGCCAGTATCCTGTCTCAAGAAATGGGCACGAATCTAGTCACCACTTCCGGACCGACGATTGAAAAAGCAGCCGATCTCGCGGGCATTTTAACCAACCTTGAAGAGGGCGATGTCCTTTTCATCGATGAGATCCATAGACTCAATAAAACTATCGAAGAATATCTCTACCCTGCGATGGAAGATTTTTCTCTAGATCTACTCATTGATAGCGGCCCCAGCAGCCGGTCTGTTCAAGTCAAACTCAAACGCTTCACCCTCGTCGGAGCCACTACCCGTAGTGGCCTTCTCAGCAGCCCGATGCGCTCGCGTTTTGCTTTTTCTTGTAGGCTTGAATATTACGACCCAGAGACACTCTCCACCATCATCACCAGGTCAGCAAAAATATTAAAGGTCGACATCTTGCCAGAAGCTGCTCTAGAGGTAGCTCTTAGATCGCGCGGCACCCCGCGGATTGCCAACCATCTTCTGCGCTGGGTCCGCGACTTTGCCCAGATTCATCACAAAAATCCGATCGACCTAAGTGCTACCCGTGAAGCTTTACATATGCTCGCTATTGACCACATTGGACTCGATGAAATGGATAAGAAACTCCTAGAAACCATTATAGAGCATCATGGCGGCGGGCCAGTGGGGCTCAACACCCTCGCAGTAGCCTTAAGTGAAGACGCCACTACACTTGCCGAGGTCTATGAACCCTTCCTAGTTATGCAAGGCCTGCTGCGCCATACACCGCGCGGCCGCGAAGTAACAGATAAAGCCTACAAACACTTAGAAAGGGAGCTTCCATGAAGAAACTCCTCGCCTTTATCTTCCTCTGCTCAGCCCTTTTCTCCGTCGAAGAAAAGCCCGTCACCGTCCGCGTTCTTCTGACCACGTTAGCAGAAGAGGCCCAAATCGAAGTAAAAGGGAGGCATCTGCTCTATGACCCTAAAACGGAAACCTTCCTCTCCTCCTCAAATAAACGGATAAAAGCGCGTATCTCTGCACATGAAAAAGGCCTTCAATGGAACGAAACCATCCCCCATCATGAAATCCGCATCGTTCCTGATGAAAAAAACTGCAGCATCCTAGTCAATGGGATCCAATACAAAGGTTGGATCGAGATCTACACCATCGGCGGGACAATCAACATCGTTAATGAAATTGACGCAGAAAATTTTCTCAAAGCAACTTTAAGCCTCAAGCTACCCACTAAACTCAGTAAAGAAACGCTCGATGCTCTTGTCATCACCGAAAGAACCAACCTCTATCAAAACATTGAAAAAGACGCCTACGCCACGTGGCAACTTCAGGCCAAACAAGTCGGGTATAGCGGCATCGCGCAGAGCAAGCCCATTTGCGATGCTGTCGAAAGAACAAGGGACATCGTCCTCCACTACCAAAATAAGCCCTTCGCAGCTTCCTGGGGCTTAGACCATGCAGGGAGAAGTGTTTCCTTCCTCTCCATCTTCCGGAAAGAGAATTCTGTCCCCGCCGGCGTCGATAACCTCCCCTCGCTCCAAGCCAAAACAAAATCCCTTTGGAAGACATCTATTCCTTTGCAGACCCTAGCTCAAATCGCTAAGCAAAAGACCCTCACTAAAATCGAGCTCTTCCACGCAGAGAAATCGGGCAAAGTCTACGGGCTTCGCCTAGTAGGCCCCGATGGAACTAAAGACCTCGATATCCAGAGCTTCCAGAAAGCCTTAGACACCTCCTCCCTACCCAGCAATGACTTCACCGTTTCCATTCGGGGGAAAAAGGTTCACTTCACAGGTTATGGGAATGGCCTTGGAACCGGCCTTTGCATCTCCAGTGCAGAGATCCTCGCCAACCGCAAGGCCTCAGTAGAGAAAATTTTACTTACCCACTTCCCCGGGGCCAAACTCATTAACATCCGCCAAGAATCAGGAAAGCGCCCTATAAATGGCTTTGCCTGGCAATAGGCCTTTAGCTTTTTTTTGCTGGTAGTAAGAAACAAGAAAGAGTGATATAATAGCCTCTTTGCCGGGGAATTCTTGGGTGCGAAGCATCCGAACCAGGTCAGGACCGGAAGGTAGCAGCCTTAAGGATCCGTTTCGTTGCCAAGAAATCTCTCCGGCTTTTTTTATATTATGGCAGCTATCTCTTCCCCACCATTTCCTGGAGCACCACCCCCAATTCCAACTAGCGCCTTGGATACTCTTTTTGCTAATCTAGCTCCCTATTTTCAAGCAAGTCTCAGCAATATCCACTACACAGCAACAGCTCCTACCCCTGATGAAATCGCCCATTTAGAGCAGGTAGTAGCACTCTTATCTTCAGTCAACGCTGAGTCAGTACTTGTTGATGAAAATGCCAAATTTCTTTTCTACGTACATTCTGATCATCTGCTCCAAATTGATTATTTCTGGGTGATTAAACACGTTGTTCTCCCCTATGCGATTGCCTACGACAAAAAAGAAGTAGTGACAACGATCTTAAGCTTAAGCGCCCATTTCCTAGGGAAAGGAGAGCTCCTTAACCAAGTTCTACTCCTTGCAAACAATTATATTTACGAGAATCCGAAATTCGGAGCGCTCCCAGAAGAGCAAGCGCCGGAAATGTGGGAGCATATCCAAGCGATATTTCCTCAAGAGCCCGATTCTATTGCACTTGATGCGCCTCCTCCTAGTCCAGTTAGCCAGCCAGCCCCGGCCGCTCCCACGCAGGTAGAATTTGAAACTACTGCTGCCTATGCTGCTTACATAGCTGCTACTGCTGCTGTGGCAGCACTCCCTCCAGAAAGCTTACCAACCCCAGGGAGAGCACCTCCTGAAGTATCTTTAGAAGAGCGACGAGCGGCACGGAGATTCAGACCGTACTAAAAAACCAAGTCTTGAATCGTAATGTGTATACTTGCGTGGCGCCTTTTGGTGTTTTATTCATCCCAAATCCTCGATGTATTTGATTCGATCAGCCGTTCTGTCTCCTCCCTAACCATTTCTTGCATTTTTTTTGGCGAAGGAAGTTGATCTTCAAGTCCCATGGAACCAAAAACCGGATGCAATTTTTCTCGTGCCGCACTTTTGGCTTGTTCCCTAATCAACTGGTCGGCTGTTTTAGTACATACTGGTAACAGAGCTAAACGCATACCCATTGCTTCAAGAAGCTTTTCTATGGTTTGCAAAGTCGGCTTTTTCTTGCCTGACTCGATATTTGCAATACTTGTTTGAGGGACTTTAGACTTTTTTGATAGCTGAGCCTGTGTCATCCGAAAACGCCTTCTTAAAAGACGCAGAAGAACCCCAGATTCTTGTATCCACTCCTCTTTGAAACTTTTCCCTTTCAGTAAGATCTCATCAATGAGTCTTATCTCTGTACCCAAACTTTTCTTCAAGGCGGTTCCTCACTTTTCTTCAATATATACTGAAGTATATATTTTTCAAAGAATTTTATAGCCTAAAAGATATATTTTTGTCAGAAACCGAGGGTAAGACCGCCATAAACACCGTCGATGACGATTTGGCCTTTCGTGTTGATACGACGCCTTTCTGTTCTATGGATATCGCGCTGATTGGGAGCCAAAGCAACGCCAGTGAGAATGAAGCCCTGGTAAGCCACATTGAGACTAAGCCAGCTACACATGTGGTAAGCAAGTTGTCCATACCCTTCTAAGAGCCAGCTGTCGGTCCATCGCTTTTTCTCATAGTCGCGTAATTCGATCTCATTATTGAAATCTCTTATTTCTACATCATTCTGTGCATCATTGAGGAAACCGGCTCCTTTAATCATAAAGGTCCAGGTCCAGCAGCTAGAAGGGTTGATTTCAAGCATAGCGCCAAGTTGTGGCCCATAAAGTGTATTTCTCGCCTCTATCGCATATAGAGAGCTATCATCTCGTTTTGTAAAAAGGAGGTCGAGCGTCTCTTTTAGAAAGAGAATGCGCAGACCTGCATTCCAAGAAAAAGAAAAATAATCTACCCGCTGAGGTGTGAGATGGCCCCAGTAGTTGAGTTCTCCATTTTGGAGCCATGATTTGTATTTCACATCAGCAATATCAGCGTCTCTGAAATCGAAAGAGATGAATGGATCAACGAAAGGAAACTGCAGAGTCCCTTCTGCCGTTTTTTCCACTTTTCCTTGCCATGGATAATAGTAAGTATAAAGAGCTTCCCATGATGTGCATGCATCGGCATGATAGGTAAGCCCTCCACGGATCGCAGATTGCCAACCAAAACGATCGACAAGATCTTCCGTATCAAGTCGTTTCCTGGGCTTATCCTTCACCGTTTCAGAGGTGTCTTCAACTAGTCGAAGATCGCGCACTTCTTGCCGACGCATGTACCCATAATCAGCACTAATAGACAAGGACCGATTCAAACACCAATAGTCATCTGCTTGCAAAAAGCTCGTAAGAGAGAGTGTGGTAAGCAAAAGCTTCTTCATGGGCCCACATTACTGCAAATGCGGAGTTGACTGCAACCCTAAGTTCTCATAAACTTTATCCAAAAATTAAGGAGAAGTCATGTCTTCACAACAAGCAACACCACCAAGCTCACTTGCATCTGGGCCGGTAATCTATGACCCAGCAATCTACCCAACTACTCCTGGAGACAAGCCCGCTCCACCTGCTCCGCCTTTATCTCAAGCTGAAGTAGATCAACTTACTCAAGAAATTGCAGAGGCATTCTTTACAGATTCTTCTCCCAAGAAATAAAGTCTCTCTCTTCTTTTGCTAGGAGTGTGCGAAAGGCGCTTTCAATATCGAGCTCGCTATCTGCTGCTTCTTTGACAAGATCATAGATCTTCCCAGCTAGAACATCGGCTTTTGTCTTTCCTTCTCTCTTGGGAGAGGTGAAGTCTTTCTTTTTCATTTTGCGCAGGATCTTGTAGGCGCGCTGCAGAGCAGGCAGAGTTTTGGGAATGCCATCAAGTGCGCTCTTGCGCTCTTGTTTTTCTTCCTGTTTGATCGCTTCCCAAGTTTGTATCACCTCATCCATGGAGGCGCCCTTCTTCTCTCCAAAAACATGGGGATGGCGACGAATCAGTTTGGTCTTTAGACCATCGATGATGTGAGACATGGAAAAGCGCTTATCGCGCTCAGCTACTTTTGCATAGAAAATCACCGTATAAAATAAATCGCCCAGCTCTTCAATGATGTGCGCATCGTCTCCAGAATCAATTGCTTCTAGGGCTTCGTGGGCCTCCTCGAGGATGTAAGGGCGCAGGGTCTCAAAGGTTTGCTCCAAATCCCAGGGGCATCCCCCTTCAGGCTGATTCAGTGTATTGGCTACTTCAATAAGTTCTTTAAATCCATGCATCTTTTTTTCTCCTCATTTTATCGAAGCTATTTTATCATGCTTGGGTATGGAAAGGCAATTCACATCTACTTGCTATATCTTAGAGCAAGATAAATTTTTACTTATCTTTCATCAGAAGCATCAGAAATGGCTTCCCCCAGGAGGACATCTCGAAGAGAATGAGACTCCTCCCCAAACGGCAACCCGAGAAGTTTATGAGGAGACAGGGCTTGAGATCGAGTTCCTATTGGAAGAAAATATTTGGGTCGATGATTGGAATGCTAAAAGCATACCCCGCCCCTTTTCGGTTCTTTTGGAAAATATAGCAGCTAAAGGGGATGAGCCCGCCCATCAGCATATCGATTTTGTTTATGTAGCTAAACCGATCGGGGGCACGCTGCACGATGGGAAGTGGTTTACTCTCGAAGAGGTGGAAGCCTTAAAGACCCACGAAGAGGTTTTTGCCGACACGCAGAAAACAGTACGCAAACTACACAGGGACAAGCTGCTTGTCTGAGACTTTTTCCCAGAAGGCATCGAATTTCTCATAGAGTTCATCGGCACTTGCCTCCCGCAGGCAAGCTCCTGTTTGGCAGGTTCTAAGGTGCGGGCATCTCTTATCGAACTGCACCTCGTAAGGGCAAGAGCCCTGGAATGCATAGTGCCTCTCCCCTACAGGTTTATAGGCAAGGGCAGAAGAAGGGCCAAAGAGGCTAAAGGAGGGCGTCTTCGTTGTCGCACATAGGTGCAAAGCCGCAGAGTCCATCGAGATCACCCCTTCTACAACTTGCATGAAACGCTGCCAAAGTGGGAGGCTTAAATTCCCCACCGAGTGGCTGCATCTGGAAAAAGAACGTTCTAAGCGATCTGCCATTTTCTTTTCTTCCGCATTTCCGTAAATGAAAAAGTAGGAGGGCGCAAATTTTTCATCGATCCGATGCAAAAAGGCCAATAGTGTTTCTTCCGTAAGCGTTTTATTCCGCCAATTGGAACCAAAACAGATCATCAATCTAGGCCGCTCAAAACAAAGCTGCTGCAGGCGCTCGAGCCGCGTTTCTTCCTCTTGGGTGAGTTTGAGCTCTAAAGAGTGCATTTCAATTGGATCGTCATCGCCAAAATAGTCTTGCAAGAGCTGCAAATAACGTTCGCGTACATTGACATGGGAGATGGGAAGATGAACGTTAGTGGAAAAGTAATTGGGCTTTTCACAGACGTCTTGCCAGCCATAGCCCACTTTTTGACGGGCTTTGGCAAAGGCCGTGATGCAACCCGACTTGGAGTTGCCTTGCAAATCAAAAAGGGCATCGTAGTTTTTTTTGCGTAATTTTTTTCGAAAAGTGGACATCGCGCATTGGAATTTGAAGGGGTTTTTGCGCCATGTTTTTGTATCTACTTCCAACACCTGGTCAAGCTGGGGATGAGCTCGAAGCAAAGGCGCGATCTCCTTTTCTACGACCCAATCGATCTTACAGTTTGGGAAGCGCTTTTTGAGATAATCGACTAGGTGAAAGCTTTGGATCACATCACCAATAGAGGATGTTTTGACGATCAGAAAATCTCGGCTCATAGTTTCATTATGCGCCAAACAGTTTTTTTTGCACCGCTAAAAAATCAGATAGCAAAGGAGCCTGGTAGCGCACCTGCTGTTTAGTATATGGATGGACAAAAGCGATTTCGCTAGCATGAAGCATCTGTCTCGGGGGTTTTTCTTTGCACACAAAATGTTTACCGTACTGGTAGTCCCCAATAACCGGATACCCATCTTCTTTTAAATGGACGCGGATCTGATGGGTTCTGCCTGTTTGGGGGCGTGCCTCCACAAGTGATGCAGTGTCTGACGTCTTGATGAGGGTGAACTCGGTAATAGCTCGTTTCCCCTCCCCTTTTTTTGCTTTTCCAAAAAGTGCGCCCCCTTGATAGGAGGCCTTTTTTTCGAGAAAGTTATCCACAGACCACTCGTTTTTTTCTATCTTGCCATCGCAAATAGCTAGATAGATTTTTTCCACTTCTCTTTTTCGAAAGAGGTTGGTCAGAAGGTCTTGTGCTTTTTTGGTCTTAGCGAAAAGGATAACGCCCGATGTGTCTTTATCAAGACGGTGAACAAGAAAGTGCTCTGAAATGTCCTCTGAAGCCTGTCCCGGAGGTTTGTTATAAACAAGTAGATGCTCATCTTCAAAGAGAATCTCTAAAGAGAATTTCTTTGTTTTTTCACCAAATTCAATATCAATCTCATCGCCCTCTCTGAGGCGGTGGGTCGAGAACGTTTCCACCCGCCCATTGATCGTGCACCCTCCAGCTTCTATCGCCCGTTTAACGGCTTTTACTGAAGGGTACTCCTCTAAAGTATCTCGTAAAAAAGCGAGCAGGGTCTTACCTGCATCCTCACTTGTTACTCGCATAGGTTCTCAAAAAAGGTAGTGAGAAGACGGACGCCAACGCCCGTTGCTTGCACAGGTTGATAGGGTTTAAGGCTATCTGGAAAAGCAGTGCCTGCAATATCAATGTGGGCCCATTTTGCTTTATCGATAAACTTCTTCAAAAAGATCCCCCCCTGGATGGGAGAGGCTTTTCTTTGGCCTGAATTTTTGATGTCAGCTACCTTTGATTTTAAGATCGCATCATATTCTTCATACATAGGGAGAGGGCAAAGTCTTTCATAGGTGTCTTCTCCAGCTTCGAGAAGCTCATCTGCCAACTCATCATCTTCGCACATCAGAGCAGAAACTTCTTCTCCAAGGGCCACAATCGCTCCACCCGTTAGGGTCGCGATATCGATGATTCTTTTAGGATTGAATTTTTCCTGAGCATAAGAAAGAGCATCTGCTAAAACTAGCCGCCCTTCGGCGTCTGTATTTGAGATTTCTACGGTGAGTCCTTTGTGGCTTGGATAGACATCGCCAGGCTTATAACTCTTCGGGCCAATGGCATTTTCTGTCGAGCCAATGACTGCCACTACGTTGACAGGCAATGAAAGCGATGCAATTGCGTGCATCGTACCCAAAACAGCCGCTGAGCCAGACATGTCATCGCGCATAGTCTCCATGCCTCCAGTCGGTTTAAGGTTGAGCCCGCCAGTGTCATAGGTCACACCTTTGCCCACAAGAGCAGTGACCTCTTTTGATTTCGGATCACCAATATATTCCAAAACAATGAGCGCAGGCTCTTCAAAAGAGCCTCGAGAGACCGCTTGCAGCAAGGTTAACTTTTCTTTGGCAATTTCTTTTGGACCCAAAACCGTCGCTTTAAGACTTTTAAACTCGGTCGCCAGATCTTTTGCCGTCTTCCCTAAAAATGTGGGTGTAATATCATCGGCGTTGCTGAAGATGAGATTGCGGGTGAGATAGACACTTTCACATACCTTTTGGGTCCGATCGAGCGCTTTCTTATCAGGATCGATAAAATGCATCGTGGTCAAGTACTTCTCTTTTTCCGACTTGTTTGTGTCGTAGACATAATTGGCAAGTAGGGCCCCTTCGGCTACAGCTTCAGTGACATCCATGTCCTCTGCCCCAGGAAGGGCAATACTGACCGATTTTGCTTTTCCTTTCAGATGGCAAATCGCCTTAGCATAGCTACGCCTTAAAATCTCTTTAGTAAGCGATTTTTCAGGACCGAGTCCAACGAGAACAACACGTTTTTCCTTATCGCCCTTCGTGTAATGACAAATGATCTCTTCCTTCTTTCCCGTAAAGTCACCCGATTCCAACACAGCGGAGTAAAGTGTACTTAACCCTTTCGTGGAAAAAGCCGGTTTTTTGCCTGCAAAAAATGGAAGAATGAGCGCATCCGTTTTCTTGCGCTTTGCTAAAGACGTACTTGTCGAAATCATTATGAGTCTACCCGCAGTTAAAAAATTTTAGATTCAAAAAAATTTGATAAGGCAATGTGAAAACACACTGCCCAAAAAAAAGATCAAATAGGACCCTTAAAACGGGATCTCTTCATCAGCAAGAGCGCCTGCTGGCTGCTCATTGTGTTGTTGTTGATCCTGCTGGCCATGCTGCTGCTGACCTTGTTGTTGGTCTTGCTGCTGCTGACCTTGTTGCTGACCTTGATCTTGTTGCTGGTATCCGGCTCCGTTATTACTACTTTGGCCTTCGGGTCTTCCAAATGGGCTAAAGAGCAAGTTATTCGCAGTGATGTTCATAGAGACCTGCGGGCGGTTGTCTCTGTCAGTGAAGATTTCGGGTTTGCTGAGCTCACCAAGAACAATTAATGGACTTCCCTTTTTAAGGTAAGGGATCATTTTATCAAATTGCTCTCCCCAAACTGTAACGCGCCACCAAATGGTGTCATCGCCTTTTGAGCCTTTGCGCACGCGGGCTGCAATCCGAATAGTTGTAACTTTTTGTCCAGAAGAAGTGAAACGAACTTCTGGGTCTGATCCTAAGTGTCCTGCAACAGTAATTTGATTCATGAGAAACCTCCGTTTCACCGGATTATCAAGAGATCGGAAAAAAATTACAATATAAGAAAATATTTAATGACAAAAAATTCTTTAATAGTTTAGACCGGGAATTTCACATCCAATTGAAACGGAAAAGTAAATGGCTAGAAGATCTACACACAACACTCCCGCTGAAGGCCTCGAGAAGAGACCCTTAAAGAAAAAATACCTGTTTGGCCCTGACTTGCTCGATGCAATCGATGAAAGGCCCGAATTTCATGATCCCTACTCTGAGCTCAATCTCTTTTTGTCTCAAAAAGTGAAAAACGAAATGCGCCATTGCAGCAATTCTAAAAAATGGTCTCCCCAGTTACAAGACGAGCTTCTTTGCAAAATCACGCCAGAGTTCCAAGAGCGTTTCCCTAAATATCGACTCGGCGTTTCTGCAATAAAGAAGACCTGGGAGAAAGTGCAGTACTTTTCCATGCATCTACAAGAGAAAAAAGAAGCACTCACCCAAGACGGCAAACTCAACATCCCCTTCTTTATCAAAGAGAACTTAAAAAACACGACTAAACTACCAAATACGTGCCATATCCATCCATGCCATTACGCTCACCAACAAGCAGCAAAAATGAGCGAATGTATCGCCGTTGTCGATGGGATACGTCCCAAGCTCGAGCAACTCACTCGAACAATTTGGTCGTTGCAGCGACATCTGATTCCAGGCCTTTCCCCCGAGCATTTCAAAAGTCCTTATGATGAAAACGAAAAAGCCGATAAACTCATCGTCAAAGCCATTTTAGAGATCACCGCTAAACACCCAGAAATTTCTCAAGCAGAACTCGTCTTTCATGTGCAAAAAAGACTCATCCAACTCCGCCATGTCACGACAGCCTATAGCCACGTTCAAATGAAAAAAATGCTGTCTGCGCTCTATGCAGACCAGTGTCACTATCTCAACCAAAGAATGGAGAGAACCTTAGAGAGAATCCCTTATCCAACAGCAAAATGTCTCAAGGGGCAACTCGCCAGTCTAGCACTCGACAACCCACACATGGGTCCAGAGCAAGTAACAGAAGAAGCCTTTGCCTTCTTCGAAAAGGCAAATGCAGCCTTAGCAGATCTCGAGGAAGAAGAGATAGAGCGAAAAATCCAAAACTGGGCCATCCAAAATGATATGCTCCTGCGTTGGATCCGCTTAAACCACAACTCCGCCCTATATCAAGAGATCGTCTTAGCCTGGAGAGAAAAGAAAGATCTCGCAGGTACTGTACAACTGGCCCAACAAAGATTTTTGGAAAAGTACCCCAAAACGATTGGTTTCGCAAAGGAGCTTGAAACACTCTCATGGATCTACCTCAAGTACCACTGGTATACAGGCCTCTTTGCTGAAAAAGTCCCTACATTTGACCGCTTCATTAAATGGCAAAAAGAAAGACAAAAAGATCAGAATCTTTCTCCTCAAGAGTTGCTCGAGAAAATGGAAAAACTCTCGAAAAAAATGCTACCTCTAATGCCGTTTAGCCGCACCCGGGCGAGTACTACGTTGTTTACAGAACAGCAGTAAGACCCCCACTAGAATAAGTGGTAAACTCAAAAATTGCCCCATGTCTAAAATAGAGCCACTAGCAATCAATGCGCTCTGGGGACTCTTGACAAACTCTATCACAAACCGAAAAGTAAACGTCCCGATGAAGAACAAACCTGAAGTTTTTCCAAGTCGATACACAGCCGGAACATTCTTTCTTAGCGACCAAAGAACCACAAAAAAAGAAAAATAAAAAATGGCCTCATAAAGTTGCACAGGGTGGCGTGGAGCCAGAGGACCTCCATCAGCTGCAGACCCAAAAAGAACGCCCCAAGGCATAGTTGTCACCGTTCCAACAATCTCCTGATTGAAGAAATTCCCAACTCGGATGAAACCACCGGCAAGAAGAGCGGGAATGACCATAAGATCGAGCAATGCTACCCAAGTGAGCATCGGATATTTTTTCTGGTAGCGAGTACAAAAAACCCACAAACTCATCAAAATACCAATTACGCCCCCATGACTTGATAACCCCCCTTCCCAGAATTTAAAAATCCCTAGAAAGTCATTTAAGTAATCTGCAGGGCTCTGATAGAAAAGTACATCACCAAGCCTCGCGCCCACAATCGTACCGACAATGACATATAGGCATAGTTTTTCCGCAACTTTTAGAATTTCTTTCTTGCGTACTCGATACGGTAACATGAACTCTTTGAGCAGAGACTGAAACACCAAGTATGCGAGGAAAAATCCTAAAGCAAAGAAAAATCCATACCAAAGAATCGGCCGATCCAGAAGCGGAATATTCCACGTCGTCATCGCCCGAGAGGGATCCCAATTTATATAACTAAAAAATTGCGCCATATTCATTAAAAAAGGTATAGTACTCTCCAAACAGGTATCTGTCAAACCGACACCACAGCATTTAGGAAATATTTTGAAGACAGACGTAACTTTAGACACCTATTCTAGAGGCGAAATCGCACTCGACCTCATCACGTTCAGCGGAGTGGGGGCAATTGCCTACGGCTCGTTTTGGACAGCTTTACCCTTAGCAGCGGTGAGTGCGACAGTCATTGCCACAACACATCAGTTTTTAGATGATAGTAAGAGCCTTTCAAAGATTGTGAGAATCGCAGCAATCATCACAGCGATCGCCCTCACAACCCTCTCCATTCCCCTTCTGGTGAGCACTCTTACCACCCACTCCATCTCAATCCTTGCTCTTGAAACAGCCCTTCAAACCACCGCATTACAAGTCGCTGCCAAAACAACGATGTACTGCGTATTCAATGCAGGACTTATCTTTCGCGATATCTTCTTTTTCTCCTTCCCCTCAAGCCTCCAATCTCTGAAAAGAGCAGATGCCAACGAGCTGAAAAAGCATCTTCTCGATTTCCCAGGTAGAGCAGGGAACGCCTCTTTAGAGTTCCAACTGGAATTGCAACAGCTTTTTAAAAAGCACGACCTCTCTCCTCTGCCTCTGATCAATTTCAACGAAATAGGACAGAGCTGGACAAGAGACGAACTAGAAAATCTTCACGAAACTGACCTGAGCCGCATGTCCTTGCCCAAAAGAGCACAAATCGCAGAGCTATTGTTCCACCATAACCTCCCGCCTCAACGTCGACATTATAGGCGAGCAGAACTTCCCGTTATCGACTACCAATCTCTTGCAAAAAAGCTCACTTCTAACCAACTTGTTTGGGCTCATTTAAAGACACTCCTCGATCCGAAATTTCCGAGATTATACCCGATCAACCAAAAGTTTTATGCTCTAAAACTCGCAGCTCCTCGCGACGCTTGGATCTACCTACCTCCACTCACCTCCGAGCAAGATGTTAAAGATCTAGAGCCCTATCAACTTAGCTGGTACAACAACCTCTTTCAAGCTCAACCATCTCATCTGAAAAGCTTAGAGGCCAAGGTCAAAACCGCCTTTGGAGCTAGGCTCCAGCAAAAAACACCCGTCCCTCCCTACACACCCCCTCCGCCCCTGAAAGAGCGCACCATCACCTGGAAACACGCAGCCATTGCAGCTAGCGCTGTTGCAGGCGTTGCCTTTATTGCCTTTGCTACCTACTCCTACTTCCAGAGCTCTTCTTTAGAGCTCCCTCTACCTCCGCCCGTGCCTCCTATTATCCCCTTAAAAAACATCTCTTTGGATACTGGCTTTTGCCCTGCCCCTATTTCCCTTCCACTCCCCCCAATTCCTACTCCTAATCCAGTCCTTTTACCCCAACCGCCGCCCATGAACGCGGCTAACATCACCACAACACCCATCTCACCTGCCCTACCCCAACCACCGCCCGCCCCCTCAGGTGTACTAACCCTTCCACCGCCTCCATCAGTGTGCCCAGCTAAGTTTACCACAACACCCATCTCTACTGCAGAGCAATTCCTAAAGTGGTACCACCTCGTTGGAGCTGTCGCCGCTGCTGCAATATGTGCAGGCATTAGATCATCTTATGCCCAAGATGGCAACTCTGCAGTCCCCCTCCCTGAGGATGGCGAGAGTGAACCACCAGGCTCGGTTATAGCGGCAGTACCACCTCAGAATCGTAGTAAGTTTGATGAAGAATATTCCTCTAGTGGAGAGTCAGCAGATAACGAAAGCTCCGATAGTGACATGGATCTCTGTTCACCACCCAGTAGAGCCTCTCACCACAAGAATGCTGAAGATGATCGTGATCCAGCCTGCCCCCCAACTACTCGAAGGAATTCGATTCGACTACTGCGTTCCCCTTTAGATCTTGGATTTGCAGGTTCCCCAGCTCCAAACACCTCCTACAAACCCCCCAGAGGCGTTCAACGGCGCATTCGCCTCCAACTTTCTGGAAAAGGCCCTGGCTCGCCTGCTCATGCGGCTAGTGTGCTTGGCATCTTTTCTATAGACGCTCCTCAGCCTGACGTTAGAAAACGTCTCACCTTTGATAGTTTGGACGATAATGACACTGAAGTCCCCCACCAACCACCGAGCCGAGTTGATTCAGCTCTCAACCTGTTATCAAGATTCTCTCCTACTTGGGGCAGAAACACAGATCCTGGGAACTGGAATGGAATTTTTGCCTTAGTAGGTACTACCGCTTCCACCAATGCTTCACGCAGAGGCGGCAAAGCTATCAACAATACCTGCCGCATCAATGTTAGACATGGACTGTATGTTCTAAATATGATTAGTCAAGAAAGAAAAATAGACGGATTTTCCCCCTCTTTGATGTATGCATGCTGGGGTCTTATTGCCCAAGCACTTGATAAAAGCGACACGTATAATTGGGAAGCTATAGACCTCGAAGGGGATCAATTCTACGATTACTATGCACAGGACACATTTGGAGAAGGTCGGAGTCCTATTAATAACAGAACTCATGAAGGCTTTGAATTTAACCTCGAAGGACTTCCAAATGACTTCACTAAAGTTTGGGTTTATAGAAAAAAAGGGACGGGAGCATCCACCGCAGCGGCAGATGCAACAGAACAAATCACCTATGTGAAATTTGGCAAGGATACTGATCGATTTAATTCAGGAACAAGAACCCGTATTAGTAGAAGACTTACTCTCCGCTAAAACCTAAATGAAAATGCAAAAAGCGCATGTGCCGAAGGTGCAAAAGGGCAAAGCATCTTTGTCAAAAATGATCTTGCAAACACCCTTTTAGAGTTTCCCTCGACAAAAAAGAATTACTACCCTATAGTGGCTGGCCACTTGAGTTCTTGTAAAAGAACATAACTTTAGGAGAACCTGCCCATGAAAATCTCTTTAGCCTTTCTGAGAGTTTTTTTTGTCCTTCTTAGTCTTTTTTTTATGATGGCCTTTATGGCGTCCCTACCCGTTGGACCCCTCTGGCAAAAGCTGTCGATTGGTCTCGGAGTTGGATTGCTTTTTAGCGCTTTCCTACTTTCTATCGAAGCCCTCTTCAAACGTTATAATCTAAAAGCCTTCAACACCGTCATCCTTGGCCTTTTCCTTGGCTATCTGATGGGTCAGGCGTTAAACGCCATCTTCAATGCGGTTTCAGAGATGAGCCATATGCATATGGTGATGCAACCACAAACTCTGCACCTGATTAAGATCTGCTGCTTCCTTGTGGGTACATACACCGGAACCTTGCTCACATTGCACTTCTCAGATGAGATCCTCATTAGCATCCCTTTTATCAAACTCTCTCGGTCGAGTTTAAGAAAAAAAGATCTTTTGATCGATGCTAACGTACTTGGAGATTCCAGAATCATCGACTTAGCCGCCACAGGTATTTTAGACAATACCCTCATCATGCCACGGTTTTTGAGCCAAGAGCTCTACACTCAGTCAGAAATTGGCGAAGAATCTGCGCGCGCGAGCGCTAAGCGGTGTGTTGAAACGCTCAAAAAACTCGAGTCAATCCCCTCGCTATGCCTTCGCTATGATGAAACAAAATTCAAAGATGTGAATGATTCATTTACTCAACTCCTTAGGCTTGCTCGCCTGACCGACTCTAACATCTTGTCTGCCGACTTATCTCAGGCCCAAGTTCCTGTTATCGAAGGGATCCAGATCATCAACCTCCATGCTCTATCTAATGCATTAAAGCCCCTCATGGAAGCTGGTGAGTCGATGAAAATCAAAATCCAACGTTACGGCAAAGAACCCAACCAAGGAGTAGGTTACCTCGAAGACGGCACAATGGTAGTCGTCAATGGTGGTGGTGACTATGTTGGAGAAAATATCGACGTTCTGGTCCTTTCAGTTAAGCACACTTCTTCTGGACGAATGATCTTCTGCAACACTATGGATGATGTACCAGCTAGAGGCAATCGAGTAGAAGTATGACCTTAGGACTTGGCAATGACATCATCGAAATTGAGCGCATCAAAGAAGCTCACTCTGAGAGGGGGCAAGCATTCTTAGATCGCCTCTTCACAGAAAAAGAGCAGAGCTATTGCCTCGCCCAAAATGATCCCTACCCACGCTTAGCAGGACGCTTTGCGGCTAAGGAAGCTATTTCAAAAGCCCTTGGCTGCGGCTTCGGCGCAGACATTGCCTGGAAAGACATTGAGATCTTAGCAGATGAGAGTGGCAAGCCCATTGTCCATCTCACCGGGGATCTAGCGCGTCGCTTCGATCATCCATCGATTCTCGTTACCATCAGCCACTGCAAAGCTTACGCCTCCGCGGTGGCCCTTTGGCTCAAAGTGTAGTTTTTACTCCAGCTGCTCTACCTAATTTTTGAACTGGAATGGGTATACACCATTTATCTACCGCACTTTTTTCATCCCCCACCTGTATCTAAACTGCTCGCTAGTACTTAGTACGAATAAGGCAGCAACCATAATAATTTTTTGATAATAAACCTCGGCATACATACTATGAGGAAAATGGAAGAATTAGCAAAGGGACCTTAATGAACAGAATATGTAAATTTCTATTCGCTTTTTTAATTAGCACTACTTGCCTTCAAGCAAATGATTTCCCTAAGGAAATTATTATTGTTGGGGATAGTTTGTCTGATTCGGGAAACTCCAGAGCAGCACTAGATGTTGCTTTATTGTTTTTTAGAACATCTCCTATTACCGATGGGACAACATGGCCAGTTTTACTCTCTTCAGCACTTGGCGCTAAAACCCTTAAACCCTCAACTCAAGGGGGAACAAATTTTGCCTACGTGGGAGCTCTCACCAAAGGCGCCTTTGCTCTCTTCCCAAACCCCTCTTTAACAGAGCAAGCAAATTCTATTCCTGCAAACACAAATACAAATCATCCTGTTTTAGTATTTGGTGGTGCGAATGATATCTTCTTTGACCCCACGACAATCACCAATCCAGGTGTAATGGCAGCAAGTGATATCATTGACATTTTGACAAATCTGCATTCTCGTAAATTCGATACTCTCATTACTTTTTCACTTCCAGACGTCGGCTTGATTCCATCCTCAGGAGCAATGTCTTCTGATTACACACGGGAAAGTCTTGATTTCAATGTAACTCTAAAGAGTGGATTAGAATCTTTGTCCTTTCCTGTGCTCCAAATAGATCTATTCCCTCTATTCAACGAAGTGATTTTTGATCCAAACCGATTTGGGTTCACTAATTCGACAGAAGCCCCTGTATTAGACGGAGGGGGTGGAACGAATACAGCAGGATATGTTTTTTTCTACGATGGAACTCACCCTACAGAAGCTACTCATGAAATTATTTCGCAATACGTTTTTACAATTATCAATGCCCCTAACTTCCTAAATGCTATGGCTCAGAAACCAATGTATCGCCACCATTTAAATGAACACAAATTTGTCTTATTTTCTCATACTGCCTGAGTATTCTCCCAGTTTCGTCGAGCTTCACGAGGACTGAGATACCCTAGCTTTTCCAAAATCCAACTCTCGTTGTAACTATGAATAAATATGGATACTTCAGCCTCAAATTCTTCTATAGTTTGATATATGCGTCCATGGACTATTTGCTCCTTGAATGT
>Ga0210003_1000024_pt1 | contig 175545 bp, 156 predicted proteins | sample LantaG_FD_182804 | JGI IMG/M metagenome (GOLD analysis project Ga0210003, IMG submission 182804) | Deep subsurface microbial communities from Baltic Sea to uncover new lineages of life (NeLLi) - Landsort_02402 metaG (SPAdes) (version 2) | ecosystem: Environmental > Aquatic > Marine > Oceanic >... | reverse complement strand
GAAGAAAAAGTCTTCTTGAAAATGATTCTTTACCCGGGAAACTCGCTGATTGTTCCTTCTCAAATCCTGAAGACACGGAGATATTTATTGTTGAAGGCGATTCAGCAGGTGGCAGTGCAAAACAGGGCAGAGATAGAACATTCCAGGCAATTCTTCCATTAAGAGGAAAAATTCTCAATGTTGAGAAGGCAAGGCTTGATAAAATATTATCAAATTCAGGGATAAGAACTATTGTGTCCGCACTTGGAACAGGAATAGGCAGCGATGACTTTAGTGCCGACAGAGTTAGATATCACAAAATTATAATAATGACAGACGCAGATGTGGATGGTTCGCATATAAGAACTCTTCTTTTGACCTTTTTTTACAGATACGCAAAAGCACTGATAGAGAAGGGATATATATATATTGCACAGCCGCCACTTTACAGAATAAAAAAGGATAAGGAAATCAAATATATATTTGACGAGAAAGAATTAAGCAGAGTCCTCGAATCGATGGGTAAACCTGAGAATGTCCATATACAAAGATACAAAGGTTTAGGTGAAATGAATCCGGATCAATTATGGGAAACAACTATGGATAGAGAAACAAGGACATTAAAAAGGGTAACCCTTGAAGATTTAGTGGCAGCGGAGCAAATGTTTACTGTCCTTATGGGGAATGTTGTCGAGCCAAGGAGGAAATTCATAGAGGAAAATGCTCGTAATGTTCAAAATCTTGATGTATAACTATAGCCACAGAAGTGTACAGAAAAAAAATCTATTCCTTCGTGAGAAGATTTAAGGCTTCGAGATATTTCTCCTGTGTTTTCTTAATTACATCGTCCGGAAGAGAGGGGGCGGGAGGTTTCTTGTTCCAACCTGTGCTTTCAAGGTAATCCCTGACATATTGTTTGTCGTAACTTCGCTGGGAATGCCCGGGTTCATATCCAAGAAGAGGCCAGAAGCGAGATGAGTCAGGAGTAAGCATCTCGTCAATCAGGATGACCTTAGTATTTATTTTCCCAAATTCGAATTTCGTATCGGCAATAATGATTCCTCTCTCCCGAGCATATTGTTTTGCCCACCTGTAAATTTCAAGACTTGCATTTTTAATCGTATTTAGGTTTTCATCACCAACTAATTTTCCCGCTTCCTGCTCGGTTATATTAATGTCATGCCCTTCTTTTGCCTTTGTTGCTGGAGTAAAGATGGGCAGAGGAAGTTCGTCTGCTTCAAGAAGACCGCCAGGCAATTGAATGCCACAAATTTTCCCTGTTTCCTTATACTCTTTCCACCCTGATCCAGCAAGGTATCCTCTTACCACTGCTTCTATTGGGAAAGCTGTCGTTTTTTTTGTAATCATAATTCTTCCCCATAGAAGGGATTTATACTCATTTAACCTTTCCGGTAGATTATCGACATTGCTTGATATGAGATGGTTTTCGATAATATTCTCTGTTTTACTCATCCAGAATGTGGACATAAGCGTCAGAATTTTTCCTTTTTCTGGGATTTCACTTGCCAAAATGACATCAAAGGCAGAGATTCTATCGGATGCTACTATGAGTAATCGATCGCCAAGGTCATAAACATCCCTTACCTTACCTGTTTTGAATATTGGAATTCGTTTTAGTTTTTCCACAATCTTTTTTATATACGATAGAAAAACTGTGCTGTCAAGGGAAAAGATTGAGACTTTCCCAAAATATGGAAAAATCTATTGAAATAATCCTTGACAGAAGGTTGATTGTATACTAATATAATTGCATATGAGAAAAACAAAGGAGGGTATATGAAAAAGTTTTTCTTTTTTGCGTTTTTTTTGGTCCTTGCATCAAGTCTTTTTGCTGATGCCAAGCTTGAAAGTATAAGAGCAGCTATAAAAGCAAAGGGTGCAAAATGGACAGCCGGGATTACATCTATGTCGATTCTTTCTGTTGAAGAGCAAAAAATGCGGCTCGGATGGAACAAGGAACTTGAAACACCCCCAGAAGAAAGAGGAATAGGACCTTCAGTTCCACCTCAAAAAACATATGCGGAGTCACTTGATTGGAGAAATTACAATGGTGTAAATTATATTACTCCCATCAGGGACCAGGGCGCCTGTGGTTCCTGCGTGTGTTTCGGATTACTCGGTGCGGCTGAAGGTATGATGAATCTGCAGGCTGGAGCAGAAAATATGGAGACAGATATGAGCGAGCAAGAGCTGCTTTCCTGCGGTCCAGGTTCCTGTAACGGATGGAATGTTGGGGATGCAATGAACTGGATGAAATATGCTGGGGTTTCCGAGGAAGCCTGTTTCCCCTATCAGGCGAACGATAATATACCCTGTACCGATAGATGTGAACGTTATCCGTTCACCAACAGAAAAGCTCAGTTGTGGGGATGGTGTTATTCCTATGTTTGGGGTCTCAAGGAAGAAATGCAGAACGGTCCCATAGACGTTGCATTTGCCGTTTATGAGGATTTTATGTCTTATACAGGTGGGGTTTACAGGCATACATGGGGAGCTTATGAGGGCGGTCACAGTGTCACAATGGTTGGCTGGAATGATGCTGACTCCTGCTGGATATGCAAAAACAGCTGGGGACCCAACTGGGGAGAAGATGGCTATTTTAGAATTGCCTGGGGAGAATGTGGCATTGAAGACTATGCTGCATATCTCACAATGAGACCAGCAGGATACCCGTATCTCAGTCTTGGAGATTATTTGGTGGATGATTCAGTTGGTGGTGACGGAGACGGTGTCCTTAATCCCGGAGAGCAGGCCAAACTTTCGACAGAAATCATAAATAGATTGGGATGGTGCGATGCACAGTATGTTGATGCTACTCTCAGGACAGTCGATTCGAGGGTTTCAATAACTGATTCAACAGCAAGTTATGGAACGATTGTTGATGGGGATACTGTGGTAAATACATCCGACCAGTTTGAAGTTCAGGGTGTTAATGGTGATTCCCTTGGACCTGTTGAATTAACAATGTATATTACTGCTGTGGGAGATAGTGGTTCATACTGGATAGAGCTGACTTTTGACATTGAGTATGGATGGACCCAGTATGGATGGCCAGCATTTTCCGAGCAGGTAAAAACTTCACCAGCGATTGTCGATTTGAACGGAGATAATAAAGGTGAAGTTATATACGGCTCCGAAGGCGGGGACCTTTTTGTAAAGAACTATGCAGGTAGTGATTTTTCTCCTTTTCCCTACCATATTGCAAACAAAATATGGGGTTCACCTGCAGTCGGTGATGCGGATAATAATGGAGTGACTGATATTGCATTCGTTGGTTTCAATACCAATATCTACCTCGTTGATGAGAATAAAAATCTTAAATGGAGCGTTACGACAGGTGGTCCGGTAACAGCAACGCCAGTACTTGCCGATCTCAATAACGACAATCATCTTGAGGTGATAGTAGGGAGCTTCGATAGGAAACTATATGTCCTTGATTCAAGTGGTAACCCCCTAAACGACAGTTTTCCGTTAACGATGCCAGACGGAAGTATGATTGTTGCTGGTTGTGCTGTCGGTGATATCAATGGAGATAATACGAAAGAGATTATTGTTGCATCCTATGGAGGTTATGTGTATGCGATATCTCCTGATGGAGTGATTTTACCAGGTTGGCCATTTCAGACAGGTGGAAATATCTGGGATGCTCCATCAATGGCAAATCTTGATGGTACGGGAGTAAAGATTGCAGTTGGCTCCACTAACGATACTGTATATGTTATCAATAGCGATGGTACCATTGATTTCAAGGTTGGTACTGGAGGTGATGTCAGAAGTTCACCTTCATTTGTCGATGCAGATGGAGACAATAATTTGGATGTATTTTTTGGTTCCGACGACGGCAAAGTCTATGCTTACAATCATAGTGGTAATCCTCTTGCTAACTGGCCCGTTGCTGTTTCAAGTGCCGTCAAATCACAGGTAGTGTTCTCTGATCTCAATAATGATAACGCACCCGAAGTAATTGTTAATGCTTCTGGTGGTGAGCTATCTGTTTTTGAAGGGGATGGAAGTGCATTTGATATTTTTCCTGTTGCTGTCCCTGGTAGCCCAACAACACCTGCTGTCGAGGATTGTGATGGAGATGGAGACTTAGAAATCTTCTTTGGCAATGTCAATGGAATGTCGGCAATAGACTGTAAGTCACAGAGGGGTTTGGGTGCTTACTGGAATATGTTCAGGTGTAATTTAAGGAGGACGGGAAATTATGATGATGCCGAGATGGGCGTTGAAGAGTCCACAGGTGCCGAGATTTCGAAATTTAGAATTTATCCTAATCCTTTCAACGGTACGACAAAGATTGTTCTTGGATGCAGGAAGGGTGAAAAAGTTAATGTTGTAATATACAATATTGCAGGTCAGAAGATAAGAGAAATTGAATCGAAGAACAATGCAACACAGAGAGTGATAGTCTGGGATGGAAGGAATAAGAATAGTGAACCTGTTCCAACAGGCGTATATTTCTGTGTTGTGAAGTCTGCAACTAACGGAGAAGTAAGAAGGAAACTAATCAAGATAGAGTAAATTGATGTAACAATGGCTAAATGTAGGGGCGTCAATTGGGCGCCCCTTTCTTTGATATTAACAATAGAATCATAGGAGCTATTTTATCGGTGCAAAAAGAATGATGTCGTTGCCAATTTTTTTTCAAAATATGGTTTGGAGAAGCAATCTAAGATTTCTACTTGTTTTTATTCTCTTTCTGCCCATTTCCTGTCAAAAATCCAATGAATTCCTTAACAATCCCGAGAAGTTTCTGGAAATAAAGGATTTTCCTTCGTATATCTTGAAGATTTCGTATAACGGTGTGAATGGAAGTAATTTGCTTCAGGGATTAAGGGAAGATACGCTTGTTGACATCAAAGGGATATATGTAAAGGGAAAAGGAACTTCATTTCTAAGGACCTTTGACGATTCTGAACTCCTTTATGTGCCGCTTAAAGGCGTTCCCGAGTTCAATTCTGAAGCAAGCCTGGTGGAGATTAAAGGTAGGGTCAGGAGTAATGGTGAGGCTTACTTGAAGGGGATAGAGGTCAAATCTCTTGACGATATTGAGGAGCTAAGGAAAGCGGTTGAGCATGAATATCCTTTATTGCTTGAAAAGATTAAAGGCAAGGTCCGCAATTCAAAATCGAACAATAGAACAAAAATTTCAACGTCTGCTTCCCATCTTTCCTTAGACATTAAGGACTGGCATCTCGCAGCCAGGAGGGATGAAATCTTAGTTTTTGGAAGAACATACGACCTTATGTATGAATTTGACATAGGTATTCTTGTTAAGAAATCAGGCGATACTTATAGCTTAGAGAAAATCTATGCAAGAGAATTTTTCAAAGGGGAATAGATTGCCCTTGAGGCATTGAGGATTGCAAGGATTGCTACACCCACATCTGCAAAAACTGCTTCCCACATTGTTGCTATACCGAAAGCTCCAAGACCAAGAAAGATGGTCTTGACACCCAGAGACAGGATTATGTTTTGCCATACAATATGTTTGGTTTTTTTTGCGATATGAATTCCCTCATCTATTTTCATAAGGTCATCTGTCATAAGCACGACATCTGCGGCTTCGATAGCAGCATCAGAACCCAGCGCACCCATTGCAATACCGATATCTGAACGCGCAAGGACAGGAGCATCGTTTATTCCGTCTCCCACAAATGCGACTTTTTCGTTCTTGCTGGTTTTGTTCTTGACCAACTCTTCCATCTTTTGCACTTTCTCTTGTGGCAGAAGTTCGGCGAAAAAACCATCCAACCTGAGTTTTTCCGACACAGATTGTGCGATTTCCTTACTGTCGCCTGTAAGCATAATTTGGCGACTAATTCCGTCGGCACGCAATTTTTGAGTCGCTTTATGGGCGTTTTTTCGTATCTTGTCCGAAACAACAATGTATCCAGCATATTTACCATCAACAACAGTATGAACAATGGTCTCATCCGTCTTGCAGATTTCGTGATGGATATTTTCCTTATGTAAGAGTCTATCGTTTCCGGCGAGGATTACTTTTTCATCTATCTTTGCTTTTATTCCGTACCCTGCTATCTCCGTATAATCTTTAACCCGATTGGGGTTAAACTTTCTTCCGTATGCTTCTAATATTGATTTGGCTACTGGGTGATTGGAGTACATCTCTGCTGCTGCCACATATTCCAAAATCTGCTCTTTTGAAAGCTCGCTCACAGATACTATTTCTGTAACCTTGAATACACCTTCTGTTAGCGTTCCTGTTTTATCAAAAACCAGTGTTCTGATATTAGCTAAAGCCTCAAGAAAGTTTGAACCTTTTACTAGTATTCCTCGTTTCGACGCTCCACCTATTCCTCCAAAAAATCCGAGAGGTATGGAAATGACAAGGGCACAGGGGCAAGCAATAACGAGAAATATTAAGGCCCGGTAAATCCATTCTGATAACGGTTCCTGGTGAACAAAAAGGTGTGTTAGAAAGGGTATTCTGTAGAGAAGCACGGGAATAGTAGCCATTATGACAGCAAGTAATACCACAGAAGGAGTATAGTATCTTGCAAACTTTGTTATGAATTTCTCTGTTGCTGACTTTTTGAAACCAGCATTTTCCACCAGGTCAAGAATCTTTGAGACCGTTGAGGCGCCAAAGTTTTTTGTAACTTCAATAGTTAATAAACCTGTCTTGTTTATCATACCTGATAGGATAGTATCACGCTTTTTGAATATCTTTGGAATGGATTCACCTGTCAGCGCAGATGTGTCAACCGTTGATTCACCCTCTGTGATTATTCCGTCTAAAGGCACATTTTCTCCAGGTTTCACTATGATATGGTTTCCGACTTTTACGGTATCAGGGTGAACTATTCTTGATTCACCATCATCTATTTGCAGGTTTGCATAATCAGGTCTTATATTGAGAAGGGATGCTATAGACCTTTTCGAACGGTTTGCCGCAAGAGTTTCAAATAGCTCTCCCACTCTGAAGAAGAGCATTACTGCAACTGCTTCAGGAAAGGCTTTTATTGCAAACGCACCAAGGGTTGCTACTGTCATAAGCAGGTTTTCATCGAAAGCTTTACCGTGAGCAATATTCTTAAGGGACGAAAACAGGATGTTTCTGCCAACTATTATGTAGCTTAAAATGTAAAGAAAAAGTTTCGGGATGAAGGCTGGGTTTAAAAGAAGTGTAAGGGCAAATAACAATGCTGCCAGTGCAATTTCTGCTATGTCTTTTCTGGCTTCTTTATTCATCTAACACCGAGTCGCCGAAACAGTGCTGAAATGAATTCAGTACACGGCTCAGCATAGGATTTGGCATGACAACTTATAATATCGTTAATGACAAAGAGTGGCTATTGGTCTAAAAAGGTGCCATAATGAGCGGGATGCAGTAAATGGAGATTACAATTTTATCCTGCGCAGTCGGAGCGAATTCGTCACTACATTTATGGAAGAAAATGCCATAGACGCTTCAGCAATAAGTGGATGAAGCAAGCCAAGTATCGCAATGGGGATTGCAACAATATTATAGAAGAAAGCCCAGAACAGATTCTCTTTTATTTTCTTGAACGTTGCAAGGGAGAGTTTGATTGCCTTTACAACGGAAGTGAGGTCTCCTCTCACCAACGTAATATCCGATGCCTCGATTGCAATATCCGTGCCTGTGCCAATTGCTATACCCACATTTGCTTGCGTCAATGCGGGTGCATCGTTGATACCATCTCCTACCATAGCAACCATTCCTGTTTTTTGAATTTTCTGAATCATCCGCTGCTTGTCCTGTGGCAGAACATTGGCAATCACTTCGCTGATGCCAGCCTTTTTTGCAATTGATTTTGCAGTCTTCTCATTGTCACCAGTGAGCATAACAGCTTTGAATCCCAATGCCTTGAGAGCGTTGATTGACGCCACTGTATCTTCTTTCAGCGTATCCGCAACTGCAATTACTCCAATAATATTTCCCATGACGGAAACTATGGCAACGGTTTTTGATTCATCTTGAAGTCTTTCTACCGTAGCCTGGGTTCCTGCAACGCCAACACCCATATTTCTCATAAAATTCTCATTTCCAACGAGAATTTCCTTACCGTCAATTTTTCCTTTGATGCCCATTCCTGATACAGCCTGGAAATCTTTTGGTTGGTCAAGTGAAATATGTTCCGTCTCTGCAGCACTTATAATCGCCTTTGCTAGGGGATGTTCTGACCCTTTCTCAAGAGAAGCAGCATATTTTAGCACGGTATTTGCCGTGAAACCTTTCTGAGGGGTAATATCTGTCACTTCAGGTTTTCCCTTTGTAATGGTACCTGTTTTGTCGAACACTATTGTTTTTACTTCCTTTATGGTTTGTATCGCTTCTCCTGACCTGAAAAGAATTCCATTTTGAGCACCAATGCCAGAACCAACCATAAGTGCAGTTGGAGTTGCAAGGCCAAGAGCGCAGGGGCAGGCAATTACAAGTACGGCTACAGCGGCAAAGACCGCTAATGAGATTGCAGATAAGTGAGGGTTGACCCAGGGTAGAAAACCGGAAGCCCAGTTTGCAATATTTATGAAAACCTGTGGAAAGAGGAGCCAAAGAAGAAAGGTCAGAATGGCAACTCCTATAACTGTCGGAACAAAAAAAGATGTAACTCTGTCAGCGAATTTTTGAATGGGAACCTTTGAACCCTGACATTCTTCAACCAGTCTTACAACCTGAGAGAGAAAGGTGTCTTTATCAATTTTGGTTGCTCTCACCCGGATAAGTCCCATCTGGTTTAATGTTGCCCCTATTACATTATCACCATTTTTCTTTTTTACAGGCATTGACTCTCCTGTTGCCATCGATTCATCAACCGATGAAGTACCGTCAATAACCACACCGTCGGTAGGTATTTTTTCTCCTGGTTTTATAATCATTACATCTCCTACCTTAAGCTGGTCTATTGAGATCTCTTTTTCGACCTGATTTTCAAGAATCCTTGCCGTTTTAGCTCCAAATTCGAGGAGTTTTTTTATCGCCTGCGATGCTCTTCCTTTTGCCGAAGATTCAATATATCTTCCGGTAAGATGGAATGCCATAATCATTGCTCCTACTCCGGCAAAACTTTCAATTGGCAAACCTACGAGACGGAGTACCCCCGTGATAAAAGAAGCACTGGTCCCCATCATTATAAGTACGTCCATATTTGTGTTCAAATGTGCTATTGACTTCAAAGCACTTCTGAACGTTGGAAAACCGGGAAATGCGAGAACAATTAAAGACAATGCCAGTTCTATGTATAGATAATGTGGAATTTCCACACCAAATACCATTTTCAATACCATAAGGATAATGATGGGGAAAGTAATAAACCAGGCAGTTGTCAGCCTTTTTTTTGCTGTTTTTACTTCTTTAATTGATGTATCCTGCTCATCTTGCAGAACTTTGTAACCTGAGCGCTCTATGGTTTTTGTTAGACCTTTTTTGTCGATTTCTTGAGGAATATACGACACTGTCGCTTCCTCAGTAGCAAGATTTACGTTTGCCTTTATTACTCCTTTTTGTTTTTTTAATGCCTTCTCGATGGTTGCGGCACAAGCAGCACAGCTCATTCCCCCAATCTTGAATTTCGCAGATTCTTTCTGGAGAATCAATTGTGGCTTTGGTATTGTGTTGTTTGTTTTTTTCATACTATTTCTCTGTTCAGAATTAGCAACTACAGCAGCATGAACCACCAGATGCCTTATCTTTTTTAACATATTTTTCTGGTTCTTTCTCAAAAGCATCTTTACAAGTTGGACAGCAAAAGTAATAAGTTTTCCCCTTATACTCACTTTTGGGAGCAGATATTGGATCAACTTCCATTCCACATGTAGGGTCTTTTACCTTTTTCATAAGTTCACCTCCTTTCTTTATCTGGTTCTTAGCCGTTTGTATACTTCCATTAGTTCGTTCACCTTTTGCTGGCTTTCCTTCTTGTTTTTGGACCTGAATGCTTCCAGGACGCAGGTTTCGAGATGATTCTTTAGAATAATTTCAGAGACCTTGTGAAGTGCAGATTCTGCCGCTTCTATCTGCATAACAACATCGATACAATAGCGTTTCTCTGTAATCATTTTCTGAATGCCTCTCAGTTGTCCCTCTATCTTTCTTAGTCTTGCCAAAGTCTTTTTCTTGGTTTGGTTATTAATCATTTTACCTTCTTATACCCTATACAGGTATATGGTATAATATAACAAATAATTTCTCGTTTGTCAAGGGAAAATTAAAAAGTTCTCTGTGGTTAAAAGATTTTTTCATTTTTTACTTGACAAATAATTGTTTTAATGTTATATTGATTTTAGTAATGGAATGAGTATAAAAATGTAGAGAGGAGAAGATATGCAGGAACTAATTGAACGGTTGAAAACGAAGGGCGTTACTTTAACCCCACAGAGATTGGCAGTGATTGAATTTCTTAAGAAAAGTAAGAATCATCCATCAGTTGACGAAATATACGACGCCATCAAAAAAAGGTATCCGTCAATTTCACAGGCTACAATTTATTCGACGCTACAAAAGCTCAGGGAACTTGGTGAAATTCAGGAATTACATATAAAGGGTGAAAAAGCAAGTTTCGACCCAATTCCTGGAAGGCATCATCATCTTCTCTGCAGAAAGTGTGGCAGTATAATTGATGTGGAGGTCAATTGTCCAATAATTGAAAAGAAAATAATAAGTGGTCATATGATAGAAGAAGTCCAGGCATATCTTTACGGTATTTGTGCTGATTGCTTGAAAAAGGAAAAGAGAATAAATAAGGAGGAAAGATGAAAGAAGAAGTGGAAAATGCATTGAACAAAATCCGTCCATCTTTACAAGCAGATGGAGGAAACGTTGAGCTGGTTGAGGTCACTGAAGATGGTATCGTTAAAGTCCGGTTGCTTGGCGCTTGTGGTGGCTGCCCGATGAGTCAGATGACGCTTAAGGCAGGGATAGAAAAACTGCTAAAGAAAGAGGTTCCGCAAGTCAAAGAAGTTGTTTCTATCTAAGTGAGAATGACCATGCGGGCAATAGTTTCCTTCAGTGGTTTGTGACCGAACAGGTAAAAGAAGAATCCTCTGCCGATGAAGTAGTCCAGAGAATGAAATTCGCAGTTGATTCAAAGGGTGGGCTTTTTATGCTTGATAAGGAACTTTCGTTGAGAGTTTTTACTCCGCCCTTGACATCCACAGATAATTGATATATAATGGGAAGTAACATAAGAAGGAGACATAATGATATCAAAATGGATCTTTGCGACATTTTTTGCTTTACTCTCTTTTTATAATCTTTCTGCCAACGACTGTCTTGACTGCCACAAGAATGTAACTCCAAAGATAGTCTCTGATTGGGAACTGAGCAAACATGGGGAAAACGGTATTGAGTGCCAGGTTTGTCATGGCGATGAACATTCCAATGGTTTCGATATTACAAAGGTCAAGATTCCCACTCCGGAAACGTGTGCAATGTGCCATAAGGAAAAAGTTGACGAGTTCAATAAAGGAAAACATGCTTTGGCCTGGGCAGCAATGAAAGCTATGCCTACGGCACACTGGCAGCCAATGGCTTTAATGGAAGGGATGAAAGGTTGTGGTGGATGTCACAAAATTGGAATAAAGACGGATGAGGAGATCAAGCAATTAAAAAGTGAAGGTCAGGTATTTGGTATTGCCTCCTGTGATGCGTGTCATACAAGGCATCTTTTCAGTGTAAAGGAAGCCCAACAACCGCAGGCTTGCGAGACCTGTCATATGGGTTTTGACCATCCGCAGTGGGAGATGTATTCTTCTTCAAAAATGGGAATACGCTACCTTCTGAAACAGAATGGAACGCTGCCTGCGGATGCAGCAGCCCCTACCTGCCAGATCTGCCATTTACAGGACGGAAACCATGAGAACAGGACAGCCTGGGGTTTTCTCGCCGTTAGACTTCCAATGCCTGAAGATAAGAAATGGGCTTCAGACCGCATTGCAATTTTGCAAGCCCTTGGTGTGCTTGACCCGGACGGTAATCCAACAAAGAGACTTGAGGTTGTAAAAGCTGCCGATGTTGTGCGTGTTACCCAGGAAGACTGGCAAAAGGAGCGCGATAAAATGCTCGCAGTGTGCAGTCAATGCCATTCATCCAATTTTGCAAAAGGGGAACTTGCAAAAGGTGATGATATGATTAGACAGGCGGATAATCTTACCGCAGATGCTATTAGAACTGTTGGTAAACTGTATAAGGAGGGCATTATAAAAAAGCCGGATAGTTACAATTACGATTTCCCCGACCTTCTGACATTTCACGATGCTCCCACAATGATTGAACAGAAGCTTTTTGTAATGTTCTTTAAACACAGAATGAGGACATTTCAGGGAACATTTCATTCCAATCCCGATTATGCTCTATGGTATGGATGGAGTGCGATGAAACAGGACCTGACCGAGATAAAAACATTAGCAGCAGATATGAAAGAAAAGAAATCCCACTCTCTCAAGATGAAAGAGATAAAATACTGAAGGAGAAACTATGGGTATAGATGAAAATATGAAAGAAAAAATTAAGGAACTTATAACGAGATTACAAAAGGGAGAAGAACCCAAAAAGGTAAAGGAAGAGTTCAAGGATGTTCTTAAAAATACAACGCCAGAAGTAATTTCGAATGTTGAACTGGATGCAACGATATTTAGAAATTAGAAGATGAAAAAACACTTTTATAGAAAAAGGAGGCCATAATGGCAAAGTTAAAAGGGACGCAGACAGAGAAAAATGTACTTACAGCATTTGCCGGAGAGTCGCAGGCAAGGAACCGCTATACATATTTTGCTTCGCAGGCGAAAAAGGAAGGTTATGAACAGATTTCAGGTATTTTCACTGAGACTGCAGATAACGAGAAGGAGCATGCAAAGAGATTGTTTAAGTTTCTTGAGGGAGGAAATGCTGAAATCAGTGCTTCTTTCCCAGCAGGTGTAATAGGCAAAACAGCAGAAAACCTCAAGGAAGCAGCGGCAGGGGAAAATTATGAACATACAACGATGTATCCGGGATTCGGCGATGTTGCAGAAAAGGAAGGTTTTCCGGAGATAGCAGCCGCTATGAGGGCAATTGCAATTGCGGAGCAGGGACATGAAGCAAGGTATCTGAAACTTCTTGAAAATATCGAGAAAGACAGGGTATTCAAGAGAAATAAACCTGTTAGGTGGAGATGCCGAAACTGCGGCTATATTCACGAGGGAACTGAGGCACCTGAGAAATGTCCTGCCTGTGTACATCCAAGGGCATACTTTGAGCTGCTAAACGAACCATACTAAAATGGCTGACAGGGACAGGTATAATTAATCTTATACAAGAAGGTGGTTAATGGACAAGAAAACTCTGCATAAAATATCTTACGGACTTTATATAGTATCCTCGAAGAGGGGTGATAGACTCAATGGTCAGATAGCGAATACGGTTTTCCAGGTTTGCTCTGACCCGGTAATAATAGCTGTCTGCATAAACAAGGAGAATCTTACACATAAGTTTATTTCCGAAAGTAAGGTTTACTCTGTTTCAATACTTTCGGAAGATACGCCGATGCAGCTTATAGGTCAATTTGGATTTAAGTCCGGAAGAGATATTGCAAAATTCGATGGGACGAAACATAAAGTCGGTAAAACAGGTGCTCCAATTGTGCTTGATAATTCAGTTGCCTATATTGAAGCAGAGGTGATAAATAGTGTTGATGTTGAGACGCATACGGTATTTTTTGGAAAGGTTGTAGAAGCAGAGATGCTGAGTGATGCACAACCTATGACATACGACTACTATCACAAGATAAAACATGGGAAAGTACCGAAATCTGCACCAACATATATTGGTGAAACAGAAGAGAATGAAGGGAAAGGGGGAAAAATGAACAAGTATGTTTGCAAAGTATGCGGTTATGTTTATGACCCTGAAACAGGAGACCCTGATGGAGGGATAAAACCTGGAACGGATTTTGAGGACATTCCTGACGATTGGGTTTGCCCTGTTTGCGGTGCAGGTAAATCAGAATTTGAGAAAGAAGGTTAAAAATGGGCATTAAAGAAATAAGGTCGGGTATTTACTTTGTGGGCGTTATAGATTGGGATAGAAGACTATTTGATGAACTTATCCCGTTGCCGGACGGGACGAGTTACAATGCTTACATCATAAAAGGTTCGCAAAAAACCGCTCTTATTGACACTGTCAACCCACCAAAAGAGAAGGAACTGATAGACAACCTGAGAAGATTAAAGGTCGAAAAGATAGATTATGTGATAGCAAACCATGCAGAACAGGACCACTCTGGAGCAATTCCAAAGATTCTTGAAATATATCCTGATGCTCGGGTTGCAACAAATGCAAAATGCAAGGCAATGCTTATGGATATGTTTTTAATCAGCGAAGATAGGTTTTTAGAGGTCAAGGACAGAGATACAGTATCTTTGGGAGATAAGACACTTGAATTTATTTTTGCACCCTGGGTGCATTGGCCTGAAACAATGCTTACTTACCTGAAAGAAGAAAAGGTTCTTTTCCCCTGTGATTTCTTTGGCTCACACCTTGCTTCAAGCGAACTCTATGTTCAGGATAAACATAAAGTCTATGAAGCCGCAAAAAGATATTATGCAGAAATTATGATGCCATTTAGAGCAAACATCAAAAGAAATCTTGAGAAAATTAAGGATTTGCCGATTGATATGATTGCGCCAAGCCATGGGCCCATTCATTCAGAGCCAAAATTTATCATCGATGCCTACAGGGATTGGACTTCGGATGATGTAAAAAACGAAGTTATTATACCCTTTGTTTCTATGCACGGCAGCACCCAAAAAATGGTAGAGTATCTTATAGATGCTCTGATAGAAAGAGGTGTAAGAGTAAAACCGTTTAATCTCACACAAACGGATATTGGTGAGCTTGCAATGGCTCTCGTAGATGCAGCATCTGTTATAATCGGTTCACCTACGGTTCTTGCAGGTCCACATCCAAGTGCTGTTTATGCGGCATATCTTGCAAATGCGTTGAGACCAAAGGTGAAATTTGCTTCTTTGATAGGTTCTTACGGATGGGGAGGAAAAATGGCGGATATCTTAACTGGAATGTTAACAAACCTGAAAGTTGAAATTGTGGAACCAGTTATCATAAAAGGTTATCCCACGGCTCTTGATTTTAAGGCGATTGATAAAATGGCGGATGCATTCTTAGAAAAACATAAGAACCTTGAACTTATTTAGCCCTATTCCCCCTTTGAAAAAGGGGGTTAGGGGGATTAGAGACATATTTTCAAAAATGTCAAAAAAGGAGGAAAGATGACTCAGAAACTGCAGGTTTACAAATGCGAGATATGTGGGAACATAGTGGAAATGCTCCATGAAGGTCAGGGTCAACTTGTATGTTGTGGCCAGCCTATGAAGTTGCTTGAGGCAAAAACACAGGAAGAGGGAAAAGAAAAACATCTTCCGGTAATTGAAAAACTGGATAATGGTATTAAAGTCTTAGTCGGCTCAGTCCCGCATCCAATGGAGGAGAAGCACTATATAGAATGGGTGGAAGTTATATCGAATGGAAAGGCATATCGTCAGTTCCTGAAGCCTGGAGATAAGCCGGAAGCAACATTTAATGTTGAAACGACAAGTATTCAAGTTCGTGAATACTGCAGTATTCATGGTCTCTGGTCAACCTGATAAACAGGCTAAAACCGATATATTTCCTTAACAAGGCAATTAGGTGTAGACTAAGGAGGAAATATATTTCGTAAGGAGAACAAAAATGGAAGCGAAAAACCTTAAAGATGCGTTTAATATTGCCATTGAACTTGAGGAAAAGGGACATCAATACTATAAGGGAATTGCCCAAAAGGCGGATAATCCGTTAACAAAACAGCTGTTCACAACTCTTGCAGAGCAGGAGTTAGAACATATAAATAGGATAGAAGAATTCTATAATAAAAGTCCTGATATAGCCTTAGAGAAGGCAATCAGCAGGGATGAACTGGAAAAAGCAGTAAAAGATGTTTTCAACAAATTTTCAAAGGAAGATAAAGGCAAATGGGAAACACATATTTCGGAAGCTTATGAACATGCCATTGTATTGGAGCAGGACTCTGCAAAGATGTACAGTGACTTTGCAGAAAAAACTGAAGATGATGCAGAGAGGAAATTTTTTGAAGCATTAGCAGGGGAGGAGGACAGCCATTTTAATGCTCTACAGAATGTTTACAACTATCTCAAACACACAGGCGATTGGTTTGAATCCACAGAGAGCGAACGCTGGAACTGGATGAACACATAAATATTAATGGAAGAGAGGTGAGATAAACAGTGAGAAAAGAAGAGAGTGATGAGGTTTTTACAAAAATAATGGAGACTTGCAGTTTAACAAAAGGTTTCTATTCTGAACTAAAAACCAAAATCGGTGATAGCCAGCAGCAAATTTTTGATTCTATCATAAAGCGCAAGGATAAGATATTGAATGATATCAAAGTGCTTGAGAAGATGATAGAAGAGTCAAGACCATCCATAATAGAAAATGATGATGAATTCCTATCACAGACTAAACTTTTTTTCTCTTCTTGGTTATTTAAGAATCCTGGTAAAAAATTCGAAGAGAAAAAAAGTGCAAAATTTTCAGAAATCGTTGATTTTGGAGTGGATTTAGAGAAGGGACTATTGTTAGTATTTTACGGCTTAAAAGAGAATTTCCGCACCTCTATTGCTGTGCTGGAAGACATAATACAAGCTCAGAAAGAAATTCTTGTAATTCTGCAGAGCAATACAAAAGAAGTGCAAACCGATATTGATGAGCTACTGTACCTTGCATTAGAAAGTGAATTGCTTGCGAAGAGGTTTTATGAAAGGGCAGTTGAGAAAGCAGAGAGCAAAAGAGCGAAGGAGTTTTTCAAAACGCTTGCGGAATTTGAGCAGGGGCATTTTAAGAGAGTTAAAAATATTATAGAGGATAGAAAAGCCCAAAAAACAATTCATTCTGTTGATGTTGAAAGTACATACTTTTCTGCAAAACCTGAGGTAGAAGGTGAAATTGAACCTAACAAAGGTGAAATAGCGGATGTACTGATACTGGCAATTGATGCCGAGAAAAATGCTTATAAGAAATATAAAGAGATTGCAGCTCTTATAGATGATGATGAAGGAAAAAAAATATTTAAATCATTTACTGACTCGGAGAAAACTCACCAACGCATTCTTGAGGATGAATTTTACAGTCTATCAAACAATGGTATGTTCCTGTGATGAAAGGAGAGTAATATGGATACTGAGATTGTTTCAGATGCGGAACTCGATTGTGTGGGCTACTACTGTCCTATGCCCATTTCAATGACAAAGGAGGAGATAGAAAAGATAGAGATAGGACAGGTGCTAAAAGTGGAGGCTGACGACCCTGCAGCCGAAGAGGACATCAAAAGATGGGCAAAGAGAACAGGACAAGAGGTTTTAAGGTTCGAAAAACAAGGTTCAATCTTAACATTCTTTATAAAGAAGATGAAATAAGGAGGAGAAGTGAAAAAATTGCTATATGTTCAGACAAGCGGCACTGATACACCCGAAAGATTATACGCACCTTTTATACTTGCAACCACAGCTGTGGCAATGGATGTTGAAGCTGGAATCTACTTTGTAATCAAAGGAGTTATGGGTGTGAAAAAGGGAGAAGCAGAGAAGATAAAGTTGGGCGATTTCCCTTCATTAAAGGAGGTTATGGAACAGGCTATACAGGCTGGGGTGAAACTGTATGTATGCGAGCAGAGCACCCAGCTGCTTGGAATAGACAAAGGGGACTTTATCCCGGAAGCAAAGATAGTTGGCGCAGCAACGCTCAATGACCTGGCTCTTGATGCAGATGCAATCCTGAATTTTTAGAAAAATGAAAAAGATATATTTAGATTACGCTTCATCCACACCTGTTGACGAAAGGGTTCTTGATTTTGCAAAAGGTTTGCTAACCGATAATTTTGGCAACCCGACAACGCTGCACTCCTATGGGTTGAGAGCAAAAAAGGCAGTTGAGGATGCAAGGGAAAAGGTAGCAGAATTGATAAATGCTTCAGGGGATGATAAAATAATTTTCACTTCCGGAGCAACAGAGGCAAACAACCTTGCTATACTTGGTTGTGCTCTGAGAAATATAAGCAAAGGTAAGAAATTAGCGGCAAGCGCTATCGAACACATTTCTGTTTTTAACCCAATGAAATCGCTTTCCAAACAAGGTTTTGAATTTAATATCATTCCCGTTGATAACACGGGAATAGTAAAAATGGCTGTCCTGAAGGAAGGTTTGGGAAAGGATACTGTTGTAACTTCCATAATGTATGCAAATAATGAGATAGGGACAATTGAACCAATTAAAGAGATAAGCCAGATGGTCCATAAGAAGGGTTTTTATCTCCATGTGGACGCAACTGCTGCTGCAGGAAAGATACCCATTGATGTGCAAAAAGACGACATAGATCTCGTGACTCTATCTTCCAGTGACCTATACGGGCCTCAGGGCGCAGGAGCGTTATATATAAGGAAAGGTGTGAAGGTTCAGAGTGTCATGCTGGGTGGTGGACAGGAAAAAGGATTGCGCTCCGGAACGGAAAATGTCTTTGCCATTGCAGGTATGGGCGAGGCAGCAAGGATAGCGAATGAAGAGATGGAGGAGGAATCTAAAAGATTGAGAAAAATACGTGACAGGCTGATAGAAGAGATACTTAAGATTGACGAAGCTTACCTTACCGGACATCCTGACCAAAGACTTCCCCATCATGCAAGTTTTCGATTTAGCAGGATTGAGGGTGAAAGTATTCTCTTGAATATGGATATGGCTCATCAGATTCAGATATCCACAGGGTCAGCCTGCTCTTCAAAAACCCTTGAGGCTTCGCATGTGCTTCTGGCTATTGGTCTAAAGCATGAAGAAGCGCATGGTTCAATGGTAATTACGCTGGGACATTCCAATGATTCAGAACAGGTGCCGGCAGTTGTTGATGCTGTGAGAGAGACTGTTGAACGTTTAAGGAAGTTATCGCCATTGTAAAGGAGATGATTTTATGGCAGACATAGGATACAGTGATAAAGTCTTGGACCACTTTATGAAACCGAGAAATGTGGGCACTATTGAGAATCCTGACGGATACGGGAAAGTGGGAAATCCCGTTTGTGGTGACCTTATGGAAATGTATATTAAGGTGAAGGATGGTAAAATTACGGACATAAAGTTTAAAACCTTTGGATGCGGTTCAGCCATTGCAACGAGCAGTATGATTACAGAGATGGTTAAAGGTATGGAAATAGAGGAAGCATTGAAGGTAACAAGAGGAGATGTTGCCGATGAACTTGATGGTTTACCGCCACAGAAAATGCACTGCTCTAACCTTGCAGCAGATGCGTTGCACGAGGCAATCAAGGACTACAAGAAAAGGAGGCAAAATGGGTAGTCTGAGCGACGAAGTGATAGAAGGAATCGAAATGGCGATAGAGATAGAAAAAGAAGGGAGAAAATTCTATCTCGATGCAGCGGATAAGACCGATAATGAACTTGCAAAGAAGATGTTCTCCTCTCTTGCAGACGATGAATCCGCTCATATCGTTACCTTTCAGAAGATATTTGACACAATGTCAGGAAGCGAAGAATGGAGAGAATTGGCAAATGTTTCACCGAGAGTGGGGAAGGTTCCTGTTTTCGAGGGCAAGGTCGAGAAAAGGGAAAATATTGACCAGAGTGACCTCGATGCGCTTAGAATTGCAATGGATAGCGAGAGGAAATCTATCGAACTTTACAGAAAGACAGCCGCAGCCGCAGAGGACCCTCTTGCTGAGAAAATTTTTTCAAGGATTGAGGAAGAGGAGAAGTATCATTATGACCTGCTTCAAGCCCAATATGACAGTCTTACAAATTCTGGTTTTTGGCTTGATGTGGGAGAGTTTCGCATGGATGCGAGATATTAAAATGAATTCAGAATAATAGAATTCAGCACTATCTTCTCTATGAAAAACAAACTAAAGTTATTCCCCCTTTGAAAAAGGGGGTAAGGGGGATTGGAAAGAATGCGAGGTATTATGTGAATGTCAAAGAAACAATTATGGAAAGACGGGCTTACAGGTCTTTGCAGGCAGTAGAAATAACCAATGAACTAATTGCCGAACTTGGGAAATCCGCAGGTCTTGCCCCATCCTGTTTTAACAAGCAGCCCTGGAGGTTTGTTTTTGTAGATGATAAGGTGGTTCTTGGGAAGCTTTTTACAGCAATGTCTAAAGGCAATGAATGGACATTTGATGCCTCGATGGTTATTGCCGTATTCAGTGAGAAGAAGCTTGACTGTGTTATCAAAGAACGATATTACTATCTTTTTGACACCGGAATGGCAGTTGCCTTCTTGATGCTCAGGGCAACGGAATTGGGATTGGTTGCGCATCCTATTGCAGGATACGACGAAGAGAAGGCAAAATCAATACTTAATATACCAACTGGAATGAGGTTGATAACTCTCGTGATTATCGGGGAACATTCACGGGAAACCAAGCCAGTGCTTTCGGAACAGCAGGCTGAGGCAGAAGGAGAGAGACCTCCGCGTTTGGCATTTGATAAATTTGCGTATAGAAATTCTTACAATCAATAATGCTTCGTTTACAATGGAATCAAACTAAGAAGAAGTAACTGATGAGAAAAAGAATCAAAAACAAATTGCAGTTTGAGAAGACTCCATATCTACTTCAACATGCTGAAAATCCTGTCAAATGGTTGGCCTGGGGAGAGGAAGCTTTCAAAAAAGCAAAAGAGGAAGATAAACCTATTTTTCTTTCAATTGGCTATTCCACCTGCCATTGGTGCCATGTTATGGCTCATGAATCATTCGAGAACAAACGGGTCGCTGATTTGATGAACAAGGTATTTATTTCCATAAAGGTGGACAGGGAGGAAAGACCCGATATTGATAGCGTGTATATGAAAAGTTGTCAGAGGATGACAGGGAGTGGTGGTTGGCCCCTGACTATCATAATGACCCCGGAAAAACGTCCTTTCTTTGCTGGAACATACATTCCCAGGGAGAGCAAATTTGGTCGTATTGGTTTACTTGAGCTAATCCCCCGCATTGATGAGATGTGGAAGACGAACAGGAAAGAAGTTGAAAAAGTCTCTGGTGAAGCATTCTCTATGCTTAAGGAAACACATACGGAAGACAAAACAAAGGAACTGAAGGATTTGAATGCAATCATAGACAGATGCTATCAGGAACTTGATAGGAATTTTGATACGGAGAACGGAGGCTTTGGTCATTCTGTGAAATTTCCAACACCACATAATCTAAGTTTTCTCTTGAGATACTGGAAAAAAAATGGCAATGAAAATGCGCTTGCAATGGTGGAGCAAACCTTAGAGAGAATGAGGAGTGGAGGTATTTTTGACCAGATAGGTTATGGATTTCATCGGTATTCAACTGATGCGAAATGGCACCTTCCCCACTTTGAAAAAATGCTTTACGACCAGGCACTACTGATAATCGTTTATGCAGAAGCCTATTTGGCAGAGGGGAAGAAAGATTATGGAAAAACTGTGGATGAAATCATTGAATTTGTTCAAAGTGATATGCTGTCGCCGGAAGGAGGATTTTATTCAGCAATTGATGCAGACAGCGAAGGGAAAGAGGGATGGTACTACTTGTGGGAGAAAAACGAAATTGAGCGAATATTGAAGGAAGATGCAGCTATGTTTATGCTCGCTTTCAATGTTGAAAAGGAAGGCAATTTCTTTGACCCGCTAACAGGCGAAAAAACAGGTAAGAATCTTCTTTACGTTAGAGATTCGATTAATGAACTGGCGAAGAAGCTTAAAACAGACGAAGCTGTATTAAAGGAAAAACTCGAAAGCGGCAGGAAAAATCTTTTCGCTGCGCGGAAGAAGCGGAAACCGCCATCCATTGATGATAAAATACTTACGGATTGGAACTGTCTAATGATTGCAGCCCTGTCCATTGCTGCAAGAAGTTTGGGAAAAGAGGACTATGGAGTGGTGGCTACAAATGCAGCGGATTTTATTCTAAAACAAATGGTATCAAACGAAGGGAAGGTATTGCATCGTTATCGTGAAGGAGAGGCAGGTATAGATGGTTTTCTGGAGGATTACTCCTTTTTGATCTGGGGATTGATTGAATTGTACGAAGTTACTTTTGAGGCAAAATATCTATCATGGGCTTTAAAAATCCAAGAAATGCTTACTAAACAATTCTATGACGAAAAAAATGGGGGTTTCTTTTTGACTTCTTGTAATTCTAAGGAATTGCTTGTCAGAGACAAGAACATATATGATGGAGCAATTCCCTCTGGAAATTCAATCGAGGCAATGAATTTAGCGCGATTGGGTAGGATAAGCGGAAATTATGAATTGGAGGGAATGGCTAAGCATACTATTGAATCTTTCAGTGAAAACATTTCATATCTGCCATCTGGACATACTCAGTTCATAAGTTCGATATTGTATTTGTTGGTTCCTTCGTATGAAGTAGTAATTGTAGGTAACCCTCAGGAAAAAGACACAATAGATATGCTAAGTATGATGAATGGCATTTTCCTTCCTAACGTAACTATTCTATTCAAGAACAGTGAGGATGAGTCCATAATTGGAGAAATTGCACCATTTACTAAAGGATACTTTTGCATCGATGACAAGCTTACTGCATATATTTGCAGCAACTACAGATGTCAATTACCGATAACCGACAAAGGTCTTGTTATTAGTTTGCTTAGAAGAAGGGAAGCAGAAAGTTTAAGATATATTTAACAAACCAATAACGTTTCAAGAAGTGAGGTGAGAAAAATGGCAAAAGACCCGGTATGTAAAATGGAGGTTGATGAACAGACAGCAGAGCACAGGCTAGAATATAAAGGGAAAACATACTTTTTCTGTGCTGCAGGCTGCAAAAAAGCATTCGAGGAGAATCCAGAAAAATATATTGGGAAACAGAATGAGTCAGCATAACAATTAAAGAGAAGTATTGCAGTAATAGGCATAGCTCAAAGCAAGGAGGTTAGGATATGGATTTGAGTTCATATGGATTAGAAGATTTGCTTCTTGCCGCAATAAAAAGCGAGGTCAGCAGTAAAGAAATCTACTCGGAACTTGCGGAGAGATTCCGGAATGCATTTCTTAAAGATAAACTGAAATTCCTTTCCAGTGAAGAAGAGAAGCATAGAATCTTTATTCAATCGGTTTATAAGAAGAATTTTGGTGACAAAAAAGTAGTGATACCTGAGAATACTCCAGTGCCATTGCCGCAGATAAAAACTGATGGTCCGGTAAGTGAGGTATTTTTTAGTGCAATGCAGGCAGAAAAGGCGGCAAGCGAATTCTACGATGCGCTTTCAGAGAAGTTTACCGATAATCCTGAAATAAAAAAAACGCTTGAGTATCTTGCCACAATGGAGATGGGACATTATAAGTTACTTGAAATTGAGAAAGAAACAATCGACAGATATGAGGATTTCGATACGGTCTGGCCTATGACACACATCGGAGCATAGATACTGTGAAAAGAAGTATGAAATAAAATGGAAGGAGGATGAAATGAGTTTAGTGTTTTCAGGTCCTGAGATAATTGAGATGGCAATCAGGACAGAAGAGAATGGGCAGAAGTTTTACTCAGATTATGCAGAAAGGTCTGAAGTAGAAGGAGTGAAATCTCTATTTTCTTTTCTTGCAAATGAAGAAAAAAAGCATATTGAAGACTTTGAGAAGCTATATGACATAGTTAAGAAAACAGGCGAGACGATGTTTGGAGACTATGATGAATTTAAGGCGTATATGGAATCCTTTGCTGATTCTAAATTTCTTACAAATTTTACCGGCGAAGCAGAGAAAATAAAAGGTTCCAAAAATGTTGGGGAAGTTCTTGATTTCGCCATTGCTTTTGAGAAAGAGACTTTGCTTTTCTATTATGGATTAAATGATTTCATAAGTGAAAAAGGTAAAGGAATTGTTGAAAATATTATTGAGCAGGAGAGGTCGCATATAAAAAAACTGACAGGAATTAAAAAAACTTTTTCATAGAAGAGAACATAAGTCTCGAGTAGAAAACAATCTCTGACTTAAATTGGAGGTTCTTATGCGCAGAGATATATGTGCGGGTTTGGTTCTTATTTTGTTATTAATCGTGGCAAATCTTTCTACAGCAGATGAACTTTTGGGCAAGAAGACATTAAATTTTTCCCTGGCTTCAAGTGAGGACAGGCTCATAAATTATGGGGACGAATACTATGGGAAATATGCCTTGATAATGACATTCTTCCCGGCAGCTTTTACACCTGTCTGAGCAGGGGAGATACAGGGCCATCAGAAACACTTCGAGGAGTATGATGGCTTGAGCGCCCGGGTTCTGGGTGTTAGCAGAGATGATGTGATAACATTGAAATATTGGGTTAAGGAACTTGAAGTTTCCATTCCCATTCTTTCTAATATTTCAGGTTATCTTGGTGAGTACTTTAGGGTTGTAAAAGAAGGACAGTATGTTTTTGAAAGGCGGACGGTTATAATTGACAAAAAAGGGATAATTCGGTATGTAAAAGACGGTTCTCCTGGCTATGATGAGATTTTGAAATTCTTAGAAAAGCTGACTGCGGAATAGCAGTTTAAGTAAAATAAACCACAAAAAGGAGTTTATGGTGAACAGAAAAATGAAATTGTTCTTTCTTGTTGCACTATCACTTTTCCTTGTCTCCTGTGTTGCTCAGCAGGTAAAAACAGTACAGGAGAGGACAGTGAAATTTACGGTCCCTGGCTGTAAGTGAACAGCAACAGCAGAGAGGGTAAGGTCTACCCTTGAGAAATTAGATGGAGTAATAAATATAGAGACAGACTATTTTGACCATACAGTTGTTGTACGATTTAACTCTACGAAAACTGACTTCGCTGAGATTAAAACGGCGCTCGAAGAAAATGGTTTTTCTATCGAGGGGGAGGCAGAATTTCTCGACTGAAAAAATCCTTTTTTCTTGACATATAGTTAGAAATTTTATAGAATACCAAAGACTTTGAAAAAGGCAAAACCTGAGCAATCAGGCGGCGCAAAGTTTCGGGTCTATTTTTAGATAGCCGGACCGCCAAAGCTACACTGGGAAACTTAAAAGACCTGAACTTTTTTTCTTGACATACCGTTAAAGATAGTGGTAAGATTTCTTTTTATGAAAGGAGGAATTCTATGAAAAAATTATTCCTAATCCTTATTCCTTTTGCTTTTCTTTTGCCTGGTTTTATTTTGGCACAGGAAACCTTTGTATTTGATTCGATTCCAAACCCTCCAACGGTTTATGCCGGGGATAGTTTTTATGTTCATGTCAGCTGCACAAGCAATCCCAGTTTCAATGGAGCGGGTCTATTAAGTCTTAGACCAGATCCCGGTTATAATCCTATTCCTATGCAACCTACAGGAATGATACTTTTCAATAATGGTGGTTGGGGAGGATATGTTACGATATTTATGGCTTCCGACAGTCTTCATCTTAATTGCACTGGATATGGTTATAATGATACGAACCTCAGTCCTAAACTGACAGTCCTTGCAAATGTTCCAAGGCGACTGAGACTGCTTGTTCCTGGACAGAGTGCAAGACCTGGTGACCTCAGTTCTCGCGGTAGGGATTATATATTTTATGTTGAGACTGCAAATAATAGTTTTAACATTAATGTTGCTGTTACTGACTATTGGTGGAATCCCGAAGGAGTAGGTCAGGATACTATACACCTTTGGTCAGCCAACCCATTCCCGATTTTCCCTGCTGACACTGCTCTTGTGTCCGGTAGTCTTGACCTTGGTGTAAGGTTGAGAACCGCTACTAACGGCTGCACGATTTTTGTCTCCGAGGTTACACAGGATACTTCTATCCTTATGACGGATACAAGTTCGACCATAAGGATTCTTGCTGGTGCATTCTCAAAACTGCTTCTTATTGCACCAAGCCAAGCAGTGCTTGCAGGAGATACGATGTCAAACACTTTTCGTTTGCCTGGTGCAACACCGGATACAACGGACTGGCAGGTGGCAGGAAGTCCATTTGATGTGAGTGTTTATGCGGTTGATGACTGCTGGAATCCTGTTGGTGGGAGTGCTCCCGGTGATAGAATCAGGGTCTATGGAACCATAGGTCCTTACACAATTTCAGACACAGCAGTTTTGACCGGAGGTAATGCGACAGTTACTCTTACAAGTAATGTAAGTAACTGGCTCTATATGCAAGCTAATGATATTGACAATAGTTCAATGACGACAAAGTATCAAACGCCCATCAATATAGTAGGAGCAAGCTACCGACTTGAGGCTGACGAAGAGCTTGATACCATAATTTCCGGTGACCCCATTCACCTTCACATTTACTATGAAGATGAGAGTGGAAATGTAATAACGAATGGTGATCATAATGTCAAGATTTTTGTGCACCACGGGTCCGGTTCACTCACTCCAACGGATACAATTGTGAGAGGACTTACTTTTGGAAGGGTAGACCCGGTTGTTAATTACATAACGTTACAGGAGGAAGATCTTTATCTTAGAGTTGCCTCCGCGGACAGTTCAAGAAAAACCAACCCAGGTAATAATGTTAACGCTATACATGTGAGACCTAATGTCACTCCAACAGAACCGATTGTGAACTTCCCGAATCCATTTGGAAGTGTAGATAAGCAAACAACAATATATTACTGGCTTCCTCAAAATTGTGATGTGCTTGCATCGATTTATGATAGATTCGGTAATCTTGTAAAATCCTGGGACAGAAATGGACATACTGGTTACAATACGATAATCTGGACAGGCGAGAACGGTAAGGGAACAAAAGTTGCAAACGGTGTTTATCTATTGGCAATCCGAGCAACGGACAGAACTGAAATAGTACAGGATTACAGAAGGTGGATTGCAGTAGTTAAATAGAGAAAAGGAGAGCAGAATGAAAATGCTAAAATTGTCGATCCTGCTAACAATTCTTTTTTCCATTGCAGCTTCTGCAATGGAATGGGATGATGGGGGATTACCTGGAGCCTTTCTTGAGTATGGTGTAAGCGCAAGGGTAATAGGAATGGGAAAGGCTTTTACAGGGCTTGCAGATGATGCAAATGCAGGATATTTCAATCCCGGTGGGTTAGACCAGATTGACCCTAAGGAAATCGTATTCCAGCATGGCATACTTTATGAAGGAACGACATTTGATTATCTTACTTATGCCCATCCGACAAGCATTTATGGCACATTCGGGACTTCATTTATGATTGTTAGAACTCCAGATATTGAGGATAGAACATCCAATAATGGTTACAACGGAAAGTTTAGCGATAACGAAATGGGTTTGTTACTAACAATGTCCAAGCAAATCGGGCAATATTTTTCTCTGGGTATCAATTATAAGATGATTTACCATAAGATTTCTCACTGGGGCGCTATTGGTCATGGTGCTGACATTGGACTCCTCATTCTTCCAGATAAACCTTTTTCAATCGGAATCAATGTGCAGAACGCTATCAAGCCGAGCATACTAATGGAATCCGAAAGGGATATATTTCCCATCACGCTTAGAACAGGTATCTCATTCAAGTTGCTGGAACGGAGATTAATACTTGCTTCTGACCTTGGTTGGAGTGAATATCAGGCTCCGAAATTTTACGAAGGTATCGAGTATAGACCCTGGTGGCCATTAATACTCAGAACAGGTGTGGATGTAAATCACTTGAATGTTGGACTGGGAGTTAGAAAAGAGGCAGAACTCTGGGCTGTTGGTATTGATTATGCATTTAGCAATCACTACCAATCTCAAGGGTTGATTCCTCCAACTCACACTGTTTCCCTGGTTTTAAACTTTGGAGGTTTCAGAGCGAAAGTTATCCCTTCAAAGTCTATTTTCTCACCCCTTGCTGGTGGGACCGATAATATTGTCTGGATGGAATTAAATGTTGCAACGAGAGCTCCTATAAGAAAATGGCAGCTGCGTGTTAAGAATGGACGAGGAGAGATAGTCCGGCTCTACAATGCATGGGGAAATCCGCCTGCAAGGCTATACTGGGACGGAAGGGATAATACGGGGAATCTTGTGGAGGATGGGAAATATTTCTATGAATTTCTCGTTGTTGAGGAATCCGGGCATTCGCTTTTTTCCTATGGTCATCTTGCGAGGTTAAGGACGCTTGGACCTGAAGGGACGGTAATAATTCAGGAGAAGGGTGGTGTGTTGGAGGAGAAGGAAGAAGGAGGAACACCAACTCTTGAAGAGGAAAAAAAGGGAGAAGAAGAAAAGACCATCGAGAAGAAAACAGGTGAAGAGGGAAAAAATGAAGGTGAAGTAGAAAAGAAGAATGAAGAGAAAAAAACTGAAGAAAAGCAGCCAGAGGAAAAAAAGATGGAAGAAAAAGGAGGAACAGAAGGTAAATAGTTAATGAAGAGGTTAAATATGAAATTGTTATTAAAAATATGTATTTTTGTATTTCTTATTAGCTTGGTTCCTGTTCAGGGTTCTGGTAAGGATTACGGGGGAAACTTTGAGATGGCTGAACAACTATTCGAAGAACAGGACTGGGGGCTAGCTCTGAAGAAGTACAAGGGTCTTACTGGACATAAACAGATTGGGCAGGAGGCGCAATACAGGGTAGGTGAATGCTATTACAATCTTAAGGAATATGAAGACGCAATAAAGGTTTTCAAGAAAGTTCACAAGAATAACAAGGGAAACTACCTTGCTCCTGAAGCCTTGTATGGTATTGGGATGTGCTATATTGCTTTGAAAGACTGGAAAAGAGCAGAGGAATATGTATTTACAAAACTTGCAGGTGAATATCCAGGCTACAAATATGCAAAGAAAACACTTGCTGCCGAGGGAATATTGCTTTTTGGGAAGGGTGATTATAAGAGTGCTGTTGAAAAACTTACCGATGTGGATACAAAGGAGGGGTTGTTTTATAGAGCGAAGGCATATTTTGCATTAAAAAAGTATCTTGAAGCACTTCAGTCATACAAAGAGTTGATAGAACTTTATCCTCAGGGTGATCTTGCGAAATTTGCATACTATGGTATGGGAGATGTACTTTATTTTTCAGGAGACTTCAAGGGGGCTCTTTATAAGTATGAAATCTTCCTAAGGAAATATCCGAGAAGCGAACTCAAGGATTATGCAAAGTTCAAACTAGCAGTCTGTTATCACAATCAGGGCGATTATCTTACTGCAATAGAGTATCTAAAACCACTACTCATTCATAAAGATAGATTCCTTGCTTCACATAGCAATTATGTTTATGGACAGAGTTATCAGGAGATGGAAAAATACGATGACGCAATAAAGGCTTATCAGAGGGTGTCAAGCAATTATCCAAATCAGAGGGTTGCTGCGCTTGCAAGTCTTAGACTTGGAAGAACGTATACTTTGAAAGGAGATTCAACCCAGGCGCTGATTGTATTCAAACAGATTTCAAGTCTTTATAAAACCGGTGATTTCGCAGGATTGGGTGACTATCTTGCAGGAGCAAATCTGTTTCTTGGCAAAAGATATGAGGAAGCGCTGGACCACTTCAAGCATATTGTTGATTACTATGAACGTTCACAACTCATAGATGCCTCATTTGCTATGCTTCTTCGCACCTATAACCGTACCGCAAATTACGAGATGAGTATTGCAATAGGCAACCCTCTACTCACGAAAATTCCTTTTAGAAAGGAAGGAAACTGGTATGCAAGGGGTATTTTCTACCTTGCAGATGCTTTCTATTATAAGTCTATTTTTGAGAAATCAAAACCATTTTATAATGAAATTGTAGAAAAATACTCGGAGCCGACAACGATTGCTGCTGCACTTACAGGGTTGGGCTGGGACCTCGTTCATGAGAATAGAAATAACATTGCTTTGGAAAATTTGCAGAGGGTAATTTCAAGTTATCCTACTGATACATCTGCCGTAATTAGTGCAGAGTTTGGCATTGGCGTTGCTCATTTTAACACTCAGGAGTTTATGAAGTCATTGGATGCATTCGAAGCATTACAGAAGACTTTTCCTGATGACCCAACCAGTGCAAAGGCTCTGTTTTATGCCGGTAAATGTTATTATCAACTGGAATACTTTGCAAGGGCAATAAAAACCTGGGAAACTGTTCTTAAGGAATATGCGGAGCTACCCATTGCTGCAAATGCGGCTTTCGAGATTGGTGGGACCTATTTTAGGGCGCTCAAATATGATGATGCGATTGCATATTACAAACTTGTTATTAGTGATTACCCTGAATCCAAACTTGCGAAACAGGCACAGTTAGAAATAGCCAATTCTTACTACAACAACAACGATGATGAAAACGCTATTAAGTCTTATGATAAGTTCGTGAAACTTTACCCGGAGGATAAACTTACCCTTGATGGTCAGACAGGGCTTGAACGAGCCTACTACAGAAGAGGTATTCAACATCCTGAAAAGATGAAGGAGTTTATCGAGAAATTCCAGGGCAGCGAACTTGCAGCAGAGGCGCAATTTAATCTTGGAATTGAAGCGTATGAGAAACAGGATTACGACATAGCAATTGATGAATTCAGGAAAGTAGTTGTTGATTTTCCAGAGGCCGAACTCGCAGCGGACGCACAGGGGAATATTGTGGAATGTTACAAGAAAAAGGAAGAGTATAAAGAGGTAATTAGCGAAGCAGAGAAATTTGTTGCATATTTCACGGATAATCAGATGATACCGCAGGTCAAATTCAGTATGGGGATGGCATATTTCAAGATGCACAGCTACAAGGAAGCAGCAGAAACATTTGGCTCGATTGCAAAAGATTTTCCCCAGAGCGATTTTGCCTCGAATGCGAGGTATAATCTGGCTCTATGTTACAAAAAGATGGGTAAGAGTGAAAAAGCTGCCAGAATTCTCCAGGAATATGGTGAAGAAGGAAGTGGAGAGAAATCAGTTATGGCTAAGATCCAGGCTGGGGCTGTTTATATGGAAAAAAGTGATTTTTCCAAAGCGCTGACGATTTTTGAATCGATTTCACCAACAAGCGCAAAGGAATCGGCTCAATTATATGAATTAATGGGAGAATCTTATGAGAATTTAAACCGTGAAGCGGATGCGGTCCAATCATATCTTCGGCTAAAGTCACTCTCACTTGTGGATGACCCCAATCAGGTGAAAGGGCTTGCAAAATTATCGGTTTTGTATGAAAAACAGCAGAGATTCAATGAAGCAATAGATACATACCAAAGATTAATTCAGGTTTCTACAAACGGACAGGTAAAAAAGAGTGCTAATGACAGAATAAATTATCTTAGACAGCATATGTAAAAAGGAGCAAATATGGATAGAAGAAAAGCGAGGGTTTTTAAGGAGTCATTTCAACTGAAGATTGTTCGTACACTCATCTCAATAGGAGTTTTTTCACTTGTTATCTTGGCATTGCTTGGAGTTATTGTGCTTTTCTGGTTGCCGGCAGTTAAGACGATGGGACTTGCAGATTCTGGGAGATTTCTGTTTTTGAATCTCCTGAAGGTTTTTCTTATTGTTACAATTATCCTTCTGGGTTTGGTTTTATGGATATCGTTTCTCATCTCTCGAAACCTTTTTGGACCGCTGACACGATTGCGAAACCATATGGAGATGCTTATTAGGGGAGAAGACCCGGAAACAATAAAATTCCGACAGAGTGATGAATTGGAATTTCACTATCTTTCGGAACCCTTTAACAAGATAATTGATAGGATTACCGGTATGGAAAATAATGTGAAAACCCTGGAGAAAGAAGTCGGCGATTTTCTCGAAAAAAATGACAAGGGAATGATAAAGAAATCGGCGTTTGTTCCTTTTGCACGGGAGCTTAAAGACAAAATATCATCGTTATCAAAGACCGCTTAAAGAAAGGAGTAGTGAGAGATGGCAGGAATAAGTTTTATACAGTTGGTTAGAACAAGTTGGGCAATCGATTTACTACTTGGGCTTTCTGTCTTTGCAGTAGCCGTCCTCATTGACAGAATTTGGGCCTATAGAGGTTTGAGAATTAACGAGCAAAGATTACTTGAAAGAATTCGGTCATCACTCAAAAGAGGCAAAGGTGATGAAGCCATATATTTGTGTGAATCAGCAAGCAATCCGCTTGCTGATGTCCTCAAGGTAGGAATAAAAAACATAAATCTTCCTATTGAAGATATAGCAGAACTTGTGGACGGTGAGATGTTAAAGATAAAAACCATATTGGAAAAGAGACTGAGTATTTTAAGTACGATAAGTTTTATAGCACCTTTGCTCGGGCTTCTTGGAACGGTTCTCGGTATAATTCGTGCATTCAGGGACCTTGCAGTTTCGGGTAGCGGGGGACCCAGTGTCGTTATGATGGGGGTTGCAGAAGCGCTTGTTACAACCGTTATGGGAATTCTCATAGCCATTCCGGCTTCCATTGGCTACAATTTCTTCTTGAACCATATCAGGACATATCTAGTGAGAACTGAGATTGCGACAAAGGAGTTGCTTGCATTTATTGATACAATAAAAAGGGCAGGAAAAAGCAGCGGAAAGAATGCTGAGAACATAGATCTTTCCGACCTATTGGAGGATAATTTAAAATGAAAAGGAGATTTCCAAAGCCTGAAGTTGAGGACGAGAAGCCTGAAATTCCCATCGCACCAACGATAAATGTTGCACTTCTTTTAGTACTGTTTTTTATGATGAGTGCTCCTATGATGTATCATTCGGGTATTACCATTGCTGCGCCGTCTTTAAAAAAAGCAGGCAAACAAAAAAAAGAGACAGAAGTAAAGGTTAATGTGCATATTTCAGAGGAGGGCTATATTTTCTTGAATAGCGAGCCTGTTAGCGAAGAACAATTTCCACAACTTCTTGCCGAACTTCTCGCCAGAAGCACATCAAGGATTGTTCTCGTAAGTGCGGATGACAATGTTCCTCATCAGAGTGTTGTAACAATACTGGACCTTGCAAAACAAAAAGGGGCACTCAAATTGGCAATATTGAAGAGAAAGTCGAAACGGAAGAAGGAATAAAAAGGAGGCTCTAAATATGAAAAGGGTAACAAGGGTGGCAAAAGCGGAGATAATGATTACACCACTTTGTGATGTGTCATTTACGCTTCTCGTAGTTCTTATGGTAACTACTCCCATTATGATGGTCACTTCTCCTTTGAACATCCAACTTCCAAAGGCAGCAACCGTGGAGCCTCGACAGAATGCGAACATAACGGTGACAATAACACCTGCAATTCCTCCCGAAGATGTGAACAAAATTTCCATCAATGAAAAGATTGTTGCCTTCCAGCAATATGCGGTTTACCTGAAGAAAGAAATAGATGCACATCCTGATAGGATGGTGATAATCAAGGCTGACAGGAATGTCAGGCATGGTGTTGTGATTTCAGTGATTTCAACTGCGAAAAAACTTGGTGCTCAACGGATATCCGTTGGCACTGTTCAAAGAACATAATAAGGAGGCGATGAAATATGCGTCTAACACTTGGTTTTTATGAGCGTTCGTTTTTCTTCAACCTTGTTCTCTCGATTGTCTTTCACTCCTTGCTGTTCTTTCTTGTAATACACAAGCAGAGTGCTGCTCCGCTGGAAAGACTCGAAAGCGTTGAATTTATCGATGAAACACTACCACCAAGTTCTGTGAAAGCACCGCGAACCATCAGTCCTCTACAAGCACTTAAAAATATGTTCACAAAAGAAGAGGATTTGCCTTCGGCAAGCGAGGATGTTTCTGAAATGCTTAAATCTCTTCCACCGGTCCCCGGTGTTGACGAAACGAAAGGCATTGACATATCGAGCAAGGACATAGACCGATCCCAAAGCGCGATTGACCTTGAAGCTTATGATGATTTTGAAGGTGAAGAGGGTGGAGTAACAGACATTATCCGAGTTGGTTCTTCACAGAAATCCACTGAAGAAATACTTCAAGCACCGAGTATTATCATCAAAGATAAAGGAGGCCCCAAAAGAGGGCAAATTGGTCTTTATACATCCCCTGGTGGAAGTGGTTCCGAAGCACCGCTTGAACTGGAAAAGGAACCTGTTTCAAAGATGGCAGAGAGACCCAATGTCGCACCTATTACTGCAACGAAGAAGGAAGATATGAAGATAAAAGGGGGAGGTAAACATTCTGGTCCTTCAATAAGCATTACTGGTCCACTTTCAGGGAGAAAGATACTTGCAAAGTATCTCCCACCTTACCCTGAGTGGGCTCAAAAGCAGGGTGTATCAGCTGTTGTACAGATACGCTTCTGGGTCTCGCCGAATGGAGTGGTTAAAAGGAATGCGTTTATTGAAAGAACAAGCGGCTCGGCTTCCTGGGATAGTGCTGCAAAGAATGCTCTCGTAAAATGGAGATTTGCCCCGCTACCAGCTAATGTTATTCAGGAGACACAATGGGGAATTATCACCATTAGGTTTACACTGTAAGCGAAATAGTGGTTTCTAAGACTTTGTAAGGAGACATATATGAGGAAAGCCGTTATTTATTTAGTAATGTTATCGATGAGTTTTTTGAACTCTCAGCTTTTTGCTCAGGGGCAAGAAGGTAGTGGTCAGGGAGAAAAGTCAGGCAGTGGAAGGACCTTTGAAGAAGAGGTGAAGGGGAAATTCACAGGAACCATTGATGAATTAAAACCACAAACACAGTTGAAGTTCGATATCTTTGAGATAATAGAATCTTATGCAGGTGAGAAGGGTTTCATTTATGACAAGGAATTGATAAAGAATTCTGACATTGCAAGCACTCCTCTTCCAACACTTGCTAGCGATCAACTATATCACCCCTGGTTGACCGGGATAAACAGAGCTGAAATTGCGCTTTTCCATCCTCTGTATGGTCACGATGTAGCAGAATGGGAATTAGTTATAACAGATGCAGCTGGAACCGTTTTCAAGACATTTGCAGGGAAAGGTGGACCTCCTATGAAACTTTTCTGGAGTGGTAGAGGTGAGAAGGATAAAATGATAGATGTTGGCTCATCTTATGCTTACTATGCAACAGCAGTGGACAAACTTGGGAACAGGTCCAGAGTGATGGGTAAAGAAATCAGAGTACAGGGCATACTTTACAAAGAGAATATCGATTGGATTATTAGACTTGACGGACGGGAAGTTTTTGAACCAGGAAAATCCGATGTCAGAAAAAGTGCAATGAATCTTCTTACCGAAAGTTGTGATATAGTCAGGAAGCGATTCATAAGGCGAATATCGGTTAAAGCCTATTCAACGGATGAAACAATGTCACAGAAGAGGGCTAATAATATAGCGAAAATTCTGAGCGACAAGATTATTCTGCCTAAAGGAGTGGTAATACACACTGCAGGCTATGCAGTTGTGGGAAAAGTTAAGACAGACAGGGTTGACATACTGGTGCGATAAGAAAAAATTAAGAACAGCTTCCTGAGGTGTTGTTCGCAAAGGGAAGTAGCCCGTTTTTGGAAAATCCGTATCTTCAGAAACCCCCCTTTTACAATTTGCTTGACATTCCTGTGTTTTGATATATTATTTCTATGGTGAAACAATGTGAAATAGCTCTAGGAGGATTGATTTTGTTTTTAGGTTCCAATTCTATTATGAACTGTTCAAAAATTGGCGAATCGAGGAATGCTGTGGAGCAAAAGAGTGTGGTTGAGACTAAGTTACCACAATTAGAGCAAATAAATGAAAGGCTGCAAAGTCAATTTGGTATCAAGCAAGGGCAATATTTCATAGTGGTTAATATTTCCAGGCAGGAGCTTTTTCTCATCAAGGATGAAAAAGTTGTCAGGACATACCCGATTTCATCTTCTAAGTATGGTACGGGCAGTCAAGCGGGAAGCAATAAGACACCTTTGGGGACTCACCGCATTGCAAAGAAAACGGGCAGGAATGCCGAGATAGGGAAGGTGCTTAACTATGGACCTGACAGAGGAAAGATAGCAGAGATTTATACCGACAGCACGAATGTCGAAATGGACCTCATAACGACACGCATACTGCGTTTAGAAGGATTAGAAGAAGGCATTAACAAGGGGCAGGGAATCGACTCATACAAAAGACATATCTATGTTCATGGTACACAAGAAGAAGGACTTATCGGGAAACCTGCATCGCACGGCTGCATAAGAATGAAGAACAAAGATGTAATCGAACTGTTTCGGCTTGTATCAGTAGGGACACTGGTTGAAATTCAAGAATAGGGACATATCTCTTTTTTGAAAAGTTGGGCGTAACTAAATGGTCAGTTCAATCGTCAAAGATTATAGAAAGTACGATAAGGATGTGATAGAAGAACTTGTCGGGAAAGCAAATAAATATGATAGTGAAGCCTTATCGAAGCTGGCAGAGCACTTCTATCCGAAGATATATAGATATGTTGCTTACAAGGTACAAAACCGTGAGGATGTTGAAGATATTACAAGTGAGGTGTTTGTTAAAATGGTCAAATCTTTGAAAAACCAGAAAGGTTCTTTTCCTTCATGGCTTTACAGAATTGCATCGAACCTTATTATTGATTACTATCGCAAGAATGCAAGAAAAAAGGAAGTACCGTTTATTGAGGAGATTGAGGAACATTCAAAAGTGGCTACAAACGAGGCAGATGCAATCTTACTGAAAGATAGTCTTGACAAGGCTATCGGTAAGTTGACAGACGACCAGAGGCATGTCATTTTGCTTAAGTTTATGGAAGGATATACAAATGAAGAGATTGCTGATATTATGGGAAAAACACTTGGAGCAGTAAAAGCTGTGCAATTTAGGGCATTGAACAATCTAAAAGATATCATAGAAAAAAAGGAAATAAATGACTGAGAACATAGAATCAATTGTGGACAGATGTTTGAATGAGATAGAGCAGGGTAAAAGTATTGAATACTGCTTGAGCCTCTATCCAGAGTACGGCAAGGAACTGGAACCTTTGCTGAGATTGGGTGAAAGAGTCAGGGGCAAAGCGAGACTGGAACCAAATAAGGAGGCATTAAACCTTGCATTGATACGAATGGGTGAAACACTTGCCATGGAGAAGAAGAAAAGGCGCTTTGTCAGAAGGTCTTTCAATCCCTTGTTTATTTGGAAACCTGCGCTGGCAAAGGCAGTGGGTTTTGCACTAATATTTGTTGTAGTGATATGGAGTATGGGTGCACTCTCAACAAAAAGCATTCCAGGAAATCCTCTTTATTCCTTAAAGTTGGCAACGGAAAGGGTTAGGTTCTCACTTGCAAGAAATCCTGAGGGTAGAGCAGAATTAAGGTTGACATTATCCGATAGAAGACTTGACGAGTTGGTTAGGAGTTTTCAGGCGACAGGAAATCTAAACGATGAACTGCTTAAAAAAACACTCAGAGAAGCGGAGCTGGCACTGGATGAAGCAAAACCTGTTGGAGAAGAACATTACAGATTGTTTCTTGCAAGGTTGAATAGTGTAAATGAATATCAGCAAACAGTATTGGAGGAGTTAAGAACCAGGGCAACTGCGAAGCAGGACAGTGTATTGGGCAGAGCAATCCAGAAGTGCAGGCAGCGTTCAGGATGTATGATGGATATGATGCACCAGGGGAATCACGGGATGAAAAATCGCGAATGGCATGCAGGCTGCAGAGGTATGTAATAATTTCCTTATAATATTTTCCCAAAATCTATAAATTTTGCTTTTCGAAAAAACTCCGTATCTTTTGAGGAACTTCGTCGTCCTAATATTCAGGAGGTGATGAGAATGATGTGGCCAGGAATGATGGGATGGCATATGGGTTTGGGTGCAGGTTTTGGATGGCTCTTTATGTTCGGTTTCTGGGTCTTGGTAATCTTCGGGATTATAGCGGCAATAAGGTGGTCTGGAGGTCAAATACAAGCAAATCCAGTAAGGAAATCAGGAGAGTCTGCGATTGAAATCCTTGAGAAGCGATACGCGGGAGGTGAACTGTCAATAGAGGATTTCAGAAGAATGAAGAAAGATATATTGAAAGGAGGTGATTAAAGTGAAAAAAACATTAATAGCTTTTGGTGCCATTATTTCCATATTGATTGTTAGTGGTTTTGCTTTTGGGCATATGAGCGGAGATATGGGATATGGAGGAATGAGAAACTCAGGTATGATAGGCTCAGGTATGATGAGCGGTCATGGAATGAAAGGTCACGGAATGATGGGCAATCATTCGGAATGTCCGATGATAGATGGTGGGTCTGGAAACATAGACTACTACTTATCCTATAAAGGAGAGTTGAGCCTCTCTAATACTCAGGTGAAATCTTTGGAATCCATCAGGGATGCATATCAAAAAGAAAACATTAAGAAAAGAGCTGAATTGGAATCCGCACAATTAGAGTTTGACAATCTCCTGGATGAGGAGAATATTAACCTTGCGAAGGTTAAATCACTAAACAAGAAGGTTTCAGACCTAATGGCAGATCTGAGATACAGCAATATAGAAAGTGCTGTTAAAGCGCAACAGGTTCTATCAAAAGACCAGTTTTCGCAACTTGAGAAAGTCAGGGCAGAGAGACAATACAGGGGTAAAGGTGAAACACCCTGTGGGATGCATAGATAGATAGTAAGGTCAATATACTATTCGATAAACTTGAAAAGCGGGGTTAGAGCCCCGCTTTTCAACTCTTGAAATTCTCCTCTTACAGAGTAATGCTTGAAACTTTTGCCAACAGATTAGAAGAGTTCCTGGTTACTTTCAGCAATGTTTTCTTTTCTTTCATTTTCTTGCCTCCTTTTTCTTATTTTTTGTTTTCTTTGTTCTCTACTAACTATTTGTTTTACGAAATAAAGGAGGAAAGGTTTCATTTTTTTTCTTGACGAGTTATGAATTATCGTATATATTAGTTTCTTAATGTGAAGCGTGATTCAGACATAGAACTAAAGCATGAGAGAACAAAATTGATTTATCGATTGGCCTTATGATTGGCTGTAATGTAGGAATGGAGGTGGATAGGGGCTGGTGTCTCTACTGGACTTCAAATCCAGTTGTCCTCAGACGGGGACGGTAGGTTCGATTCCTACACACCTCCGCCATGAGAGGCAGCAAATGGCGAAAATAAGACATAAGACCGATGACCAGAGACTTAAGACTAACAAACAGAAAAGAGATGAGTGAAGAGCGAGGAGTGAAAACCTGAAACCCGAAATTAGTAAATAGGAAATTACGAAAATGAGATTGCTTCACAAGAAATATGAGAAGAATACTCGCAATGACTAAGTAAGAGGAGGAAATGAGGTTATCAGATAAAAGTCAGAAAGCAAGGAGGGGCGTAAAATGAAGAAGACTCCGATTTTTAATGAGATTATCGAGCTGCTTGAGGAGGACGAGAAAACTCAAAGGTGGCTGCTTGACAAAATCAAAGCTATTATGACCCAGGATGGTGACAGGGTTTTCTCCAACCTATTGAAAGTATTTACCCATCTTGAGATTGATCCCAAGAAGGCAGAAAAGGTGTGGTCGGACATCTTAAAACATAGAAAAACAATGAGCAAAGCCCTTGGACGAAATGTGGGATTAAGGGTTGCAATGCTGGATTACTTCATATCCATTAATAAACAGATAAAAAATCCAAAAATAATAGAGATAGAAATTTTCGAGAAGATTGAAAAATCGCTGGTTACTGATGACCTTACAGGGCTTTACAATAAACGTTTTTTTGTTGAAACCTTGTATAGAGAAGTACAGCGGTCAAAGAGATACAACCAGGATCTGGCTATAGTGTTCATAGATATTGATGACTTCAAGAAATGTAATGAATTCAAGGGACATCCTTTTGGTGATAAGGTTCTCAAGAGAGTGGCAACTATTATCCAAAATGCTTTGCGTGAGGTTGATTATGCCTGCAGATTTGGAGGGGATGAGTTTGTTGCAATACTACCCGAAACCAGGGGTCGAAAGGCAGTAATAGCAGCAGAAAGGCTGAGAAAAAGTATTGCAAGGAGAAATTTCCTGCAGAAAGGCAAGTATCATCTTACGATTAGTGCAGGAATTGCAAGTTTTGGGATAGATGGAAACACTCCAGAGGAATTGGTTGAGAATGCAGATACAGCTCTTTTCAGGGCAAAAAATGATGGGAAAAACAAGGTATATGTTTTCTTCAGAGAGAAAAGGCAGTTTGCCCGCATTTCTACAGATTGGGATGTTTCTTACAAAATAGTTGATAGAAAGGTTAACAAGAAAGCTAAGATGAAGAATGTTGGTGGGGGTGGGTTACTCTTTGAAGACAAGAAGCCGCTTCCGATCGATTCTATAATTGAAATAACTTTTATTCCGCCATTCAAGAGGAAAAAAATAAGCGCTCAAGCAAGGGTAGTTAGACTTGAAGTAAAGGAAAAGGGAACTTTTGACATTGGAATATTTTTTACGAAGATAAAGCCAGATGATAAAAAAACGATCATTAGGTTTACTGAAGGAGCATAGTATTTAAAGCTAAGTTCGTAATTCTTCTAAATTCTGCTTTTCTATTTTATTGACCTGTACAACGTTGTGATTGTCTTTTCCCCTCCAGTAGCTGATTTTTCCTTCTGGTTCTATACAATCGCTATATCTAAGGCAGATTGAAGCTGCTATTTTCACATCATCTTTCTCGCTTGAACCATGTAAGAGCGTGATCGGACCAACGAAGTTTTCGGTTTCCAAACAATAATCCTCTGAATCAGCCAGAGCAAGAATGATTGCATTCTCTTTTTCATTCCTTCCAACGATGACCTTTGCACCACTTTTTAGCCTGAAATGTCTTCCGTATCGGAGAAGTGTCAATTGTCTTACAGAATACTCTTTGTGCTCAAAAGCGTCACGCAGTTTTCTTGAAAAAATAGAATCCGTAAGCAAACAACCTCCTGCTGGAGTTGGGTACTCTAATATTCCAAATCGCTGTGCCAATTCCATTTGTGGTTTTCTTGAACGGCCCTGGATAGCGAAGAGTGATTCACTCTCTACCCAGCCGTTTTTTTCTGGAAGAGATGGTTCAAGTAGCTTAGCTGATAGCGGTCTGAGTATGAGTCCGGAAAGACCAGATTGCCTTTCGATAAGCATCATCGAGTTTTTATTTTGCGTCATAGGTCTTTCACCAAGGACTTCTCCTGTAATAATAAATTTGGCATTTATTTCGTCTAAATATTTCTTTGCCTTTTCGAGCATGAGGATTCTACAATCTATACAGGGATTCATATTTTTCCCGTATCCAAACTCCGGGTTCTTGATTAATTCGATATATTCATTTCCAAGTGATTGAACCTTCAGACTAATATTCAACCTTTGGCTTGATGCTCGTATATCTTTAATGCAACCTTGATGAGGAATGGAAAAGGGTGTTATGAAACTGATTGCATAGACATCAATTCCCAGATTAAGCATAATCTTGACAGAAAGTTGACTATCAAGACCACCCGAAAACAAGGCAACTGCCTTAATCTTTTTCACAATTAATGTGTTTATATCACAGGGGATTGATGTAATCAAGAGAAAAAACTTGATATGGGCAACTTAGTATTGTATGTGTAAATAAGAATGTATTTGCAGTGTCAATATAAAATGTTTGAATCTAAAAAAAGGGGAGTGTTTTGACACTCCCCTTCTGCATTTTAGTCAATTAGGATAAGTTTTCCCTGAGTTTCCATTCCTTTTGCTTCCAACCTTATGAAGTAAATACCCTGGGGAACTTTCAAGCCCCTGGTGTCTTTTCTGTTCCACGAAACGTTGTGGCTTCCTGCATTGAAGTTGCCTTTTGCAATAGAAGAGACCCTTCTTCCTGAAACATCATAGAGAGCAAGGGAAAGGTTTGTTTTTTGTGGGATTATGAAACTAACGGAAGTCGAGTTCCTTGCTGGATTTGGGTTGCATCTTACCGAAGCCCTGAGAGGAATGATCTTTACAATCGGGTTTTCTTTGACCCCGGTACCGTGATATAGGATTACCACTTCCGGGTACGGATTTTCATCCGGGTCATTGGATGCTATCCAGAGTGTGTCATAGTAAGTTCCGGGTGATAGACTAGTTGTGTCTATGATTACACTTACGCCCTGTGAGTCTCCAACAGTAACGGTGAATGATGTGGGAGAAACCGAAGTTATCCAGGCAGCGGATTTTACAATATTTGTTACGCTCAGTGTGGCTGTTCCAAGGTTCTTGCAGTAGAAGTCACCGGCTACGGAAGCACCGCCAACTGCATTCACAGCATCGAGCGCATTTATTAATCCTGCACCAAAGTAGTTATCTCTACCGCTACTACCAAGGTCGAGACATGTAAATTCAATAATGCTGTCTATTTTTTCGGGTGTAAGAGATGGGTCTTTTGAGAGCATTAGAGCAATTGTACCTGTCAGATGAGGACAAGCCATCGATGTTCCCTGCCAGCCACTTACATATCCGTTGTTGTTGGCATAGTTGAGTGACTTGATTCCAGGGCTTCCTCCAGGTGCACAGACATCAGGCTTGATAAGTCCCGGTGGGTATGTGTATTCATACCAGGGGCTGAAGAACCATTGGGTTGCGCCGTGACTTGAGAATGATGCTAGGGTATTGCTCTGGTTTGTAGCCCCTACTGCCATTGCTGCACTGTGCCCTTCGCTACCGTACCAGGGAGCCGGAGCATTAGCAGGAATGTTGATATCGTAGGGGACTGCATAATGACCACCACCGTTGTCGCCATTCCCAGCTGAAACAGAGAAAACTATTCCTGCAGTCATACAGTTATCTGTCATATATCTGTTCGAAGTGCTCAAGGAATTCCAACTGCCTCCTGCACCTGCACTGTCCCATCCTGCGGACATACTGATCACATCGGCATTGTTGGTCAGTGCAAAGTTGACCGCATTTTGCAGCACAGAGAGATTACCTGGTACTGCTCTAAGGCACATAACCTGGCAATCAGGAGCAACACCTGTCTGGCTGCCTGCGGTTCCATCTCCTGCAACGGTTCCAGCAGTGTGCGTTCCGTGGCCATCGGTGTCCATCGGGTCGTTATCGTTACTAATAAAATCGTATCCATGGTGAGGGTAAGAAGAGCCGCCATCCCAGAGGTGGTCGGCAAGGTCCACATGGTTATAGTTTACACCCGTATCCACATGTCCGTCGATGATGTTCTGACCTGTGTAACCGAGCCCCCATACCTGATCGGCATTTATTTTTGATATGTTCCAGACAATCTCCCTTGTGTCGGGTTCGCTGGAAGTTTTGGATCCAGAGGTATATCCAGTTGGTTTTGAAAGTTTGTCATCCAGCCAGATAAGCGCAACATTGGAGTTATTTGCAACCTCGGAGATTACCGTTTTTGTAGCATTCATGCCGATAGAATTGGTTAACCATAACTGACTTAGCCTGTTTACTTTTCCTGCATTCTGCATCAAATTGAGGTAATTCATTATGTCTTTCTGATATTCGGAAGAGAAATTTTGCAGTGTATTGATAGTGAACGACCTTCTTTGTGTTTTAGACATTCCTTTTACGCAATTACGAAGAAAACCTGTGTCTATGAGTTTATCAAATTCAACAATAACGGGAATGAGTTCTGAAGATGATGAACCCTGCATTTTCTGTTGGAGTTCCCTGTCAATTACCTCAGGATAATGTCGGTATGTATATTCAAGCATTCCATTGTAGTCTTTCGCATTAAAAACAAGAGGGTTTGGTGTGCAATCAATATCGGGGTCTCCTCCTCCTTGATTAACGAAAACGCACAGCTGCCAGTTGTAGTCCAGACCATAGGTTTGAAGCTCGCTCCAGGCGCCACTCAACATCACCCAGTCACCTTTTCCATCAACTGCTGGTCCCGCATCTACACCAAAAGGATATACACCACTACCAGCCTGGTATATCTCTACAGATGCCCATAGATCGCCGGAACCTGATATCGTGACAGGGCTGGATAGAACCACATACACCCACTCGGCTACGTTAGATGTGTAAGGTTCTGATGTTATCATAGCACCTGGCTGTACTGCCGAACCATTGTCATAAATTTTAATGACATTGTTGAGAGGAGATGTGTCATAATGGTAGAATTTGACAGCAACTATATTCCATCCTGCATACGCACCGAGCTCCGTTGGGGTCATTCTTATTGCACCTTCCCAAGTGCCAGCGGAAGTAAGACCGATGGAATTATAGCCAACGAGTGTTCCGAAATAAAGACTGTCGTCGTACCGTGAACCCAGAGGAATCACTCTAATTCTTGAAAGCGAGGAATTGGGACTGAGAGCGAAGGGTACGGCTTTGATGGCAGATTGAAAAGTCGGTTCCTTTGCATTTGAATTTTGGTCGGCTGCCGAGATAAAAGAAACGGATAAAAACATTACTATAAGGCATAAAAATACTAGTTTTCTAAGCATTTTTTCTCCTTGATTTCAAGGTTTTGTAAAATGAATTCACCTCCTTCCTTAGTGCGATTATATCATATCCTCATGATTTGTCAAATCCTTTTTTCCTCCAAAAATCCACACCCAGAGAATGAGGACAATTCCAATTGTTACAGAGGAATCGGCAAAATTAAACACAGGCCATTTGAAGTTACGCACTCCAATTTCAATAAAGTCTACGACCTGTCCCATTCTGAAGCGGTCAACAAGATTTCCAATTGCACCACTGATTATCATTGCCAGACCCACGTAGAGAAGTGTGCCTTCAGCTTTTAGTCTTACAAAATAGACCAGGAGGAGGATAGTAGCTATTGAGGTTAGAATCATCATCAGAAGAGGAGAACCTACTGGGATACCAAATGCTGCATTAGGATTTTTGATGTATACTATTCTAAGGATGTGGTCAATAATCTGAAATGATTGTCCAAGATACATTGTTTTTGCAATCAGATTTTTGGAAAACTGATCAAGGAAGACAATGCTTACAGTAATAATTGCAAGAAGATTCCATTTTCTATTCATCTCCCGTTTGCCAGTTTCTCTTCCAATTTCTTGCATTTAAAACAGAATTTAGCATACGGTTTAACCTTCAATCTTTCCTTCTCAATAAAATCACCGCATTTCTCACACCTGCCGTAGGATTTGTCACGAATCTTATCAAAGGCTTCCTCAATTAGGGATAACTTCTGCCCAATAGCCGTTGCGACAATGGATTCTTCTTCTTTTTCAGCCGTTTCGGTTCCACGATCCGCCATATGCCAGGGGTAAGCAAAACTTGTCGAAGGTGTATCGATTTTTTGCTCCAGGGAGGCGAGTTCCTTTGATAACTTTGCTTTTGCATCTAAGAGAAGATCATAAAAGACTTTTAGTTCCTTTTTGTTCATTTACACTCCTTGATGATATCGTAACATTTTTTACATAGAGATGGGTGTTCCTGGAATTGTCCCACGGTTTCTGAGTATACCCAACAGCGTTTGCATTTTTCCCCCAGAGCCTTCATAACCTTAACAGCAACATTATTATCTTCTTCTTCAAAGTCTATGCCTTGCGTAACGTCTTGTAGTTCAACTTTAGAAACGATAAAATACTCTGCAAGAGATATATCGAGGTTTTTAAAGAAAGTTTTGGTTTCATCATTTTTCAGATAGAATACAAGTTTGGCTTCAAGGGCATTTCCAATATATTTTTCTTTGCGCTTATTCTCCAGAGCTTTGTATGCAATATCTCTGAAATCTCTTAGTTTTTCGAATTTTCGCTCTAATTCCTCATTTATCCACTCATTTTTGACTTGCGGGAAAACGCTGATATGAATGCTTTCCTCTATCATCCTAAAGTGGGGAAAGTTTTGCCATATTTCTTCTGCTGTGAATGGAAGGATGGGTGATATCAGGAGCATCAAGTGTTTTGTCAGTTCAAAAAAGACTGTCTGGGTAGATCTGCGTTTCTTAGAGTTTTTTGCGTATGTATAGAGACGGTCTTTCATAATATCAAAGTAGTAATGTGATAGTTCGGAAGTGCAGAAATTGTGATATTTGTATGAAACTTTGTTGAATGCAAAATTCGAGTAGTCTTCAACAATTTCCCTGGTAAATTTTGCGAGTTTTGAAAGAATCAGTTTATCTATAGGAAATAGGTTTTCATACTTGACGGTGTTCAAAGGAGCCTTGAAGTCATATAGATTTCCAATAAGGAATCTGAATGTATTCCTTATTTTTCTGTATACTTCAACTGTGTTGGCAAGAACTTCTTCGCCGAATGTCACATCAGATGTATAGTCTATGGACGCAAACCATAATCTGAGAATATCAGCTCCATATTTTTTGCATATATCATCAGGCGAAACTATGTTGCCCAGTTTTTTGGACATTTTTTTCGAATTAGCATCAAGGATGAGTCCATGGGTAAGAACGGATTTGAATGGTGTTGTATCATCTATCGTCTTGCTCACTATGAGAGAAAGTTGGAACCATCCTCTATGTTGGTCAACTGCTTCAAGATAAAGGTCTGCAGGTTTGCTTAAATTGTCCCGTTCTTCAAGAACTGCTTTGTGGCTCATAGATGCATCGAACCAAACATCAAAAATATCATTTTCTCTACGGAATTTCCTGCCATTACAATGGGGACAGTGGAAATTTTGGGGAAGGAAAGTATCGATCGGTTCAGTGAACCAGCTGTCTGCAGTTTTGTCTTTTACGACTTTCACAACATTGTCAATAACTTCCAGATCGAGTATTTGTTTTCCGCAATCTTTGCAGTACAATGCTGGAATGGGTACTCCCCATGCTCTCTGTCTCGAGAGTGTCCAATCCGGTCTTGTTTCCACCATATTATAGATTCTTTCTCTGCTCCATTCAGGAATCCACTTCGAGGAAACGATAGCTTCTAATAACCTTTCCCTCAGGTTTCTGTGGTCAACATTCAAAAACCACTGTTCGGTGGCTCTGAATATTAGTGGATTCGAGCATCTCCAGCAGTGGGGGTATGAGTGCTCTGTTTTGGTTTCCAGAAGCAGGGTAGCCTTCTCTCTTAGAAGATTTAATATGTCTTCATTTGCGTCGAATACAAACTTGCCTTTAAGAAAACTCACCTCATCGGTAAATTTACCCTCATCGTCAACAGGTGAAACTACGGGAAGTTTGTATGTAAGGCCGACCTGATAGTCTTCGTAACCATGACCTGGTGCAATATGAACACATCCTGTTCCAGTTTCCATATCAACAAAATCAGCAAGTATTGTCACAGAAGTTTTCTCAGCAAAAATCGGGTGTTTTGCTTTATAACCCTCAAGATCAGAACCCCGTATCTTTTTAAGAATCTCAGATGATTGTATTCCAAGTGTATCTTTTACTTTTTCATAAAGAGGTTCTGCAACAATATAAAGTTCATTTTTCCATTTGAACAGCAAGTATGTTTCGCGGGGATGTACTGCGACTGCGACATTTGCAGGTAGTGTCCATGGTGTAGTTGTCCAGATGATAAAAGATGTGGGCAGGTCCAGAGAAAAATCAATAATGGGAAACTTCACATATATTGAGGGGGAAGTGTGCTCTGCATATTCCACCTCTGCTTCTGCGAGTGCTGTTTTACAAATCGGACACCACTGGATAGGTCTTAATCCTCTGTAAATGTATCCATTCTTGACAATTTCTCTGAATCCTTCAATGATTTTTGATTCATAAGCTGGGTTCATTGTAAGATAAGGATTATCCCAATCACCCAGGACACCTAATCTTGGAAATTCTATTTTTTGAATGCGGGAAAATTTTTCTGCATACTTTCTACATCTTTTTCTTATTTCCATTATTGACGGTGTTTCCTTGGCTGCTTTGATTTCTTTCATCACATTGTGTTCTATGGGCATTCCATGGCAATCCCAGCCTGGAACGAATGGAGAGTAAAAGCCCATCATAGAGGAGGACTTAACCACGAAATCCTTTAGTATTTTGTTGAAAGCTGTTCCAATATGTATATGTCCATTTGCATAGGGTGGCCCGTCATGGAGAATAAAAGTTTCTTTCCCCTCGCGTTTTTTTAATATTTTTTCATATATCCTTTGTTCTGTCCAGAACTTTAATATCTCAACTTCTTTCTGTGGAAGATTAGCTTTCATAGGGAATGTTGTCGAAGGTAGATTAAGGGTAGTTTTGTAATCCATCAATTATTTCTCTTCGGTCAGCTTTAGAAATGTTTTTACCTTTTCATTGTCAGGGGAGAACGATAGTGTTTCCTTAAGAATATCGTTTGCTTTGTGTTTTTCACCTTTTTTATAATAAGCAACGGCAAGTTTTACTCTCGCATCAATGTATTTTGGATTCATAGCAATAACTTCATTCAATTCCTTAATGGCATTATCCAGGTTACGCATTTTTATGTAAGTATTTCCCAAAAGCGTTCTGATATCCAGGAACTGTGGAGCGATTGCCAATGCTTTCGTGAACTCCTTCTCCGCATTTTCCAGTTCCTCTATATCGAGATAGGTAATTCCGAGTTCTTTGTGGGCATTTGCGAGTTTTGATTTCATTCCTTTGGTGAGTTTTCCCTCAACCTTCTCAAGTTTCATAGCCTTTTCATATTCATTTACGGCTTCAGAATATTTACCCATCTCATTGTATGTAATTGTTAGATTCAGATGTGCGTCAACGTAATTAGCATTCAATTCAAGTGCTCGCTTGAACGAATTTACTGCCATTTCATAAGAGCCAAGCATGCTGAACATTAGACCCAATTGATTGTGAATATCAGGATATGTTGGTGCTTCTTCGCTTGCTTGCTTGAGAAGTGTAAGGCCCTCATGGACCTTTCCCTGGTCGAAAAGTGATATGCCCTTATTTATTTTCTCCTTGAGTTCTGGATTCATAATTCCTCCAACTATTGATTGCTTTTATGGGAATAGAAAAGATACATCAGTCCACCGATAATTGCTGTGACAAATGCAGGTTCAAGAAAACCCTTGAAAGATACTCCCTTTTCAACTGTTCTCTTCTTGAGCGTTGTGTATGCCTTCTCCGAAATAGTGTTATGCAGCGATTCTACAATCTCTTTTGCGATGAGGATCTCACCTGTTTCTGGATTTACCATCCTGAAAGATACTTTTACCTTTGCCAGTCTTTCAACAGCTGGTTCAGAAAAAAAATATTCTTTTTTCTTTGCATCGACTGATTTTTCGGTAATCCAATATGAGAGAATGGGGTTTTTACTGCCTGTGCTATCTATGATAAAAAATACACTGCCTTCTCCAAATTTCATTTCATTGGTAAGGTTTTCGAGGAGAATAAAGTCTTCACCTTTATCGTTTAACGAAAGAGTTTTCTTTATGGATATTTCTTTGATTCCGTTTTGGAGAATGTCACGAGCCATCTGCTTGCCGGCATTTCTAAAGCAAGTATTTAACATCGCATTGTCAGTTAATTGTTCTTCCTCCGCTCGTGAGGCTAAAGCTGAAAAAAGAACAAGATATATTAAGAGAGCACAAATTTTCATAATTTGGCATTATAGTTAATAAAGGGCAGAAAGTCAAGGTTTTTTTGACCTCGGGAGAGCAAATTTACTTGAGTCCCTTTAACTATTCCCCTGTTTCACCTAAAAGTTCTTCTATTGCTTTCTTGAGTTGGTTGTCACTGCTTTCCCCGTCCATTTCAGGAGGATTTTCAATATAGATGTCCGGTTCCACTGGTGAATTCTCCAATTTTTTTCCATTGAGCCTGAACCATCCTGTCCCCGGTACCCTGAATACTGTTCCGTCGAGCAATTCGATGTCATTTGTGCCTATTACCGCACCAAATGTTGGAACTCCAACGAGTTTCCCCAATTTTAGTTCTTTGAAAGCAGCAGGAAATATTTCTGCGTCACTATAACAATACTCATTGATGAGAACGATTGTAGGTTTGTCGTATCTAAAAAGTGAACTATATTCTTTCTTGCCACCCCTTCTTATTGAGTATGCGTAAGGAGCTGTTCTTCTCAGTATAGTAAGAAGTTCATCATGAATGCTGCCGCCACCATTATACCTTATGTCTATTATCAATCCATCTTTATTCATTTCTTTGTATAAATCTTTCTCGAATGTTCTCAGGTTTCCTCCTCCCATCGCAGAAATATATAGGTATCCCAATTTGCCATTGCTCGCATTGTGAACCAATTCTTTGTTCTTTTTTATCCAGCTCTTTTCAATAAGATTCACTATTGTTCGTGGGTCCTTCGGTTTAATCTTGATTTGTCTGCTTTTCCCTTCGTGCAAAATCGTAAGCTCAATTTCCTTCTCATTCCTGTTTCGGAGAAGTGAGTAGAAGTTCTCTCCACTGTTGATTTTATTTTCGTTAATGTAAGTGATAATATCACCTTTTTCTATGCCGAACTTATCTTTTGATATTGGTGAATCCTGGATAATATCTTTGATTTTTATCCCATCACCCTTATATTCGGCATCATAGATAACTCCAAGAGCCCCAGTCGTTTCGAGTTTACCCTCTCTTTTCCAAATACCAAGATGAGACGCATTGAGTTCTCCTATCATCATCGAGACTATACTGTTAAAACCCCTGGGTGTTCTCATATGAAGGGCAAGGTCCTTGTATTTTAAATACATTTCATCCCAGTCGACTCCGTGAAAGTTGCTATCGTAAAATCCATCCTTGAGCGCCCACCATGCTTCGGTGAATACCTGTTCCTTTTCTTTATTTTTATCGATTTCTATGTCTACACTGAAGCTCAGGGGTGTCGATTTTGCTGAGGTAATTTCAGCATCTGAGATTCTTCCTTCTCCTGACAGGTAATATACGTGTTTTCTATCTTTAGAAACGAAGAATATTCTTGGGTTTACATTGCTGTCTGTGATTCTTTTCAGTTTTTCACCCAACCAGTCGACTGTCCATATATCGTCTTTTCCCTGTGACTGGGAATGAATGGCAAACTGTTTTCCGTCCGGTGACTGAGCAACATAATTGTAGTATCCTGACACCTTTGTTACCGTATGTATTCTCTCCTCGATGTCGTCGAAATCAATGGAAACGGTAACATTTTTTTGGGCAGAGTCTTTATCAGTTTTTTTCCAGTATAGAATGTCCTTTTCCTCATCCTCTTTGTTGAGAAATATGTATTTCATCCAGAGGTCACCGGTAGCGTTGCGTGATGCAAATGCAATTCGTCTTCCATCGGCACTCCACATAGGTTTATAATCATCGTTTGGATGATTAGATATGTTAATAGGTTGTTTGCTGGCATCTGCGGGAACGACGAAAACATCTTCTCTAAAACCGAGTGTGGTTCTAGAGAAGGTTAGCCATTTGCTATCGGGAGACCAGGAAATCCAGAGTACTTCGTTTTCCGGGCATAGTTTTTTACTATTCTTCCCTGTACTGTCCATTACATAGAGTTCTCTATTGTTCTTGAAGTAAGTTATTTTCGTCCCATCCGGAGAGAAGAGAGGCTTTATTTCTGTTTCATCGGAGTCAAGAACTTTGCTACTCTTGAAGGTTAATTCGTCATAAAATGTTTTCTCGTTTTCAGGCTCGATTGTGTATATATCCATATCTCCGTCTTTCATCGAGGAAAATACAAGCATCTCCTTGCTCGGATGCCAGGACACATATTTTTCCATATAAGGCGTGTCAGTTACTCTTGCAGTTTTACCTACTTTGTTATCTTTTTCGAGTTCCATCACAAAGATATCTCCATGGACGATGAAGGCAATTTCCGTTTCATCAGGTGATAGGACGAATTCGCTTGCTTCCGCAGTGAACATCTTTGAAAGAAGGTTGTTTGTCTTGAAATCTTCAGTGACCGATATCTTGAGTTTATCTTTCTCACCCGTTTTGATATTGTAGACATAAAGGTAAGCGAAACACTCATAAACAATGACACTTCCATCGAACGAGATTTCGGGGAAATGTACATCTTCGGTTTCGAAAGTTACCTGTTCCGGGGTTTTTCCATCAGGTTCCATTTTCCAGACATTGTTAGTGAGTTTTTCATCTCGATTGCTCAGGAAATAGAGTTTATTGTCTAATCCAGAGTACATTGGATAATTATCTCTTCCTTCGGAATTGGTAATTTTTTGTGACTCTTCACCAGGAAGCGTTTTTAGCCAAATCTCGCTATCAGTTCCTCCCCGGTATTTCCTTCTCCACCAACCTGAATCACCTCTCACATAGTAGAAGCTTTTTCCATCAGGAAGAAAGCAGACTTCCTGTGTTCTAAAATGCGTCAAGCGAGATGGAAGACCACCTTTTGGAGATACACTATAAAGTGACGACATAAGGGTATTCCTTCTTGAACCAAAGAGAATGGATTTTCCATCAAACCTCCAGCCATAGAGGATATCCGAAGTTGAGTAGAAGGTTAATCGCACAGGTGGTTTGCTTCCATCCGATGGCATGACACAGATGTCTTCATTACCCCATCTACTGGTCTGGAATGCAATCCATTTCCCATCTGGAGACCAGAAGGAGCGGCTTTCATATCCTTCACTATCCGTTAATCTTTCCGCTTTACCCCCCATTGTACTTGCAATCCAGATATCACCATAGTAAGAGAAAGAGATTTTGCTGCCGTCCGGGGACGGCGCAGGAAATCTTGCACCCCAAACTTCATCTGCGTATGCATGGTTAGAAAAAAATAGTAATAGTAAAAAACTCCATAAAACAACGATTAAATTTTTCATTGGCATAGTATAATACATTCTAGTGAATTTGTCAAGCAATACAGAAATGATATTGCAATTCAGAAAATAGAGCGTCATTGTGAGTGATTTGTTCCACACTGACCCGAGAATAATCTGCAATATCGCAATCACAACCTTATTATCTGTCATTGTGAGTATTCAGATGGAGCTTGTCCTGATTCCTTCGCTTCGCTCAAGGGTGAACTCCGTCGAAGGAAAGCAATCTCATATCCGAAAACAGCGAGATGCCGAAACAAGCCTGCCCTCGAGCAAAGCGAAGGGTTCAGCATGGCATTGTTCAGCACATGGTTCAGTATGACATATTTTTCTTTTTTCTTGATTAAAAATGAGAACTGTATTATAATACAATCATGCGAACAGTAGCAATTGACAGATTTATTTCAAAACCTGTTAAAAACTTTCTGTTTCTTATTGTGGGCAATGGCATCAGATGGGTTTTAAGTTTCTTTGTAACGGTATATCTTGCAAGAGTTCTTGGTGCTTCCGGATTCGGTAAAATCAGTTTTGCTTTTTCCATATTTGCATACGGAGTTCTTTTAAGTGACCTTGGTTTGAGCATTTTGGGAACACGAGAGGTTGCACGAAGCAAGGAAGGAATCGATGAACTAACATCAAAGATACTTAGTCTAAGATTCATTCTTGCTATTTTCTCTTTTCTTATTTTGCTAATTTTTAGTGTTATTGTTCCCCTGGAGAACGACATAAAGGTTCTTATTGTTCTCTATTCTTTCTCAATCTTCTTTTATGCATTCTATCTGGACTGGCTTTATAGAGGAATGGAAAGGATGGTACAGATTGCGATTTCGTCGATCCTTGTTCAGAGTGTGTATGTTATCCTTGTCTTCACTTTCATAAAGAATCAAGAGCATATTCTAAAGATTCCTTTTCTCTGGTTTACTGGTATCGGCGTAGGAGCCATTTTCCTGCTTGCGATTTTTCTATTAAGAAAGCACCATTTAAGGTTTGTCATAGACTTCACATTATTGAAAATTTCAATTCCCATAGGCATTGCCGCGATAATGAATCAGGTTTACTTTCACTTCGACCTGGTTACCATCGGTCTTATAAAAGGTGCAACCTCCGTTGGATTGTACAATGCGGGATTTAAGCTCGTTACATTTCTGCTTACGATTGATACCGCATTTGCCTGGGTTTATCTTCCTATGGTGTCAAGATTATTCTCTGAATCGAAAGAGAAATTCAAAAAGCTTGTTTTTACGGGCGCTAAACTCATTTCAATTATTGTAATACCATTAGCATTTGGCGGTACCGTGCTGGGAGCAAGAGTTATTGAATTGTTGTATGGGGGGAAATTTATTGGAGCTTCTCCTGCATTCAGAATTCTCATCTGGGCTGTTCCTCTGACAAGCATCCAGTCCATTTTCGCTTTCGGGCTTTTGGGCTGCAACAAAGAAAAACAGTATTCCTATGGTATGATTATTGGAACAACCATAAATGTTATTCTAAATCTTGTTCTTATTCCGTATTTCGGTATCAAAGGTGCGTCTTCAGCAACGATTATTTCAGAGGTTGTTATGCTCGGCTTGATGTTTCTATGGTTCAAGAAGGTTCTATTCGTTCCCTTTTATTATTACTTTCTGAAACCGTTAGCAGCAACGCTCGTTATGTTAATAGTAATAATCCTTTTGTGGAAGCTACCTACACTTTATCTGATAGTTGCTTGCATCTTTGTTTACTCCCTTGCCATCCTGTTAGTGAAAGGGATTACTGAAGAGGACTTGAAACTCTTGAAAGGCAGATATGATTTCATACATAGGACTCACTAAGGGAAAACCAGGGTGGGTTAAGGTTCTTAAGCAGGAAGGAATTTCGTATAGAAAATTTAGCCCTGGAGACAATCCTCCCGTATTAATTGTGGATAGCCTGACCAACATTTCAAGCATTTTGGATTATCTGAGCGGAGGAGGTACAATTATAACGAGTTCAGAATATGCAGGCAAGCTGTTAAAAAAATCCTCTAAAAGCGTTAAAATTGAATACATTGTTCCTGATGGTTCTGAAGTCTTTAGGAATATTGGAATTATTGATACTTACAGCATGGGTTTTGTATTGCAAGGAAATGGTTTCGGAAAAATAAATAATCGCTTTCCTGCTGTACAGGAATTTGCACATAATGGAGGCATCTGCATTGGGATTCCCTTTGATGTGGATTCTGTTATGTGCGACAGCAGGAGTATGATGAAGTTTTTTTATTCTGAGGGCAGACGATTTCCTGCTGAAATTGTCTCAACTGTCACCATGGGAGAAACAAGGAAATTAATCGTAAACATCATTCGGTATCTTTTCAGGAAGAAAAGTCTCTATTATATTAACAAGTGGTACTATCCGGAGGAAAAGGAAAACGCATTCACATTCAGGGTTGATACGGATGCGTCAGGATTTGAAGGAATCTTGGGAGCCTATAAAGTAGCACGGAAGAAAAATGCCAGTTTGACATTTTTTATTGACTTTAGCAATATTAATGTTGAAAATGATGCCCGAAGGTTGAAGGAGTTAAGGAATCAGGAAGTAGCAGTTCACTGTTTTGTACATAAGATATCGAAAGACCCTGTTAGGAACCGCAAGAATTTCTCAAGGGCGAGAAGAACACTTTTCACTGCAGGATTTGCAGCATCAGGTATTGCTATTCCATACGGCGTATGGAATAGTGCCCTTGGAAGTCTTATACAGGAACTTGGTTTTAAATATTCTTCGGAGTTCTCGTTGTCATACGATGACCTGCCTTCTTTCCCTTTCTTTGACAGAAAATTCTCGAAAGTGCTTCAAATTCCGGTTCACCCTATTTCTCCAGGCGGTTTACTATATTCCAAATTCAGCATTGATGAGATTAACCGCTACTTTGAGAGGCTTATTGAAGAAAAGACCGCAGCAGGAGAACCACTATTCTTCTATGGGCACAGTGGGGTGCTGTCGCGGGAGCCGGAAATCCTTGAACATATTCTTGACAATATAGTCGGTCGGGAAAATATCTGGAAAGGTACATACAGAGAGTTCTACAACTGGTGGATTGATAGAGACAGTCAGAACCTGGATTTAACGATCACTGGAGACATTCTCGAGATTAATGGCTTGAGTGAAAGTAAAAAATTATCTTTGCAGGTAATTTCGCCGGATGGAAGAAGGGCAATAATCCCTGCAAGAGACAAAATCAATTTAAAGACTGTGGTATTTTCCAAAATAAACAAGAGGAACAAATTCGAGCAAAAAAGACTGAGAATAAAAAGCGGTAAGTTAAAACTCAAATTCAAGGAGATTGAAAATTGGTTCAGACGATGAAAATTCTATACGGTGCTCATCCCGCAGTTGCAATTAAAAAGGGTGGGCTTTATGTTCAAATTATGAAAACGAAATCGTATATGGAAAGGTTGGGTTTCGAAATAGAGCTTTTTAATTCCTGGATGTGTCCCGAGAAGAAAAACTACAATTTGTTTCATCTCTTCGGAGCAAATTTCTCTACCAATATTATTGGTACCCAGATAGCAGAAATTGGTATACCACTTGTTGTTACACCTGTTTACTTCTCGAAACATATTGCAGTAGGCTTACGGTTTATAAATAGCGTAAATTCCATTCTGTTTAAACTCTTTAAGATTTCAAGCCAGCACATATATGCGAAGGAAATATTTGATGCAGCAGTTCGGATACTGCCTAATACGGAAATGGAAAAAAAGCTTATTGTAAAAGGTTTTGGTATCCCGGAAGAAAAGGTCACTGTGATACATAATGCCGTTGAGGAAAGATTTCTGGATGCAACTTCCCAAAGGTTTGTCGAGACATTCGGTCTCCAGGATTTTGTTCTATACGTTGGATATATAGGATATGGAAGAAAAAATACGCTAAATCTTATCCGTGCGCTGAAATCATTGGATGTTCAGGCAGTTTTTATTGGTCCTGTTGTTAAGACACCTTATGGGAAATTATGTACGAAGGAGATAGGCAAAAATAAAAACATAAAAGTGATTGAACCGTTAAGGCATAATTCACCTTTACTTGAGTCTGCTTATGCTGCCTGTGATACATTTGTTCTTCCTTCATTGTTTGAAACGCCGGGACTTTCTGCTCTTGAGGCTGGACTTGCGGGTGCCAAGATTGTTATAACAAAATATGGTGGGACAAAGGAGTATTTTGGAGGAGAAGCAAAATATGTAGAGCCAAAAAGTGTAAAATCAATAAGAAATGGAATCATTGAATCTTTATCGAAGAAGAAAACTAAATCCCTCAAGAATCATATCTTAAAGAATTACCTCTGGGAGGATATAGCGAAAGAGATAGAAAAGGTATACCTGTCGTTTAAGTAGATTTCGAAACTATTAAAGGGACAGGTTCTTATGTGAGTTTTTCATTCTTTTAGGATTTAGCTCTCGTTTCTTTACCTCTATATTATCTCAGTCTGAGAAGTTTATGTGTTAATGTTGTGCTTCCTGCCTTCAACTGACAGAAATAGATACCTGATGGAAGAATATTTCCCTTTTTATCTTTTCCATCCCACACCACTGATAAGGGAGGTGAAAAGTTAAAATTTAAAAGTGAAAAGTTTCTTACTACACGACCAGCCGCATCATAGATTTTTAGTTGAGCAGCCAAAGATTCGGAGAGTTGAGAGTTAAACTCAATATTTGTCGGAATCGAAAATTCTATAACTGTCTTATCCCTGAATGGATTCGGGAAAATTCTCAAGAAAGGTTTCCGGACTATCATTTTCTGACATCCTTCTTCGATACTGACACCTGTATTAAACAAAATTGAAACATTGGCTGAGTCAAAATTAGCGCAAGATATATCGATGTCTCCGTCAAGGTCAAAGTCACCGTTCTTGATTCCCCATGGTTTGTTTCCAACCTGATACTTTGAAAGATTTGCATACGTTCCATTCCCATTGTTGAGTATGACGGCAACACTATCTGTTCCATTAACACTAACAGAAAGATCGATATCACCATCACCGTCATAATCACCACCTATGATGCGTCTCGTGTATGACCCTGTATTATAACTCGCGGCGCTTCCGAATGTACCATTACCGTTATTCAGCAAAACCTGAATATTGTCTCCGGCGTAACTAGCAGCAGCGATATCAGCATATCCATCTCCATCAAGGTCGTTTACATAAAGTCCATTCGGATTACTTGTTGTTGTATAGACTCCAAGGGTTGGAAAGTCACCATCTCCATCGTTATATAATATTGATATACTACTCGCATTATCGGAAACAATGATGTCGATATCACCATCATTCTCGACATCTGCTGCAGCGAGACCACGCGTATGGAATCCAGTTGAGTATGCATAGGGTCCGGAGAAATTACCATTGCCGTTATTAAACATAACGAGAACACACGGATTAGAACCCCACGAGTCACCCATAACCAGGTCAATATCACCATCGAGATCAAAATCTCCTCCTGATATATCCTGACCAAGGACTGCAGGTGCATACGATGCATAAAGGGAGAAGACGCCGCTCCCATTGTTTTTCATAATTACAAGATGTGATGTACCAGGTTCATTATGAGCCGTTGCCATATCGATATCTCCGTCTCCGTCGAGATCGGCTCCAAAAACGGACAGTGGGTCTGCAGCACCGAGTGAGTAAGAAGATGGAGATCCGAATGTCCCGTTGCCGTTGTTTAGAAGCACACACAATGCGCCTGGGTTCGGATAATTACTTAAGACCGTTACGATATCGATATCTCCGTCAAAATCAAGATCCGCTGCAAACATTCCGCGCGGTTCTGTGCCAGCAGTGTAATTATTTGCTGTACCAAACGTTCCGCTTGAAGGAGTCGTAACTTCCGCAGTGAAGTTCCAGGAAAAACCGTTAAGGTAAACACCGGTTGTAGCCTGGACATCTTTTGTGAGAAGAGCGGTTACCATCTCACCTTCGATAAAATCTAAATCTGGATCAATTGTCGCAGTTACTGTGCTACTATCATAGGTAACTACACCCGTATGCGGCCCTGTTTGTGTACCATATAAAAGAAAAGTAGAAGAGTCGACCGAAGAAGCATTCAAGTCCATATTAAATGTACCCGAAACATCAGTCGAGTTCAGAACATCAAGCTCGAACTGAACAGGATTTGTCGAAATAACCAGCAATTCGTTTTCATTCGGAAGTATAGAAACATTATTATCATTGTAGTCTGCAGTACATAGGTCAATATCACCATCACCGTCGAAATCACCACCAGCCACCGAATGCGGGTTATTGCCACAGGAATAATTGTTCGCCGAAGCAAACGAACCGTCACCGTTACCGAGCAGCACGGAAATGTTATCAGAACCTTCATTCGCTGTTGCAAGATCAAAATAACCATCTCCATCAAAATCGGATGTTACTATCGAATAAGGAGTTGTACCTGCAGTGTAGTTAACAGGTGAACCAAAGCTTCCATCACCATTTCCTGTAAGCCGAGAAACATTATTGGACCCTCCATTTGCAACCCCTAAATCAAGATTACCATTTCCATCAAAATCACCTGTGCATACCGCATAAGGAACACTCCCAGCAGAATAGTTTGTTGCTGAAGCGAAATTACCGTCACCATTGCCTAAAAGTATGGAGACATTATTGGTTCCTCCGTTTGCAGTCACGAGGTCAAAAATCCCATCATTATCAAAATCACCTGCGCAAACTGAGTGGGGAGAAGTACCGACAGAAAAATCCGTAGCCGTTCCAAAACTTCCATCCCCATTGCCAAGCAGTATCGAAACATTATTGGAATTTGCATTAGCTACCGCAAGATCAATATAGCCATCAAAGTTAAAATCACCGCAACAAAGTGCATTAGGAAGACTACCCACTGAATAGTTGGTGACTGAACCAAAACCACCAGAACCATTACCCAAAAGTATCGATACATTGTTTGAGCCACCATTCGCTACCGCCAAATCCAGGTTTCCGTCTCCATCAAAATTACCACTGCAAATTGCGTATGGAGTCGCGCCTGCAGAAAAGTTCGATGCCGAGCCAAAAGAACCATCACCGTTCCCAAGAAGAACGGAGACATTGTTAGAATTCTCATTAGTTACAGCAAGATCAAGCTTCCCATCATCGTTGAAATCAGCAATTATTACTGAATTAGGTCCATTAGCAGCAGCATAGGCAGTCAGCAGAGTATAAAAACCTGAACCATCCTCAACCAGAGACGTAAATTGCCAGACAAAACCACTCAGCGAATCCCCGAAAAGAGATTGAATATCATGCGTCAGCACTGAAGTTATCACTTCTCCATAAGCAAAATTATCATTAGGATCAAGCGTTACCATTTTCGCAACACTATCATACGTTATTGTTCCTGTATAAAAACCTGTAAAATATCCATTGAGACGAAACGAAAGCGATGTAAAAGTCAATGGATCCATATCCATATTAAAAACAGCAGAAACATCTGTATCATAAGGTACATTGCATTCATTCTGTGAAGGAATTGTAAGGCTAATCCGAGGCATATTTACAGTTGCTCCGGGTCCACCGTAAGCTCCCATATCATTCCGTGTGTCATCTGGATCGTTATATGCTGGATTCGGGTTACCAGAATCGATACAGGGAGAACCAGCCTGCAGATGAAAATTACCGTTCGTCTCGTCCACATACAGAGGATTCGCGGAAATATCGCCGGGACCAGCAGAGCAGTTGTAATAGTTTTGGCCATTACCCCATACATCGTTGTATGAGAAATCGGTAGGAACACTCGAATTAACACAACCCATCCCAATATTGGAGTTTCCTGTCACGATGTTATTCATAATGATGGGCTGGTATCCTCCACTGTCATATACACCATTGTTATTATTTGCAATCGTGTTGTTAATCACATCCGGGTCCGAACTTATAGATATGCCTGTGTAAGTATTATCTATGACAACATTGTTATGAATGTATGGATTCGAGCCATTCCACGTAGCAATGCCTGAGCTGTTAATTTCTACCCTATTATTGCAGATTTCCGGGGAGGCACTCATATTACAAAAGATTCCACCTCCTCCTGGCATACCACCATAATTTGCACCAGTAACAGTAAACCCCTGAAATTTTGTATCGTTAGTTATACCTACACCAATAGCAGTTACCACATCGCCTTGATCTCCCCCACCATCGATTATTGAAAGTCCCTCATCTGCTCCAATTACATCTACATCTGCTTTCAAGGTTATTTCTTCAACGTAAGTTCCAGGTGCAACCATCACGATATCTCCGGGGTTTGCAGCATCTATTCCTTGCTGTATCGTTGGGTAATCTCCTGGAACGTGTATGATATCAGCAAGAACAGCTACTGCAAAAAACAAGATGACCAAAACTAAGACCTTCAATCGCATTACTACCTCCTTTTTTTAATTTCTCTTGACATCCTAATTTTTTCTTGTATGATTATATAGGATGAATTGGATAAAGACAAGTGTTTTTTTTCTAAAAGCACTTGGAACCTAAAGAAAGGAATAAGAAATGAAGCAGGAACAAGAGAAGGAAATAGAGGAAACATTAAAGAAGATAAAGAACAGACTACTTGTATTTAGCGGTAAAGGGGGTGTAGGCAAGAGCACAGTTGCAGCTAATCTCGGGCTTGCAATTGCTAAAAAAGGCAAGCGAGTGGGGCTTATAGATGTGGATATACATGGTCCCAATCTTGCCAAGATGCTTGGTGTTGAAGGGAAAAGACTGAGTGCTTCAAAAGAGAAAAAGATACAGCCGGTTCCCATTACAGACAATTTGAGTCTTGTTTCAATGGCATTTTTGTTAGAGAGTCCTGATTTGCCGGTAATATGGCGTGGTCCATTAAAGATGAAGGTCATCCAGCAATTTCTCGGGGATGTGGACTGGGGTGCACTTGACTGGCTTATTATAGATTCACCACCTGGGACAGGAGATGAGCCTTTGAGCGTTGCGCAACTCATACCTGCGACGGGTGCAATAATAGTCACTACTCCTCAGGAGGTATCGCTTCTTGATTCAAGAAAAGCGATTAACTTTGCGAGGAAACTAAATCTCGATATCATTGGAATAATAGAGAATATGAGTGGACTTATATGTCCGCATTGTGGTGAAAAGATAGAGTTATTCAAGGTGGGTGGAGGAGAGAGGACAGCGAAGGAGATGGGGGTACCATTTCTCGGGCGAGTCCCGATAGAACCAGGCATTGTTGAATCAGGAGATAGCGGCAAACCGTTTGTATTGAATAACCCTGAATCAGAGGCAGCAAAAGCCTTTATGAAAATCGTTGAAAAAATACTGAACACCCGGAAATTAGAATAAGACGTGGAAACAGAGGCTATGGTAGACATAATTGATGTAGTTGGACATTCAGTAATTATCACTATCTTTGTATTCTTTATGATGCTCATTACTGATTATGTAAATGTTCTCAGTAAGGGGAAGATGAGTTCGATTATTCGCGGAGGGATATGGCGTCAGTACACCGTTTCTTCTTTTCTTGGAGTCACTCCAGGATGTCTTGGTGCTTTTATGAATGTTTCCTTTTACGCAAGAGGTTTACTGAGTTTTGGCGCAATTGTTGGAGGAATGATTGCTACATCTGGCGATGAAGCATTCGTAATGCTTGCTCTTTTTCCAAAAATTGCTTTGCTTCTCTTCGGCTTGCTTTTTGTATTTGGCATTGTTTTCGGATTCGTCTCGGACAGGGTCGCCAAAGCCTTCAAGATTCAGACATGCCAGCAATGCAAACTCGCCACACTGCACCTTGATGATTCTGAATGCAAGGTTTTTGACACCACAGTCTGGAGGTCGTTTCCCCGCATTATGTATGCAAGAGTGATACTTATGGTCATAGTTAGCATTACTTTTATTGCCTTAGTTACGGGTTTTATCGGCTCAGGAGGACCTGACTGGGAAAAGGTCGTTTTGGTCACCATGCTGGCAATTATGCTGTTTGTAATATCTACCGTATCCAATCATTATCTTAAAGAACATATATGGAATCATCTTGTGAGAGAACACATATGGCGTATTTTTCTCTGGACATTTTTTGCACTGCTCGTTGTTTCAATAGGAATGAAATACTGGAATCTGGAGAGTTTTGTTCGCTCACATATTGGTTGGGTTCTCATTGTTAGTGCTGTAATTGGTATAATCCCCGAATCAGGTCCACACCTTATCTTTGTTGCAATGTTCTCTCAGGGTATCATTCCATTTTCGGTTCTGCTAACGAGTTCTTTTGTGCAGGATGGTCACGGAATGCTCCCGCTTCTATCATACAGCGTCAAAGACGCAGCCTTGATCAAGTCTTTTAATCTCGTGTTTGGGATAATAGTAGGGTTGATTCTGTACTCAATTGGATTGTAGAACGAAGGAAACAAATGGGTATAAAAGAGAATATAAAGGCAATTCAGAACGAGTTGCCACAAGGAGTGATACTCGTTGCTGCAGCAAAGACTCGAAGCCCTGAAGAAATTATGGAAGCGGCAGAATCAGGCATTAAAGTCATTGGAGAGAACTATGCACAGGAGGCTCTAGCGAAGTTTAAAGTATTAGGCAATAAGGTTAAGTACCATTTTATCGGACATCTTCAGAAAAACAAAGTTCGAAAAATAGTGAGTTTCATCGATATGATAGAAACAGTTGATTCGGAAAGGATTGCCAAAGAGATTAGCAAAAGATGTGAGGGGTTAAACAAGCAAATGGATATTTTAATCGAGATAAATAGCGCTAGGGAACCACAGAAATCGGGTATTTTCCCCGAGGCTGCCCTGGAATTTGTTAGAAATATTGCTAGATTGCGGTATGTAAAAATAAAAGGTCTTATGACAATGGGTCCGATTTTCGGAGACCCGGAGGATGCAAGAGAGTTTTTCAAAGAAACAAAAAGAGCTTTCGAAATGATTAAGTCGTCCTCTATTGCAAATACTGAAATGAAATATCTTTCTATGGGGATGTCGAATTCATACAGGGTTGCAATCGAGGAAGGTGCAAATATTGTAAGAATCGGCACCAAAATTTTTGGAGAAAGAAGGAATTGATACAAAAAGAAGTGCCTGTCAGATTCAGGAGGTGAAATGAAGAAACTAAAGTATATTATTGGAATAAGTATCATAGTTGCCTGCATTGTTTTTCTTGCTTTAAGAAGTTTCAAAAAGACAGGTGTATATTATCTTACTGTTAGTGAAGTATACAAAAAGAGCAGTTCATTGGGTGCAAAATCATTTCGCGTAGATGGAAAGATTGTTCCTGGTTCAATTTTATGGAATCCAGAGGAAATTATTCTGAGATTTAACATAACTGATGGAGAAAAGACACTTTCAGTTTTACATAAAGGTGTTAAGCCCGATGTGCTAGGTGATAGCAAGGAAGTGGTCATAGAGGGTACTTTGGATGAAGAAGGTGTTTTTAATGCAGCGAAGTTAATCACAAAATGTCCATCTAAATACAAACCTGAATCCACGAAGTAGGAAAAAACCACAGAATTAGAGGAAAGGCTAAAATATGCTATCGGAAACAGGAAATATTCTTTTGATTGTCTCCTGTCTAATTGCGGTATATGCTATAGTTTGCAGTATCATTGGTTTAAAGAAAAACAGAAGTGATTTGAAGGATAGTGGAACGCGAGGAGTTATTGCTATTTTTGTTCTCATTACTTTAATAAGTGTAGTTCTCTTTACACTGCTTATCAAAAAGGATTTTTCCAATGCATATGTTGCAAATTATACAAGCAAAACCCTACCATTTTTCTATACACTCTCTGCATTCTGGGCTGGACAGGACGGTTCACTCCTTCTATGGTTGTGGGCTCTTTCCATTTTTTCATTCGTTGTTGTTCTTCCAAAGGACACACAGAGAGAGCGTTTGCCAGCGGCAATTGTTCTACTATTCGTTGAATTATTTTTCCTATGCCTTATTCTTTTCTTGAATAATCCCTTCAGGCGGATTGCTGTAATCCCTGCTTTAGGAAATGGAATGAATCCATTGCTGCAGAATATCTATATGGTTTCTCACCCGCCAATGATATTCATAGGTTATGCTGCATTTACTATTCCTTTTGCTTTTGCTCTGAGTTCTCTTTTTACTAAGAGGCAAAATACACAATGGATAAAACAGAGCAGGTTCTGGTTGCTTTTTGCATGGTTCTTTCTGGGTTTTGGCATACTCCTCGGTGCAAAATGGGCATATATAGTCCTGGGATGGGGAGGATATTGGGGGTGGGACCCTGTGGAGAACGCTTCTTTAATCCCCTGGATTGTGGCAACAGCATTACTGCACTCGATAGTTATGGAAGAAAGAAAGGGAACATTAAGGATATGGAATCTGGTGTTAATGTTTTTAGTCTTTGAACTCTGTGTTTTTGGAACATTTATTACGCGGACAAACATACTTTCTTCTGTGCATTCTTTTGTGGAGTCAAATATCGGAATATATTTGTTTGCTTTCATTCTTGTGTCCTCAGTAGTTTATCTGACTCTGTTGCTGCTGCGGTGTAAGGCTCTTTCCGGTAAGTCCCAACCTCTATCCATCAAAGAATGGTTTTTCTTCTTAAATAATATTGTACTTGTGGCGGTTGGGTTTATAATCCTGTTTGGAACGTTATTTCCGCTGGTTTCTGGTTTTTTTGGAAAAACGAGAATTTCACTTGGTCCTGCATTTTACACTCAGGCGCTAACTCCCTTAGCTCTTCTTCTATTACTGCTGACAGGATTGTGTTCTACTCTGCAGTGGGGAAGGCAATCAACCAGAAGACTGCTTTATCATATTGTTCCAGCTTGCTTCGTTTCACTTGTGATAGTTACGATGTTAATTCTTAGAGGAGAGAGACATGCAGCCCCGATTATTGCATTTGCATTATCATCATTCATTATAGTAACAGTTGCTCTTGAAATCAAGAATATCAAGAGATTTTTTCTTAACAGAAGGAAATTAGGGGGTTATATTGTGCATTCTGGTATAGCTCTTATGTGCATAGGCATAACGGGTTCTTCAATATACAACAGTGAAAGGCAAGTGATTCTCAAAAAGGGTGAGAGCGAGGAGTTCGGGAAATATAGCCTATATTTCAGAGACCTTAAAGAAGATGAGGATGAAAGAAGATATAAACTCTCGGTTCTCCTGGATATCAGGGAGAGAGATATAACAATAAGAACATTAGCGCCTGCTAAATTACTGTATCCAAACAGCGAAGAACCTTATACAGAAATTGCTGTGCTCTCCAGCTGGAGAGAAGACCTTTATATTATTTTTGCAGGATTGGTGAATAAGGATACAGTAAGTCTCAAGGCTCTTCGAAAACCTTTCATTCGCTGGTTATGGGTTGGCGGATACCTTTTTCTCCTTGGTTCGATTATAGCAATGTTCCCACAGGCGAGAGGGAAAGAGAAACTGACAATAGATGATAGAATCGAAGAACTTGTGAAGATAAAAAGGAAATCAAAGAACGGGAAAGGGAAAGAACAGTGACAACTAAAATTTTGTTATGCAGCTTTTTCATTATCCTTTTTTCAATATCCTTTGTATCCGGGCATCCAGATATTATGATAGAGAATCGGCATCTTGTTTTGAAGGTGACAGAAGGAGACATATTTGTAACGGATGCCATTCTTTTCAAAATCGATAAAACGGATATAGGAAAACGGCTTGATATTTCTCTTCCCGGTGGATACAAGGACCTTGACATAATAAAGGGACTGGATGAATCTTCCCTTGCACAAAAACATTATGGACCCGAAGACCTGAAAGCAAGCAAAGTAGGAAAACTGCCGGTTATCCTCCGATATACATTGAAGATAAAAGGAGACAGTTACTCCTTGAGTTTTAGGGTTAACTATGACACAAATATTTTCTATTTACTTGTTAAGAATATTGAGTTAGGTGTTGAAAGTGAGGACTTAATTGATGAGGGTATTATCGATATGGGGAATGCAAAGCTGCATGCTTTCAGTGAGGAGAATATAAAAAAAGGCGGGAACATAAATTTTAAGGTCAAGGGTTTGGGAAAGAAGACAAGGAGGGGAAAAGCACTGATACTATCTGCTATTATTCTTGTCATAATTGGTATACTGTTTATTTTTGTATTCAGCAAGGGAAAGAAATCAAAAAATGTAGTAAAGCAAGGTAAACTCGAAAATAGACAAGAGAAACTCGTATCCCTTATTGCAGAACTTGATGAACAATATGAGAGAGGGGAGATTGATGATAAAAGTCATAAGAGGATGCGCAAGGAGTACAAGAAAAACCTTAAAAATATAATTTTAGAAATAGAAAAGGGTGTTAATGGGATCAATAGAAGTCGAGAGAGTTAATAAGCGCTTTGGTCACAGGACAATACTTGACGATATAAATATTTCTTTAGATAGTGGAGATGTCTATGTTCTTTTTGGACCAAATGGTTCGGGGAAAAGCACATTAATGCTCATATTATCCTCTTTGATGAAATCCACAAAGGGTGCTGTGAAATATGAAAATGTAAACATCCAGGTTTTGGGAGCGCATTACAGGCATAAAGTTGGACTGGTTACGCATACATCATTTCTATATGAAAACTTAAGTGCTATAGAAAATCTAAAGTTTTATGCTGCATTATATGGCGTAAAAGGAGCAATGAAGCGCATTGAAGAATTGTCCGAGCTCTACTACATTGGAGAGAGAATGAATGACCCCATAAGAATGTTTTCCAGGGGGATGAAACAGCGTGTTTCTATCATAAGAGCATTTCTCCACTCACCTCTTGTAGTCTTCCTGGATGAACCGTATACAGGGCTTGATGAAAATGGCATAAAGGTTCTTGAGAGCCAGATTTCCGCTTTCGGAAAATCGGGGAGAATAATCTTTCTCACAACGCATAATCTCGAAAGAGGTTACAACATTGCGACAAGATTTGGAATACTTCAAAAAGGAAGAATTTTGAGTGAGACCCTGAAGGAAAAAATGAACATAGATAAATTGAGCGGAACTTACAAGGATTCAATTCGAAATGAAACCCTTTAGAGACATCTTTATTCTCGTAAAGAAGGACATATTGGATGAGTTGAGGGGTGGTGGAGCTTTGATATCTATGTTAGTCTTTGCCCTGCTTGTTATAGTAATATTCAGCTTTGCTTTTGGAACTTTGCTCTCGGCGCAAAAGGAGTTGAGTGCGGGTCTTCTGTGGGTTACTTTTGTGTTCGCAAGCACATTGGGACTCAACTACTCTTTTAGTGTAGAAAAAGAGAACTCAGCTATCAAAGGACTAATGTTAGCACCTGTTGATAGGAGTATTCTTTATTTGGGAAAATTGATAAGCAACTTTGTATTCATTTTCATAATTGAACTCTTCACGGTTCCCATTTTCCTTGTGCTTTTCAATTATCGGGTTCTCGAAATAATTCCTCAACTTCTTCTTGTTCTTTTTCTCGGCACAGCAGGCATCTGTTCCGTTGGTACAATTTTCAGTTCAATGTCAACAAGTACTAAAAAAGGAAATATTCTTCTTCCCATCATTCTCTTCCCCATTATTATTCCACTGCTTATTGGTTCTATCAGATGTACATCTGCAATTTTCTTGGATGAGTCTTTAATTTCTTCAACTGGAAGCTGGATTATAATGCTGGTAGTGTACGATGTGCTCTTTATCACTATATCGTTATTAACCTATGAATTTATTTTGGAAGAACTGTAGGAGTAAGAAATTCAGGCTTATGCTTCCCTATGGGGTACCGCATAATGGTGGTGACAAAATTGCATATTGGAGGTGATATGAAACTTTTGCTTGGAATATTAGTAACTATTGGTATGATTTTTTCCATCATCATGGTTTTTCTCGTTGCACCCGTTGAAGAGACTATGGGTGTGGTGCAAAAGATTTTCTACTGGCATGTTGCATCTGCATGGGTAGGTTTTCTTGCATTTCTCGTTGTTTTTATTGGTAGTATTGGTTATCTCGCCAAGAAAACCAGAAAATGGGATAGAATAGCACATTCATCAGCGGGTATTGGAGTGCTTTTCACTACACTATGCCTTATTTCAGGTTCCCTGTGGGCAAAACCAGCCTGGGGTATCTGGTGGACCTGGGATGCAAGACTAACCTCAACATTGGTGCTATGGTTTATGTATGTTGCGTATCTTATCCTCAGGTTTGAAACGGAAGGGAAGGAAAGAGGAGCAACTTTCGGTGCCGTTCTTGGAATAATCGGGTTTGTGGACGTTCCCATTGTGTTTCTTTCGGTAAAATGGTGGAGAACAGTCCACTGCAACCTTATAGTAATCGAGAAAACAGGGCTCACTCCTCTTATGCTTCTTACTCTTCTTGTATCGGTTTTTGGTTTCACAATACTATACATATATCTTCTAATGACGAAATATGAGATAGAAAAAATAAGAGATAAGATTGCGGAACTTAAAGGGTAGCCGCAAGTATAATGAATGTTATACCAGGAGGTAGTTATGGTTTATCTTACAGTGGCATATTCAGTAATCTGGCTCGGAACGTTAATTTATCTTTTTGGCTTAAATGTATCACTCAGCCGAGCAAAAAAAGATCTAATCTCATTGAAAGATAAGTTTGAGAAAGAACAATGAGGGAGCCGGTGGGAGGTTGTGTGAGGAGTAACTCCAATGCCTGCCCGTAATTACATCTTTCTTCCTCTTGTACCTACTCAATACTCCTCGTTATTTTTTCTCCACACTATAGATGGGTAACTGCTCTCTTAAGAGTTCATAGAGTTTTATATTTTCGGATTTACTCTCATTGACCTTCTGCAACCCAATACATAGTTCTCCAAATGTCAATTCCTTTTTAATCGTCTTCCATAGTTCTGTTTCATCTTTGACACAATTTATATTCTCTATTACCTTATTCACCTCAGCCTCAATTGTGGAATCCTCGGAAGGTGTGGCTTTAACCTTATCTTTGTTACCTCTATACTTATTTAATTTTTCATGCCTTAAAATTTTCTTTCTATGGTCAATCAAATTTTCTTTTAGTAAAGCAATCAAATCTATTCCGCCATTTGCTGCAATCGTTCTACTCATTGTTGTGGTCATCTGCTCCCTAATTACCTCCCACAGTAATTTTCCTTCCATATTCCCTTTTAATCGAGCCATTGCGAGAGAAACAGAAAGAATTGTATTCATTCCGAGATTAGCCTTTCTCTGCATAACCTTTATTTGTTCCTCTTTCGAGTTATCAGGAGACAATGTTCCTCTTTCTATGGCTAATTTCTTTTCCATTTCCAGCAAAGTCCTATCTACATCTACCGCTTCACCTATTTCGTTTATTTTCTTCCCAAGAAATAATTTCGTAATAATATTCTTTACATTATCAACTGCGTTGAGACACCCTTTACCTTTATATCGTTTTGCCCTTCTCCAGAGTTCAGCAAGCTCGCTATTTCCTTTTTTTGTAATCACTTCATCGTCAACTTCTTTTCTAAAACGGTATGTTTTATCGTTTTTATGAGGTTGGAATAGGTCTGGATATTTCTTCACAGTCGGACAGTTAGCAGGTATGATACTATCAATAAGATGGATAGCTTCATCCGTTCCTGCAGAGGTTCCGAGTGGAGTGGCACCTCCAAATGAGAAGAGTCTAGAGCACTGTTTGCTTCCAGTAATACCTACCTTTACTTCTACACCAACGGTTGGAATGCCCGTATTTGTTGATACCTCACGGGCTACAATTTGTGTTACAGATAGATTGTTCATCAATGTTTTTACTAACGCTTCTTTTTGAGGTTCTACCTTGACATCTTCTCCTATTGCAAGTTTTCTCTGTAACTCCTTCACTACCCTTACAACCGTTTCATACTTACACAATCTTTCAGAATTAGAACCTCCACCTGCTTTTAAACCCAATGAGTTTGAAGCAAGCGCAACATGGGCTTCAAAATCCTCAATGGGTGATTTTGAGCGGTGGGAAACTATCGTTTGCAGATTCTTACCAATTGCAGTAAGTATAGCAAGCACCCCTTCGGTAACCGTACCGATCTGATTGAGTTTAATTAATGCAGTATTAATTAGACCTTTATTTGCTTTTTCTTCTATGGATGAATCCTTTGTCGTTATGTTGTCATCACCAACAATATGGATTCTATTCCCGAGTTTTTTCATTATGATTTTCCACCCTTCATCGTCATCCTCCGCAAAACCATCCTCAATTGAGATTATGGGAAGGTTATCCTTCTCAATAGCTTTTCTATAGATATTTAGTAGTTCGTCCCTGGTAAGAACAGGATGGCTTTCATCCCTCCAAGCTTCATACGTGCCTATTTCATCTATAACGCCTGTTGTTTTTCTGTAAGCAATTTCGAGTTCGCTTGCTGCTGGGTCGAGAGCCATTGCCACATCCCTACCCGGGGTGTACCCACAGTCCAAAATAGCCTGCTTCTGCATTCGCCACAATCGTTGAACAGGAAGAATATCCCCAGGTTCCTTTTTAATATAAGCGGCGATTCCACCCTCCGTCCCTATACCCTTTACCGTGCATCCTTCCGAATTCTCTATAATCTCTTTTAACCTTGTTTGAAGGTTAACTGTCATCTCCTGAGCTTCTTGATAATCTTTTACGCTCAAAGGAATAAACATACTTTCCTGAAGACTGATATTACTTTCAGGAAATTCCTTTTCTGTATGACGACCACCCATACCACAGTTCCTGAACTGCCAGGGAATTGCAACTTCCCTTCTTCCTTTAAGAACTATTCTCTGCATCCTGTTATTGACCATTCTATCCTTAACTTCCATCGCCATATCTACCCAATTATTTATACTCCCCTTTGCTGTGGTCATAACTCTTTTCACTTCTTTCCTGGCAGCGGATTCCCTTTCTCTGTATTCCGAGTATTTTCCAGGGTCAGCAAAAATGTAATCAAGAAGTCCTACAAGACCGATTCCAAGAAACAACCTACCAATATACACCGACCATTTAAAATCAAAGCCAATCCCTATTGCTAATAGCATAATAGCAATAGGTAAAGAAATTATCGCCATCTTTTGACTCGCCGCAGGACCAGCTGCAGAGACGGCTAAATTATAGGGAGCATCTGGATGGTATTCTAAACCATTCTTTTTAATACCCTTCAGTTTACCATAGGGAATTCTGACAAAAATCCATAAATACCATACGAACCTTTTGAATAAGGATTGTGTTATTCTTTTTTCTGCTTCAGGGAGCAGAGCAGGGTTTAATGCACTCAATCTGACTGCTGCTATATAGTGTCCCATTTCGTGTATTGCAACGCCAATGTGAAAACTGACATACCAGAAAACAAGAGAAACTATTGTTTCCCTTGATGTGAACATAAATTTGAGAACTTCTCCTTTATTGTGTACGAAACCAGGAACGCTCAGGACAGAAGAAATAAACGCCACATGGAAAGAGACCAGTATGTGATTTGCTATCACCCAACCTTTGTTGAGGGCGGCTCTGAATTTATTAACCTCGTTAGTACTCTTATTTTTCATATTCACTTCCTTTTTTTCTTATGCTGCTTTTCCCCCTCTTCAAAGGTGAAATGGAGGTGCAGTCTGCAATCATTATCATAGAGTTAAAACTTTGTCAAGTATTTACTGAGAAGTTTCTTAATTAGGCAGATAGTCATATTCTATCTTGCGCAAACCCTGGAATATCTTTGGTGCGTTTGATTGTTGTTTTAATTCAATTGGGTAAATGATAAGCCAGATGATTACTTTTAAACCAATCAAAACAATTGTAACAAGGGACACTCTTCTGTAAAGTTTATCGTGCCCAATAGGTATTATAAACATCGATTTGTAATACAAAAAATATTGAGAAAATCAAGAAAAAAATTTGACTTCAAAAAACATTTGTGGTAAAAACAAGTAGTAAATAAGAGACGGAGGAAAAATGAACTCTTTATTGGTTGTTCTGGGTGCTGGTATTCTTTTTGCATTGGGTTATCTACTTTATGCAAAAAAGATTGCAAAACTGTGGGATGTAAAAACCGAAAATGAAACCCCTGCGAAAAAGTACTATGACGGTGTAGATTATGTTCCAGCCAAGCACTGGTTGATTCTTTTTGGACATCATTTCTCATCCATCTCTGGTGCGGGACCCATACTGGGTCCTGTAATTGCATGTATGTTCTGGGGATGGTTGCCGACGATTATCTGGCTTGTTTTCGGTTCCATTCTCTTAGGTGGTGTTCATGATTTTTCTGCCCTTATGGCATCTATCAGGACAGGTGGAAAATCCATTGCAGATGTTTGTGAGACAACGATGTCGAGAAGGGCTAAGATGATTTTTGCGTCGTTTATCTGGTTGACATTGGTTTTAGTTATTGCCGTTTTTGCATCTGTTGCTGCAAAAACACTCAGTTCGACTCCTCAAGTAGTGATTCCTACATTTGGACTTATTTTTGTTGCGCTTCTTGTAGGATTTCTCATATACAAAGCAAAGGTGAACCTCCCACTGGCTTCAATCATAGGGCTAGTTTTGCTTTTTGGACTTATCTTCCTGGGTTATAAATTCCCGATTTCTATTGGACCGCACGCATACATAATCTGGGTGTTAATCCTTTTGGGATATGCTTATATTGCATCCATTATACCTGTGAACATCCTTCTTCAACCAAGAGATTATCTTGCTGCATTCATTCTTATTATTGGACTTGTGGCAGGATACATCGGGCTTTTTATCACGCATCCGGTGATTCACGCACCTGTATTCATATCATTTTCTTCGGCAAAAGGAAACCTCTGGCCTATGCTCTTTGTTATAGTTGCCTGTGGTGCAATATCAGGTTTTCACTCACTGATTTCGGGGGGAACAACATCCAAGCAATTGGCTAACGAGAAAGATGCGAAAAGGATTGGTTATGGTGCAATGATTACTGAAAGTGTTCTTGCAGTCCTCGCGGTCCTATGCGTAAGTGCAGGGCTTTACTGGAAAGGCAATCATCCAGGGCTTATCTATCCGGATCTGATGAAGGGTGGAGATTGGATCAAAACTTTTGGCGTAGGTTACGGTGAAATCGTAAAACCAGTGTTTGGCGCTTTTGGACTACTCATCGGAATTACTATGCTTAAAACCTTTATTATGACGACACTCGATTCCGCAACAAGGATTGCGAGATATATTGGAGAGGAATTATTTGGGGAAGCGCTAAAAATAAAATTCCTTGGTAACAAATATGTGAGTACAGCCATAATTGTTGGATTTGCTCTATATCTCTCACTCGGTGCCTGGCAGTCCATCTGGCCTATCTTTGGTGCATCCAATCAACTCGTTGCTGCTCTTGCTCTTTTTGTAGCAACGACCTTTCTTATTTCTAAGAGTAAAAACGGTCTTTATACTCTCATCCCTGCAATCTTTATGCTCATAACAACAGTAACTGCAATTATTCTTGAAATTAAGATGTTCTTGCCAAAAGGCCAAATACTACTTTCTGTAATTGGTTTTGTCCTGCTGATTCTAACATTCGTCCTGCTCATTGATGTTGCAAAAGCAATCTTCAGGAGAAAACCATTGCATGCCGAAGGTCATATGTAGAGGCAGATCTTGAATCTTCCAGACATAAGAGTGGCATTAGAGCATTAGGAGCAGGCATATGATATCAGTAGACGCGAATATAGAGTATAAGGGTATAATAACTTTTACGAATAAGTTGGTTATGTAAAATCTTATAATGATGTGAGAGCGGAGCTAAAGATAGATACTAAGGAAGATTCACGAGGAATTGCGCTGAATTCAAAAATGTCTTGTAAAACTATTTTTGATCAAATAGCAGAGGATTATGACAAGGTTCGTCCTGGTTATCCTCAGGAATTGATACAGGATATTATTTCTATCTCTCGCATTTCGGAGGATGGGAGAATTCTTGAGATTGGGTGTGGTACAGGACAGGCTACAATTCCGTTCGCAAAATATGGCTATTCCATAACCTGCCTGGAGATTGGGAAGAGACTTGCTTCTTTGGCTGCAAAAAATTGTCAGAAATATCCAAATGTGCACATCCATCCGGTATCATTTGAAGAATGGAAGAACGAGATGAATTCGTTTGATCTCGTTATGGCTGCTACTGCTTTTCACTGGATACCTCCTGAGATTGCCTATCCTAAAGCAGCGCAGATACTGAAGGAATCCGGATATATAGCTATTTTCTCAAGTCTTCATCCAACTCCATACACAGGGTTTTTTCAGACAGTTCAAAAGGTCTATCGGAATATCGTGCCGGAATGGAAAGACCCCACCAGCGAACCATCAATGGAAGATAAAATTAGGTCCAGAGAGGACTACATCAACGGGACTGGTTTGTTTGAAAAAGTTCTTGTAAAGCAGTATCCCTGGGAAAAAGAATATAAAACAGAGCAGTATATCAAGCTCCTCAACACATATTCTGCTCACCGATGTTTGGATAAGGGAAGAAGGGAGAAATTGTTTTCCAACATCACCGATTTGATTAATGAAAAATATGGAGGAATAATAACAAGGCCATATCTTACTGTCTTATATATTGCGAAGAAGATTAGTTGAAATCCTGATTGTGGCTTGCACTGCGTGCAGATTGTTGAAATCTCCCCTTTACGACTCCCTTCGCCAGATTCCTTCATTGTCTTGAATAGAAGTAAACCTGACAATGTGCGATTTTGAAAAGCTTATTTGATTTTCCCTTGACTTCGGCATAATTTTCATTTACAATGTTAATGCAAATGAAAGAACGTGAAAACAAATTGACTATTAAAGGTAAAGAATTCTATAATATGCCCCCAATTCGACAAAATTTCTTGATTAATAATGAAAGTTAAGGCAGAAATTATTTTGTTTGTGTTTCTCCTCAGCTTTACAACTGGATGTGGTACTGCTTTCAAGAGCCGTTGCGAAAGAGCAAGTGAGTATATGCTCAAAGGTAAAAAGGGACTGGCTATGGAGGAGTATATAAAGGCGATTGCAGAAGATTCAATGAATGTTCGCGCAAACTATGAACTTGCCTTTATTTACTGCGAACAAAAAGAGTGGCAAGAGGCAATTCCATTTTTAGAAAGGACAGCTAAGCTTGAACCGAACTATTTGACAACCAATGAACTCATAGCAAGGGCATATTTTCGCACAAACAGATTGCAGAATGAAGGTTTAGGGGTTTTTCCTTCGAGTGTTGATACTACTGAAGTGAATCTCGTTTATACAGTTGGTGAGGAATTTTTTTTACAGGGATACTTTAAAAGAGCAAGGGAATATCTGGAGCGCATTCCTACTGAAATAAATGTTGAGTACCTTGACCTGTATTTATCTGCAGTTTACTCCTCAGAAGGTAATTATCTTAAAGCTATAGATTTGTTGAAGAGATTTTTTGAAACCAAACCACGATGCGTTGAAAGGATAAATCTTTCACTGTTGTATGAAAAGGTAGACAGTACCAATAGGGCAAAACAAGAGTTCAATAGGGTAATAGCCTTGACTGATACTTTTTACTATGGTCACCCGAGGAGACCAAATCACTATCTCAAAGGTTATGTATACTATATTAAGGGCAATTATTCTGCGGCTCTTAGGGAGTGGAAGATTACAAAGAAACAACATTCAAATTGGGCTGTCTCATATCATAATTTGTGCATTCTTTATCAGTTAACGAATAATTGTGAACAATGGCGCAGAGAGCTTAATACTGCAGAAAAACGCTATCCGCAAGAGCCTTTTGAATTGATAGATAAGGGACTAAGGAGATTGGCAGAGGAAGATTACAATAGTGCTTTGACAAACTTTCAGTGTGGACACCAGAAGTGGAAATTCTCAACCGTTTTCCATATTTATGTTGCATATACCCTTGAGAAGTTAGGGAGAAGCGAAGAGGCAAACCATTTCTGGAATTTGTGCGTTTTTCAAGTTCCAGGGGGAGTGAGTTTGCAGGATGCAAAGGTTTTTGGAAAGGAGTTTGTTCAAGACGGAGTTAGATGTGTAAAATGAGCAAGGGTTGGTTCTCTCACTATTGTTTGATCAAAAAAAGGAGAGCCAGATGAAAGCGATGAATGTAGTTCAGGTTATTCTCAGTATTGTTACAATCCTAATAGGTATTTTTATGATTGTAAAATTTGCAGGTTCAGCACTTGCTCCATTATTGAGCGGTATTGCTTTTGTTGTTATTGGGATTGCGTTGCTCTTGATGAGGAAGTGAAAGAGATTTCTGGCATATAACAATGGGGGGACTATGAAATGGGGTCAAACGCTTTTTCTTGTGCTGATTTTCTTTCTGTTTAATGGTTGTGCACAGACACAGAAAATATTGAGGGAGCATTTTCCCAAGGAAGAGTCTTATAAGCGTGCGGATATATACCTCCAGAGAAGGCTCTATGAAAAAGCGCTCGATGAATACACAGCAGTTCTCTCTCTATATCCTGGTGATTTTGAGACCTTGAAAAGAATGGCAAATGTTTACTATAGGGAAAGAGATTGGGAGAATGTCGAAAAATCCTACAAAGGGTTGCATAAGATTTCAAAGGATAAGCAAATTGTGCTGAGGTTGTATGATGCAAAAAAGCAACTTGCAGAGAATGATTCATTGAAACTGCTGGAAGTAAAAAAGGAGATAAAAGACCTTGCAGGTGAATTTCTTAATCAAAAGGAAAACGCGGAAGAAGCGCTATCGACTGCATACGAGCTTTTCTTTATGGCTGATACGGATTCGGTTGCTATAAAACCATACAAGGAAGCAATAGTTAAGGAATTCCCGAACAGCAAAACAGGCTTCGAAATTACAGGCAACGATTTCTACAATGGACTTAATCCTATATGGTATAATGATACACTTAAGGTGGAGTTTCTTAAGAAATTTCTCAAGGACTACCCCGGGACAGAATGGCGACTCACAGTATATCAGTATCTTTTGAGCTCAATGGAGAGACTTAAAAGATATGAGGCAATGGTAGAAGTTGGAGAGAAGCTAATAAAAGAAGAACCAGAGAATCCATTTGCATATAATTACATTGCATATCTTTTGCTCGACTCGAATGGCGATGTTGAAGCGGCGATAGTGTATGCAAAGAAAGCAATCGAACTTGAATCGAAATACCAAAAACCCAAAAATCTTGCGGAGGAGCAGTGGGCTCTTCAGAAAAAGGCACTATACGGCGATGCACGGATGACACTCTCAATGTTGTTGTTGCAAAAAGGCAAAATCGAAGAAGCAGAAAAATGGATAAAAGATGCGCTAAAAAACACTAATTATGGTGTGAATGATTACAAGAGCAACGGAGCATATTATTACATTCTTGGAAGAATCGAAGAAAAACAGGGAAGATTCAATGCGGCTTTGAATGCTTATGTTATGTGTATTGTAGAAGGTGATGTAAGAAACAAGTGGGCACCAAAAGCAGATTCTGCAATCAGGGGACTGCTCAAGGAGACAAACAATCAAACAGATGTTCTCTCTTTCGCAAGAAAGGGTATGAATTATAAAGGTGCAGTGTTTGAAGATGTTACGGAAAAAATGGGTTTTGGTGACTTGAAGACATCCCGCATTGCCTGGGGAGATTACAACAACGATGGCTATGACGATATATTGCTCAACGGTTCAAGGCTCTTCAAAAGCATTCAAGGAAAAGGATTTATTGAGGTAACAATGGAGGTAGGAATTAAAGATTATTCTGCATCAGGAGGCATCTGGGGTGACTGGAACAACGATGGACTGCTGGACTTCTATTCTATTTCTGGAGGAAAGGGAGAAAAAGGAGACAGACTATGGAAACAAACAGAAGATGGAAAGTTCACAGATGTTACAGAAACATCTGGTAATGTGACGAATGATTTCTCAACAGAGGGTGCTGGTTGGGGAGATGCAAATGCTGATGGCTATCTGGACCTCTATCTTGCAAATTATGAAAACTGGAAGGAGCATTCTCATTATCCTGATGGATTTTACCTGTGTAGGGATGGAAAAACATTCGACGAGGTTTCCCAGAATATTGGAATGGCGCCGCCGTTTAATGAAGACAGGGCAGGAAGGGGAGTGAACTGGGGGGATTATGATAACGATGAAGACCTGGATATTTTCGTATCAAACTACAGATTGCAGGAGAACTTTTTATGGCGTAATAACAGAGATGGCACATTCACGAATGTTGCCTGCCTTTCAGGCGTAGCAGGTGATGAAAATGAAGGGTGGTGGGGGCATACGATTGGCTCCTCCTGGGGGGATTATGATAATGATGGAGACCTGGATTTAATTACGGCAAACCTTGCCCATCCGAGATATATTGAATTTTCGAATAAGACAGAACTTTATGAAAACCTTGGTTCTCCAGACTGGGGGTTTATAGACAGAAGGGCGGATGCAGGCATCAAATATGAAGAAACGCTTTCAGACCCACTCTGGGCAGACTTTGATAAGGACGGTGATTTGGACCTCTATATTACATCCATCTATGAAGGGAGAAAGAGTTTTCTGTACGAAAATCTGGGAAATGGCAAATTCAAGGATATAACTTATTTGTCCGGAACAAGGGCTTTTAATGGATGGGGATGTGCAGCAAGTGATTTTGATAACGATGGGGATGTAGACCTTTTTGTTGCGAGCGGTTCTGGCGTGCATATCTTTGAAAACAAGGGGAATGAAAACAATTATCTGGAGGTTAAAGTCATTGGAACGAAATCGAACTCTTCTGGAATTGGAGCAAGAATCACGGTAAAACAGGGGAATAAAATCCAGATAAGGGAAGTACAGGGAGGTAAAGGCACAACAAGCCAAAATTCTTTTGTTCAATTTTTTGGTTTTGGGAGTGATAATACACCAGTGGATGTTCAGGTGAAGTTCCCAAATGGCATTAAAAAACACCTATCGAATGTCAAACTTAATCAGAGAATTGAGATTAAAGAGTAGGCGATTTAGCGGTTGCTGCGCGGTTGGGGACGGTGCTTGAATCCCCACAATCAAAGATTGAAAAACTACGGGGTTAAAGAAATAGGATTATTCGGCTTTGATTTCTACTAACTTCTGACTATTGTCCTCTTTATCTTTTTTTCTTCGTACATAAATTTATCTGCAAGGTCAACCAATTCATCAATGGAGCAGGGGTCTTTGGGATCGTATCTCGAAATTCCGATACTTAGCGAGAGATTGTAGTTATGAGGACATCTTCTTCTCGAGTTATGTGCTTCAAGGTTCTGTTGAAAACGAGCAGCAATACTTCTCTTAGTGGTTTTAGAAGTTTTAATTGCCAAAACTACAAACTCATCTCCACCCATACGTGCAATGATGTCAGAAGAGCGAAAGGTCTGCTTAAGGATATTAGCTGTCTCTATCAATGCCAAGCTGCCCACTCGATGTCCAAATGAGTCGTTGATATTCTTAAGCTGATCAACGTCAATATATACTGCAAGCAATCCCTTTTTTGCTTTTCGAGCCAATTTCAATTGCTGTTCGGCAAGGTTGAAAAAACCCCTTCTGTTGTATAGACCGGTAAGATCATCTATCAATGATAAAAAGTGTGCTTCCTTTGCTTTTTGCTTTAGTTTTTCCTCAGCCTGCTTGCCTTCGGTAACATCCTTCAGAATGCCGGTAAGACCTATGTTCTTGCCCATGTCATCTCTGAGAATTTGACCGCTCTCCTCGATGTACCTGATTCCCATTTTGGGAGTGTCAACACGAAAGGTTGTTACCATTTCGATTCCATTATCCATTGTATTGCTAAAATCTTTAAGAGTCGTCTCTCTGTCCGGAGGATAGATTAGTTTTAGGAAATCTGAACCTTCAATATCTTTCAGCCTGAAACCATATTTCTCTACCTGCGAACCGATATATATAAAGACCCCTTTTTTGTCTATAACATAGGGAATACCCCTGGCTTTTTCAACGACGGTCCTATATTTCTCCTCGCTTTCGCGCAGTGCCTTTTCTGTCTGTTTGTGCTCTGTTATTCTACTCAACCTCTTCGCAATAGCGTTAATTAAATTTCTTTCTTCCTCCATGAAAGGGTCCTCTTTACTTTCTGGCATTTTTTGTTTGTAAAACACTCCCAAAGTCCCGACGTGCGTGCCATTAACGATGATGTCAGCAGTTTGCTTCCAGATAGTTTCTTTAAAATTGTGTGTTTTAAACTCTTTACCATTAACGATGATTTGAGCGCAGGTTATCTCTGGGTACTGCCATGATGGGGGGATCAAGTTCACGATGTGTTGATAGAACTCTTCGAGTGGAATGTCCTGTTCCGCAAGATTGCAAATTTCATAAAGACAGTTCAGTTCCTTGACACGTTCGGCAATGTCGTGGGTTTTCTGTTGAAGAGCCTTATCAGCTTGTTTCCGCTCGAGAGCGTTCCCAACTATCTCCGAAAATATACGAAGAATTGAAAAATCTTCTTCACCCCATTTTCCTGTTCCCTTAATATTGTCAAAGCCTATGAAACCGGCCAATTTACCATCGATATGTAAAGGCAAAACAAGGAGTGATTTGATTTTCTGGCTTTCCAGTATCTCTTTCTCATTTTTTGCCATCCTGGGCATCTTTGAAACATCTTTTATATGGATTACCTTTTTATTTTTGAGTTTATTCATCCACCAGGGAAACATATTAAGAGGGAGATTTTGAAGATTATCTTTTTCTGAGGTCACTCCCTGGTTACACCATTCGTGAGTATTATCCATTATAACTCCGTCTTCGCGGAAAAGAAATAGATAGGCTCGGCTTGCTCTACTCAAACTACCTACATCTGCAAGCGATAAGTTAATTGAATGGTCAACATCAAAGATGCCGATGAATCGGGAAGAGATTTCAGAGATTGTTTTTTCAAATTGCCATTTACGGGCAATGGTTTCTTCTGCGTTTTTTCTTTTGGCAATATCGCGTATAGTGCTTATGGCATGCCATGTTCCATCTATCTTAACACCCGATAAAGAGAGTTCTAGAGGAAATTCAATCCCGTCCTTTCCTAAACCAGTCAATTCAACTGTTTTCTCAACGAATGATCTTTTTCCAGTTTTCTTGAACCTGTTAAATCCATTACTAAAATCATCATAATACTGTTTAGGTAGAAGTAAGCTGAACATGTTTTTACCCATTACTTCTTTTTCCTTATAACCAAACCACACTTCAGCTGTCTTGTTCCAGAAAACAATATTTCCTGTGCTGTCAATCATAATAACAGCATCCTGAATAGATTCACAAAGAGTTCTGAATTTCTCATAGCCCTTACGAAGTTTATTCAATTCGCTCATAAGTTTATGGTTGGTTTTATCTTTGGTCTTCATTTATTTGGCAATATTACATACATCTAACATTTTTCTTAATATAAGGTCAGTTCAATTAAAATGCAACTATTTTAATATTATTTTCAAGTAACTTATCTGTACGGCCCTTAAAATATAAACACTTAGTTACTAAAAATGTCTATTCTTAAAGTATTTACTAATTAATTCATAAGGGAACGAAACTAAGAGTGAAAGCGTGAAGTCATAAAGTCAAGCACCGTCCTAAAATCAAGATACAATTCAATTTAACAAAAATACTTGCTTTTTGCTAATTGTTTATGTATACTTACGATAGTTATGGTAAGGAATATTAATACCTTAAGCAGCTGATGCGAAAATAATATATGAATATAATAATGTAAAGAATATAATCATGTATAATTATGTTTTTGGTCCCGTACCATCGCGCCGATTGGGAATGTCATTGGGAGTCGATTTAATACCACACAAAGTATGTTCATTAAATTGTGTTTATTGCGAATGCGGTCCGACAACGACACTAACAACAGAAAGAAAAGAATATGTTCCTATCGATGAGGTTTTAAAGGAATTGAAGCATTTTTTAAGTAATAATCCTAAACCGGATTATATTACATTTTCAGGAGCAGGTGAACCAACTCTCAACTATCGCATTGGTGAAGTTTTAGATTTCATAAAAAGCAATTGGTCCCATATTCCTGTCGCAGTGTTAACAAACGGAACCTTGCTGTGTGATAAAAAAGTAAGAAAACAGATATCAAAGGCAAATGTTGTTTTGCCATCGTTAGATGCGGCTTCAGAGCGAACATTCAAGAAGATTAACATCCCATTTTACAAACTTGACATTGGAGAATATATTCAGGGTCTTGTTGATTTCAGAAAAGAATTTAAAGGTAAGATATGGCTGGAAGTTTTTGTTCTTCCCGGTTACAATGATAATACTGAAGATTTGAAATTACTTAAAGACACATTTATGAAGATTAAACCTGACACTATTCAGATCAATACTCTTGATAGGCCCGGCACAGTCAAAAATTTAAAACCTGCAAGTAAACTTAAATTGCAGAAAATTAAAGATTTTTGGAATCTTAATAATGTTGAAATAATTGCCGCAGTTCCCGAACGTAAGAATATTAAATCTTATCGCGAAGATACGGAAACTGCAATTCTGGAAACGATAGCCCGAAGACCCTGCACAATTGATGACCTTGCAAGAATATTAGGGACACATATTAATGAAATAAATAAATATCTTGGTGTATTGGAAGATGAGAATAGGATTGAAACTGTCCGTGAAAAAAGAGGTATATTCTATAAGAAAAAAGACGATAAATAGACCTGCATTTTCGTAAATCCTCTAGGGTCTCAAGTTTTTTCCCGATATTCATTAATCCTGTGATTTTTTTGACTGTACAAGTTGGAAAATTTGGAACTTGACAAAGCGTTTCTTTGTTATTATTATGTAGCTATTGTCGAATTCTGATGTGTTAATGACTGATAACGAATAGCTGATAACCAATAACTAATAGCTGGATTTTTAGATGGGAGGGTAAATGGATACAGATATTAAGAAGTTGAGTGAAAGGATTGAGAAGGAAAGTGCGTTCATCGAACAACTCACTGCAGAGATAGGTAAGGTTATCGTTGGTCAGCGGAATCTTATTGAAAAGATTCTCGTAGGGTTGCTGGCTGACGGTCATATTCTTATAGAGGGTGTTCCGGGACTTGCAAAAACTCTTACTGTAAAAACCCTATCAGATTGCATATCCACAAAATTCCAGAGGATTCAGTTCACTCCTGACCTTTTACCTGCTGACTTAATAGGAACATTAGTCTATAATCCAAGGGACAGTTCTTTTAAGCCAAGAAAAGGTCCGATCTTTTCCAATCTTATCCTTGCAGATGAAATCAATAGAGCGCCGGCAAAAGTTCAGAGTGCCCTGCTTGAGGCGATGCAGGAAAGACAGGTAACTATAGGTGATACAACCTACCCTCTTGAGCAGCCGTTTCTTGTTATGGCTACCCAGAATCCAATAGAGCAGGAAGGAACATATCCCTTACCGGAAGCACAGGTGGATAGATTTATGCTAAAATTGATTGTGAAGTATCCTTCACTTGAGGAAGAAAAAGGAATCCTTGAAAGGATGACAAGCGGAAAAGAAGTTAGTGCGAAACCAGTAATTTCACCGAAAGATATTGTTAAGGCAAGAAAACTTATCTATGAAATCCATATGGATGAAAAAATAAGGGACTATATTTTGAACATTGTTTTTGCAACAAGAGAGCCCGAGAAATATGGTATCAATGACTTAAAAGGAATGATAGCTTATGGCGCCTCGCCAAGGGCATCCATCTATCTGACTCTAACGGCAAAAAGCTTTGCATTCATAAAAAGAAGAGGTTATGTGACACCAGAAGATATCAAAAGTATGGGTTATGATATTTTGAGACATAGAATTATTCCCACATACGAAGCCGAAGCAGAGGAAATGACCACGGATGATATAATAAGAAAAATCTTCGATGAAATAGAGGTTCCTTAATGCTACCGAAGGACATTCTCAAGCGTATTAGAAAAATCGAGATAAGAACGAAACGACTTGTCAATGAGGTTTTTGCAGGTGAATACGAGTCTGTCTTCAAAGGACAGGGTGTTGAGTTTTCGGAAGTAAGGGAATATGTGCCAGGTGACGATATAAGAAGGATTGACTGGAATGTAACTGCAAGAATGGGAAGCCCCTTCGTGAAGAAATTCAAGGAGGAGAGAGAACTGACGCTTGTTTTCTTAGTTGATGCAAGCGCATCACAGTACTTTGGCTCTGTTTCTCGACAGAAAATAAATCTCGCAAGCGAGATAACTGCAGTTCTTTCCTTTTCTGCGATAGCAAATAATGATAAGGTTTCGCTTATGCTTTTCTCAGACAGAATTGAGAAATTCGTTCCACCAAAAAAAGGAAGAAAGCATGTAATGAGGATAATAAGAGACCTTCTGTATTTTCAACCTCAGGGAAAGAAGACCAATATTACACTTGCGCTCGAGCATCTTAACAGCGTTGTAAGGAAACGAAGCATTGTGTTTATAATTAGTGATTTCATTGCTCGAGGATTTGAAAGGGCTATTAAGATCACTTCTCACAAGCACGATTTGATTGCAATTAGGATACACGACCCTCTGGAAACTTTCATACCAAAGTTCGGGGGATGGTTGCTTCTCGAGGATGCGGAAGGCGGCAATCTCGGATGGTTTGATACTGGTGACAGCAAAAGAAGGATGAACTATGGTCTCAAGCAGGTAGAATGTCTTGAAAAACAGAACACGCTGTTCACTTCAAACAATATCGACCTTATTGATTTGAATACACGGAAGCCTTATGTCAATGAACTTGTAAGGTTTTTCGCAACACGGGAAAGGAGACTTCGAACGCTGTGAATACGGTTAATCTTCTTCTTTCGATGCTCTTCCTTATGGGGCTGAGGACGGCTCATATCCCACCTATCCCTTCAATAAAGCAATCAATCGATCGGAAGGTAGTGACAATAGGAGATAGAATGCATTTTAGATTTGATATTTTCAGCAGACCGGATGCACAAGTAATAATACCGGAAAATCAACCGTCTTTTGGTAAGTTGATTGTCAAGAATAGGAGTATAAATACGGTTACAAGAAAGATGTATAAGAAAACGATGTTGGAGTATGAACTTGTTTCATATAATGTAGGTAAGGATACAATTCCAGCACTTAAAATATCCATAAAGGATGAGAAACTGCAACTAAATACACTGCCCGTTTATATTGAAATAAAAGCAATAGCACCGCAGATAACAGGTAAAGAAGATGTTAAGGGACTCAAACCTCAACTGGGAATCAGAATTCCATTGTGGTACTATCCACTTGCTTTCTTTTGCCTTATCGCAATGGTCTCTGCTATCATAATTATCCTTATAAAGAGGAGGAAGCGCATCCTGGAAGAAGAGGAGATTGTAAGGCAACCACCATGGGAAATTGCACTTGCAGAACTTGCCAAGCTCGGTGCTCTGAATCCCGAGACCCGTATTGAATTAAAACACTTCTATACGAGACTTTCCTTTATACTAAGAAAATATTTCGAAAACCTCTATGAATTTCCTGCACTGGAGAATACGACAGAAGAGTTGATTGGTCGTTTGAAACGAAAAAAAGAGTTTAAATCATATTTCTCAACAACCCGGGATTTCCTGAGTAAGAGCGATCTTGTGAAGTTCGCAAAGTATATGCCTGAATCGTTTGAGAAGGACAGAGAGATGAAATTAGTGCAGCAAATTGTGGAAACGACTAAACCTGTAGTGGAAGAAGAAGATGCTTAAATTTGCCCATCCTTTATTTTTTCTTCTTGTGCCGCTTCTTTTTGGTTTAATCTTTATGAGATGGAGGTTGAGGGATACCAGGATGAAGTTTTCTTCCTTTCAGAATCTTGTATCAAAGAGAAGATGGAATCCGGGAGTTGATAGAATTTTGTTGTTGGTTCAAGCATTTGCAGTACTTCTTCTTATAGCGGGTCTTTCAAGACCAAGAAAAGGTTTAACAAAGACTGAAATTTCTTCTTATGGAGTCGACATAGTTATGTCGCTTGATATTTCCGGCAGTATGAAAGCGATTGATTTCAAGCCGAAAAATAGACTGTTTGTGGCAAAAGAGGTTGCGGAGAATTTCATAATGGAAAGAAAGACAGACAGAATTGCCCTCGTTTTGTTTGCAAGATATGCTTATACACAGTGTCCCCTAACCACTGATCACGGTGTTGTTATTGACCTTTTGAGAAAGGCAAGGATAGGGATGATAGAAGACGGCACGGCTATCGGACTTGGTCTTGCACAAGCGTGCGGCAGATTGAAGAATTCAAAGGCGAAGAGTAAAATAGTTATTCTCCTGACAGATGGAAGAAATAACTCGGGTGAGATTGACCCTGAAACCGCAATAAAGATTGCAAAAGCTTTGAATATAAAGGTTTATACAATAGGCGCAGGAAAGCCTGGGGAAGCATTAATTCCCGTTCAGGATCCTTTCTGGGGCACCCGTTATGCGAAAATACAGGACGAGCTGGATGAAGATTTGCTCCAAAAAATTGCTTATGAGACAGGAGGAAAGTATTTTAGAGCAAAAGACCCCGAGGGGTTAGCAGCAATTTTTGAAACAATAAACAAGATGGAGAAATCGGAAATAAAGGTTCATAAATTCACGAATTACAGGGAGCTTTTTAGACCCTTTCTTCTTGCCGGTCTATTTCTGATTATTCTGGGAATAGTTCTTTCAAACACGAGGTTTTTAAAATTCCCGTAAACCTTTTTAGACGCAGATTACGCAGATGAATGCAGATAAAACATATACCAGTGTATTCCAAACAGACACCAAAGACTAGTGCAAAACCACGGAGGAAGGCAGTGAAAATCTGTGTAATCAGTGTCAAAGGTTTTTTAGGATATGATTTTTAAAGGAAGTGAGTATTTCTGGTTATTTTTTGCGGTTGTCATCATTCTCTTCTTCATTATCGTTGGAATAAGAAGAAGGATTCGATTTCAACAGCTTCTTGGAGAAAAATCTGTTATAGAGAAGATAACGAAAAACATAAGTCCAACTAAGAGATTCTGGAAGCATTTTTTACTCATTATGGCAACCGTTTTTCTCGTAATTGCAATTGCAAGACCTCAGATGGGTGTAGAGAAGGTTCATGTAAAAAGAAAGGGTGTCAACGTTTTTGTTCTTCTCGATACATCTATGAGTATGGCTGCGCAAGATATAAAACCTGATAGACTCACAAGAGCGAAGATGTGGGTAAGTTCATTAATCGATAATCTTTCACAGGATAGAATTGGAATCATTGCATTTGCAGGTAAACCATTTTTACAGTGTCCTTTGACGACCGACTACAGTGCTTGTAAGATGCTGCTTGACATACTTGATGAGGGCACAATTCCCGTGCAGGGTACTGCAATTGCAAAGGCAATCGAATTGGCAATGAGCTCATTTCCCGAAAAGAAAGGGTTCTTTAAGGTTATTATTCTACTGACAGACGGAGAAGACCATGAGGGAAATGTTATGGAGGTCGCTGAGAAGGCTGCAAAGGAAGGGATAAAAATCATAACAGTTGGTATTGGAACTACAAATGGGGAACCAGTGCCTGTAAGAGACGAATCAGGCAATGTGTCCGGGTATAAGAAGAACAAAAAAGGCAAAGTTGTTATGAGCAAGTTGGACTCAGAAATTCTTCAAACTATTGCTCAGAAAACGGGCGGAGGATTCTTCACCGCTTCTTCCAGTTATTTCCAGATGAATAAGGTCATAAGTATCCTGAACAAGATGCAGAAAGAGGAATTTGGTGAGGAGTGGCTGGAAAGATATGAGGAAAGGTATGAGTATCCACTATTACTGGCGATTGTGCTACTACTTACCGAATTATTGCTAACTGATAGGATCTTTCTGCGAAGAAAAAGCAAAGCAAATGAATAAAAGAAATGTTACAGGTTTTGTTTGCGCAATTATCCTTATATCAAGCGTTCCGTCCTGGGCAACTGTGAGGACAAAAAACAACAGGGCAAACAAATTTTTTAAGCAGGAGAAGTTTCAAAAAGCCCTTGATATTTACGATGAATTAGACAAAAAGCTTGAGGCAGGGACTAAAAACTTGAATTCTCTGGTCAAATACAATAGGGCAAATACTCTGCTTAAACTGAACAAGTATGATGAGGCATTGGAAAACTATAGCAATGCACTGGCTACTGCAGAGGACAAGAAAAAAGTCTCCCGTATCTACTACAATATGGGAAATACTTCATTTAAGGCTGGGAAACTTGAAGAAGCGCTTAATTACTATATAAAAACACTTGAATATAACCCTGATGATAAAGATGCTAAGTTCAATATCGAACTTATAAACAAAAAAATGCAGGAGGAGAAACAGCAAAAGAAAGAAGAAAAAACCAAGGATAATAAGAAAAAACAGGATAAAGATAAAAGCAAAGATAAACAATCCCTGAACAAAGAGAAGAAGAAGGACAAGAAGAATCAGCAGGACCAGAAGAAACAAGAAAGTCAGCAAAAGCAGGAAAAGCAACAACAAAGAAAGCCGGAAGAACAGAAGCAAAACAAGCAGCTTTCAAAAGAGGATGCCCTTAAAATATTGAAGGCACTCGAGCAAAGGGAGAAACAATCAAGAAAAGCGAAGAAAGCCAAGATTAAAGGGAGGATAGGTCTTACCAAAGATTGGTAGATGAAAACTATGTTATGTATGAATTTGGAGGTAGATTATGAATAAGAAATGTAGAGTTGGAGTACTAACGATTTTCATTCTATCTCTTGTGAGTGTAAATCTTTTTTCCCAAGAAATTAATCTTTCTGCTTCGGTTGACAGGAATCTCGTTGGACTTAATGAAGCAATAACATTGACGGTTACTGTGAGTGGAAATACCAGAAATGTGCCAAAACCAACATTGCCTTCGATGAAGGAGTTTTCCATATACTCGCAAGGCACATCGAGAAATTTTTCTATTGTCAATGGAAGAGCTTCTTCTTCGGTCAGCTATACATATTCTCTTGTTCCAAAGAGTACAGGTATGTTCACTATTGGTGCGTGCAAAATAACACTTAAGGGAAAAACCTTTTCGACAGAACCCATTGAAATCGAAGTAACTAAAGAAACAAAGGCAACTCAACACTCGCAAAGGAATACTACGGGGCAACATTTCCAGTTTCCATTTGAAGAGGAATCTCGCAAGACTGCAAACAAGGGAAATGATATTTTTATCAAGACCTATGTAAATAAGAAAACAGTTTATGTAGGCGAAGAGGTCATACTGATATTCAAATTGTATTCTAATGCAAACATGCTGTCACAACCTCAATATTCGCCACCTGAGGCAAAGGATTTCTGGAAGGAGGATATGGGCAAGGAGAAACGTTCAACAGAGATTGTGAATGGAAAACAATACGAGACAGTAGAATTAAGGTATGCACTATTTCCTCTGACAACTGGAAAACTTGCAATCGGAGAGGCAAAACTGGATTGCGTGGTTGATAATTTTCTGCAGGACCCATTTAGTTTTGGTTTTTCAAATGGTGTAAAAAAGCATCTTGTTAGTAAACCTATTACTGTGAATGTAATTCCTCTTCCGTCTCCATTGCCATCGGACTTTTCAGGTGCGGTCGGCAGTTTTAAGATAGATGCGAGCTTGGATAAAGACAGTACTAAACAGAATGAGCCCTTAACGATTTTGATAACGATAAGTGGAAACGGAAATTTAAGAAATGTTGAAGCACCCAGGGTTTCCATACCGGGATTCAGAACTTATGACTCGGGTGCCCAGGTGACAAGCAAAGAGTCACGTGGTGCGCTTGTTGAGAAAAAGATTTTCAAGACAATGCTCATCCCGACCAGAGCCGGCGAATTCGGTGTACCGATATTATCTTTCACTTTTTTTGACCCGAGGAAGATAAAGTATATTACACTGACTGCAGAAGTACCGAAGTTTAAAGTATTACCCGGGGAATCTATTGCTGGAACAGAGAAGATTTTTGGTAAGGAAAGTGTTGAGTTATTGGGTAAAGATATTCATTTCATAAAAACCCCGGAAAGGTTCAAGAATCAAGCAAATTGGCTTGCTGATTTGAAGTTTCTTTTTATGACAAACGGACTCGTATTTGCGGCATTTCTCTGGGTGCTTGTTTCAGAGGGTGTTAAAGAAAGGATGAAGTCGAATAAAGATATCTTGAAGAAAAGAGGGGCTTACCGAAATGCGCTAAAGACTATTCAACAAGCCAAAAAGAAAGCGGAAAGGGGTAAAATAAGAGAAGGATATGAACTTTTACATAAAGCCATTCTCCAGTTTTTTGCTGACAAATTTAACCTTTCTGTTTGGGGAACGACAGAAGATGAGATAAGACGTTGCTTAAGAGAAAAGGGTATGGCTAGTGACATCCTAAGGGAAGTATCTGTTCTTCTCGAGGTTTGCAACAGAGCGAGATATTCAAAAGAGACTTTGGATGGTGACAAAATATCGGCGGACATCAAGAAAACGCTTGAAATTCTGGGAAGAGTTAGGCTGTAAGACATAACAGTTCATCTCATTTCGTGTCCATAATTCCATAAGAGCTTTTGAATTCCCTTGACAGGAAGTTAAATCTGTGGTAGTAGAAACACAGTATGTGAACCAATAAGAACAGAAAAGGAAGGAGGTTAAAAGATGTGTTCGAAACGAATTATGGCAGCAATTTTTGTTTTTATTCTTTTTCTTTCGTGGATTGTTTCAGCTGATACAAAAAAAGAAGAATGCCCGAAAACAGGAACCTACCTTGACCCTCTAATAAAGGAAGCTTATGATTGTAAAGCGAAGTTTGACACAGCAGGGGTTTCGAAGGACAATGGAATAAAAGTTCTAAAAGAGTTATATGCAACAACATTTGGAAAAGAGGAGAAAGAAAAGGAAGAGATAATGGCTCTGATTGACACTGCTTTCATCTCGATGCTGGAAGATGAAGAAATCCGAAAAAACTTCAAGGAAAAACTATCAGAAGATGGAGAAGCAACCGTTGATACATTAAAAATGCAGATGGATGATGCTCTTCTCAGGCTGAGGGATGCGAATGATGATGCCGTTAAACTCGAAAAGAAAATTCCTGCAGCAATAAAAGAACTCCCATCGAAGTTCAAGGGAATGAATGCAATGAAGATACCTAAAGTCAAAGCTGCTCTTGAAAAAGCGAAAGGTTGGGTCGATAATGTTGTAGCCAACACACCGCCGCAGGTGAGTATGGTAAAGTCTATTGTAGAAATTGCAAGCTATCTATTGGTCACAGAAGAATAAAGTGAAAAATTCTGGAGAAGAAAAAGAAGCGGTTATTTAACCGCTTCTTTTTCTTCTGGTTTATCACCGAATTATGGAGGCTTTGCCACAGTATGTCGTTGCACTACCCGTTTTTATCATAATAAAATAAGTACCAGCAGGAACTCTTTTGTTATCCCTGTCAACTCCATTCCATGTAAATTCATGTTTGCCTTGAGAGAGTTTTCCATCAAAGAGATTACTTATTAAGCGCCCTGTGTTATCGAAAACCTTCAATTCGATATTTTGAGATAAACTAATCTGCAGTTGAATTCTAAATGAGGTTCGAGATAAAGAAGGATAAATGTTGAAAAATGTGTTTTGTGCAATTTGCTTTTTCTCTTCAATTGCGCTCTGATAACTTGTTGGATAATGATAACCTAAATCGACCATTCCGGAATCGGGTACTGTATCCGTTCGTGTTGTATATGTGTCCAAGCCCAGACTTTCTGCGGTTGCAAAACCGTAGTCAAGACAGGGACTATCCTGACCCTGACCAGCGGAGGTCTGGCTTAGATAGTAATCACCCCGGGGTCCGGTTACAAAAAACGGGTCAACAGAAATATCGTTTGAACCTGGGGGGATACCTGAGTAATTGCCCCCTGAGTTGTTCCAGACATCGTTATTGAGAAGGGTAGCATAACCATTTGAATATGCATATACTCCTCCTCCAGTTGATGCTGTATTGTTTGCAACGATATTGTTACCAATTGTATTTGTAGAATCGTAAATAAAGATTCCACCCCCATATGCCCAACTGCCTCCAAGACATCTATTTTCAACGATAGTGTTATTGATGACAGATGAACCGCTATTGACAAGGATACCTGCTCCGTAATTCCATGAACCGCTCTGGGCAGTGTTGTTGTAAATAAGGTTTGAAAGGATATACGAGTCGGCGTCATTGTCTGAGTATATTCCGACCCCGTGCCCACGGTCGCCTTGATAAGCTGCATTATACTGAATGATGTTATGCATTATAGTTGGTGAAGATTGACCATCGCAATATATTCCTGCTCCGTAATTCCAATATCCACCAATTGTTGAATCACTTTCGATTGTATTCAGGAGAATTATTGCTGAGTTGTTATAATCAACATAGATACCACCACCATAATTCCAGTATTCACCTTTGGCTACATTCCCCCGGATCAGGTTCCCTTCAATTAATGGAGAAGCTGTCCCATAACAGAAAATCCCTCCGCCATAAACCCAGGTGCTTGTTCCTTGCGCAATATTCCTCTGGATTATGTTTGCAAGGATATAAGGAGAACCTCTCACATATAAACCTGCTCCTTTCGTAGCTGCACCATTTTGAACTGCGAAGTTTTTAATAATCGTACTCTGTGAAAAAGAAAAGTTTGGAAAAGTGACTGTCGTTCCAGCTGCGCCACCATCAATTATGGTGGTATCAGCTCCACTTTCGGATGTAAGAACTATACCGTCTCGTGATGGCCAGTTGATGTTTTCGGTATAAGTGCCAGGAGCAACAAGAACTGTATCTCCTAATTGGGCTGCATTCAAGCCCTGTTGAATTGTTGGATAGTCACCAGGTACATGGATTGTTGTAGCGAGGAGAGGGAAAGATGATATTACAATGAAAAGTGATACTCCAAAGACTGCCTTAGAAAGACACTTAAACATCATTTGAACCTCCTTTTTTCTGATTTGTTGCATAACCTTTTGTATTAGGATTTTAGAGCATTTTTTTCAAGATGTCAAGGAAAATTGGAGGTTTTTTAGTTTAGCCCAAAAAAGTAGTGCACCAAACAGGAATTCATTTGACAAAAACGGTTCGCTGTGATAGTTTTATTGGAATGAGAAGAACAAACAAAAATGGAAAGGTAGAAAAATGGAAACGGGGTTTTATTAAACCTCAAAAATAATGTATCTGGAGGTAACTGAATGAGAAGATATTGGAAGTATTTAAAACTTTTTGTTATTGCAGGAATTTTATTTGCAATGTGTGGAACGGCGTTTTCAGAGTTTCCGAAGTTGCCAAAGATTCCAAAAGTACTTCCCGATAAGGTTCCAGGGCTGGATAAAATCTTTAAGAAAGAATCACCCATTACCAACCGTCTATCTGATGCTGTTACAGAAATTCCTTTTCTCGACGATTTTAATCCCAGAGGGAAGCTACCTATGACCGTTCTTCCCCGTACCCAGAAAGGGGGATTTATCCTTGAGGGACCGGGCCCATACGTTTTTGTTTGCCAGAGCTACTGCTTGCATGCGGGAACATATGAGCCAGGTAAAGGGGATGGTTATCTATATGCAGCAATAAAGGGTCCGCAAGCAGATATTTTTCGGCATATTGTTCAGAATTCCGTTGAGCATCCAGAGATTCCACAGAGGGATATACAGGTTTTACTGTGGGCTATCCTTGCGCGCACCAAGATTGCTGATATGTCTGATGAGCTGCAGCTTGCCGCTGCGAAGCTTCTTTCCCCCAAAGAGATTTTCGAGATTAATGGAGGAGCATTAGAATTGGTTCCCAAAAGTGTGCTCGACAAGGCAACTATAGATATGCCTCCTCAGGTTCGTAAGATTGTGCAAGCAGAAGCAAATTTACGTGAGAAGCTGGCACAGGGAGAGGAGAATTACGAAGAACTTGAACGGATAGCTGTATTACACGGTGTCCCTCCGATAGGCGAGGGGAGCAGAAATGTTCCACGGGGACGATGGTCATACAGGTCTGATGGATATTTTGTCCGATACTTTCCTTCTGGTTATCAACAAACGCAGATCGAACTTTATGTCCCTGAACCACTGAATGTTGAGCGAGACGGGAAGGGACGTATCACTCTGATATCCGATAATTTTGGAAATTCAATAGAAACTGGATATGACGATAGTACCGAACCCCAGACTATTCCCGGTGAACCGTCACTAAAGGGTTATGCTTTCAGTTCGATACGGTTTGAGCGAAACGACCCTGATAATCCCGAAGAAATGATACATTTGGAATGGAAGAAAACAGGATGGACTTTTTGTGGTGAGATTACAGGAAAAGGTAAAATTGCTTCCTCCCCAGACAGGTTTCCCGGATTAAAGCAAAGGTATGAATGGGCAAAGAAACATAAAAAGGAGTTGGACAATCTGGATAAACAGTTTACGCCAACGGGTAGTGCAGATGATGTTATGAATCTGGGTAATTACGCTATGGGACTTAAGGATGCGACCAACGGTTATCTTTCCACTGAAGAGAGATGGAAGGACTATAACCCAATTAATCTGGTTAAAAAACAATGGCAGTATGCTGTTTCTAAAAGGGAAGGTGGTTACTTGTGGAGTTCTCTCTCTCCGAAAATTTCACCAAGTACTATGTTCTCGTCTAATGGTTCATTGCTTTTCCTGTTTGCTGCCGGTAATCCAGGTGGGAAACCTGAGTATGACCCGGCTTCCGATGTAGCGCAACCAGGTAATACTTCGAGTCAACGACTAAAGCAATCAGGACGTCCAACTGGCTGCTGGGAAGATGCGGAGAAAAGACTATTTGACGCCATTGACAAATGTTTTAGTGAGAATTCTATGGTTGGAAAGGGAAAATGTGAGAAGAGCGTCATTCGATGCTGGTGGAACCGCGTTACCTGGTATGGAGGAACAAAGAGAGACATTTGCATAAGCAGGGATTGCAAAAGAGAGGGGGGCACAGGTGTAAGTCCCGGTTCTAAGCTGAGTAACTGCATAAACAATGCTATCAACGATTTTAAGTTTGAGATCGAATCCTGTCTTCTCGGTCCTTGATTCATCGGAAAAGCACGAATAGTCTTTGTTTTAGATGTAACGGAGAGACCCTTAACTGCTTTTTCTTGACTTTCAAAATTTATTGTGTAAAATAATTGAGATAGAATACAATAGAATGCGAAGGAGGAACTTATGCATGGGCAGAGTAAAGGAAACGCAAGGGTAGTGAGAGCGCCCAGAGGAACAAAACTCAATTGTAAGTCCTGGCAGACGGAAGCACCTATGAGAATGCTTATGAACAATCTTGACCCTGAGGTTGCAAAGGATCCGGATAACCTTATCGTTTATGGCGGAACTGGGAGGGCGGCAAGAAACTGGGAATGTTTTGATAAGATTGTTGAAACCCTGAAAAAGATGAACGCAGATGAGACCCTACTTATGCAATCTGGTAAACCTGTTGCTGTATTCAAAACACATCATTGGGCACCAAGGGTATTAATAACAAATTCTCTTCTTGTTCCAAAGTGGGCTACTTTTGAGGAATTCACACGACTGGAGTCAATGGGGTTAACAGTATACGGACAGATGACAGCAGGAAGCTGGATATATATTGGGACGCAGGGTATCCTTCAAGGCACTTATGAGACCGTTTCCTCTCTTGCGGAACAGGAATTCGGAGGAACATTAAAGGGAAAATGGATACTATCAAGCGGGTTGGGAGAAATGGGTGGAGCCCAGCCTCTTGCTTTTGCTATGAACAAGGGTGTAGCAGTCATTGTTGAAGTTGATAAACGAGCCATAGAAAGAAGAATGAAGACAAAATACCTCGATATGTGGGTAGATAGTCTTGACGAGGCTCTCCGATTAAAAGATGAATTCATCAAGAAAGGGGAAAGCAAATCCGTAGGGCTATTGGGAAATGCGGCAGATGTATTTCCCCAACTTGTAAAGAGGGATATCATTCCCGATGTGGTAACAGACCAGACTGCTGCTCATGACCCACTAAACGGATATATCCCCAAAGATTATTCGATTGAACAGGCTTCTGTGTTGAGAAAAAAAACCCCCACTGAATATATGAAGAAAGCCTATGATTCAATTGCGCTTCATATCAAGGCAATACTTGAAATGAAAGAAAAAGGTGCACGGGCATTTGAATATGGCAATAACATCAGGGAAAGGGCAAAAGAAGCAGGCGTAAAAAATGCATTTGACATAGAGGGATATGTGCCCAAATATATCAGACCACTTTTCTGCAAAGGCAGTGGACCATTTAGATGGGCAGCACTGTCTGGGGAGCCGAAAGACATATTTAAGACGGATGAACGATTGCTTGAAACTTTTCCTGATGATGAGCATCTACATAAATGGATAAAACTTGCTCAAGAAAGGGTTGCATTTCAGGGTTTACCAGCAAGAATCTGCTGGTTAGCTTATGGGGACAGGGCAAAGATGGGGGAGATAGTGAACTGGATGGTCAAAAAAGGTGAACTTTCTGCACCCATTGTTATTGGAAGAGACCATCACGATACAGGTGCTGTGGCATCACCAAACAGGGAAACGGAAGCGATGAAGGATGGTTCTGATGCAATTGCAGATTGGCCTATACTGAACGCCCTGCTCAACACTTCATCAGGAGCGACCTGGGTTTCTGTGCATCACGGTGGAGGGGTGGGTATAGGTTACTCTATTCATGCGGGTATGGTAACCGTTGCGGATGGAACCGATGAACAGGCGAAAAAACTTGAAAGGGTGTTAACAAATGACCCGGGTTCCGGTGTAGTAAGACACGCTGATGCAGGATATGATATTGCTATAAAAACTGTCAAAGACAAAGATATCTGGGCTCCCATGATAAAGTAGAATCGGAATATCGAGAATCGGAGCATATGAATAGAAATTCGATAATTAAGGTTGCCTTGAGTCCCCCTTTGAAAAGGGGAAACTAAGGGAGATTGAATATCAAGGAGGAACGATGAAATTAATAACTTTTCTCTTGCTTTTATTGCTTCCCATCTGCCTGAATGCAGAGTTCATCATTTGTGGAGACACAGCGGTTCAGCATGAACCAGCGCTTGCTTTCGATGGAAATAACTTTTTTGCTGTCTGGAGTGATGGAAGAGGTGTTTTCCCTGCCACTTATGGAGCAAGAATTACACAGTTGGGTAATGTCCTGGACACGAACGGAATCAGACTGCTTTATGAAGGAGACGACCAATCAGCGCCTTCTATTGCCTTTAATGGTAACAATTATTTGGTTGCGTGGCAATTTGGTTGCTGAGGGATGGGGGATATTCATGGAGTTCGTGTGACTCCAGCGGGAGTGAGTCTTGATTCGATAGTGATTTGTGACAATACTTATGACCAAATTACGCCGGCTGTTGCAGCCAGCGATAGTATTTTTCTTGTCTGTTGGAATGATAGGAGGGATGAATCATCCAATATTTACTGTGCACGTGTGCTTGGTGATGGAACGGTTATAGAGAAGAATGGATTTTCTATCTTTTCAGATTCAACGAAGCAAATTACTCCGGTTGTATCTTTTGGTGGCACAAACTTTCTAGTTATCTGGGCTGGATATGACCTGAACGGCTATGGTATTTACGGTGCGAGAGTTTCGAAGACGGGTGTTGTGCTTGATTCAACACCGATAATTATTTCACGGGGGAGTGATGCGAAGTATAATCCTGATCTCTCCTTTGATGGCAACAACTATATGGTAATATGGGATGATGCGAGAGTTAATGGAGTAGAATATGATGAATGGGCTGCGCGCATTTCAAAGGATGGGATTCTTCTTGATACAAATGGGATTGCTGTTGACACATCCTGGGGAAGTCAGTTTATGTCCTCAATTGCTTATGTAAATCCATACTATCTTGGGGTTTGGACAGATGACAAGGCTGGCACACCTGACATATTTGGAAAACATATCTCTTCATCGGGAATTGTGATGGAATCTACTTCATTCCCTGTTTGCAATGAAGCAGGTCTTCAGGTTGAGGTGTCGTGTTTTGCGGGGGTTGATAATTACCTGGTAGCATGGAATGATGGAAGACTGGGTTATGAAAATACCGATATCTACGGAGCATTTGTGGATACAATAGTGGGGATAGAGGAAAAGACAAAAAATTCGAAATTCGAAATTCGAAATTCGAAATTGACTACCTATCCGAACCCGTTTAGCCAAAAGACCGTTATAGAGTTCAGGAGTTCTGGAGTTCAGGAGTTTAACTCTCAACTCTCCAACTCTCCAACTCCTCAACTAACTATCTATGATGCGTGTGGTCGGGTTGTCCGCAGATTTCCCTCTTCTCTCCTGTCTCTTCACTCATCAGTAACGTGGAATGGAAGGAATGAGGAATGGAAACCCATTTCTGCAGGCATATATTTTTGTCATTTGAAACAGGGAAAGAAAGACATAGTAAAGAAAATTCTACTGGTAAAATAGATAGAAGTTGTAAAAGAGAGGACTCATATTTTAGAACTGGATGATGTTAGCTTCGCATATGGCGAAAAATCGCTTCTCGAAAACATCAAGGCAAAAATTGACAACGGTGAATTTGTTACAATTACCGGAGCCAACGGCTCAGGGAAGACAACGCTTGGTCTTTTGCTTGCAGGAATACTGAAAGCAGCAAGCGGTAGGGTTTTGGTAGATGGAATTAAAAGCGACGAGAGTGAAGAGTTTGAAAAGCAAAGGGCAAATGTAGGAATTGTTTTTGAGAATCCAGATAACCAATTTATTACAACTTCTGTCGAAAGGGAACTCGCATTTGGGCTTGAAAATGCTGCAGTCGATACCAAAGAGATCAAGAAAAAAGTAGAGGAAACGCTGGTGAAGTTTCATCTCAAACATCTAAGGTTTCGTTCACCTCACACACTTTCCGGAGGGGAAAAGCAGAAAGTTGGACTTGCGTCTATTCTAATTCTTAAGCCCGAGCATCTTATTCTGGATGAACCGACAACCTATCTTGACCCTGTATCAAGGACAACAATTCTTGATGTAATCCTTTCCCTGAAGGGAAAGACATCAATAATACTGATAACACATTTCCCTGAGGAAATATTGCTGGGTGACACTATCTATCTATTGGAAAAAGGAAAGCTGGAAAAGAAAAACAAGGTCGAAATGAAACTAAAATCGGAAAATTTGGATTTTCTTGGGGAACTTCGAAGCAGAGGTATACATAACTATGTATACCCACCAAAGCCTGATATTCTCTGTGATGTCATTGAAGCGAAAAAAGTAAAATGAAACTTATACTGGAAGATATTTCTTTCTGTTACCGGAGAGGAAATACAAAGGGACCAATGGTTCTTAGAAATGTCAATTTAACACTCGGTGATAAGATGGGTTACCTTCTGACAGGTTCCTGTGGTTCAGGCAAGAGCACTCTTGCAATGTTGCTAAAGGGATTGCTACTTCCTGCATCAGGGAAGATTTCGGTTAGAGATGGGAATATGAAGCCTTCCGTTTTCCAGAGGTCAATAGGAATTGTTTTCCAGTATCCAGAGGAGCAATTCTTCAAGGATACAGTTGATGAGGAAGTGGCATTTGGCCCTCTAATGTTAGGATTGGATAAAATTGAAGAAAAAGTAAAAGATGCCATTCGGACAGTTGGCTTGGACCATGAACAGATTGGGAAACTGTCGCCTTTTGCTCTCTCCTCAGGCGAGAAGAGAAGGCTTGCAATTGCTTCCATTATTGCCTGTGAACCTTCCTGGTATATTTTTGACGAGCCCACAGCGGGGCTTGATATGGAGGGAAGAGCTTTAGTAGTCGAGCTGATAAAGCAGCTGCTCGAAAGCAAGAAAACTGTTATAGTAATTACACAGGAATTGGGTCTTTTTCTCAATATATGCAGCGATATAATAGTGCTTGAGCGGGGAATGCTCAAATTTGTTTGTGACATAAAAACCTTCCTTGAGAAAAAGATACTTGGAGAGATGGAATCGTTTCTTCCGTATCATATACAAGTGCTCAGAATATTGCGAACAAGAGGTTGGAATATTCCGGTTTCCATTACTGACCCCCATAAAGCAGTATCCATAATAGCAGACTACAAGAGGTAAGGAGAAAGATATGGAAATACAAGTTGCTGATAATGAGATTATTGGAGAGATAGACTTCATTGACCCATTAATGCATAATAAGAAAGAAAATGCTCAAAAGCTAAGAAAATGGGCTACTGAGTTAATATTAAGAACTAGCACGGAAATGCATGAGCAAAAAGGGAGTGAGATAAATGACACTTAAGGAAAGGTTAGCAAAGCAGATTGACTTCATCGTAGAAATTGATAAATTGAAGCATATACTGAGAAGAACCTACATTATGGATGGTTCAAGGAATGAGAATGATGTAGAACATTCCTGGCACCTGGCAATGATGGTACTATTATTCCAGGAATATGCGAATGAAAGTAGTATAGATATTCTCCGGGTTTTGAAAATGGTTTTGATTCATGACATTGTCGAAATTGATGCGGGCGACACATTCTGTTATGATGAAGCGGGTCAAAAGAGCAGATTGAAAAGAGAACAAGAAGCAGCAAATAGACTCTTCAATATACTACCAGAAGACCAGGCACAGGAGTTTCGTTCTCTCTGGGATGAGTTTGAAGCAAGAGAAAGTGCGGAAGGAAAATTCGCAGCCGCTCTTGATAGGCTTCAACCGCTGATGCATAATTACTACACAAAGGGTTTTGCCTGGAAAAAGCATGGAGTACGAAGTGATATGGTTATTGCTCGGAATAAGCATATAGAAGAAGGTTCAGAGACACTATGGCAATATGCAGAAAACCTGATTAAGGAATCTGTGAACAAGGAATACCTTGCACCCTAAAGCTTCAGTCGTTCAAATTACACAAAAAAACAATACAACAGGGATTGAAAGAGAAATCAAGAAATTTTACATTTTCTAATGGTGCCTGACCCCGCTGCCTTTCGATGGAAGTTCATGGCTACTTTATGGTTATGTGATTCTTCATCGTCTCGAACTTTTTCTCTCCAATGCCTTTGATTCTTTTTATATCATCTATTCTTTTGAAACCATTATGTTTTTTTCTATATTCCAGTATCTTTTTTGCATACGATGGACCAATTCCTGGAAGCTGCATTAGTTTCCCCATATTGGCAGTATTGATATTTATCCTGGTTTTGGGTAGTGTTTTTTCCTGCCATACTTGCTGTTCCTTCTCTTCCGGAAGAGGGAGATTGTAATCAATGGTTTCTTGCACAATGTTCTTCTCCGTCACCTTCTTTTGAAAATCCTCAATGATGTATGCAGGCGCAAATGAGGGATGATTAAGTTTGTAAAGATAGATGGAAGTTCCCAGAACGAATAGGAAGATGAGAAAAAGTATAATGAAACGTTCTTGCGGGGTAAATATTTTCATTTATCAATAATAGTAAAACGCAAGCAGCAATACAAGTGTTCTTATTCGTATCGTGACTTTTGTCATTCTTACATCAAAAATGCATACCAATTGATGAACTCATTATCCTTCCTGCAAAATGGGTGTCACCAATAAAATTCTTTTTGCTATTGTTGATATTCAAAACTGCAGCAGTGAGGGTTACATTTTTCATTATTTTCAAGTTCAATAAAGAAGATACTGTGAAGTAGGGTGCGATTTCCCCTTCATCGCAATCATATATTATAGCAGCATACTGGGTATTGGTGAGGAATGTAAGTTTTTCATTGGGTCTAAAGATAATATCGGCTGATAATTTGTAAGTCGGAGTGTACGCAATATGTTGTTCGTAGAAAGGCGTATAACTAAATCTCAGTTGGGGATTAACCGTAAACATGCACTTGCTTATCTTCAACTCAAAAGACATATCGACAAATGAGATTGTGGTATCAAGGTTCTGATAACCAAGATAATATTGTCTTTCCTGGATAGGTATGATTGGATATCGTGTTTTTCGTGCGCAAATGTTTAGTTTACAAAAAGTAGAAGTGTCTGCGAATGCATAAACTTGTAGAGTTGCTTTTATCGGACTGAACGGTGAGACAAGTGATTCAGGAAATGCTGTAAAGGGGAGTTCATAGTAACTTTCAAGATTGTTATCCAATGAACTGCCAACGATACTTGATTCGATAGATAGATTTTTATTTACAAGAAAAATGGTTTTCAAAAAAGGAGAGAAAGAGGTTTGAGATAGTAGATTTGCTGCAATTCCAGGGATGACAAAAAAGTAATCTTTGAAGGCAAATCGGTCCCGCAATTCAGAGTGCAACAATCTGTTTCTGTCGGTGAAAAATGGAGAGTGTGAGTATGACGATTGAAATGAGAGCATATTTTCGTATCCATATAATCTATGTATGCTTGATGAGAGCTCATAGTCGTTTTTCCCTGCGAAATACCTCGTTCTGGATGAGACTTCGAAAATAAAACCTTTCGTTTCTGCAGTGAAATGTGAAGCCAAATCAGTTATATCTTTTTGCAAGTTCCACCATGAGGAGGTTTTGTATCCGCAAAATAAGGAATCCTCATTGTTATGAAATGAGGCGCTTGCATAATCAACGTGTGTATTGTCAAATAATGAAATTTGTTTCCGCTTTACTTCGACTTTTTGTTTGATTTGAGCATATGAAAAACCTGTAGTGAGTTCTGCATCATATTTTCTATTTTGGTCAATTCTTGCGCCTAAGAAGAAAAGAGGCAGAAAGTGAGGTGTGGGTTTTTGATATTTCCATTCTTCAATTCCTTGCAATAGGTCACCAGGCGGAGTTATTGGATACGGTATATCCACATACATTCCCTCAACGCCAGAACATATGACCGGTGAGAAAATAGCAATACATATGATGAAGAAACTACGAAATCGGGGAATTGCGGATTTGCACTTTTTGCCCTTGATTTCTATTTTAACAGGTTTCATATTATAATCTTTAGCTAATTTAGGTTATGTATTTTCGTATGTTTTTACTAAATGGTTTTCGTATTATTCCTTTTTCAGTTATGATGCCTGCAATAAGTTCATTTGGTGTCACATCAAAGGCAGGGTTATAAACGGATACTGTAGCAGGAGCTGTCCGTACACTCCTGAAGAATTTTACTTCATCTGCATTTCTCTCTTCAATTGGTATATCGGCACCTTTTCTTATGGAAAGGTCAAATGTTGTCGAGGGCGCAGCAACATAGAAGTCAACCTTATGTCTTTTTGCAAGGACTGCAAGGGGATATGTTCCGATTTTATTTGCAGTATCTCCGTTGCGTGCAATTCTATCAGCACCTACTAATATCAAATCGATTATGCCACGTTTTAGGACTGTTGCCGTTGCGCTGTCAACGACAAGTGTCACAGGGATATTGTTTTTCCTCAGTTCCCATGTGGTTAGTCTTGCACCTTGAAGTAGGGGTCGTGTTTCTCCAGCATATACATTGATTTTTTTGCCCATTTTTTTTGCCGCATAGACGACTCCAAGTGCTGTTCCCCATCCTCCTGTTGCTAGGGCACCGGCATTGCAGTGCGTCATTATATTTGCTTTTTGGGGAACAAGTTTTGCACCGTTGTCTCCGATTTTTTTGCACAGGTTCCTATCTTCGCTGTGGAGTTTTTTTGCCTCCATAAGGAGAATAGAATGAAGCCTATTTGTTTTTCCTTCTTTAAAATTCACAATGATATTTCTCATTCTTTCCAGTGCCCAGAAAAGATTTACAGCTGTTGGTCTTGTTTTTTCTAAAACTGCAATGTCATTCAGTATTTTTTTTCTTGCCTTTTTAAGTTTTGAGCCCTTATGAATCAAAGAGGACAAAGCGACTCCATAACCTCCTGCAACTCCCAGTGCAGGTGCACCTCTTATCGCGAGTTTCCTGACGCATTCTGCGAGTTTCCTGACTGACCTGATTTCAACATATGTTTCTTTCCGGGGCAGTTTTGTCTGGTCAAGAATTATTATAGCATTATTTTTCCATTCTATTGTCTTAAATCTCATACTATTCACCAATTACCTGGATTACAATTTGTCTTTTTCTTGGTCTTGCATCGAAGTCGAGAAGAACAATTTGTTGCCAGGTTCCGAGCGTTAGTTTTCCGTTGTCAAAGGGAACAGTCAAAGAGGGACCATAAAGTGCTGCTCTCATATGTGAGAACCCATTCCCATCATGCCAGGTCTCGTTATGATGGTAATCTGCATTTTGCGGAAGTATTTTTTCAACAAATTCAGGAACATCTTTCTTTAGTCCCGGTTCGAACTCCACCGTTGTTACCGCACCTGTTGAACCAGGGACAAATATAGTCGCAATGCCATTTTTGACTTTACATTGTTCTATAAATGATGCAACCTCATCCGTTATATCAATTACATCTGAAAAACCTTTTGTATTCTTTTCAATCCTTTTCGTTTGGATTGTCATATAACTGTTCACCTCCTCTCCTTTACTACAACAAAGAGCATAGAGAAATCATTTTAGTTCATTACTCTCTGTGTTTGTTTTTTGGGTGGGAATGAGGAGACCCGCATTTTTTAACATTTCCAGGACTGTTTTTTCAGGAAAACCTACAACATTAGAGTAATCACCGTTTATCTTTTTCACGAGTGTTTTTCCTTCTGACTGGATACCATAGGCACCCGCTTTATCAAGGGATTCGCCTTTTGCTACATACTGTCTTAAGAAATTCTCGGAATGTTTAAGAAATGTAACCTGTGTTTCTACGCTTTTGCTTTCATCGTAATCCATTTTGACATTGATGAGTGTAATACCTGTTACCACTTTGTGCCGTTTTCCGTTGAGAAGTTTTAGCATTGCAATTGCATCGTCACTATCCTTTGGTTTTCCTATAATTCTTTCATCCGTAACTACGATTGTGTCCATTGCAAGCACAAAATTATTGGGGAATTGTTCTGACACAAGGGTGGCTTTCTTTTTTGCGAGATAAAGCGCTAAATTATGCGGTGCCATTTTCAGGGTTTCAGTATCCCGTCCCTCATCAAGATTACTGGAAACGGATTCGAATGGAATTCCCAGTTTTCTTAAAGCCTCTTTCCTTCTCGGTGATGCAGAAGCGAGTATCAGTTTTTCCATAAAATCATAATACAAAAATTTCAAGCAAAGTCAAGAGGAAAAATCTTGAGGTTGATCTTTCGGGCAGTCGCTCAAACTGCAAAAGGCAAAAGGCATAAAACAAAATCTCTTTGATTTCCCGTCAAACAAAATGCGGAGCGTAATTTCTATTTTTCAGCCTGACCCCAGTTCTTCACAGAAACGCCTAAATTTCCAGTTTGGGACAGAAATTGCATTTGAAATCAAGAACGGGAAAATAGGACAGATATATAAGAATCCAACCTATACAGGAAAGATTCCCATTTTCTGGAGTTCTTGTGACGCAATCTATGACATGAAACACTGGAAACTGTGGAGAATCCCCCATTGTGGAAAGGGTGAACCTGGGCAGGTTGCGCATGTTGGACATGGAACTTCACCTGCCCGTTTCAGAAAAATCCGAGTAGGCATAATCTAACAAATTAACCCTTATTCAGAATCCTTGATGCTTGAATCATTTTTGTCTCTATTTAGTACGTTTACTCCTGCTACCTACCTCCTTTAATACGATTATCGAGTTGTGCGGAAAACATCCAAAATTATGTTTTTCCTCAAAGGACTGATATCTACTTTGATTTTACGACATTAGTTGCTTTTGGACCTTTTTCACCTTCGGTGATTTCAAAGTCTACTGCGTCACCTTCTGCAAGTGTCCTGAAGCCATCTCCTTGGATTTCTGAGAAATGAACAAATACATCGGGACCATCTTCTTGTTGAAGGAATCCATATCCCTTATTCTCATTAAACCATTTTACTGTACCATGCACCATTTTTTTCACCTCCTTTCCTATATATTTGTTGGTGGAAATCTTATCCACCTAAGAACCTGATGTAGGAAATTACTGTTCCTTGTTTACTTTAACGACATTTGTTGCTTTTGGTCCTCTTTCTCCTTCAGTGATTTCGAATTCAACTTCATCACCTTCGTTGAGTGTCTTGAACCCGTCTCCCTGGATTTCTGAGAAATGAACAAATACATCGGGGCCTTCTTCCTGCTGAATAAATCCGAACCCTTTATTCTCATTAAACCATTTTACTGTACCATGTGGCATATTATCTCACCTCCTTTCTTGTTTAATAAAGTTTTCTTCTATGTGTAGGTCATTTTCAATCTTGCGAACATATTCATCGTTTCTAACTTCGTTAAAACTTTGCGCCGAAATTATGGAGCCGTAAATGTTGGCAGTGTAAAAAAGGGCGGTTAGACCAAGTGATATATTCGCGGCTCTCTTTCTATCATTTTGCCAGTAAACATAAGATATAACTCCTGGGACCATAACTGTAAGGAAAGAAAACAAACCGTCTCCCGGTCTTCTTGTGTAAAACCTTCCTGCACCTGGAATGAGCATTGAAAAAAGTGCGGATAGAGTTTTGCTTTTTTTCTCAATATTTTTATCAGCCTTGTGTGCGTATTGAACCATTTTTTGGGAAACATTAGCAATGTTAGGATTACAAGAAAAAGAGTCAAGCACACAAACTGTATTTTGCCAGTCGTTATCCAGAATGTAAGACCAGGCAGTGAGAAGGGTTGCTGTATCTGAACTGTTTTTGGCAAAGAAAGCCCTCGCCATTTGTGTTTTGTCCATCAAGAGAGAAATCTTACCTTCTTCCATATGTTTGTATCCATTGTCTGAAAAAGTGTTAAGGTAAAGAGTAGCATCACTGTATCTACCTGCATTCTTGTAGGAATAGAGAATTCTTTTTCTTGCATACAGTTTGCTCTCGGAATCATTCGAAATAAAAATAAAACGTTTGTATTCCGTAATTGCCCTGTAGTAATCCTCTTGCTCATAAAGGTGGTTGGCAAAATCAAGAACTGAATTTTCTTGATTAGAAATCAGTAGAATAAGAAAGAGAAAATGGTTAAATATCTTTTCCTCCAATTTTTATGGAACAGTTGCTGTTGATTCTCTGTAAAGAATCTATTAATGGCTTTGATATCTCGACCTTTGATTCTAATCTTAAAGGAACATTTCCATTCTCACCATTGACATATACATAGAATTCTTTTTCACCTGAATGTGAAGCCACTGTTTCCTGAATATCGAGAAGCATTTTGTCATTCAGCAAAGCATACGGAAGATGAAATTCAATTCTTTCGATGTAATTTTTCCTTAACTCTTCCAGAGTAAGAATTTTGGACGCAACAATACTTTCTTTATCTGATTGTCTGGCATTGCTTCCTTTTTGACCCTTAATGATAATAGTATTCCCAATTCTCAAATCTTGCCAGTATTTCTTGAAAAGACTGGAAAATACAACGATATCAAGATAACCGTCGAGATCAGCAAGAGTAAGAAATGCCATGTATTCACCTTTTTTGTCCTTTGTTTTTCTTTTTTCCTCAATTACACCACCACAGATTACTTCGGTTCCATCGGATGCAAAGCCGAGGTTCTTTGAAGAATAGTTGGTGAAACCTTTAACTTCTTCATAGCAATTTTCAAAAGGATGTCCAGAAAAATATAACCCTAAAGTTTCATTTTCATTGAGCAGAATTCGTATTTTACTCCATTCGGTAACTTTGAGTAATTTCTCTTCAACGGAGTTCGCAGTGTTGTTAGAATTAAAAAGATTTGTTTGTCCGAAGGCTCTCTCCTTTCGTAAGCTGCTCATAGCCTTGATAGCCATTTCAATAGACGCAAACAATCTTGCTCTATTCTTCTCTATGCAATCAAAAGCGCCAGCTTTTACTAATCCTTCTATTGCTTTTTTATTGACGATATCGGAATTGAGTCTCGATACAAAGTCATAAAGACCCGTGTATGGTCCGTTTTCTTCTCTTTCTTTGGCAATTTCGGCTGCGGCTTTTTCTCCAACATTTTTAACAGCAGCAAGTCCAAAATAGATTTTGCCGCCAGTAGGTTTGAATTTTACAAATGAAGTATTTACACTGGGAGGTAGGACATCAATCTTATGTTTCTTACAGTCTTCTACAAAGAAACGTATTTTTTTACTGTTGTCCATTACGGAACTTAGAGTTGCACTAAGAAATTCAACAGGATAATGGGCTTTAAGGTATGCGGTTTCGTACGCTAACATTGCATATCCTGCTGCATGTGACTTGTTGAATCCATAACCCGCGAAAGGTATCATAATTGAAAAAATCTTTTCTGCAGTTTTGCTATTTACGCGGTTCTTCTTGGCTCCATCTATGAAATCTTTTCTTTTTGCATCCATCTCGTCAAGCATCTTTTTGCCCATCGCCCTTCTAAGCATATCTGCTTCACCCAGAGTGAAATTAGCTATAATACTTGCTGTCTGCATTACTTGCTCCTGGTATATCATTATTCCATAAGTATCTTTCAAGATGTTCTCAAGCAGAGGGTGGGGATATGTAACTTTGCTTTCGCCTTTCTTTTTCTTGATAAATTCTGTTATGTATTGCATTGGACCAGGTCTAAAGAGAGCTACTGCTGCAATAATATCGGAAAATTTGTCAGTTTCAATTTCCATCACTACTTTTCTCATTCCACTGCTTTCGAGTTGAAAAACCCCTGCCGTATCGCCTTTTCTTAGCAGCAAATAAGTTTCTTTATCATCAAGTGGAATATTCTCGATATCGATGTTTGAATTTTCTTCGGAAAGCAGTTTCAAGGTGTTTTCAATAACGGAAAGGGTTCTCAAACCAAGTATATCTATTTTTAGAAGTCCAACTTCCTCAACGGATTTCATATCATATTGAGTGGCAATCCTTGATTCTTCGTTTGATTTTTTATAGAGAGGCACAAAGTTCGTTAGCGTTCCCGGAGTAATTACTACACCAGAAGCATGTATCGAAGGGTGTCTGTTCAATCCTTCGAGACTTTTGGCAATTGAAATTAGCTTCTTGTATTCCTCTTTCTCTGCAATGCGTTTGCTGAATTGTTCATTCTGTAGTGCATCATCTATGGTAACGTGCTGACCATCAGGGACAAGCTTGGCAATTTTATCCACCTCGTCATATGTCAAACCAAGTACACGTCCAACATCTCGTAATACCCCCTTTGACCCCAATGTATTGAAAGTGATTATCTGTGCAACACTATCCCTCCCATACTTCTTTAAAAGATACTGGATTAGTTCTTCCCGTCTATCATCACAAAAGTCAATATCTACATCCGGCATCGTTACCCGTTCAGGATTGAGAAATCTCTCAAAAAGAAGACCAAACTCAATCGGATTTATGTTTGTGATTCCAAGGCTATAAAGAACGAGACTTCCAACTGCGGAACCACGTCCCGGTCCAATTCTGATTTTTCTTTCCCTTGCAAATCTAATTAGGTCTTCGATAATAAGAAAATATGCGCTTAATCCCATTTTTTTTATGATGTCAAGTTCGTATGCAAGTTTTTCTTCAATACCCGGGGTAATGGTAGAAAACCTTTGTTTTAGACCTTTCTGTGCAAGATGGGATAAGTATTCGAAAGAGGACTCATAGCCTTTGGGTAGGTTGAATTTAGGAAGTTGTATTCTCTTTTTGTGAAGTTCCAGATCAACATTGCATCGTTCAGCAATCTTAACAGTATTTTCAATTGCCTCGGGGACATCAAGAAAGAGTTCCTTCATTTCTTCCGGTGACTTGAAATACAGTTCTTTTGATTCAAATTTGAGTCTGTTTTTGTCGTCAAGTGCATCTTTTGTTTGGAGGGCGAGAAGTACATCGTGAGCCTCAGCGTCCTCTCTTTTAAGATAATGAATATCGTTCGTTGCAACAAGGGGGATATCGACGTCCTTTGAGAGTTTGATCAATTCTTCTGTTGCTTTTTCGCTTTTTTCAAGACCGACTCGCATCAATTCAAGATAGAAATTTCGCTCACCAAAAAGGTCTTTGTAATAAAGTGCTGTCTTCTTGGCAAGATTAATATCATTGTTCAACAAAGCTTGAGGTATCTCTCCTTTCAGGCAAGCAGACAGACCTATTAAACCCTTGTGATATTTGTTAAGCACTTGCTTATCTATTCTCGGTTTGTAGTAGAATCCTTCGAGATATGAAATGCTGGAAAGTTTCATGAGATTTCGGTATCCTTCTTCATCACTCGCAAGGAGAGTTATATGATTATAATCAGACTTATTACCTCTTGGTTTTTTATGTAAATCTCCTTTTGTAATGTAGGCTTCCATTCCAATAATTGGCTTAATACCACCCTTATGTGCTTCCTTGTAGAACTTTATCGCACCATAGAGATTACCATGATCAGTGATGGCAAGAGCTGGCATTCGAAATGCCTGTGCAGTCTTTATAATTTCTGAGACCTTACAAGCTCCATCAAGTGGACTGTAATCAGTATGCAAATGTAGGTGCACAAATCTCGAATGTTTCACCGTTTAATGTTCTCCAATTTTTTTACAAGTACCCGGTAAACTCTTCTTTTTGAAACACCAATCACCTGAATTGATAAACCGTCCAGTTTCAAGGTCTCCCCCTTCTGGGGAATGCGTTCAAGTCTGTTGATAACAAGACCACCAACAGTCTGCACATCTTTCAAGTCAAAACTCGTACCCATTATTTCATTAAAATCGTCGATTTCCATTCGTGCATTTACAAGATACATACCCTTTTTTATTTTCTTTATTGGAGTTTCTTCTCTATCCAGTTCATCCTGCAATTCGCCTACGATTTCCTCTATAAGGTCTTCCATCGTTACAAGTCCGCTAACTCCTCCATATTCATCAACGACAATAGCAATTGAAATCCTTTTTCTTTGGAACTCTCTAAGTGTATCAAGAACTCTTTTTGATTCTGGAATAAAATAGGGGAATCTCATTATATCGCAGGCTCTTAGGTCTTCTCTCGTTCCCCAGAACATAAGTAACTGGTCCAAGTAAACTATCCCAACGATATTATCCAGGTTTTTTTTGTAGCAGGGTAATTTTGAAAAACCTTCTTTTTTGAACTCTTTTAGAATGTCTCTTATCGTGTCTGAATCTTTTATTGCAATTACTTCTATTCTGGGTACCATAACCTCTTTAACGGGTGTGTCTCCAATTTCAAAAATGCTTCTGATTAGTTCTTCCTCATCTTCTGTAATAATCCCGCTTTCCTCTCCCTGTGCTATGATTTCGCGGAGTTCAGCTTCAGTTTCAACGCTTAAGGGTTTCTTTTTTCTTGTTAATAGTTTTTTAAACATTTTGAATAAATTAGACACCTATGCTCCTTTTGTCAGGAAGAACAATTCCACCAGATACAATTATTTTAAATCCCCATTCAATCGGTAATCCCGTCGGTGTAATCTCATCAGAGGGAATCAAGAGATAGAAGCCTGAAGTTGGATTTGGGCTTGTCGGAACGAAAACGTTAAGACAGTCCTTCTCTCTTCTTCCTATCTTGATTTTCCATAAAGCTTCGTTTGTAACAAAAGCAAGTGTATAGATGCCTTTTCTGGGGTACTCAATAAGAACAACTTGTTTTAAGGCAGACCTGTCGACAAAAAGAGTATCTGTAAGTTGTCTTGCACTGGAATATACAGATCTTACGAAAGGCAACTTACAGAAAAATCTATCGGTCAATCTAAGGAACCACCGACCAATAAAACTCGAAGTAATCATTCCTATAAGGAAGATTACGACAAGTAATGTGAAAAATCCGATAATTGTAATCACATAAGGAGGAAAAGTGGAGAGCCTTGGGATATGTTTGAGTAATCTTCCTGCAATGTTGCCAAGTTGGTTAACAAGGAAGATAACAACAATTACTGTAAGCCCGAGGGGGAGTATTGTAATAATTCCTGCTAAAAAAAACGATCCTATTCCCTTTTTAAGGGATGTTCTCTTCTTCACCTATAAACTACCTAAACCAAACACATTGTTACATAAAATCGAGGAGCAAACCCTTACAAAGGGAATCTTCTCCCCATAATTCCTTTTTTCACCTACTGGGAAATCTAAATTTCTTTTCAGGGAATGAAATTAGTGGTTTCTCTACATCTTCCATAATACTTCTTAATCTACTCCATCTCCATCATACTTTAGTCATTATATAGGACTTATGCAAAAAAGTCAAGTAAAAAATGATGGTTCACGAAAATAACTATCAGCACTTGGCATTATTTCACATAGATAAACTTCACTGTTCTTGAGAAAGAAGCAGATTGGATTCTGCAGAAGTATATACCAGTGGAAGACTGCATTCCATTGCTCATCCCTCCATTCCATATAAGTGAATGCTTACCCGCTTCTTTTTTCCCGTCAAGGAGCGTCTCAATTCTTCTACCTGAAAGGTCATAAAGTTCAATTCTTGTTTGAGAGGGATTCCCAACGATATAGTTAATTTTCACTTTTCCCTTACTGCTTGGAATGACGGAGACAATATCGGAAGCAACGATTATCTTAAAATATGCTGTAACAGGTCCATGCCATTCTGTTTCACCTTTAGTGTTCACTGACCCAAGCCTGTAAAAATATTTCCCTTCTTTAGCAACATTCTTGTCTGTAAAACTGTAATCCGTAGGAGTTGGTTTATTTCCCTGACCATCAAGGGTTTGAATAAGTTTAAAATTGACTGCTCTATCAAAAGCCCGTTCAATCAACCATCTCATATTATCCTTCTCTGATTCTGTTCTCCATAGCAGTTTCACATCCCCGTAATGGAGCCAGGCACTAAAAGAGGAAAGTTCAATAGAAGTAGGATTATATGTTCTGAACCACCAGTCAAGCTGGTTTGACCACCGCTCGGTCCCCTCATAGTAGTCAGACCTTTTAACCTTCCAGTAATAAATTGTATCTGCTATGAGGTCAGAGGTGAATGTATATGTTGGACTCAAAAGATTTAAGATTGAATCACAGGTTGTATATGTTGCATCCAATGTATAATAGAGTGTATACAATAGTGTATCGTTTGCTGACAATGTGTCGCTTGATATTGTATATGCGGAATTTCTTGTTGTTGGTGTGCTACCGTTAAGTCCACCTGTGATTACCCATATCCGAGGTCCTTTTGTTCTGTTGCTGCTTTCCCACGTCAATGTTGGTTGTAGTGTTCCCACAGTAGTGCCGCTGATAGGGGTGAGGAGGTTAAATGTGGCTGGTTTGTAAAAATTGTTAGGTACAACACCGCAAACTGCACCATCCTGGACAGCCGACATAGAAACGCCATTGCCTATCCATGCATCCATAGAAACCCTGTATCTTTCTACGGCAGTAAGATAATGTAACAGATTGCCACCACTGAACACATATATGATATCATCAAAATACGCGGCAACTGCTCCACAGGCACTGTCACTTCTCAGTGCCTTCGGCAGCGCCCAGGAACCAGCGGCAGGCTTATACATATAATTCGTTCTTCTTGTGTAGCTCCAACTTAGATCATAGACTCCCCCAATACAAAATATTACGCTATCTCCGACAGAGGCAACTGCCTGGTCACCTGCCGCTTGAGTCTCAGCTGCTTTAGTTACCAATCCATTGGTTGAAGGGTCATATTCTTCATTTAGACTGAGAATGCTTCCATTGTCTCCGCCAATAGCGTAAAGTTTTCCTCCAACCTTGCCAATCTGTATTGTTCCCTCACGGGAAATGGACATATTTCGACGATACAACCATTTATTGGTGATAGGAGTATATTCATAGATTTGATTCCTGTATACTCCATCGTAACCTCCAAAAACATATAAACGCACCGTATCGTTACGTGTTCCCGATTCGACACCGAAATCGTAAGCAGAAAAAGGCATAGGGCTCATAGTTGACCAAGTGTTTTGAGAGGGATTATACCTGTATGTACTATTAGTAACTCCACCACCCATACCAACATTATCACCACCTATAACGTATATATATGTGGCTGTTGTTCCAGCCTCTTGATACTGCACAGCGCAACCTCCTGCATATCTTCGCGCACCAGGGCAGGCTGTTCTGGTGCTCCAGCCATCTCCCTGGAGATTTATTTTCGTGAAGAAAAGCAGGAAAAAAAACATAGATATGAGTAAAACTTTTCTTTTCATAGGTTTCTCCTTTTCTTACTAAAATTGTTAATTTTTCCTGAGTTTTTGATTTTTTGCATCTTCAGTTTTGTCAGCGCAGCTTCCTTGTATAGACCCATTCTTTCATATACATTTGTGAGGTTTTCATAAGCAATTATATATTGGTTATCCAGAGCGATTGCTCTGGTTAGGTATTCTTCAGCCGTTCTATAATTTGCCTTTTCATAATAGAGAATTCCAATATTGTTATTTATCTCTGGATCCTCTGGGTCGATGTCCAATGCCGATTTCAAATCGGATAGGGAACTGTTTAGTGTTCCTCCCTTGTAGTAAGCCACCGCTCTCTGCTTTAATATTCGGCTTTCTTTGTTACAATTTAATGCTTGAGTGTATAGTTCGATTGCCTTATCAAGAGAGTCAAGCGAAAGATAAATATCTCCCAGCGCAGCTGTGCTTTTCCCTGTATTATCTCCCAAAAGGATTGAATACTCAAATGCTTTTAAAGCTTCTGTCATAGACTTTTGTGAAAGGAACGCTTCGCCTTTAAGCATATAAAACTCTGCTTTGTATCTTCCGTCTCTAATGGCATTGTTACAGATAATAATCGCACTGTCTGGTTTTCCTTCTCTGATATAAGCCTGAGCAAGTAAGACTTTTGTTTCAGGGGAATTCTGTTCCATGGAAAGTGCGCTTTTCAATGCGATTATTGACTTTTTGAGCTCTCCTTTTTTGAGATAAAGCAGTCCAATCTTATGGTGTATATTAGAGCTCTCATAACCTTTTTCAAGCGCGGATTCATACAGAACGATTGGTTTGTCTATTAGTCCTTTTTGCATGAGCGAATTCGCCAAATAGTATTCCCGGGTTGCCAGTAGTGAGGAATTGTTATTTAGCATCATATATTCTCTATTTTTATAGATAGAAACAAGAACAAGTATTGCAAATAGTATATAGAAAATAGCAATCATTTCCTTTCTAAGCCGTTTTCTCAGAATTACTAAGGCAGCGCAAAATCCAAACAAGATTGCAGGAAAAAACAAAATGTAGCTTTTGAGAATTATCGGAACGGTTAAAAAACTTAACAAAAGGATAAGTGCAATTATTTTCTTTCCTTTATTTTCTCCAATAATTGTAGGAATGGTTAGCATCTTCATTTTCTTGTCAACTGTAACATTTCTTATGTCCTTTGATGAAAAAGCAAGTGTAAAGACCGTTAATATGAGCAGAGAAATCCGCGGCGGAAAAGCATAAACAGCTTTTTCTCCTGTTAGCAAGGAAAAACCTGTGATAACTGCTATAAGAGATGTAAGACTCAAAAGAAATGTAGAAATCGGGAAGAACCTTTTTAGTCGGAACGGTGGATAAATGTAGAAGAAGAAAACGAGAGCGAATGCTCCTATGAGAAGAAAACAAACATAGGTTATGCTCAAGGCAATGACGACGCCGGCGATAAATAGAAGTGTCCCAATGATTGATATTTCATGAGGTGTTAGAACACTTTTTTTCTTGATTTCTTGATTCTGGTAAATATCTGACACCCCTTCGAAAAGAACAGTACTTTGATGAACGAGGAATATTGCGACAAAGAGAGCAAGAATAGCGACATAGTCCAAAGGGTTAAAGATAAATTGCAGACCTGCTGCTTTAGTTAAAGTGAAGGAGAGAAATATTCCCAAGGAAACCATGCCGATAAAATGAAGAGACAAAAACCATTTCATATTTCGTAACAATGCTTTAAATTTGCTGGGAGACCAAAGCCAGAAACAAAGTGGAACAAGGAGTAACAAAGGGAGCAGAAAAACGAGGGTTACTCTCTGGGTTTCGGTAGGGATAAAACCACCGGATTGAAAAATGAGAAAATAAGCCGAGGCACCGGAATCCTTAAAAAGAGAAAGAAATATTCCTGCTAATAGCGGAAGCGACCCACTGAAAAGAAGAATTAAGTAAATGCCAAGGAAAGAGAGAAGAGATTTGTAAACTTTCTTCGTTTTTGTAAAGACATAAGTTCCAATGAGTAAGCATGCGAATAAGACTTCAATCCTTATTCCATAGGAAACTCCTCTTAGGGCAATAGGGAAGATAAAAGTGCCGTATAGTGTTTTGAAAAGGTCAGGTATTTTCAGCAAATATACAAGTGATTCACCTTTTCCGTGAGTAATAAAAAGGTCCAGGAGAGGAGGTAGTAAAATTATCGGGAAGAAAGAGAGTACAATTTTCCCAATCTTTTCTATTCTTTCTTTTGTCAAGATGTACAAAAGGATAAGCGATGTCAAAAAAACAAAGAGAAAGTATACAGGAAAATGAAGAAAGAAATTATATATTGAAATTTCTGTAACAGGGTGAAGCCCAATGGTATGATGTTCTTCAAATATCCCCTCCAAGAATGCTCTGGAAAAGACTATAGAAAGGAAGACAACAATAGCCTGGAAAAGAGTTATTTTGAGATTTTCAAAGTGTTCAATAAATCTTTCCAATCGTCTTTTCATCATATTGTGTTTATGAAAAATCCAAGTGTTATAAGTTTTCTTGTTCCATTTGCAACACTTTCAAAGAAACTTCTTCTCCCTGTTTTACCTCCGGCGAGCTCAAAGTATTAATATTGTTTCGAAGAAAGAAGGCTAATATTATGGTAAATACGAAATATAGAATAAAAATCGGTTTTTCGCTAAGCTTTTTCCTTACAATGATTAGCATACTTGATACACCAAATATGATTGCTGGAATTAATATGATTGGTTTCCGTATGATTAGTGCTACTAAAATATAACTCAGAAACACAAAAAGAGCAATTACTATTTTGCCTTTACGTTCCCCCAATAGTACAGGAATGGTTTTTATCTTTGTTTTCTTATCTCCTTTGAAGTCTTTGATATCTTTTATATTCCCGGCTAGCGTGAAAATAACAAGCACAAGCAGAGTTAGTGGTTTTGGGAAGATATAGATATTTTTACCATCCCCAAAGATAGAGAAACCTGCAAGCATTGCAATCAGAGCAGAAAGCGCAAGAATAAATGTCGAAATGGGGAAAAAACGTTTAAGCCTTAATGGAGGGACCGAATAAATAAGAGAAAACATTATTGCAAGAAACACGAGAAAAAAGCTTGAATAGCTAACATTTATCGCAAAAAGGAGTGCAATAAACATGTAAACAATGGCAAGACTTTGCATTTCACCCGATGACAATTTTTTCTTGACAAGGGGTCTATTATTATTTGATATTTTATCAGATTCAATGTCAAAGATATCATTAACGACTACTGCACTTTGGTAGGCAAAGAAGATCGAAAAAAGCAGTGCTAAAGCCGCCAGAAAGTATACTGGTGTGTTAAACGGAACAGGATAGGTGTTTCTAAAAATCCAGAATCCCAACAAGATTCCAAGCAGTGTCATTCCGACATAATGGATTGAACGAAATGGTCTTAGATTAGAGAATGCTGCTTTCCATTTTTCTCTGTTATACATAAGAAACCAGATGCATAACAGAAAGGAAGAAGCAAAAGTAAGCAGAAGACTGACCCTTTGAATTCTCGTGTGGAGTCTTGCGCTTAAGTGGAACACTTTTGAAATTTCGTGAATATTGAGAAAATGAGCCAGTTTGTATCCTCCTCCACAAAAGAGCAAATCAAGGATTGATGGCAATAAAGTGATGAACCAGAAAATAATAATAAGTTTAGAAATTCTTTCTATTGGTTCACGTGTTAGGATATGCAGGAAGATTGCAATGGTAAGGAATATGCTAAAGTGGAAAACCAGAGAGTAGAAAAGGAGCATTAGTGGGGAAATAGACGATATTGAATAGAAGGTAACAAAATGCGTTCTTTGGAGAAGCAATCCCAGGAAATTTCTTGCAAAGATTATAGAAAAAAGTGTAATAACCCAAACAAAAATATTGAATTTCTGGTTCTCAATTGAATCAACAAACCCTTCTATTCCTCTTATTATTCTTTTCAAGATGTATTTACTGTAGAAGGATGACCTTCTTTGTTTCTGAAAGACTCCCATCAATGGCAAGTCTTATGAAATAAACTCCATTGGTCACTCTCCCATCGCTTTGACATTTTCCGTTCCATATTAGTGACAGTGGAGAATATTCACCTGTCAGATCGTATGCCTTGACGATTCGTCCTGTTTCGTCGAGTATGTTAAGCCTTCCTCTCTTTCCCTTGAAACCTCGAACTTTTATTGATAAACAGTTTCGGAACAGGGACGGAAAGACAAGAAGTCTGTCTCTTTTGACTTCAGGAATTTTTACGAGGACAGGCGAATGCACGGATTTATAACCATAATTGCTTATATCCGTGAGCCTGTAAAAATATGATTCACCTTGAAAAACATCTCTATCGATGTAGGAATAATTTGTTGGAGAAGGTTTTGTATTGTTTCCTGCTATAGTGGCAATAATTTTGTATTTTCCTTCCCCATTTTTTCTTTCAATCAACCATTGCAAATTATCAATCTCGAATTCGGTTCTCCAGTTCAATTGTACAAAATCAAAATCAGGCGATGCTGTAAAAGAAACGAGTGCCACCGCAGTGGGCTGCTCTATTTCCACATAACCTATTCCCCCATCGTAGCCCATGGCATTTGAATACCAGCCTCCTCCTCCATAGTCACACATCCCAATTGCAAACCAATCCTCGGGTAGCAAGTTTGTCATCTGCTGGCAGGCATAATCAGTAGGTTCATCGCCCAAAATCCAGGTATAAAGAATATCTGGGTCCGGGTCAAAGTCATCGACATAAAGGTAGCCATTGCCTGCATCGGCATACACAGTATAACCATTGCCGGTTTGGGGATTGCTTTCCATTGAGCGTATATCGTGAGTCCCGCCAAATACTACCCCCCAGCAGTTTAGAGCATAGAGACTTAGCTTTACCGAATCGATAATAGTTTCGTCAGGAATGGCCGATGTGTTAAATTTTGCAAATCCCCTCCAAAAACCGTCTTCATGGGTCCATATCTCGTCATTAGTAACTAAATCGCCAAATAGATCGTCTGCATAGCCAGAAAAGTCCATAGCACTAGATCTGACTTCAGGGCCACAGCTTAGCTCAATATCACACAAATGACCAGTTTTATCGATGTAGTGTACTGGTTGAAGATATATCCTGTAGGTGCAGTGTCCGTCCTCATTCAGAAACACCTTTGTATTAAGAGTTCTTGCGCTTATTATTTCGAGAGAAGGATCCTTATCCCTGTAGTACCAGGTTGAATCTTCTACTGTTTCCTCTGAAAATAGAAGGAATGGGAGGAAAAATATGAAAACGATCAAGTATATAATCTTTATTTCTTTCATTTTTTCTCCATATTAACGTATTAAGGTTATCTTTTTTGTTATTGACTTATTACCGACCTTTAATCGATAAAAATATGTTCCTGTCGGGACCTTCTTACCATGAAAATCTGTACCATCCCAGGTTACTGATGAGTGAAGAGAGAAGAGAGAAGAGGGAAAAGTGCGGACAAGCTGACCACAAGCATCATAGATAGTTAGTTGGGGAGTTGAAGAGTTGGGGAGTTGGGAGTTAGATTCTTGAACTCCAGAACTCCTGAACTCTATAACAGTCTTTTGGGTGAATGGGTTAGGGTAGGCGGAAAGTCTTATGTCTCCGGTCTTATGTCTTATGTCTTTATCTCTCTTTATCCCTGTCGGTTCGTAAACATCGATGTATCCTGTTCCACATTGATACATAAGGTCACCTGCAGAGGAGGAGTTGAATCCCGAGAGTCCGATTGCAAACCAATTCTCCGTAAGCAAACTGTCGAGTGTCTGAGAACCCTGTATACCTAAATTCCATACATTCCACCCCGCACCACCTATATAATTGTTTATATAACAATTCCCATTTGCTGCATCGTTGTAAACGGTCATTGCTTGAGAAATTGAAGGCCGACTCTCCATAGACCATATGTCGTGTCCCTCTGTGGGATAAAGCCACTGAACACAGTATAGATTTAGGAAAACACTATCAATCGTTGTTGTATCAGGGATAACCGAAGTATTAAACTCTACAAATCCTCTGTAATAATAGGTGTCATTTACCTGGATGTAGGTTGCGCTGGAACCGCAAACATTCATTTCTTCGAAGAGTCCATCTGCATATCCACTGTAATACTCATCAATTTGCCAATTGAAACATCCACAGCTATCAACAATATCCTCCAGTTTTCCCTGGTCATTAATCCTGTGAATGGGATGAGAAAATATGCGGTGAACAAAATACTTTTCTGTTTTGAACACCTTGCTATTTGGAGTTCTTACCTGCACTATTTCAAGGGAAGGTTTAAAGCCTCTGTATGCAGTACCGTGCGGTTTTTCAGGGAAGTTAAGTTGCTCTTCGTAGTTGTTACCGGGAAAGCCAGTGCGAGGAAAAAGAAGAGCACAAACAATCAAATATAAAAACCAAATTCTTTTCATATTACATCAATTATAAAAATAAGCATAATTTGTGCCAGAGGTTATGTAGAATTTCTTGAACACAATAAATCCATACATCATTTGTACTTAAGCAAGTTAAAATAAAGTTTGTCAAAAACAATTGGTAAAACAAAGTGCAAATTCTGCACTTTCTCTTTTAAATGTCTCATAAGTGTATGTAATATAAAAGGATAATACTCGAGCAATTTTTTCTCATTTATTCTTTCGGGGAATTCTTCCCTTTTTCCAATAGAATTCAAATGCTGCTTTGAATAACTTTGCCAGGTCTTTCTGTTTTACTATGAAATAAGTGAAGGTTTTTCCATTACCAAAATCAGGGTCCTCGAGTGCGTATATAACCTTACTCATATCGAAAAGCACAAACTTAATGGGAAGGGACTTCACAATTCTTGCTTGTTCTCCGGCATCTATTCCTTTTTTTAGGTACTTTCTGAATTCTTCAGATTCTTCCTCTTCATACACTGCTCTGATTCGTATTTTTTTTCCTAAGACCTTTTTTTCTGTGGGAAGATTTTCTTGTTGTGTAACAACATAGGGCGGTTTTACAAAAGCCAGAAGCTGCTTCTTACAATTTAGCTGGAGTTCCCTAAATCTTTTTCCGATTTGTCCCGGATCATTCAGAATTTCGATATATTCCATGGGATTATGAGCTTTCTGACCTTTTCTATAGATCGGGACAAGCAAACTTTCTAATTCTATAGTGATTGATTCGAGATGTTCTTTTCTTGTTCTTAATTCCAATTCCGTATTTCTCTGCAGGTTCTGTAAACCTACAGATGGGTCAAGTGCGCAGTATCTCCTTGGTTTGCCCGGCAGAAAGCTGACAAAACCCTTTTCTGTGAGGGAAGAGAGGACATCGTAAACTCTGGAGCGTGGAATCCCCGTGAGCTTCCATAATTCAGGTGCTGTGAAGTTTCTGCCTTTGAGCAGTCCAACATAAGCTTTCGCTTCATAGCTGTTAAAGCCAATCTGAATAAGGTGTTTCTCTGTTAGGTCTTTCTTCATTTTTGTTACCACTGCTTAGTGGTTACAAACATAATATACTTGTTTTGTTTTTTTGTCAAGGGTTTTTTTGCGGGACTTAAGACGGAATTTCTAACGGGATATATCCTGTCCAATAAGAGCATAGGAAAAAAGAATTTCTATTGTACAAAGTAAACCAAAATCCAAATTATAATTGACAGATTATTGATACTGTGATACAATACATTATTAATGAAATGAATATATATAAGGAATTTGCGCATTTTTATGTCCGTGGACATTATCCGCACTTCAGCGAGAAAATTTTGCAGCTGTTTCCTGGTGTTCTTAAACATTTCAATATAAGACCTCAAACAATTTTAGACATAGCCTGTGGTGAAGGAACTTTCGCTCTCGGCATGGCAAAAAAGGGTTACGATGTGACAGGGATAGACTTATCCCAGGAGATGTTGCAATATGCAAAAGAAAAAGCAAGAAAGGAAAATGCTAAGCTAGAGTTTTTCCATCAGGATATGCGTTCCCTCAATTTTCAGGATACATTCAATCTTGCAACCTGTTGGTACGATAGTCTGAACTATGTTTTAGAATTGGAAGAACTGGAACAAACCTTTGCAGGAGTGAATCGGTCTTTGAAGAGAAAAGGATTTTTCATTTTTGATATGAACACGATTTACGGATTGGCTGTCAATTGGCAAAAATATCCCTGCTACGTGCAGCAGGACTCCGGAGAAATATTTGAAGTACATCAACCAGAATATGATTTTGACAAAAATATTGCCACTTTGATGATAACAGGTTTTATTAAGAAAGAACACGAATGGGAAAGAATTGGAGAGCTGCATAGAGAACGGGCGTTCTCACTCGAAGAAATCAGATATTGTCTAAAAAAGACTGATTTTCAAGAACTTGCCTGTTGGGGAAGTTTGCGAGAAATGACTGAACCTAAAAAGGACAGTGCACGCATATGGTTTGTGGCAAGAAAAACAGGATAAGGGGGGAAAATGCATTTGAATATTTTGAATAGGCAAGAAAACCGTTGACTTCTTTCTAATTCTATAGTAGATTGAAATTGCTGGATTTGAATAATGGAAACGCCAGAAGACAATAAGAAGGGAAGCTCAGAGCCGAAGGTAGGTAAATCTTTAGCTCTCCATGCTTTAAAATACCCCTATCGCACTATTCTCAGTTCATTTGCTGATAGAATCAAATTTATACCCCCGGATATTATTAGTTTTATTGCTTTTTTCGTTACACTTCTTATTGGATTCCTTTACTATAGAGCAGGGGCAAAGCCGTTTCTTCTGTTAATAAATATAGCGCTGATACTATTAAGGATGACACTTAATACACTGGATGGTTTGATTGCCCTTAAGATAGGGCGGACCTCGATGAAGGGCAAATTGGTCAATGCGCTTCCTGATAGATATGCCGATATGTTTATCTTGATAGGTATATCCTTTTCTTCTTTGTGTGATATTAGAATCGGTATGTTTGCATCTTTAACTGTCCTACTTGTCAGTTACTCAGGAATGCTTGGCAAGGCTATTGGTGTTTCCTGGCAGCAGCAGGGACCTCTTGACAAGGTAGATAGACTTGTGTTAATTATGCTTGCATCTTTGGTGCAGTTTATTCTTGTGAAGACTGGGCATCCTGGGCTCACAATATTTAGAATAACGCTCTCCGTTATGGAATGGTGTATGATTTTGTTTATCGCTCTTGGGCAGATTTCCGTTATTAACCGTGTTGTAGGAATGCTCAAGGAAATAAACAAGATTGAGGTGTGAAAAAAACAATCTTTTAAGTGAGGAAGAATTTCATTGAACATTAAGACCGTAATTCTCATAACAATGGGTGCAGTTCTGGGAGGATACGCCATCATCCTATCCATATTGACCATTGTGTTCAGGATTCAAAAAAAGAATGTTGGTCGTATGTGGGTTAAGTATCTAACCTGGTTTATTATCATTCCTCCTATACTTATTCCATTGGTTTTTTCCCCTGTTGCATTTAAGGTTATTATACTGATTCTCTCTTTGCTCTGTTTTCGTGAATATGCCAATGCGGTTGGTCTCTGGAAGGATAGATACTTTATTATACTGAGCAATTTGGCAATTATTGTGTGTTATATCCCTGTCTTTCTCGGTTATTTCGGATTTTTTCAAGCAATGCCTGTATATCTGATAATTTTTGTTCTCCTTTTGCCTATTGTTAGAGGAGAGTATGAGCATATGGTACAAAAAGCCTGCCTTGCTATGCTGGGGATAACTTACTTCGGATGGCTATTCGCTCATATTGCCTTCTTTGTCAATATTAAAAATGGGATTGCCTACATTTTTCTTTTGTTTTTGCTCGTAGAATCGAATGATGCAAGTGGATATATTTTTGGAAAACTCTTTGGAAAGCATAAACTCATACCAAAGATAAGTCCCAGAAAAACCGACGCAGGTTTGATAGGTGGACTTCTTGTTGTCATCGGTTTGTCTTTTGCACTGAAGTTCTTGGCGCCTAATTTCAGTGTTTTCCATAGAATTCTTTTTGCGTCTGTTATTTCAATTGGAGGAACCAGTGGCGATTTGGTTATGTCATACGTTAAAAGGGACCTTAAAATAAAGGATTTTGGTAGAATTTTGCCTGGACATGGTGGGCTTCTGGACAGATTTGACAGTATTATTTTCGTTGCACCTTTATTCTTTCATCTCGTAAACCTTTTCTACACTATTGTTTAAATTGAAAGAGGAAGACAAAGTCAAGGATGAAGACTGGTGGCACTACGAGCCACCGCGAAATGCATATGACCTTGTTGGAAACAATGTAATTACGAATCTCTTACGTCCTTATATTTACATTGCAATAAGATTTTATTATAGGTATCATCACAAATTAAGGGTGTTAGGGTATAAATCAGAGTACTCCAGAGCCTCATATATTGTTGTATCCAATCACTCGAGTCATCTTGATACCCCACTAATATTTTCCTGTTTTCCATTTGGCAGGGTAAACAGGATACGCGCAGTTGCAGCCCTTGATTATTTTTTTTCCAATTCACTTACCAGAGTGTTTACCCATTTATTGGCTAATATAATACCCATAAATCGTAAATCTGCGGATTTCAGTGCTATCTCAATGTGTGGAAGAGTCCTCTCCGGAGGCGGGAACATAATAATCTATCCTGAGGGAACAAGAACAAGAACCGGGCAAATGGGAGAGTTCAAACCGGGTGTAAGTTTACTTGTAAAAAAGACGAAGGCGGCTGTTTTGCCGGTGTTTATAAAAGGGACTTTCGAGTGTTTTAATTTCAAGAAAAAGTTTCCATCTGATGGATTTGTTGAAATAGCATTTGGTTCTCCGATTAGGCTTACAGAACAAGTATTGAAGAAGATGAGTTATTCCGAGATTGCAGAGAGACTGCAAACGGCAGTTATTGATGCATCTCGTAAACTAAAATAAAACACTATGAACACTGTTGGTTTCAAACCAATACTATTCTTTTTAGTCGCTGCTTTCTTGGGTGCCTTAGGCCAATACCTCTACAAAACAGGAGCAGAATCATCATCCAATAACTTTGTGTCGTGGATAACAAATTACAGAGTAATTCTTGGTGTGCTGTGTTATGTCTCTATTATGTTTCTCTTTTTCTTTGCGTTTCGCATTGGAGGACCACTCACAGTTCTTTATCCTATTTATGCAACTACTTTTATTTGGTCACTTTTAATTGGAATTTTTCTGTTGGGGGAGAAAGTGAATTTTTACAACCTATTGGGTATTGGACTGATTATAGTTGGAGTTTACTTCATCGCAAAGTAGTAGAGATTTAAAAACATCTTGACTTTTATACGGGTCTAATATATAAATAATATAATATAGATAAGGAAAAAGATAAAGGGTTTTTATTTAACAACATAGATTAACCGAAGTGAAACTTAACAAATATGAAAAACAAAGCTAAAAAGCGAAGTATGGGGAAATCGAGAAAGAACGGTCTGCAAGCAAAACTTCCCAGGAGAAAACAAAAAACACTGAAGGAATTAAAACTCTCCTGGGAGAAAATATATGGTGCATTGGTTAAAACACTGCCTGACGCTGTGACAATAACAGACCTCAAAGGAAATGTAATATACGCATCTCAAAAAACCATTAAGATACACGGATTCAAAAATAGGAACGAAGTGATTGGAACACCATCTTTTAAGATGATCGCTCCAGAGGACCGCAAGAAGGCGATGGAGAATCTGAAGAAGACTATGACCAAAGGTTTTGTGAGGAATGTTGAGTATACTTTTTTGAGAAAGGATGGAAGCAGATTTAGAAGCGAATTAAACGCATCGATGATAAAAGATAATGAAGGAATGCCAGTTGGTTTCATAGCTGCTACAAGGGATATTACCGAGCGTGAGCGCATTAGAATGAGTATAGAGGAGAGTGAAGCCAAATATCAATCGGTTGTCGAACAGTCAATAGAAGGTATAGTAATTATTCAGAATATGCATATTGTTTATTGCAATTCCACTTATGCAAATACAATTGAATATACGGCTGATGAATTGAAATCTTTTTCTCCAGAGCAAATTAAGGCTCTGGTGCATCTTGAGGACCAGGAACTTGTATGGGGGAATATGATTGCTCGTCTTAAGGGAAAATCTGTTCCTGAGCAATATGAATTTAGAGCAATTACCAAAAGCGGAAAGGTATTGTGGGTTGAAATTTTTTCCAAACTTATTCAGTATAATGGAAAACCTGCAACCCAATCAGTTCTTATCGATATATCTGAAAGAAAGAAAGCGGGACTCGAACTCAGAGAAAGGGAAGAGCAGTACAGAAGTCTGCAATCCAATGTTCCGGTCGGTGTGTTCCGCACCTCTGCCGACCCAAGTGGTCATATGTTATCTACTAACCCTGCGCTTGCACGGATGTTTGGTTACAGTGGTCCTCTTGAAATGAAAAACATTTATGTTTCAGATCTATATTTGCACAGTGGTGATCGTCAGAAGTTTATACAGACTATCAGCAAGAACGGTGAAATTGCAAACTATGAAGTGCAGTTGAAGAAAAAAGATGGAAGCCCTTTCTGGGGGTCTTTGAGTGCCAGTGCCATAAAGGACGAATCAGGAAATGCGAAATATTTTGATGGCATTCTCGAAGACATTACTGAGAGGAAAAGTGCGGAGAACCTGCATAATTCTATCTATAAAATCTCTGAAGCAGTTCACTCAACCAAAAATCTTGATGAACTATATCGTTCAATCCACATTATAATAAGCGAACTAATGCCGGCTAAAAACTTCTATATTGCAATTTGTGACCCAACCATGGAAACTATTACATTTGACTACTATGTTGACCAAGTTGATAAAAGCGCGAAACCCAGAAGTTCAAGAAAGTTTAGCAAAGGATTGACAGAGCATGTGTTGTTAACAGGAAAACCCCTTTTGGCAGATAAAGAAACAGTAGACCGGTTGACAAAGGAAGGTAAGGTAATACCCTATGGACGTACTCCTGTCGATTGGCTTGGCGTTCCCCTGAAAACGAATGAAAAAATCATCGGTGTTCTTGCAGTACAAAGTTATACGAAAGGTCTTCGATTGACAGAAAAAAATATGGATATTTTAAAATTTGTTTCGACACAGGTTGCAATGGCAATTGAGCGAAAGGCAGCACAAAAGGCATTAACGGAGAGTGAAGAAAAATATAGATGGGTTGTAGATAATTCTCTTGCCGGATTGTACATCACACAGAAACATATTTTGAAGTTCTATAACCAGCGTTTTGCCGAAATGTTTGGATATAGAAGTCCCGAGGGCTTGTTGGAAGTACATATTAATAAGTTGGTTGACCCAGCCAGTTGGAATCTTGTGGAAAAGCAGGTGAGATTGAGAGAATCGGGTAAGAAAAATACTATTCAATATGAATTTGAAGGTGTCAGAAAGGATGGAAGTAGATTCAGTATCGAGGCTCTTGGAAGCCGCATTGTTTATGAGGGTAAGCCAGCAATTCAGGGAACTATGTTGGATATAACGGAACGGAAGAAGGCAGAAGAAGAGTTACGAAGATTCGCTACTACCGATGTGCTAACTGCTGTATTCAACAGAGGATACGGTTTACTCCTTTTTGGGAAACAGCTTAAAGAACAGAAGCGGAGAAGGTCAAAGCTATGCATCTGCTATATTGATGTGGATGGATTAAAAGATATAAATGATACTTACGGACATAAAGAGGGCGATGAGGCATTAAGAATTGTTAGTGAATTCTTTAATGAAACCTTAAAGGGGACCAAAAGTCTTATTTGTAGATTGGGGGGAGATGAGTTCCTGCTAATTTTCCCAAGTTGCTCATTGAACAAAGCAAAAACTATGTGGCAGCAAATTGCAAGGAGGGTTAAGAGCTTCAATGCAAGAAATCTGAAGCCTTATTCTATAAGCCTTAGCAGCGGTTTTGCGGAATTCGACTCTGTCCACCAAAAGTCAGTAGATCAACTGATAGCCATTGCGGATTATGAAATGTATAAAGATAAACAATCCAAACATAGGGAATTTAGATAAAATAGGGACACATCCCATTTTTGAAGTCATTGATTTTTCATAGTGAATTTTTTCTACTTATCTATTGACAAAAAAAACACCATATGGTAGTATCAAACCCTATGGCAAGAATATCGCGTATTGTTGTACCCAATTATCCATATCACATAGTTCAGAGAGGCAACAATAAGCAACGTGTATTTTTTGATGACGAGGATAGAGAACGGTACCTTCAACTGATAAGATGGTATACAAAAAAATGGAAATGTTCAGTGTTTGCGTATTCTCTTATGCCAAATCACATTCATTTGTTAGTGAAACCATCGAAGGATATTGGACTGGCAAAGACAATGCAAGGAATAGGACTTTGTCACACTCAAAGCATAAACCGTAAGTATCGCAGAACAGGAAGATTGTGGGAGTGTCGATACTATTCCTGTATTGTTAACGAAGATGCTTATCTATGGAGTGTCATTCGATATATAGATTGGAATTCAGTGAGAGCAGGATTGGCAAAGGAACCTCAAGTCTACAGATGGTCAAGTGCAAGGGCGCATATACTGGGGGTGGAAGACCCTTTGCTAAGTTTAGGTGAATTACCAGGATACGAAAATACAGATGAATATAGAGATTTTATTCAGAAGAGAGGAACCCAGAAAGAAATCGATAGAATACGACGGGTAACCCGTAAAGGACTACCTTTGGGAGATCAGAATTTTGTGAGGGAGGTTGAAATGAAGACCAACCGGAACTTAACGGGGAAAAATCGAGGAAGACCACGAAAAACCAAGCATTTCAAAAATGGGATGTGTCCCTAATAATTATGTATAAGGACAAAGGGTCGGATTTATCTTTGCATTACAAATTCAACGAACAAATCTATGATCCTGAGTCACTTAAAGGTAAATTCAGGATGAAGAAATTCCTTCGGATTCTTGGAGAACATCTTGATGTTAAAAAGGGCAAAGTGCTCGATATCGGTTGTGGAATGGGAGTGTCTACATTTGCATTGGAAAAATTGGGATTTAAGCCTACCGGAATTGATACTTCCAAATCTTATATACAGAAGGCGAAGGACATCCAAGCGAGAAAAAAACTGGCAAGTAAATTCTACTTAAAACAAGCTAAAGACATTGAGAGCCTAAAAGAGGCTTATAATGCGGTAACATTCCTTGGTAACTCTCTGCCACATTTTGCAATTGACGAACTGGACACGGCAATAAGAAAATCGTGGAATGTAATGAATATTGACGGTGCTATACTGTTTCACTATTCTGACTGGGTTAATATATTGTTTTCTTCGTATCAAAAAACACTGGTTGAGAAAAATCAGGAGAATAAAATTATGCTTTCCTATCACTCTTCTATCGATACAGTAACAGGGGTTTTTGAAAGACTTTTTTTGCTTCCGGAAAGCGATGAATTTTTTACAGGCCGTTTCTTTATCTGGTCTCCGTGGATGCTTGAATTTCTTCTAAAAAGAAACCGCTTTAAGAAGATTCAATCCGTCAATCTTCTTGATAACATTTGGATAACGAAGGCAATCAGGTGACTACTTGATTGCACAGGTTTTTTTGGACAATCAATTGAATAAATAGAATATGAGCAAGATAATCGTCTCCGTTTTTATCATTCTTATGCCGTTTGCTGTATTCGGAGTCAATGGTTCAATTGAATATAACGGTGAGCAGGAGATTCTTAACCTGTGGGGGACTAATTATGAGATGGGATATGCGCAGGGATATCTTCTCAACAAAAGAATTATTGATTTTGCAGTTGATTTTATGTTCAACGGTTTAGGTATGTCGCCGGCGGAGTACAACTACATACACACTCAGTACTGGAATTATTTTACAGTTCCAGCGGCGTTCATCGATGAAGCGAATGCACTTCTCAGCGGAATTCTGGATGCTGGTTACAGCATTCATATTGATACTCTTGGAAGGGATATGGATTCCACAGATGTCCTGGTGGCAAATTCCATAGGTGATGTCAGCTATATTTTTTCTCTTAAGAATCCTTTTGGATGTAGTTCTCTTTCGTCCTGGGGTAACGCTACGATAACGGATACACTGCTAAATGGAAATATTATAATGGGAAGAAATCTTGATTTCACACATACTGAGCTTATGCTTGAAAATGCACTGATTATGACATTTGATCCGACAGATAGCAGGGATTGGGTTGGATTTGGATACCCCGGTATAATATCAACTATATCGGGTATGAATGAGGATATGCTTGCGGTTGAGATGAATATGGGATACCATATAAACACGGTAAATGTCAATCCCAGGCTGGAGCCTTTTCAGTTCACGCAACGTGAAATATTGGAGATATCCGATTATAACAGTAATGACACTATCAGCTATGTAGATGTATTTGAAAAATGCAAAGACAGCCCTAATGCAGGGTCCTGGTTATGTCACACGATTGTGCCATATATCGATTCAGCAACAATTGCAGCTTGTGTGATTGAATGTGTAAATGAAAGTGGTGATACTTTCCGGACTGCTCTTAATGATACTAATCTTTTCCCCTGGAATCTTCTGATGCTTAACCACGAGGAGGTGAATTATACACCTATATATGACCCTCGATATGCTGTTGTGATTGATTCCATTCGTGCAGATTCCAGCATAACAACAGAGAGAATGTTTAACATAATGAGGGCAGTTTCCAACTATAATACAATTCAGACTATGCTATTTCTCCCCAACGACTCAATATTCGCTGTATCATTTGCTGATTCACTTCACAATGCAGCTAATAAAGCTCCATTTTGGTATCACTGGAATGACCTCTTTCCAAATCACAGTTCCTGTGTGAAAGAGACAGAAGATGAGAGTAAAGAAAAACATTTCCTGACATATGCAGATTTTGTTAATCTGTTAAGAAATGAGGAAATAGCCGTTTATTCTATTACAGGGAGAAAAATGGTTCTTGGTGAGGTAAAGAGGGCACCCTCAGGTATCTATTTTGTGAAGATTGATAACCCGACAAGAGTTTACAAATTGCTTCTCATAAATTAGCTGTGAGTTGTGGGTTTGGAACAAGAAAAAACTATTGACATTCAGCAGAAATTGTAGTATAATGAAGAAATGATGATTAACCTTTAATCTGGTCCTGTGAGGCTGGAAAGGAAGGACAAAATGAAAAATAGGATTTGATCACAAAACCTGACAAAGAAGTCAGGTTTTTTTAAATCTATGTTCCATTTTTACATTTAATTTGCCTAAATTGATACGGAGCATAGGATAGTAAACACAATACATGCGAGGAAAATGAAATTATGAAAAGAAGGGAGGTTTAATGACAACTCGAGAGAAGGGAACAGTGATGGACGAAGAACAGATTAAAAGAGCTCTCGCAAGAATATCGCACGAAATTCTTGAAAAAAACAAGGGTGCAGAAAGGCTTGTCATAATAGGTATTAGATCAAGAGGTGATTTTCTTGCCAGGAGAATAAAGGACTACATAAAGAAAGTAGAAGGTGTTGACATCCCTATAGGTGCGCTTGACATTACTCTTTACAGAGATGATTTCACCTTGATTGACTATAAACCTATTGTAGGGAAGACAGAAATTCCATTTGATGTTGCCGATAAGGTGGTTATTCTTATCGATGATGTGCTTTATACAGGCCGTACGGTTAGAGCTGCACTTGATGAGATCATAGATTTTGGAAGGCCCAAGGAGATACAACTTGCTGTTCTTGTTGACAGGGGGCACAGAGAATTACCGATTAGACCAGACTATGTAGGGAAAAATGTCCCCACAGCTGAGAATGAACTCGTTGATGTTCAGATAAAGGAAATAGACGGCATAGATAGGGTGGTAATCAGGGAGGTGGAAGATGAAAATTGAAAGGAAGGATTTGCTTGGGATAGAAGAACTCACAAGAGAAGAAATTGAGACCATCTTGGAAACTTCTGAGTCTCTGAAGGAAATTTCTGAAAGGGCTATTAGAAAGGTGCCTTATCTCCGTGGAAAAACTGTAGTAAATCTTTTCTTTGAGCCAAGCACGAGAACACTTGCATCCTTTGCACTTGCGGAAAAAAGACTTTCCGCTGATTCATTCAATCTTTCCAGTAGTTCATCAAGCGTGTTGAAAGGAGAAACACTGCTTGATACTGTCAGAAATCTTGAAGCAATGAAAATCGATTTTGTTGTGATGAGACATTCTATGCCTGGTGCTGCTCACTTTATTGCTGATAGGTTAGAAGCATCCGTTATCAATGCAGGTGACGGAACACATGAACATCCTACACAGTCTTTGCTTGATCTTCTCACTCTTAAGGAGAAATTTGGAAGTATTGATGGGAAAAAGATAGTTATTGTAGGAGATATTGTTCATTCAAGGGTTGCACGTTCAAATATCTGGGGGTTTTGTAAAATGGGGGCAGAAGTTACTGTATGTGGACCTCCCACGCTTATACCTTACGAGATTGAAAAAATGGGTGTTGAGGTTTCCCCTGAATTGGGCAAAGCAATCAAGAACAAAGATGTTATTTATGTTCTGCGTATACAAAAGGAAAGACAAGAAGGCGGTTTGTTACCATCTTTGCGGGAATATATAGAACTATATGGAATAACACCCGAAAGGCTTGAAGATGCGAAAAAGGATGTTGTCATAATGCATCCGGGACCAATCAACAGGGGAATAGAACTTGACCCGAGGGTAGCCGATGGGAAACACTCTATTATACTTGGGCAGGTAACAAATGGTGTTGCAGTCAGAATGGCAATACTATATCTTTTAAGTGGAGGGCAAAGTGGCGAAGTTTCCGAAGCATAAATTTATTATCAAGGGTGGTAGAGTAATTGACCCTTTGCAGGATGTTGATGAAGTGACCGACATTCTTATTGAAAATAGCAAGATTAAGGGAATGGGGAATTTTGATAAAACAGATGGTGAGATACTGGATGCAAAAGAACTTGTTGTAGCCCCTGGTTTCATAGATATGCATACGCACCTCAGAGAACCTGGAAGAGAAGATGAAGAAACAATTGGGACAGGTACAAAAGCTGCTGCCAAAGGCGGTTTTACTGGTGTTGCAGCAATGGCAAACACAGAGCCAGTAATTGACAATTCAGGTATGGTTCGTTTTGTCAGAGAAACGGCTTTGCGAGATGGTTATGTTGAAGTCTTTCCCATTGGGGCTGTTACAAAAGGTCAACGAGGAGTTGAACTAGTTGAGATGCACGATATGGTCAAAGCAGGTTGTTATGGGTTCAGTGACGACGGAAATCCAATAGGTAACTCACTTATAATGAGGAGTGCCCTGGAGTACTCCCAGATTGTTGATAAAGTCGTTATTGTGCATGAAGAAGATAAGGAGCTGACTCTGGATGGGCAAATCAACGAGGATTTCATATCAACAAAACTGGGATTCCAAGGGATGCCATCAATTGCCGAAAGCATAATGGTTGCAAGGGATGCTGCAATACTGGATTTTGTAGGAGGGAAATTGCATATTGCCCACCTATCAACCAGGGAGTCTCTGGAAATTGTGAAACAAGCGAAAAAAAGAGGTTTGAACATCTCCTGTGAAGTTACACCGCATCATATTTCATTAAATTCCGCCTGTCTTGTAACATTTGATAGTAATCTTAAGATGAATCCCCCCTTGAGGACAAAAGAGGATACAGAGGCTCTTAAGATAGGTTTGAAAGAAGGGCTTATTGACTGTATCGTTACCGACCATGCTCCTCATGCATTTTTTGAGAAGGAAATGGAGTTCGGAAATGCACCGTTTGGTATAATTGGACTGGAAACAGCTTTGGGAATCGTATGCACGGAGCTTATCGAGAGTGGAATTCTTTCACTTGCTGAACTTGTGGAAAAGATGAGCATAAATCCTGCGAAGATTCTTGGTCTTGGTGAAAGGACTCTGAAAGAAGGAAGCGATGCCAATATAACTGTTTTTGATCCGAACAAGAAATGGACCGTTGATGTTAAAAAATTTGTTTCGAAGAGCAGTAACTCTCCCTATGATGGGTGGAAACTGAAGGGCCAGGCAGTGATGACAATAGTTAAAGGAAAGATTGTCTACAGGGAAGGAGAATTTCAGAAACTCGCCAGTTCATAACATTTCGTTTTATGTGAGTATATGGGATATCTTCCCTGGTTATGCTATGATTTTTCGGCTGTAGCAACACGCTTTATTCCCCTGAGGTCTGGGATTATTCTAACATTTTTGTATGATTTTTCTTTTTCAAAAAGTTGTTTTACGCTTTCTGCCTGATTGATACCAATCTCCAGAGCAATGAAACTTTGTGGTTTCAAGAAATCGTTAGCTTCATGGATTATTCTTTTGATGAACTTCAATCCATCATCGCCACCGTCCAGGGCTTCTCTGGGTTCCTGTTTGACAATTTCTGGAAGCTTATCTATCTCAGATGAAGGTATATAAGGTGGGTTCGAAATGAGCACATCTGCCTTTTCTTTTTCCTTAAAGGGTTCAAAGACTTGGCCGGTAAGCAAGAATATTTTTTCGTCTAAGTGATTATTTATGATATTTGTCTTTGCACATTCAATTGCAGCTTCAGATATGTCCGAGGCATAAATCTTGACATTTCCGAAGGTTTTTGCAAAGAAGATAGCGATTGCACCGGTACCTGTTCCAATTTCAAACAGGACAAGTTCACGAGAGACATTTCCATCAATCCATTTCTTTACTTCCCAAACAAGTATTTCCGTTTCCTGTCTCGGGATAAAAACCTCTTTTTTTGTTTCCAAGTCAAGTCCCATAAATCCAGTTTTCCCGGTTATGTACTGTACTGGTTCGTGAGCTATCCTTCTTCTTATGTATTCTCTGAATATAGATAATTCCTTATCCGTGAGGGGTTGATCGAAATTTAGATACAGGGAAACCCTTTTTATATTGAGCGAGTAAGCAAGAAGGATTTCTGTTGTTAATCTTGGTTCATCTATGGATTTTTTGTTTAAGTAATCGGTCGTAACCTTTATGAGTTCTTTTACCGTCCACTTTTTTTGCATGGTCTTCGAATTTGATTGTTTCCATATTGAGAAAGAAGTTTCGATGTGATTAATTCATTTCACGCAGGCTGAAGCCTGCGACTACCTGTGAACCATTTTGCTATTGCTTCTCGCTTGACAGTGCGAGTTTTTCTACAATCGCATCGAGGTTGCCATTCAATATGGATTCCAGTTTGTGTAAGGATAGATTGATTCTATGGTCTGTTACGCGATTCTGTGGAAAATTGTATGTTCTTATTCTTTCACTCCTATCTCCAGTCCCAACCTGTTTTCTTCTACTGTCAGCAATTTTCTTCTTCTCTTCTTTTATCTTTATATCAAGCAGTCTTGAACGAAGAACCTTCATTGCTTTGTCTCTATTCTTACGCTGTGATCTTTCATCCTGGCAGATTACAACCATTCTTGTGGGAAGATAGGTGATTCTTATGGCTGTAGATAATTTGTTTACATTTTGCCCCCCTGGTCCAGATGAATGAAAAACATCGGTTTTCAAGTCTTTAGGGTCAATATTTATATCTACTTCCTGTGCCTCAGGAAGGACTGCAACTGTTGCAGTAGATGTGTGAATTCTCCCGCCCGATTCAGTTATAGGAACTCTCTGCACTCTGTGCACCCCGCTTTCAAACTTAAGTTTGGTGTAAACACCTTTGCCTTGGAGCATGAAGATGACTTCTTTGAATCCGCCAATGCCTGTTGTGTGCGTATTCAGTACTTCTGTTTTCCATTTTTTCGCATTAGCATATTTTGTATACATACTGAAAAGATCCTTAACAAAAAGCGCTGCTTCTTCACCCCCGGCTCCGGCTCGTATTTCTATAATAACATTTTTTTTGTCCATTGGGTCTTTTGGGTAAAGAAGTTCTTTTATTGCTTCACTTTTTATTTTGATTTCCTGCTCAATCTCATCTAATTCTGTTTTTGCCAATGTTATCAGTTCTTCATCTTTGTACATATCAATGATATTTTCTGCTTCTATCTTTCTTCGTTCTAAATTCTTTAGTTGTTTATGCAAATTAACGATGTCGTTAAGCTCTTTTTTTTCTTTTAAAAGTGATATGAGTTTTTGCTTATCCTTAATTGTTTCTCTGGATTCAAGAAGTTTCGTAATCTCTTCGAATCTTGTGTTTATTTTTTCAAGTTTTTCGAGCATTTTCTTTATCCTTGTGCTCTTGTGCACTGGTGCACTTGTGTTCTATATTAAGAGCTGAGCGTAATGCAGCAAATCCAACTTCAAGTTGTGCTGGTGTTGGCTCTTTTGTTGTTACATATTGGAATGCAAGACCGGGACTCAATAACACTTTGAGCAATGGGTTTTTTGGATGTTTTCCTGCGAATCTAATTATTTCATAAGATGTTCCTATAAGGAAAGGAAGAAAACATAGATGTATGCCAAGCCTGAGTAGCTTTAGCGAAGGCATTCCCCATACACCGAAAATGAAGGTGTCAACAATTGAAAAGAATACAATTGCAACGATAAATACAATAAAGATGAAGGAAGTGCCGCAGCGAGGATGTTTGGTCGAATAATTCGAACAGTTTTTTTCCGTAAGTTCTTTGCCATCTTCCCAGCAGAAGATTGATTTATGTTCTGCTCCGTGGTATTGGAAGAGACGTTTAACATCGGGGATGAAGGATATGATAAGTATGTATAAAATGAAGAAAATAATCCTAATAAAACCTGTAAACAGATTGAATATTACTGGTTTGGCATCCAAACCTGTTTTGCTGGCTATGAATATTGGAAGGAAAAGAAAGATAAAAAGTGCCAAAACTATTGAAAGGAAGGAAATTATACCCGATAGGAAGTTCTCACCGCGTTTTTTCTGCTGCTTCCCCTCCTGTTCAAAGGCGATTCTCGCCGAGTAGTTAATTGCATTTATTCCCTCGTATAGCATTTCGGCAAGTGCAACTATACCTCTAACAAAAAACCATTTGAAAAATTTCGCTGCTCTAAACCGTTTATTGCGTTCGTGCACATCCACAACGATTTTGCCATCTTGAGCTCTTACAGCAATTGAAACCTTTTCTGGTGATATCATCATTACACCTTCAATTACAGCCTGCCCACCCACATTAATTTTCTTCATAGACGCAATATACAGCATAAATGTCAATATGTCAACCTTTTGATAGTCATTTTATGGAATTGCTGATAATATTCTGCTGGCATTTTGTATAATTTCAATAAAGTTTTTTGATTTTGCTTGACTTTTGAATAAAGATAAGTTAGGGTTGGAATTGCAATGAGAAAAATAGAGAAATTTAGAAAGTTACACGAAATTTCGACTGTTTTGCTGAGCGAGAAAAAGCTGGAGCGAGTTCTCGATGCAATTGTCAAGAACGCAGCGAGGTTTTTCTTAGCCGACGCTTGTTCTATACTTCTTTTTGACGAAAAGCGCGAATTTTTAACTATTGCAAACTCATACAAATTGTCAAAAGCATATCTTAAAATCGTTAAGGTTCGATATGATGAAGAGGTTGCAGGAAAAGTTGTAAGCAAACAGAAGGCAATTATCATACCAGACCTTGAAGAGCGATTTGCTTCTTTTGATGATGACCTTTCAGTTAAATGGTTTAAGAAAGAAGGTTTGGTTTCTTGTGTGGATGCACCTGTTATTGTAAAGAAAAAATCCATCGGATGTTTGAATCTTTACTATAAGAGGAAGTACATTTTCAGAAAAAAGGACCTGGATGTACTTAAGGTTTTTTGTGATTTTTCTGCTATTGCAATTTACAATGCCGATTTGATTGAAAGAATAAGAGATGAATTGAAGGAAAGAACAGTACTGGAAGATGTTGGTATTGCTTTAACATCCACACTTGAACTGAAAGAAGTGTTAAAAATATTCATTAGAGCTGCAGTTGATTTGACTGGAAGTTCCGGCGGGAGCATTGTCTTGGTCGATGAGCAAAAAAAGGCGATTATCAAAGCATACAATTACCACAAAAAGGATGAGAAGCTTGAATCTTACTCGAGCACAGCAAGATTAGACAAAGGGGTGTCAGGAAAAGTTCTTAAAGCAAGGAAAGAGGTTATGGTCAGTGACCTAAGCAAAAGAAAAGATGTAAACCCTATGGCGCGAAAGAAAAAAAGAAGGGGTGTTCTTGCTGTTCCTGTACTTGAAAAGAAGAAGATAATTGCTATACTTTATGTCGATTCATTAACGCCAAGAGAGTATACGAAAGAAGAAGTGAAGCTGGTGTGTGTGCTTGCCAACCAGGCTGGAGCAGCAATTGAGAATGCAAGATTATATACACAGATCGAGCAGAAGATAAGAGATCTGTCAATTTCATACAAGATCAGTCAGGCGTTAATATCGACTCTTGACCTCGATGTACTGCTTGCAAAAATCTTGGATGAACTAAAAAGCGCATTTGGGTATCTAAATCTTGCAATATTGCTTATTGACAAAGATACTAAAAAGCTTGGATTCAAGGCTGCGACTGGTTATCCTGATAGAATAAGACAGATGAAACTTAAAGTCGGTAAAGATGGAATCACAGGATATGTTGCTGCAACGGGGAAAACCTACTATTCAAGAGATGTTCTTAAAGATAAGCATTATATCAAGGGAATTTCAAATGTAAAATCCGAGGTTTCTATCCCCCTCAAAATTGGTAATAAGATAATAGGTGTTCTTAATGTTGAAAGTAAGGAATATGACGGATTCGATGAATGGGAAATTGAACTGCTATCGTCAATAGCTGCTCAGATAGCCAATGCAATTGAGAAGTCAAGACTTTATGAAGAAACCAAACTACTTTCATTAACGGATCCGCTTACTAATCTCCCGAACAGAAGGCATTTTGATATTGTGATTGATTCGGAAATTAAAAGGTCGGAAAGATATAATAGGCCTTTAAGCCTACTACTTATTGATTTTGACAACTTTAAGCAGTACAACGATGCGAATGGTCATCTTGCAGGCGACAAGGTTCTTATAGAGTATTCGGTATTAATGAAATCCTGTGTTCGTGATATAGATCTCATCTGCAGGTATGGGGGGGATGAGTTTGTTGTTGTTTTGCCAGAAACTGATGAGACCTTCTCGAAAGCAGTAGCGGAAAGAATTAGAAAAAAGGTATCCAGTGCAGTTAAGAAAATGGGGATAACCATTAGTATCGGTGTTGCAATGTACCCGCTTGATGGAGAAGAAAAGGATGTTCTGGTTATGGCTGCTGATAAAGCGTGTTATATTGCAAAGGAAAGGGGAGGAAATTGCATAAGGAGTCTTCTGGATCGAAAATAAAAATAAGGAAATTGAGGATTAAGGATTATGGGAGGATGTTAGAAGTATGGAAGTCAGCGGGACTTGCTTTTAAACCAAAGGGCCGGGAAAGCAGAATATCCATTAGCAAACAAATGAAAGAGACTCCAGAGCTTTTTCTTGGGGCTTTCCAGGAAGATACCCTGGTTGGTGTTATTGTTGGCTCCTCTGAAGGAAAAAGGAAAGGTTGGTTGAATCGAATTGCTGTCCTTCCGCAAATGAGAGGGCAGGGTATTGCGAGAAAACTAACTTTCGCAGCAGAGAAAGAGTTGAGGAAAATGGGTATCGGAATCATAGGGCTTCTAATTGAGAAAAGCAATAGAACGAGCATAAAACTTGCCAAATCCCTTGGATATAAAGTGCACACTAATATACTGTATCTTACAAAGAGAGAGAGTGAAGATGTATGAAAATAGTGAAGCTTGAAATTAGGAAATTGGAAATTACGAAGTGAGAGAGAAAACCTGTTGAAAAAGAACGTATAAGAAATGATAAGTAAATATTTTCATTTTGACGAGTTGGGAACGAACATAAAGGTAGAGATAGTCGCAGGTTTTACTACATTTATGGCAATGGCTTATATAATGTTTGTCCAGCCAGCAGTACTTCAAGTGGCAGGGATGGATTTTGATGCTGTTTTCGTTGCCACCTGTCTTTCTTCTTTCATTGCAACGCTCATTATGGGGGTTTATGCTAATTATCCGATTGCACTTGCTCCTGGTATGGGAGAAAATTTCTTTTTTGTATACACTGTTGTTCTCACAATGGGTTTATCCTGGCAGGCTGCACTTGGGGCTGTTTTAATATCCGGTGTTGTTTTTGTTATCCTCACATTCCTGAGGATAAGAGAAATGATAATTAATGCAATACCGGAATCTCTTAAATATGGAATTGCTGCAGGCATTGGGCTCTTTATTGCTTTTATTGGGCTCGTTCAAGCAGGAATAATAATCAAGAGTCCAGGTGGAATTGTAAGCCTGGGGAATTTGCATTCCTCACCTGTTATCCTTGCCATAATAGGTGTTCTTGTTATTGCGATTTTGCTTTCACTGAGAATAAAGGGAGCAATACTTATTGGAATGGTCGTAACTGCGATACTTGGACTTCCTATGGGGATTATTAAATATCAAGGTATCGCAAGCCTTCCACCTTCTATTTCACCAACATTTTTTAAATTGGATTTGGTAAATACCTTCAAGTTGGGTGGTATTACAGTAATAGCCATATTCCTCTTTATGGATATGTTTGACACTATTGGAACGCTTGTTGGTGTTGGAACTGCATCAGGGCTTATGAAAGACGGGAAACTACCCAGAGCAAACAAAGCTCTGCTTGCCGATGCAACAGGAACGATTTTCGGAGCAGTTCTTGGAACTTCAACTGTTACAAGTTACATAGAAAGCACGACTGGAGTTTCTTCGGGCGGTAGAACTGGATTTGCAAGTGTTATTACTGGTCTTCTTTTCCTTGTAAGTCTTTTCTTTATTCCTCTTGTAAGAATGATTGGTGGTGGAGTTGAAGTAACCCAGAATGTTTTTCTTTATCCTGTTACTGCTCCTGCTCTCATAATAGTAGGCAGTATGATGTTGAAGTCTATAGTGAGGATTAATTGGAAAGAGCCTTCGGAATACATACCTGCGTTTCTTACCCTAATTGGTATGCCGCTCACCTACAGCATTGCCGATGGTCTCGCCTTTGGCTTTGTATCGTATCCAATACTGAAACTTGCAAGTGGCAAAGGGAAACAAGTAAACTGGCTTTGTTATTTGCTTGCGATACTTTTTATCATGAGATATATTTTTCTCCCGCATTAGCAAGATGTATATTACCTTTCTTTGTTGCTTAGAGAAACATTATGTAGCTGCAGGAGCTTTCTTGTAAGAAATCCAAGGATTACCCTAATATGGATATTAAATGAGACGGTTTATTCTTTCATTATTGGGTCTTATATTCGCTTTTAGAGGTCTCTCTTATGGCAATCCAGACCGCAGTTTTGCGAATGAATTGTTTGCGGAGAATGATTACTTGAGGGCTATTGGAGAATATCAGAGATTGATATATTTTTCCCATGACAGTGATTCAAAAGAGTGGTTTGAGTTTCAGATAGGTGAATGTTATAGAAAAATGAAGCGCTACGAAGCAGCAAAGAAAAAATATGATGTCTTGATTCTTGGCGGTGTAAACAATTCCGAGCTTGGTTTTAGCGCAAGAATTGCTTCGGCTAAGTGCTCGATAAATATGGGCTTGCTTACAGGAGCGAGGTTGCTGCTTTGTGATCTTGCAGCAGGAAATGCAAAATCCGATACCATTCATTTCCTTCTTGGAGTAACATACATTAAAGAGATGAAATGGAATACAGCTAAGAATGAGTTTATGGCCATTCATTTTTCTCGTATGAAGAAGGATGCATTTGATATGCTGCATCGGAAATCAAAAGAGAATTTCAAGTCGGAAAAGACTGCGTTACTTCTTTCCACTTTCATTCCAGGAGCCGGGCAGATTTATGCTTCCAAAACACTCAAAGGAATTATTTCGTTTTCGCTCAACTTTTCTCTGGGATACCTAACCTACAAAGCGGTCAAGGAGGATAGAAAGATGGATGCAATATTAATTGTATATTTTGGACTCCAGAGATTCTACTTTGGAAATATAGAACAGGCAAGGAAGTATTCGAGTGATTTCAATAGTTGTATCCTTGATAGTATAATCGTGGAATAGTTTGTGTATAATGGTAATCCTGCATTATCTTCGTATTACCTTTTCTCACACATTTAGGACCATTCTAATATTTCTTCCTATTATTGTATCCTGTTGCTTTATTGAGCTTTTTTCAACATTTGCCAATAGACGTTTTGCAGGAAAGTTTGGGATGTGTGGAATCCTTCCTTTTGCCATTATAGGAACTCCTATTCATGAATTAAGCCACGCAATAGTTGCTTTTCTCACCGGGCATAGGATAGAGGAGCTTGCTCTTTTTAGACCAAATCCATTAACAGGTGAATTAGGACACCTGAAGCATTCGTGGAATGACAGGAATCCATTTCAGAAATTCATAGGGAATCCATTGATAGCTATTGCCCCATTTTTCGGTGGTGCATTGATTGTCTACTTTCTCACGAAATTGCTTATGCCACAACTTATTATAGGGAATACATTGCCAGCGCTTTCTTCCAACTTACTCGGAGATTTTTATCAATTCGAGACATACATCGTTACGCTTTTTGATGGAACAGTTTCAATGTTGAGAATGTTTTTCAAGTGGAGAAACCTTCTGAGTATAAAATTCTACATTTATGTTTTGCTTGTCTTAGGTATAAGTCTTCATCTTGCACCTTCACGACAAGATTTCGTTCATTTCTGGACTTATCTCTTTGGTCTTCTTGTCATAATATTTTCGATAAATCTTATTTTTCCTCATTTTTCTGTGTTTCTTGAATTTCATTTTGTTGGCTTTCTTCTAAAATTACATCCTTTGCTTTCTCTGGCTGCCTTTTTTAGTCTCGTTAGTGCCCTGATAGCAGGTTTGCTCTTGTGAGCAAATGAAGATTCTACATTAAGGTAAATTTCTCTGAACTGCAAATTCCCACAGCCTAATCTCACAATTTGCTTGACTATGCTATTTACATATAGTATAAATTTCGATAGATGGAATTTAAGGGAGACAAGGAGGAAGTCCAATGCGAAACTTAGAGAACCTGAAAGTCAAGGATGTGTACAAAACTATTTCGAAAAAGCCAACTACTGTCCGAATCGACGCTAATCTGGATGAAGTAGTCAAAGCGATTATCGATGATCCTGTTACAAGGAGCGTTTATGTTGTTGATGAGAATATGAGATTCGTCGGTTTTATTACAGTGCTTCAGCTTTTGAGATTAACAGAGATTAAGGCAGGGGGGGATATTCCGGGAAGAGATGAGACTATGAAGATATTGAGGATGGAAACCTCATTGAGAATTGATGAGGTTATGCATCACCCTATATTTGTTTATGAAAACGATTTACTTTTGAAAATTCTCAAGAATATGGTGGATGAAAAGGTTCAGGAACTCCCTGTAGTTAACAGTGAGAGAAAAATAATTGGAGATTTGAACTGCCTTGAAATACTGAAAGGATTCTGGAAGTTGTAGTGGAAACATTTGCCTATATTTTTTTACTCGTAGGTATTTCTACCTATCTCGGCCACCTTGCGCGGAGAGTAAAACAGCCTGAGATTATAGGGGAGATTCTCGGCGGAATTATCCTTGGTCCAATAGTTGCTATTATTGCCACCTTGCTGTTTCACGAAGGACATAGAATTCACATTTTCTTATCGACTGAATATGCAAGCACAAAACTCACATCCCTTGTTGATTTTGCTGGTATAATGATAATGTTTGGTGCTGGGCTTGAAACAGATCTGGCAGCACTCTTTTCTGCTGCAAAAAACGGATTACTAACAGCCTTAGGTGGAGTTGTCTTACCATTTACTCTGGGATTGCTTGTTGGCAGGAATTTACTCCATCTCGAACTTCTCGCTTCCCTTTATCTTGGAGCGGCTGTTTCCATTACCGCTGTTGCTCTCAGTGTTGCAACTTTGATACAACTTAAGAAGCTTTCGACGAAGGTTGGGATGACTATTGTTATTGCTGCAGTGATTGATGATATTCTAGGAGTTATGATTCTATCGGTTATAATGAATATGACAAGGGGTGAGGGGAGTTTTTCAGTCAAACATGTTTTTATTATGTTCATAATTGCCGCAGTCTTTGTGCTTTTTAGTGTGTTACTTGGACATTTTGGAAAGAAATGGGGAAAGCATTTTCGACTTGGAATGATGTCACCGCAGGAAAGGCTCTCGTTTTTTCTACTTTTTCTTTTTCTTTTCTCCATTATTTCGCATTTTGCCGGTCTTCATCTTGTTATTGGAGCATTTTTGGCAGGTTTAATCCTGGGTCCATTTCTCAAAATGCGAGAGAAGGAAAATCTCAGTAACTGGATTTGGGGATTGTTCGCCCCTCTTTTCTTTGCCTGGGTGGGTTTTTCTGTTCAATTCTCCACAAATGCTTTTGGTCTGGCTTTACTACTTATTGTTGCAGCTGCATTTATCGGGAAAATTGTGGGGGCAGGTTTGGGTGCACTTTTTTCAGGTATAAAACCCATAGAATCGCTTGCAGTGGGAATAGGTATGAATGGAAGAGCGGCTGTTGAACTGATAATAGCAGAGATTGCTTTAAGAAATGGCGTTATTGACCGAAATCTTTTTTCGTCGGTAGTTTTTATGGCTATTCTTGCAGCGGTTTCAACTCCCATTCTTCTAAAATTAATGGCATCCAGGATAACTACACCTACCCGATGAACTTATTTAGTTTTAGAATACCAATTTTGCAGATTTCTTCAAGACTTGATTCTTTTACGGTATCCCTTAGCAGCGCAGTGATCTTCTCGTCAGTATCCTCATCATCCGTGAATGAAAGAATAACCTTGGTATACGATCGTTTTCCCTCTATTTGACTTCTTAGTCCTGCAAATATGGGAACTTCATAAGCGAGATAACGATTCATCGATTGTCCTTCGAGCACTGAAGTTTCTTCCACGCCCAATTCCGTTAGTATCGAGATAACCTCATCAAGATATTCAGGTTTATATAGAAAAAGTATCAAGAGATACATTTCACATCTCCTTATGTATTACCCTTCCGTCTTTTGTCTTGACGGTTTCTACACCAGGGAATTTGGAGTCGAACTCTATTATGACATCGAGAATACGGGCTGCATCAGAAGCATCCATTATTGCTTTCCTGTTATCAGGATGCCTTAAGAATCTCGCAATCTTTGCTATAACCTGAAGATATTGCTTGTTTGCTAACTCAGGTGCCGCAATCATAAAGATTAGATACACGGGCCTTGAGTCAAGAGCATTGAAATCAACACCAGTTTTACTTCTACCGATTGAGACGGAAAGCTGTTTGCAGAACTCACCTCGTGTATGTGGAATTGCGATGCCGTCCCCTACTGCTGTGCTCTCTATGTCTTCTCTGTTCATTATGCCCTGTATGAATTTATCCTTATCTATTATATCTCCGCTCTCGGCAAGAATCTCTCCCATCTCTTTTATAATGGAGTGTTTGTCCTCACCTGTAAGTTCCTGTATTATATTTTCCTTTTTCACATAATCTCCTAATAACATTTTACCTCCTTTTATTTTGTTTCTTACCTGATTCTCCTGCTTTTGTGATTGCAAACTTTGTGGAAAATGGACCTATAAGCTCTGTTATAATAGTTGTACCAAGAGCAACGGCAACGATTTCTGATGAGAATTGTGGAAATTCTTTTGCTGCTATAAGGCAAAGCCCTATTGCAATTCCTGCCTGAGAAAAAAGCCCAAAGCCTGTATACCTTCTTACCACCCGAGGAGATTTCGAGATAGCAGCACCTAAGTAGGCTCCGAGAATCTTCCCTGAAAACCTGCCTAGCAGATAACCGATGGCTACAAAACCAAGTTTTAGGAGTTTTCCTACTTGCAGTCTTGCTCCAGCGAGAACAAAGTAGATGATATAGAACGGGTAACTGAAACCTTCTATTGAAGAGAATATTTCCCTTTTATGCCTTGAAAAATTTGAGGTGAAAAAACCCATTGCCATACTTGCAAGTAGTGGCGAAAACCTCATTCCCCATAATTTGTATTCCAGGAGACCTGCGAAAAAAATCATAACCCCAAGGGAAGCTGTTAATACTTCTGCCCTGAAACGCAGCATCCTGAAAATTTGATTGAGCAGAAATCCGGCAAAAATACCAACCGAGATTGAGATTATAAGGGACCCGAGGACCCGGAAAATCAAGAATATAACAAGAATATGTTCAAATCCTGTTATTGCATGGACTATTGATGATGAGATTGCATATAGTGTTAAGCCCAGAACATCATCAAGTCCAACGCAGGCGAGCAATGTTAGACTCAAGGGTCCTTTTGCTTTTAGTTCTTGAAGGACAAGCACAGTTACAGCAGGAGCAGTTGCCGAACCAAGTGCTGCGATAAGTAAAGAGATCGCAAAAGAAAGTTTGAATAGTAGGAGAAAGAAAAGAATAAGAAAGAAAGCAAAGAGAGTTTCAAAAACAACTATGATGATTATTTTCTTTCCAAACTTCTTGAACACGCTTTTCTTCAGTTCTCCACCAATACTAAATGCCACTATGATAAGAGCGAATTGTATTAGCCACCCTAATTTGGTGTTCATCGTTTCCGGTATTAGATGGAGGAAGGAAACCCCAAGTGCTATTCCTATCAGTATGTATCCGGTAACTGCCGGGACTTTGACTTTTGCCAGAAGTTTAGCAGCAAGGAAACCAAAGAGAAGAATTGAACCTATTGTTAGAATATCATTCATTTTTCTATTACCAGATATTAATAAATATGAAAGGAATCTATAACCACTTTCCCTCTTTGTCAAGAAGTAAATGCTCGGTCTGCAGATTAGGTTCTTGGAAACATCTTCCTTGTGTAAGGGTTTTCACTTGATTGCAATTCAAACAATAGAGTGTCATATTTTATAGCTAAAAGTAGGAAAGACTCAATAATTGCGACAGGTTCGGTCATTTTCTTTCCTGTCACCCTGAATTCATTTCAGTGTCTCTCTAAAAATTGAGATTCCGAAACAAGCCAGTCCTGAAGAGATTCTGAAACCTTGTTCAGAATGACGCTTTCAGGATTCGGAATGACACCTGTTCTAACAAGAGCCAGCGTTCAGTATAGCATAATGGTGTCACCTTGAACTCCGCGCTGCACAACTTTCAGTATTGCTTTAGGGTCTAAAAACCCAGATGCTGAAACTGTGAGATGCTGAACCAAGTTCAGCATGACAGGGGTCAGCAAAATTTCTAAGAACGGATGCTTTATTGTCTGAATCACAAAAAATAGTCTTAATTTTCTTGACAAGAGATAATATGTATGATAAAAGAGAAAAATTGTAATGTGTCTTACTGGAGGTTGAATTGAAAAAAATAATTTGTTTTGCTTCAATCTTGACATTTTTCAATATAAATATTTTATTCTCACAGACGGCAGAAATGAGCAGTGAATATCTTATGATAGAAGCTCTTATGAATCCTACTCTTTCGCCATTGACATATACCCTTGGACCAGGGGATAGAATATCATTAAACCTGTGGGGAAATGTAAATGGTGACTATACAATTACTGTCGATCGGGATGGAACCATCTTTATACCCAGAAAGTCGGAGGTTTCACAATCACAAATCCAGGGATATGGAGGTATCCCAATAAGCGAAACTGTTCCATCGCTCGGTCAGATTAAAGTAGTGGGATTGACTATCGAAGAGTTAAAAGAAATGATAGAGGATAGGGTAAAGAAGTATTTTCGCGGTGTAAATGTCAGGGTTACTCTCTCTGGGTTAAGGGTATTCCCTACCTCTATTCTTGGAAATGTAGTTAACCCTGGTGTTTATTCGATTACTCCACTATATAGACTTTCCCATCTTATCAAAAGAGCACGTGCAATTAGTGAAACAGGCTCGTATCGGAATATAATAATTAAAAAAGCGGATGGCTCATCTAAAGTATACGACCTCTACGAATTTCTTTATAAAGGGAATATGGAGCAGAATCCTTATATCAAAACTGGTGATATTGTGATGGTTCCACAGGCGGTTATGAGTGTTAAGGTAATGGGAAGGGTTTATAAACGAGGGAACTTTGAATTAAAAGAAGGGGAAAGGTTAAAGGACTTGATTGAATTTGCAGGAGGATTCCAGAGCAGGGGTTCTTTGACAAGGCAAATTAAGGTTTATAACATAAAGACTCCCGATGAAGTGGAAGAAATCGACCCATATAAGCTTCTTATCGAGAATGACAGTTTAAGCAATATAGAACTTAAAACAGGTGATGTTGTGACGATTCCAACGGAGCCCTTCACTGTAACCGTTGTAGGTCAGGTAACGCTGGGTGGAAGTTTTGAATATGAACCGGGAACAGATTTCAACTATTACCTTGGTCTTGCGGGTGGTTATGGAGAACGGGCAAACGAAGGTAATATTCGTATAACAAGATGGAATGGAACAAGACTGAAGTGGAAGACCGGTGTTGAGATAAAACCTGGTGATACAATTGTTATTGGCAGAGCAGAACTCAAGGGCTGGAAAGACTATTTAGAGGTTACCCTCAATGCAGCCAACCTAATATTCATTATCTGGACAGTATCAAGGTGAAACCTCGTTTTAAGAAGAAACAAACATCTACTTTTTCACATACAAATTATAGTAGCTTAATCCTTTATGTAGTCCCAGTATTCTCTGATATCTCTCCCGATCAATTTAGATAGTCCTCTATTTTCCTTAAAAAAAAGCCTTTCTAAAAATTTCCTTGTTTCACTTTTCATTTTTGGGTACGACTTGTTACCTGTGAAATTGAATTTATAAACGAGTTTATCCGTTTTTCTCCAAAACCAGTTTGCTCTTTCATTTGGCAGATTAGGAAGATGTGAACCAAATTGTTGAGTAACGAGGCGTCGAGTTCGCGAAATGTGGTTATAAAATATTTGTAGTCTTATGCAGCGGGGAACCAGGGTTGCATTTTTATGGGTGTTAATTTTACTTATGTCTATGCTCGTCCTTAATCCAATAAATTTGCATATTTCATCGATGTTCTGCTGAGTATTTTTTATGAAGTCTTCGAAGATTATAAATTTCATTTGTGAATCCGGAAAATAGTTTTTGTATCTTTCTATCTGCTGTTTATAAAGACTTCTTTGTAAGAGAGTTCCAGGCATATACTGAAGTGTTTTTTCAAAGTTATATATTGCATGACCTGTTTTGACCAAGTGCCAATAATTAGAGTAAGTTCTTGCTGCAGTGTCCCTTAGCATGAAAATGAGCTTAACATCTGGAAGAAGTTCAGGGATTCGTGCAGGAGCTTTTGAAGATGCCATATAAGTCGTTGAATCTTCACCTATTAATTGCCCTTTTTTCGCTTCCCTAAAGAATGATTTATACCACTTGAGATATTTTTGGAAATTAGTTCTGTAGTCGAAGATTTGCCATCTTTTAGATGTTTGAACGAAAAAATCAAAATTCTGCTCAATATCATCTATGTCAAAAAACATTATTTCTCTATTTGGTATAAAAATGTCTTTGTGTTGGCTTAGAATGTAGTGAAGAGAAGTTGTTCCCGCTTTCATTGCACCAACAATAATAAAGGCAGGCAACCCTTGCCCATCTTTACTAAGCCTTCTCCCGTCCTTTATATTTTTTTCATTCATAAGAAATAAGAATTTACACAAAAAATGCTTTTGTCAAGTTCTATCTTGAAATGTAAACATAGGCTCTATTATGCGGTTGGCGCAAAAAGGTCTTGACTACATTGAGTTTATATGTTAGTATTTATGCGAGTAAAAATAAGGAGAGATGCGTATAGGCTCGTAAATGTTTGTGTCATAAATGAATTGAGATTTATCGGTGAATGTGACACATATGTTGTATCGAGCCCGGTTGTTTCCGGGGACCCATTAACGGGTCTCAGTTTTTTGTCAAAAAGTGAAGCAGGAGAAAAAATGAAAGATAAAGAGAAATTGGATTTCTGGATATTTCTTGAAACATTTTTTAAGTGGTGGAGAGTCATTGTGTTCAATGTTTTGGTAATAACTCTTTTAACAGTGGTCATAAGTCTTGTGCTGCCAAAGAAGTGGGAGGCAACAACTGTCATTTTACCTCCATCGCTATCTTCAACCTCTTTGAATGTGGAAGATATAGGTTCTACTTATGCATTAAGTTCGATGGCATTATCTGCTCTGCCCGGCATTATTTCGCCTTCCGATATTGTTGCCGGTGTATTACAAAGCGAAACAATTAAGAAGAAAATTATTGACCGTTTTAACCTTATGAAAAGTTTTAAGACAAAGAGGCTGGACACGGCATTCAAGAAAGTTGACAAGATGACGAGTATTTCGGTTACAAAGGAACAAATGATAAAAATTAAAGTCACAACAAGCAAGCCTCAGCTTTCAGCCAACATCGCAAATGCTTATGTAGAGGAAATAGACAGATTTAACAAGGACGCATTGATGACAACGGGTAAGCAATTCAGAGTATTTCTTGAAAAGAGACTGAAAGAGGCTGAAGAAGAGTTGAAAACTGCCGCAGAATCCTTGAAAATTTTTCAGGAAAAGAACAAAGTGTTTTCACTTGAGGTTGAAATAAAAAAGTCTATCGAGCTGCTTGGCAGTCTTCAAGGCCAAATAATTGCAAAAAAGGTGCAACTGAATGCTTTAAAAAGTTACTCACATAAAGGCAATCCTGGAATTGTGAAACTCGAGAAAGATGTTTCAGCTCTCGAGAAACAGTTGAAGGAACTTGAGTACGGAAAAGAGGTAAAAGAGAAGAAAAAGAGAAAGGACTTTGGTGTTGGTTTTTCTATTCCCCTGAATGAAGTTCCGGAAATTGGACTAAAACTAACAAGACTTGAGATGAACATTGAGGTCAAGAAAACAGTATATGCACTCTTGGCAGAACAGTATGAAAAAGCGAGAATACTCGAATCAAAGGATACTCCAACAATCACGGTTCTCGACAAAGCACGGGCACCGGAGATTAGGAGTTTTCCTAAAAGAAAAAGATTGATTTCGATTGCTTTCATATTGAGTGTATTTTATGGATTCGGGATTGCGGTTGTGTGTGAAGTTCTGGAAAGAATTAAAGGTAGTCGTGACAAGTATTCCAGATTTTTCTCCATTGTTGACAAATTTTTCATGGAAATAAAACCAATTTTAAGGAAGTTTAGAATAAAAAAATGAAGCTGGCTGGATTTGGCAATTCCATTTTGCCCTTTGTCCCTGCAAATAAAAGACAAGTTCATTTATTTGTGGTCTTTTTTGCTATTTGCCTTGAGATATGCGCAATTTCAGTACTTTTTCTCGATATGTCTTTTTCTAAATTTCTTATTGTTGCTGGTTTGCTGCCGCTTCTTATTCTGTTAGTTTCGTCTGCTGAGAATTTCTTTATTTTTATTGTAATATACAGTTTCTGCTTTCACCTTGATTCTTATGCTCATATTTTCAGAGGGGTTATTTCCGTAAGACTATCATGGAGAAATCTCTATCCTTTATATGCTATTTTTCTCGTGTACTGGATTTTTTCAATGATTTTACGGAAGAGAAAAGCAAGAATTGGGACTTTAGGTTGGTCTATCATTATTTATGTGAGCATTGCTGTTCTAAGTTTTACTTACGGATTATTTAACGGGTACTGTACAAGCATGAGAAGTCTGCTGACCAGCGAAATCTTTCCTCAACTAATGTACCTTAGTTTTTTTGTTTTTATTACTACCAGGTTGAAGCAGATAAACAGAAAAATAATATTTGATTTTTTCCTTTTCGCTTCAACATTTATCGGCCTGCAACTTATTTATGCGTTTTCTAAGAATAATATAGCTGCTTTCACGCGGATTAACACAATTACTGTACAAGTCTCTTTGCTTGCTTTTCCTTATGTTCTTGGTATCCTCTATTTCACAAAAGGAATTAAGAGGAAAATTATCTTTCTAATTGCTTTACTCCCTATATCATTGGGTGTTCTTATTTCACTACAGAGGAGTCTTTGGTTAGCGATTATTGTGGTCTTCATTGTTTCCCTTTTTATATACTTTTATAAGAAAGGATTTTCTTTTACCAAAATTGTCGGGGTATTAATCGCAGGAATAATAGGTTCTCTCGTTATACTTACAATTGCAATCTGGGGTTTATCAAAGATTACTTCAGGTGCAGCAGTATTGGTTTTATTAAAAAGATTTATAAGCCTTTCCAACATTCAGTATCTTCAAGTCGATGCTTCTGGTTTTGTTAGGATGACCGAGATAAATCAAGCTTTAGCGAAAATTCATGGAATTCAGTGGCTTTTCGGACGAGGAATTGGGGATACATTCTATTCCTTTCTTAGAACAACGACAAAGCCTTATCTCGATAATAGTTATGCATGGGTATTGTGGAAAATGGGTATCATTGGATTAATATCATTTCTAAGTATGTTTGTTATACTTTTTCATAGAGCGATTTTTGTCCTGCGAAAATGTACTGACAAAAATGATTTAATATACACTATGACAATTTCTTTGAATATGCTTGGAATTATGATTTGTTCTCTTGGAAATGCTTCTTTGGTACAATTTAGATACATTATTGTCTGGTCAGTTTCAATGGCAATGATGGAAATTATTTATAGGAAATATAGATATGAAACTTCTGTTAGCCTGCTCAAGTGAGCACCCTGGAGTAAAGACTCATCTTCTTCAGCTGAAAAAAGTTACAGGAAACCATACTGCTTTTTATCCGGTAGAGGAGCTGGTGGCTTTTTACCCCGATTATGAAAAAATGAGAACAAAGGTACCAAAAGTAAAAAGTCTTCTTAAAACAATATCGAGACTTCGTCTGTCCCGTAAAATTTTGGATTTTGGAGATAATATAATTTTAGGAAGCTGGAAAAATTATTATTCTGAGATAATTAAAAAACTAAATAAACTAGGTATACATCCAAGTATTTTGTGGTGCAGCACTTTAGGGCAAAGTGAAATGACCTGGAAGGCTGAACTCGAGCCGCTTAACAAGATATTTGAGCTGTTAAAAAAGGGAGCCATACGTTACCTGCTTGTTCCAGAAAAAACATACGAGTCGCTTTCGCATATTGAAAATGTTAAATATTTGCCTCACCCCATTGACCTATCAACGACTAAAGAGTTAGAAAAAATGAATCTGGAAGGAAATAACTTAGACCTTTTTTTCAAGTTTAGGCCTGGTAAGAATGCGTTACAACAGATGCTTGCGCAGAGATATACAAGAGAAAACTTTCGTTTGCATACAAATATTGATGATAGAACAATTCTTGATATGGCGAGAAAACTTAACATTTCTTATATCCACCATTCCTGGTTATCTGCAAAAAGGTACTATGGGCTGATAAAAGATATGGATGTAAGCTTACAGGTAACCTGGACAGAGAGTTTCAACTACGCGGTATGTGAACGAATGATATTAGGTATTCCAACGCTTGTTTCTTCAGAGGTATTTCTTATAAATGGAGATAAATTCCTTAAAAAGTATCTTGTTGTTGAAACACCAGATTCAGCAAAAGCAATTGCGGAGAAAATAGACCTCTTACTTGCTCATAAAAATCTCGGGTCAGAAGTTGCAGAAAGAGGGAAAATTCGGATTCAAAAAGTTGCTCAAAGGTATAACAAAGAAGTGAAGGATCAACTAAGGAATTTATTCGGACTATAATGTTTGCAGAAATCAAAAAACTTGTCAGGCATTCTTCCATATATTCACTCGGGACCCTTTCCGGAAAAATTATTTCCTTTTTGCTTCTTCCTGTGTATACGCGCTATTTGACTGCAAGAGAATATGGTATACTTGCTATCATAAATGTTTTCGTTTCAATTTTTCAGATATTTGTAAACCTGGGAACACAATCTTCCGTTATAAAAGTTTTTTTTGAAGTTGATAAAGAGAGAGAAAGGAAAGAGGTTATCTCTACTGCATTCTATTTTCTTTTTATGGTTGCGTTTATTTCGGTATGCGGGTTTTGGTTTTTTAAAAGGAATCTTGCATCCTTTTTGCTTGATAATCCTAAGCTTGCTTATCTTTTTACATTTGCACTACTTGCATCCTTCTTTTATGTTACAAAAACAGTTCCTCTTGCTATCTTTAGGGCACAGGAGAAAGCATTGCGTTACAGCATTTTTGCATTCTTGACCCTGATTTTTGGAATACTATTTAATATTATTTTTGTTATTATATTAAGGGAAAATGTAAAGGGTGTATTAAAAAGCAATCTTATCAGCCAGTTTATAGTTTTTTTGTTAATTCTTATTCCATTCTACAAAGATCTGGTATTAAAATTTAATAAGAAATATTTAATCAGAATGTTTACCTTTGGTCTGCCATTAGTCCCATCTGGACTTGCTATGTGGATATTAACACTGCTTGATAGATATTTCCTAAAGGTTTATACAACAATGGATATTGTAGGTATTTACTCGATTGGGTATAGAATAGCGACAATTATGAGTATGCTTGTTATTGTTCCATTTTCTATGGCTTGGAGTCCGCTTATGCTGCGCTGGTACAAAGAGGAGAAAGCACAACTGCTGTATGCAAATGTATATAAGTATTTTTCAATTGCCGGTTTCTTTGTTGCTCTTATGATTTCTTTGTTTTCAAAAGAAGTCATCCACATTATGACAACTCCTCCATTTTATGGAGCTTATACAATTGTTTACCTGATTGTGCTTTCATATCTTTTTCACGGATTTTATATGATTTTCACTGCTGGCTGCACATTTGTTAGAAAAACATTCTTTTTCGCAATTGCTACCGGGACAGCTGCCCTCTCAAACACTGCTCTTAACATCTTATTAATACCACACTTTCAGATGATGGGAGCTGCAGTTGCTACTGTCATTTCTTACCTGCTTATGATAATTCTAATGTATATATTTTCTGAAAAGTATTACCATATACCTTTTAATTTTGCTAATACTATAAAGATAGGGATTATTACAACAATGCTCTATATCGCGGGAGTTTTCGTAACTAATAATATCGTCGTATCCATTCCTGTGAAGTTTCTCTTGATTCTATGCTATTTACCATTATTGTACATTTTTAAGGTTTTCACTGAAAAGGAAATAGATATTTTGAAAAGAATGATAAAAAAGAGGATACAAAAATGAGAATACTTCAGGTTACACTTGGTTTTCCACCTTACCATATAGGTGGGACTGATCATCTTTCTTATATATTATCCAGTAGGCTTACTAAGAAAGGTAATACCGAGGTTTATGTCTTTACAGGGGGATTGCCAGTAGATTCCGTGGTTAGTCAAAAACCAGAGAGGTTTGAGGATATGCAAATTTTTCGTGTTCACTCTCTGGTAAGACAATTTCTTGAAAGGCAGACCCCTAATATGGAGGTTTTAACCTATAAGAATTTTTATTATGAAAATTTATTTGAGAAGATTATTAGGGAAATTAAACCTGATGTAGTTCACTTTCAGCATACAATAGGGCTATCTGTATCTCTAATGCATATTGCTACTAGGTATGCAAAGAAAACGATAGTTTCCCTTCAAGATTTCTGGTATCTTTGTCCCCGTGTTCATTTGCTAAAGCTTGCTGGAATGGTCTGCAGCGGTCCAGAATTCGGTCTTAATTGTTATTATTGTAAAGCTAAAAGCAGGGTTATGCAGATGGGAGGAAGTGCACTCAAAAGAAAACATGGAAGGATTGCTTCAAAGATACCGCCATCTATAAAAAGATTTCTGAAAGAGAGGATTCAAAAAAGGAAACATCATATGACTGAAAAAGAGACCAGCAAGATATTGCCTTTTCTAATAAGGTACAATTATGTTATGGAATCCTTGAAAAGGGTAGATGCTATCCTTTCGCCATCAAGGTTTCTGAAAGAGTCATATGTTAATATAGGCAAAATCAGTTCATCTTCTATTACAACAATTCCGCTCGGCATTGTGCCATTTAGGATTCAGAGAGAAAAATCCTTTTCGAAACCCGTCCGTTTTGGTTTTGCTGGTTCTCCTTCAAGGCATAAGGGCTCACAACTTTTATTTGAGGTTTTTAAGAGGATTCAACCAGAGAATGGTTCACTTGTAATCTGGGGAAAAGGTTGGAGAGAAAGATCGAAGGACTTCAAAGACATACAGAATATTGTATTTAAGGGTGAATATACGCATAAAATCATTGATAAAGTTTTCTCTTCTTTCGATGTTCTGATAATACCTTCTATATTGGGTGAGACATTCTCTTTTGTTGCACATGAGGCCTTTTTTGCAAAAGTGCCTGTGATTGCTTCCGATATTGGTGTTTTTCCAGACATCATACAGGACGGTAAGAATGGATTTCTTTTCCAGACAAATAATGGAGATGCGCTTTATAACTGTATAAAAAAGATTATAGAGCATCCTGAATTAATAAATAAACTTTCAAAAAATATTAAAAGACCAAAAACAGCAGATGAATACGTGAATGAAATTTATCATTTTTACAGAAAGATATTAAAATGAAGATATCCATTATTATAATAAGTTGGAATACAAAAAACATTCTTTCCGACTGTCTGAAATCGTTAGAAAGGGAAGACGTAGAAGAAATCATTGTTGTAGATAATGCTTCAACTGATGGAAGTCCTGAAATGGTGAAAAAAAAATTTCCAAATGCTATACTTATCGAAAATCCATGTAACTATGGCTTTGCACGTGCAGTGAATATCGGTATAAAAGCTACAAAAAGTAAAGTAATATTCATATTGAACTCAGATATTATTATAAAATTAAATACTATAAGTAAAATAAAATACTATATGACTCTAAACAGACATATTGGAATTGCATCCCCCGTACTTATTTCACCTTGCGGAGAAAGAATTCAAAACATTCGAGTAATCCCAAGTCCCTTGTACATTTTTCTATATTGCTTTTTTATCTTAAAAGTGTTTCCTGTCCTTGGAAGATTTCTCCCCAATTATATACAAGGTGCTGCATTTGTCTTACGGAAGTCTATTATACAAAAGGTCGGGTTATTGGACGAAAATTTCTTCTTCTACGGTGAGGATGCGGATTTTTGCCTGCGTGTAAAGAAGAGTGGTTTTTCGACAGGGATAATATCGGACGCAGAAGTGATTCACCTTGAGGGAGGAAGTTCGAAGAAGAAATCAGCAAATTATTATTTCGTGAAAAACTGGGAAGCAAAATTTAAAATCATAGAAAAATATTATTCTAAAAGAAGCCTTAATATTACAAAACAAGTTGTTAGATTTCACTTCTTGCTAAGAAAAATTTTTAACAGTATATCATCTATTTCAGATGTAAACAGAGAGCGAATAATAAATAAAATAGCTACATATATAAAAGTTTCTGAATTATGCAGAAAATAAAGATAGTAATGGCCGACATAAGTTATAGAGGTGGAATAGCTGTTTACAGAAATTCTCTTTCTAAAAGCCTTGCTAATCTTGGTGTTAATGTACTTACAGTAGCTCCATATTGTCGTGAATTATCTGAAATCCAAATAGCAAAAACATTGAAACCAATAATAGAAAGCGGCTGGTGGCTTAAGGTAAAACCTTTATGGATTATAGACCGGTCATACTCTCTATTAAAGAATACGCTTGTTAGGAACTCTTTCGTAAAATATGTAAGACCAAATATTTTGCATATACAGTTGACATTTCCAATCTTTGACATAATTTTTCCTAACAGACTCGATATTCCCCAGGTTCTTACATTGCATAATATTTTTGCTCATGAAAGAAGGATGGAAAATAGTAGGATAATCACAAACCGGTTTTATAAACAATTTAGTGCCATTATAGTACATTCAAAACAAAATCGCGATGAGTTATTAACCAATTTTCAAATTCATAAGGATAAAGTCTATGTAATCCCACATGGATGTGATAAAGCAAAATTAGTAGGGAAAGAAATTGCCAGAAAGAAACTAAAACTCCCTCTTAATTCCTATCCGCAAATTCTTTTTGCGGGAAGTATTCGCATTTATAAAGGATTAAACATTTTATTGGAAAGTTTCCATCATATACTTCCTTATTTTCCAAATGCAAGACTCGTTGTTGCAGGAAACGTTCCTTACCGAAGAAGTTTTAAAAGCTATTATGAACTTATTCAGAAATTGAATATTTCAGATAAAGTAATTTTGAGAATAGACCGAATCCCTCAAAAAGATTTTGATCTTTACTTTCAATCTTCAGATATTACTGTTTTACCTTATATAGAGTTTCATTCTCAAAGCGGCATACTTCTAAGAGCGTATTCAAACCAGTGCCCCGCAGTAGTTACTGAAGTTGGCAATATGGGAATAACCGCTAACAACGATTGTACTGGTATAGTAGTGCGCCCTAATTCTCATTTAGATCTTATGCGAGGCATTATCGACCTTTCAAATGATCGAAGAAAACAGAAAAAAATAAAGGCTAACATGAGTCATTGTATAGAATCTAAATATAATTGGCATAAGGTAGGTCAACAGACTTTGAAAATATATAAAACACTGCTTATAAATCGGTAAAATATGGAAAACAAAAGAAAAAAAGTTTGCATACTAACCTCAGTTCATAATGTTTTTGATACGCGTATTTTTCATAAAGAGTGTAAATCTTTAGCTAATTCCGGCATGGATGTTACATTAATCGCTCAACATAACAGAAGTGAAATAGTAGATGGAATTAAGATTATTGCATTACCCAAAGTAAGAAATAGATTTGGAAGAGTTACAATTGTCGCTTGGAATCTATTCATTGAGGCTCTAAGGCAGAAAGCGGATATTTATCATTTTCATGACCCAGAATTGTCTTTCTTGTGTGTACTATTAAGAAAGCTTCTAAAAACAAAAGTGATTTATGATGTTCATGAAGACTATTATACTTCTATTTTGCTAAAAAAATGGATTCCTAATGCTTTTGCCCGGCGGTTAACGGCGCGGCTTTTTGATTTCCTTGAAAAACAAATAATTGTTCCAAAATTCGACGCTGTTATCCTTGCAGAAAAATATTATGAAGATAGATTTAGTTCCATAAAACAGAAATGTTATACAATATTAAATTACCCCATAAGAAAAACTCCTAAATATAAGAATAAGTTAATAGACATAAAAGTGCATGATAGCAAAACTTTCAACATAATCTATAGTGGTGGAATAACAGAGGACAGGGGTGCATTAAATGTAGTTAAAGGGTTTATTGAATGTACAAAACACAGTGAAAATCTTGAACTTTACCTTATAGGCTATTTATCATCCGAAAACCTATATAGAAAAATTGTAAGATTACTTACGAGCAACAACTTACTGAAACGAGTTAAAATTGAGGGGAAAGGGAAATTTGTTAGTAGAGAAATTATAGATTCTTACTATAAATATATGAACTTAGGCATCTCACTCGTTTCTCCAGATCTTCATTACGAAAGGAAGTTATTAACAAAGTTCTTTGAGTATATGAAAAATGGTTTACCGATACTTATTAGTAATTTTTCCTTATGGAAGGATTTCGTAAAAGAGAACAGATGTGGATTAACTGTAAACCCGTTAGACCCAAAGGCAATTTCAGATGCTATTAAATACTTAATAGAATATGAAGAAGAAGCCCAAGAAATGGGTGAAAAGGGTAGAAAAGCAGTTTTGGAAAAATACAATTGGGAAAACGAAGAAAATAAGCTGCTTGCCATTTATGAACAATTATTAAATACGAATAAGCAATGAATGTCTTGTATGTTACGCAGTATTTCGCACCAGAAATCGGTGCTGGGGCGGTGCGAGCCATGAATATTGCCAAATGTTTGTTGAAATTAGGACACGAAGTCCAAGTAATTTCTGAGATACCAAACTATCCTGATGGAGACGTACCAGAAAAATATAGGCATAAATTGCTTTGGAAGGAGAGACTTGAAGGTATAGACGTGGTACGTAGTTACGTTCATGCATCGGACAGGAATTCCTTCTTCAAGAAGCTATCGTTTTATCTTAGTTTTATGGTTTCAAGCTCTATCTGTGGTTTGAAGTGTCTAAGAGCCGATCTCATCATCGCTACTTCACCTCCCCCTACCGTTGGGGTTTCAGGTTACCTCATTAGCAAAATGAGAAAAACACGTTTGCTTCTTGATATAAGAGATATATGGCCTGATTCGATTGCAGAAGTTGGTTCGTTGTCAAAAACATCGTTGTTTTACTATGCATTAAAGAAGATAGAACGATTTCTTTACTCCAAGGCAGATATTATTAGTGTGGCAGTTCAAGGTCTCGAAAAGAGAGTAAAGGAAAGGACAAGCACTACAGTTTGCCATTTACCAAATACGGTGAATATGGATAGCTTTAAGACTAAGCACTCTGCTGAAACGACAAAAAAGAATCTTGGAGTTGCTGAAAAGTTTGTTGTACTTTATGCAGGTAATCACGGGTTAGCACAAGGACTTGAGTTTGTAATGCAATCCGCTTTCGAACTTAAAAGATTCAAAGATATTCTTTTTTTGTTTGTCGGAGAAGGAGTTAAGAAAGCCGAATTGATGACACAGACTGACAGATTAGGATTGACCAACATAATTTTCTTGGGCAAAAGAAGCCACAAAGAGATGCCTGATGTAATAAGTGTTTCTGATGTTTGTCTTGTACCTCTTAAAAAAAGTGACCTCTTTCTAAACGCGCTACCTTCAAAAATGTTTGAATATATGGCGCTAAAAAAACCGGTTATTGTATCTATTAAGGGGGAAGCCGAAGAATTACTAAAAGATGCTAATGCTGGTATCTCTATTAAGCCGGAGAATTCCGGTGAATTATACGATGCGATCTTAAAATTATATAATGATCGTACACTTTGTAGATTCTTTGGTGAAAATGGATACAGATACATAAAGAAATTTTATTCACAGCAGAACCAACTCGTATCATGTAGAAAATTATTAAAAAGAATATAGTGGAATTGATATATACGAGTTGTGCTCCTTTATTGACTGTTATTATTAAGCCCCCAATACGCTCAAGTAATTAGAGATTTAAGAATGTTTTCTGCTGCTTGACCATTACCAAATAAAAAGTGTGACGCATTATCTTCGTTCTTCAATGGGGTTAAAGCAGCATCAAGTATCTTTTTTCTATCTGTACCAACAATAATGTTCTTACCACTTTCCACGGTCTCAATCCACTCGGTTTCCTCCCGTAAGGTTACACAGGGGACATCTAATAAATATGCTTCTTTCTGTATTCCTCCTGAATCTGTTAATATTTTTTTTGCATTTTTCTCAAGTGTTAACATATCAAAATAGCTGACCGGATCAATCAAGTGTATGTTAGCGCAATTCGACGATAAAAGGTTAAAGTTCTTTAATGTTTTTTTCGTTCTCGGATGAACTGGAAAGACTACAGGATAACATTTGCCGATTTCAATCAAGGCATCAAGAATGTTCTTTAATTTTCTTTTATTGTCAGTGTTTTCAGCCCTGTGAATAGTTACTAAAAAATATTGTTTGCTATTTCTTTTAAGTTGTTTCAAAATATCTGATTTTTTTTCCGCAATTTTCAGACTTATCAATATAGCATCATACATAATATCACCAACATTTACAACAACTGGAAATTTGTTGTAGGAAATTTGTGATTTTGAGAAAGAAGGATTAATCAGTTTCCCGTCATTTATTATGTTAGTATAACCTTCTTTCTTTAAATTCTTTACACCGTTTTCTGTAGGACAGAAAAGGATATCGGAGCAATGGTCGGCAAGTATGCGATTTATCTCTTCCGGCATTTTTCTATTATAACTTCGTAAACCAGCTTCTATATGTGCTATTGGAATTTGTAGTTTTGCAGCAGCCAGGGCACCTGCCAATGTTGAATTTGTGTCACCATATACTAATGTAAAAGCGGGTTTTTCTTTCATTAGGATTTTTTCCACCCGTTTTATCATTTCACCTGTCTGCCAACCATGAAACCCGGAACCCACTTCAAGATTATAGTCGGGTTCTGAAATATCAAGTTCATCAAAAAATATTTTGTTCATTTCATAATCATAATGCTGACCAGTATGAATTATAATATGATTTACTTTAGGTTTTTTATGACTGTTTTTTTGTCCCCTAATTGCTTGCACCAAAGGAGCAAGCTTAATAAATTGAGGACGTGCACCAACAATACTTATTAGTTTCATATAATTGTTATCACGCTATTCAGGTCAAGCGGATTGCTTTTCTTTTTCAACATCAAACGAGGAGTATTGTTGAAGTAAGTGTTGTGAGAGACTAATTTATTTGTTTCACAACGCCAGTCTTTTTTTGATATTGCCTTGAACATTTAGGACAAGTTGCTTTGTCCTTTTTGAATTCCAATTTTGTGCCGCATTCACATATCCAGCCAATGGGTTTGGCAGGAACTCCAGCGACTATTGCGTAATCGGGAACATCCTTTGTAACAACAGCACCAGCACCAATCATAGCCGACTTTCCTATAGTTATTCCGCAGACGATTGTTGCGTTTGCACCAATTGATGCACCTTGCTTAACTAAGGTTGGTATCCATTTTCCATATTCTGGATATTTCTTTTTTGGATATTTGGCACGCGGATTTATGTCATTGGTAAAAACAGCGGATGGTCCCACAAAAACATAGTCTTCAAGTGTAACTAAGTCCCAAACGTCTATGTTGCATTCCAATTTAACTCCGTTACCAAGTTTTGCCTTGGAGCCAACAAAGCAGTTATGGCCAATTATGCAATTTTCTCCAATCTCTGCACCTGATTGAATTTGAGAATGATGCCATATTTTGGTTCCTCTGCCAATTGTGCAATTCTCACCCACATAAGCAGATTTGTGAACGAAATAAGTCATTTCTGGTATTGGATTACGCACTGTAGATTGTGAATGTAGGGTAACTTTTTCTCCAGAATTGTTGAGGGATTCTTGTGCTGCAGAAAGAATCTCAAGAACTCGAAGACCTTCGTAACCATCAGTTATTGGGATTTCCTTGTTTTGAATACAATCCAGAAAATGTTTACATTCGAGTTTGAGAGGTTCAGAGAATTCAATTGGGATTGCTTCAGCATCAGCTTTAGAAACGACAGGGATACGATTCTGCCACTCAATTGTATGTGGATACAAGAAGAGTTTTTCGTTGGTTAAATCATCGAAAACAGCCATTTTCTTATCGCCTACTACTACAAGTTTTTGTTCCTTAAATGGGTGAAGCCAGGATACAAAAATGTGGCTCTTAACACCACTTGAAAATTGCATTGAAGTTAGTGTTACATCTGCAATGTCATGCTGCAAATAACTGCCACCTGTGGCACTGACGGTTTCTGGAGATTCACCCAAAAGAAATAGAATTGTAGATATATCGTGTGGTGCAAAGCTCCAGAGAATATTTTCTTCAGCCCTTATTTTTCCTATATTTAAACGATTTGAGTAAATATATTGGATTTTACCAAGTTCTCCTGAGTCAATTAGTTCTTTAAGTTTATTAATTGCAGGATGATAACGTAAAATATGGCCTACCATCAGAATACTTTTTTTCCCCTCTGCCAGGGATATTAGGTCTTTTGCTTCTTCAATATTTAATGCGAGGGGTTTCTCTACATAGACATTCTTATTTGCAGACAGTGCTTGCTTGGCTATTTCGTAGTGAGTTGCAGCTGGAGTAGCGACAACTATTCCTTTAATCTCAGGGTCTTTTAGCACATCTTCATATGTTTCAGTAAAATGTATATCTGGATACTGAGATTTACGAGTTCTTAAGGTTGCTTTATCTGAATCACAGACAGTTTTTAATACATGTAGTTCGTTAAAATTGCGGACGAGATTCTTTCCCCAACCTCCTGCTCCTATGACAGCAACTTTAGAAGATTTGCCATTTGATGACATTACTAACTCTTTTTCTTGGTGAAAAACTCATTGATTGTGAAAACAACATAATCTACTTCTTCGCTTGTTAAATCCGAATGAATTGGTAGTGAGAGTACTTCTTTTGCAGCTTTTTCAGATTCTGGAAAATCACCTTCTTTGTAACCAAGATAATCAAATGCCTTTTGAAGGTGTAATGGTATAGGATAATGAATTGCCGTTCCAATGGTATTTTCCATTAAATATTGTTTGAGTTCATCTCTTCTGGATGTCCTTATTGTATACTGGTGGTAAACAGTTTCATTGCCAGGTGTTATATATGGAATTTTAACACTGTTTTTCAGTTCTTCATCATATCGATGAGCAGTCTGTTGTCTTTTTTTATTCCATTCATCTAAGTATTTTAGTTTGATCCGCAAAAGGGCGGCTTGAATAGCATCAAGACGGTCATTATAACCAAGGACATCATGGTGATACTTTTTTGATGCTCCATGTACGCGGAGAGAGCGTAATTTCTTATCCAAATTTTCATTGTTTGTTACAATCATTCCCGCATCACCTAAGGCATTTAGGTTTTTTGTAGGGAAAAAGCTTATGCAAGCAGTATCACCGAATGTACCGACCTTCTTTCCTTTGTATTCTGAACCAATTGCTTGAGCCATATCTTCTACAACCTTTAGATTATTATCCTGTGCAATTTGCATAATTTTATCCATATCTGCTGATTGCCCATATAGATGAACTGGAAGAATTGCTTTTGTTTTCTTAGAGATAGCTTCGGAAATTTCCTCAGGATCAATATTCAGGGTTTTAGCATCGATGTCGCAGAATACGGGTTTAGCACCAAGTATTGCAATAATCTCTGCAGTTGCGAAGAATGTAAATGGAGTGGTGATAACTTCATCACCAGGACCGATTCCTAAGGCTGCTAATGATAGCAGTAAAGCATCTGTCCCATTTGATACGCCAATTGCATAATTAACTCCAATATATGAGGCAATCTCATGCTCAAAGTTCTTAACTTCGTCTCCAAGGATAAATTGCCCGCTGTCCAATACCTTTTCAAATGCATCCATTAGTTCTTTTTTTATTGGATTATGCTGACGCTGTAAATCTATAAACGGTACCTTCATTTCACTCCTTCCTTATTCAGTAAAAATTATATTATTTTACATCTGTGGCCAAAATAGTTCACCACCTCAGGATCATTTCGTTCCCATCGATGCTGTCATCATAAGTTAAGAACTTTATACTGCTTTGTCTCTTTTGTCAAGAACTTTGTCCACGGTAAATTTATGCTGATAGTTTCTGAAATAGTTATTGTTTGCACTAAAATTGCAATAATATTGTTACTCCAGTGAGTGGATAGCGGTTGAAAATTCATTTAGGAGGGAGGGAGTCTTTTCTATGATACTTCCTGTGACAATAAAGTCAGCACCTGCTTCTACCTTTTTTCTTGCTTCATCAGGGGTTTTTATACCGCCACCGATAATCAAGGGTAGTGCAGTTTCTTTTTTGACTTCCCTGATAATTTTTTCAGGAATGCTGTATTTTGCACCACTTCCTGCATCCATATAGCACATCTTCATTCCCAGATACTTTCCAGCAAGGCTATGGGAGACAATCAGTTTAGAGTTGCTTCTTGGTAAAGGTTTTGTATTGCTTACACGTTCCGCACTTGTTTGGTTTCCGGATTCAATCAGAAGATATGCAACGGGGATTGCCTCGAGTTCACAGTTTTTTACAAGTTTGGCTGCCTTTACCTGTTCTTCAATGAGGAATTGTGGGTTTCTTCCGCTTATGAGTGACATAAAGAAGATAGCATCCGCTTCTCCCGTTACTTGATAATGACAACCCGGGAAGATAATCACAGGTTTAACTGTCACATTCTTTATTTTTTTAACAACGGTTTCGATATGCACCTTTGATAATGTACTGCCTCCAACGAGGACACCATCAATATCTGCATCCTTCAGAGACCTAAGCACATCTTCAAAACCTTCATCCTTTGCATTTTCAGGGTCAATAAGGGGAAGATACCCAGCCCCTCTTTCTTTCCTAACATTCATTAAATAATCGAAAATCAGCATATGTTTCGATATTGGGAGTTAGCTCAATTTCTCAATAATGAAATCTCGTGAACTTTTCAGAGCTTCTTTAATGTTCTCTTTTTTCTTTCCGCCTGCGGTTGCAAAGTCTGCTTTGCCGCCGCCTCCACCATCAATAATTGGCGATATTGTTTTTACTATTTCGTTTGCCTTAATCTTTTCCGTAAGGTCATCGGAAACAAAGACGACAATGGCAACTTTGTTATCGTAATCACTTGCAAATACCCCTATGCTCTTCTCGCTCCAGAGTTTTTGCACTTCATCTGCAAGGTTTCGAAGGGCATTCATATTTTGATGTTCGGTTCTCCTGATAAACAGGTGGATACCATCCTTTATTTCTTCAGGTTTGATAGATTTAGCATCAGTTGAACCTAATTTCTTCTCCATCTGCTCTATCCTGTGGGTCAGTTTCTTCTCATTTTCAATTAAATGGCGAAGCCTCTCTTCAATTCCTTCTTTATCTACCTTTAACAGCTGAGAAATAATTTCTTCTCTTTCCTTTACAGCGTTTATGTATTTCAGTGAATTTCTTCCCGTTATCGCTTCGATTCGCCTTACACCACTTGCTATTGAGGATTCACTCAGAATCTTGAACAATCCAATCTCTCCTGTATTCCTTACATGAGTCCCACCGCATAGTTCCATTGAGAAATCACCAATTTTGAGAACTCTTACCTTATCTCCATATTTCTCATCAAAGAGCGCTATTGCCCCCATCTTCTTTGCTTTCTTGAAGTCCATTTCGAAAGATTCAACTGGAAGATTCGCTATAATTTTCTCATTGACTATCGTTTCAACCTTTTCAGTTTCATCTCTGTTCACTTTAGAAAAATGTGTGAAGTCAAACCTAAATCTATCCGGTGCGACAAGTGAGCCTTGCTGATGAATATGTTTCCCCAGAACATTTCTCAAGCTAGCCTGAAGAAGGTGCGTTGCCGTATGATTTCTTGCAATGTCCATTCTCCTTTCTATATTGACCTCTGCGACTACCGTCATACCCTCTTTGGGCTTTCCGTGGACAATTCTACCGATGTGCAGGTTTCCATATGATGATGCTTTAGTATTAATGACTTGAATCTCCAGGTCTTTGCCCTTGATGGTTCCCGTATCTCCCAGCTGTCCACCCATCTCAGCGTAAAAGGGCGTTTCGCTAAGTAATATTCCGATATTATCGTTTATTTCTTTTACTGCAATAATCTTTGTCTTACAGCTAAGTTTTTCAAAACCGGAAAACTGAGATTTCTTTGCTAACTTCTTATCGAAAAGTTTTATATCTTCGCCAAATTTTGCTTTACCTTTTGCGCGGTCCCTTTGTTTCTCCATTTCTTTTTCATAATCTCTCTCGTCTATCTTGAACCCTTGTTCCTCTGCGAGTTGGCGAGAGAGCTCAAGGGGAAAGCCATAGGTATCGTATAACTTAAATGCATATTTACCAGGTAGAGTTTTGGTCTTCTTTTTGCGCAGTTCGTCAATCATTTCCCTGAATATTGAAGTTCCGGAGTCAAGTGTAGCGAGAAACCTATCTTCTTCTGCCTTTATAACAAGAGAAGTGTGTTCTGCTTTTTCTTCTATTTCCGGGTATGCTTCCCCCATTGTATCAATCACATTTCCAACAAGCTTGTACAGGAAAGGTTTCTTGTATCCCAATTTCTTACCCTCAAGAACTGCTTTTCTGAGGATTCTTCTTATGACATATCCTCGCTCCTCATTTGACGGTAGAATGCCTTCGGTAATTGCAAAGGTAAGTGCCCTTATGTGGTCTGCAATAATTCTTTTACTCAGTTCATTTTTGCCTTTTTTTATCTCTTTGATTATGGGTACGAAAAGGTCTGTGTCGAAAATAGTTTTCTTTCCCTGACACACCATAAGGGTTCTTTCCAATCCCATACCTGTATCTATACCGCGGTTCTTAAGGGGAATGTTTGTTCCGTCCTTTAATCTTTCGAACTGCGGCAAGACGATGTTCCATATTTCGACGAAGCGGTCGCATTCATTCTCAATTGTGCATCCGTCCGCGACTTTACCGAATGTTTCTCCGAGGTCAAAGAATATCTCGGTTGATGGTCCACAGGCACCGGTCTTCCCCGCAGGGCCCCAGAAGTTTGTTTTTTCGTCTAACTTGTAAATCCTATCGGGAGCAAATCCAATGTGTGTTTTCCAGATATCGTATGATTCTCTATCGTCTTTAAATACGGTTACGGATAACTTGTCTAAAGGAAGTTTCAGTACATCTTTGACAAACTCCCAGCCCCACTGGATTGCCTCTTTTTTGAAATAGTCACCAAATGAAAAGTTTCCTAACATCTCAAAAAAAGTTTCGTGGAATGGGGTTTCACCAACCTTTTCCAAGTCACTCATTCTCAGACATTTTTGGACACTGCAGGCTCTTTTATATGGAAGTGGGACTGAACCTGTCCAGTATGGCTTGAATTGAACCATTCCAGCACTTGTAAAGAGCAGAGTGGGGTCATCTTTGGGCACCAAGGGAGCACTACTTACGATTATGTGGTTCCTTTTTTGAAAAAATTCAAGGAAAAGATTTCTCAATTTTTCTGATGTCATTTTGTATTCCTTCCTTCTTACATCTTTTTATTTTTCTGCACCGTTGCGAAGCAACCAATCTCCGTTCTGAACTTGTGAAGAACTCCAACCGTTGCATAGCAACCACTACCGTTCCGAAGGAACTATTCTTCTTTTAACTTGTTCTTTCAACTACTGGGCTTCTACAAGATGCTGCCCAAAAGAAGGTACCGAAAAATGAACAACATCTCCATCTTTCAAGATTGTGCCATCCTCAGGTGCACTTCCGTTGACTGTAAAACCAAGAATGCCGGGTGGAAAGCGTCTCTTCATTTCCGGATAACTTTCAAGCACTGATGCGAGTATAAAGAAAAAATACGTGCTTTTTGATACAATGCATTCTTCAGTTTCTTTGTTTGTTATCAACTGTAGCGTTCTGTCATATGTAATTAAAATCTTTTGTGAATCAAAAACTCCACTGTTCATAGAGTTGAATATAACCTAAAAATCCCTCCTACTTCTTTACAATTTTATAGATGAGTTCGCCTTCTTTGATCATTCCAAGTTTCTCGCGTGCGATTTTTTCAATGACAAAAAGGTCTGTTTTTAGTTTTTCACACTTCTTTGTTAGTGTTATCTCTTCGATTATAAGTTTATCCGATTGTTTCTCCGTTCCCTTTATTTTTGTGTGAAGACTTATGATTCTGAGCAAACCATATGAGCCACCAAGGAAGAGGTAAACAAACCAGACAAGGAATCCCATTTTTATTATTCTGTAAAACCACACCTTGATTCTGGAAGTCTTTTTCCTTCGCCTTGGTTTTCTGTAATAATAATTTCTGTTTGTAAATCGCATTGTTTTCTTATACTATTCAGCCGAAACTTTGTCAAGAAAAATCTTCGGAGAAACTTCTCGCTAATCTTTATTTGGTTTAGTTACTTAGTATGGAATTCTACGATATCACCGTCTTTTAGAATTTCGTCTTTATCTATTCGCATTCCATTGAATTTTGCATTTCTCCACAGCCTGACATATTTTAAGTCGGTAATAAAGTCTTTATGGATTTCCGAAGCAAGTTCTATGACCTTTGAACCTTTCTTGAGGACAAAAGGATGAGATTTGTCGATATCCCTTTTAGGAGGTTTGGTATAAACCCTTATTATATCGAGTGATGCATAAATTTCATCTTTTAGTTTCCCTATTCCTATGCCTTCCAGAGCGGATATTTTGAGCAGTTTGTATTTTTGAGTCCATTTTTTTGACAGTCGTTCGAAATTTCCTTGTGCACTATCACTATCTATTTTGTTACAGAGGATTAAGGATTTTTTATTCATAAAATTTTCGCTTTTTTCCTCCAGGACTTCTGCTATAATTCTTATATGTGCCGTTTCGAGAAGGTTGAGGAGCAATTCTTGATGTATGACTGCACTGTTTTTCGCAATATCCAGGACTATCAAAAGAAGGTCACTGCCTCTTGCAATACCAAAAATCCAACCAGGTGCGTAGTCTCTTGAAATGGGGGGCATATCAACAATTTGTATCTGTATATCCTTGTAGAGAAGCATTCCCACCTGGGGTTTACTTGTTGTAAAAGGATAATTTCGAACCTCTGGTTCGGCATTTGTAAGAACTTTGAGGAGTTGTGATTTGCCTGAGTTCGGCAAACCTAACATTACAACCTGAGCTGCGCCTTCTTTTGGGACATGATAGAAATCAAGGTGAGCTGTAGAAGATTTCTTTCCTAATTCTTTTTTTAGTTTGGAGATTTTTGCCCTGAGGTCTGCCTTAAGTTTATCGGTGCCTTTGTGTTTGGGCATAATGGCAAGGAGTTCAAGATAGATTTGTATCTTTTCCTCAGGTGTTGAGGCAAATTTTAATTCCCTTTCTTTTGAGTGATAATTAGGTGGAAGATTTGCCGGCATAGTTATTCCTTCGGATCTTTATATCGTCAGTTCGTTTAAAGCGTTAATATCGTTTTTTCTCAGATAAAACGTCCAATAATATGTTAGCAAGATAAACATGGAGTCAACCACATTACGAGCAAAATTATCGATTTTACACTTCTGACAGGTTTTATTGAGTATTTAAGTCTTCGGACTTAAGTCTGTAATTTCAAGTCTAAATTTGTCCTATCGAATTATCGATACTTTTTTTGTCTCTGTTTTTCCTCCCATCTGCAATCTAACAAAATAAATACCTGATGGGACATTCCTCCCATTCCATAAAATTGTGTGTTTGCCCTCTTTAAGGCTTCCTTGAAGTAGTGTGGCTACTTTTCTGCCAGTGAGACTGTATATAGAGATTTCCGTGTTGGTTTGCTTATTAATGCTTAAATTGATATGAAAAGATTCTATCGAAATTGTTGGGAAAACGTTAAGGGAGAAGCCATCATTGCACATACGGGTTTCTGAAACTCCACTGGTCAGGTCGACAAATGAGGCATCATCTACATAAATAAGTGCACTATCAGTGAAACCGCTTACATCGTAAAGTCTCACTTCAACATGTGTAGTTTCAGCCGCTGCTGGTGCACTATCTGGTCCCGCAGTTAATTCCTGCCATCCTGCAGAGTCAACACTATAACTACTCCAGAAAGTGCTAATCCATCCGCCGCTTCCATCAAACCACCGTATGTACAGCCTTGCCCTTATAAATGGGTCGTTATCAAAAAAATATAAAGTGCCTTCATATTCGTTTCCTGGATTAATAGGTGCAACATATTGTGTAAATCTTTGTGTTGAGGTGGAGCGCAAAATTAGTTTTGCACTAAGTGTGCCTGAATGGACAGTGCCTGATTCTTTATGAGCATCCACACCAGTTGTTTCTGTATACCAGTATTGGCAAGTCGAGTCATCGAGCCAGTTCTCAAATCCCTGGTTTTGAAGCAAGTTTTGTCCGCGAACAGATGAAAAGGGTAAAAGGAAGAGCCCCAAAGTAAGTATTAACAAAGCGTTTCTCATAAAATCTCCTTTATTCTTCTTTTTTCTTTTTGTGTAGCCTTTTCTGTAAGTCCCAGAGACATAATATTTTCTCTGTGTGCTCTGTGGTTGCTTTCATATTTTATCTTCCATAATAACTCCAAACAAGGTTAATTTTATATTCTTTTCTTCCTCTTGTCAAGACAAAATTTGCAGATGTTTCCCTCATATTGTGACGAAAAAGGGTTGACTTTTTTGAAATATTGTAATACTAATGAAATATGGATAAAAGATTAGTTGATGCAGTTGAGGAATTTCTTGGAAATTCGGATGAGGTTATTGTTTCTGTGAAGAAGGTGTGGGAAATTCTTCAGATAGATGAAAGCACAAAGGATATCGAAATTCCGCCTTTAACGGAATTTACAAAAATGTTAAAAAATGATTCAAGATTTGAATTTCTGCCGCCCATGGATTTTGCTGATATTTATCAAGATTTAGGTGAGGAAAGAAAGAAAAACATGGGATTGGACTTTGAATCCATTGGATTCTATAGCGGGAAACGAATAAAACTGCGGAAGATAGAATTAACAGGTGGATTGCTTGCAGGGATGATAGAGAAATCCGTCAATAGAATGATGGATGCATTAAAGAATGCCTGGGAGAACAAACCTGATGATAAAGATGCGGAAAAGAGGCTTCTAAAGATATTGAAAAAGGCAGAACAAGTTAAGCAGGAATTGGATAAAGCTGTTAGGAAGTTGAAGAAAGAATAGTTATAGAATGGCTTTTGTCGATTTCACTACCTGATTCTTAATTTTGTCCAGAAAAAGGCAATTTATCTCATTTTTGGATGAGAAAAAGACAGTGAAAATTTCCGTATTATAAAGATTCAATCTCATAATTATTTTCTGGTTAAGGGCAACGATTTGGTTTGTTCCAGTTCCGGCAACATACAGAATTTTTTCACCATCAGGACTAAATTGCAATTTTCTTCCTTCATTAAAACATTCATTTATACCGAAAAAATTCGCATCATAACATTGCACTTCTTTTCCGTCAATGACAATAATCGCCTTGTTGATGTTTCGTTTCATGGCTGTAAGTGCGTAGTGAATATCATCGTCCGAGAAGGTTATTGAGTTCGTGAAAACCTTCTCGGCAACAGAAACCACTGCACCGTCGAATTTGATTTTTATTTGATTCACAGATGGGTCTTCCTGTAAAACGATGAAGTGTTTACCTGTGTTGGAGAGAAGGAAAAAAGTAATTGGATTCTCGGACTCGATAGTTGTAGCTTCCTTCCTATCGATAAGTACCGTTGTTTTGCCCTGATTAGCTATCACCGCACCATAGTGTTCGCCATTACCTGAAAGTGAGAGGAAAAGTGGAATACCTTCGATGCTGTACTTCTTTCCGTCAAAAACAAGAAAATCGCCTGTTCCGTCCACAATCCAGTAAAGCAGGTGGTTACCGTTGTCGCTAACTTCAGGCTTCGCCGAGTATGGCGTCTTGTCTAACACTTTTCCATCCTTCATAATTTTCTTCATTTTTTTAGATTCTCTTTTTGTATAGATTAGACTCCCATCACTTACGAACTGCAAAGTCTTTGAAATGTTATTTCTTCTGATTATAGTCTTATATGCATATGAAGCAATTTCCTTGCCATCCTTTACAACAACCTCATTCTTTCCTGAAAGAGCGATGTATGCGAAGTGGATTCCGTCAGTGCTTAAAGAGGCAACATCAATAGCAGGATAGGTTTTCCCCTTCTGTCCGTCGTAAACTACAGCTTCCCCTTCGGTCTCCTCTTCAACAAACATAAAGTGATCTGCCTCGTTTGAAAATACCATAGAGCAGTCCTTGATGTTTGTCCCCTGTGGGATTTGATGTAGAACCTGTTTAGATTCTTCTGAACAGGAAAAAAGTGGGAAAAGCATTGTTGATGTAAGTACGAAAGATAGTAGGTGTTTCATAGTTATGCCTCCTGGTATAATGTTCATTATACTTAAGTAATCTATGGTCTTAAGTCTTTGGTCTTCAGTTTGCTGTTTTCAGACCTTTTTCAATGCTTCTTTTATCAAATCTTCGATGGTTTCTATTTGTTTTTCCTTTAGCACTTTCTCAATCAGCTCCCTTGACTTGGTCGCCTTGAAACCAAGAGAAACAAGGGCGCCAACAGCATCCTTTTCTATGGGTGAAGTCTCTCTAGTTCGGAGCGTTGTTTTTATTTCTTCTTTCAGTTCAAAGAGGATTCTTTTCGCTGTTTTAGGACCTATGCCATGGATTGAAGTTAGTGTGACCAAATCTTCTTCCATTATGGAGTTTTCGAAGTTATCCACTGTTATTTCGGACAGTATTCCGAGAGCTGTCTTATTTCCAATTCCCGGGACTTTAACCAATTTCTTGAAAAGTTCCTTTTCCTTCTCCGTGGCAAAGCCATAAAGGTTAAGCTCCTCATTCTTGATGGATATGAATGTGTGAAGTTTGATATTATCACCCGTATCTCCAATGACTTCTGAGGTCGAAATCGGTATATTAACTTTGATACCAAAACCACCGACTTCTACAACAACCGCAGTCGGTTTTTTCTCTGCTATTTTTCCTTTAATATAATCTATCATTTATAATAACATACTTAAACCGAATAATGTCAACTGTCAAGGGAAAAAACCACTCTCAATTGAATATGTAGCTGTTTCATATATTGAGAGGCTTAAGGATTGATTACCTTTTTATACTTCACCTCATAAGGTGAATTGTTACCTTCGGTCCACACAGTGTGAAGGTTTCTTCCAAATGGAGTTGTCTCTATATAGCTCTGCGGGTATTCCGAAAGACTATTTGTTGAATCTATTACAACCGATGCACCCCAGCCAAAAGCAGACCTCTTTCTGTAAACGATGTGCGAGTAATTGCCTGGTGGGAACAGCGGCACCTCGGTGAAAGCACATAGGTCTCCACCCAACATCTGTGGACTTCTTGATGTCAATGAGGTATTGCTCACCGTCTCTATACTGCCCCAATCTCCCACTATCTGTCTCTGCCTGTGTTTTATTATACCTTCCTCCTCCCATACTATATGTATCGTGCTGCTCTCAATATCACAAAACGGATGGTTCGATGTATCACTCGACGAAGAAATCACCTCCGGGGATGCTGGCCAACCACCCGCTGTCTCTTGCTTGCAATAGATTGTATCCTTCCCGGCCCCTATTGGTCGTGACCAGGTAATAACAGACATTGTATCGTTATATAATGCAATTGATGCACATTCTAACTCTAATCCTTGTATCCACTCTGAAACATACTCACTTGCACTGTCCAGTGTATCATCTTCTATGATACTTGGTGTATCAAGTCCAGCATTAAATGTAGAGTAATGTAATTTGTAGGTTATGTATCCCGGGTAGTTTGTAGGCTCTGTATATAACTCCCAGGCAAGGTGACCCATTCCTGAGTTATCAATCGCAATAGATGGAGGAGCGTAGTGGACATTTACACCTACAATTAGATTGGTAACCAAGGAGCACGGCTTACTCCATCCAGAAGCATATGAATATCGCGAAAAAAATATTACTCCATCATTTATCCATACACCCCCTAAAATTACATCCCCTGTTGTGTCGGCAAAACTTGCAGCAGCAGGATATATTCCATCGCCTATACGATAACCTTCTACCCAGCCATCTATATTTGAAAATCGTTCACCATGCATAATTTTATCATTATCCTCATATAGTAGATGAAACTTACTCAGGCTATCTTCATAAATAAACCTTCTTGTGCTGTTCGATGCAGTTGCATCATCTGAGCCACTTTCTATCTTGCCGGGAATAAATACCGTGAGTCTGTGTTTGCCTGTGCCAGAAATATCAAGACTCGCTGTGCCTTCTGATGTAGGTGTTAGAGAAGTGTCTGCTCTTGTTCCTGTATCCAAATTCTCATCCACAACAGCGTATTCAGTCTGTCCCACCTCTGACACATATAAATCTGCAAGCACATTGAAGACAGTCACTCCTGAATCAATATCAACGACATAACTGAGTCCTTTTACGACATTACCCCTCTTACTGAAAAGTATCACATTATCCGTTGAATCCGTATCTATAAATACTCCCCTCATTGTCCCACCATCTATCTCGGATACTCCAGGACAGCTATCTCCATCATCATATGGAAGAAATGATGTGAGAAATGTTAGAGAATCTATACCATTAGCATTAATAATCTCTGTATATATCCTTTTATAAGATACTCTGTTATCCGGAAAAGGTGTTACTGTATCCAAACTTACTGTCGTTGGTCTAAACATCTGCACTCGTAGATGTTTTTCATTCTTTGAAATTATTGCATATTTTGGATTAAATGGACTAAGTGTTAATTTATCACTAT